>Ga0306920_100002757_pt1 | contig 22152 bp, 23 predicted proteins | sample flu12Cox44000170_FD_204666 | JGI IMG/M metagenome (GOLD analysis project Ga0306920, IMG submission 204666) | Lab enrichment of tropical soil microbial communities from Luquillo Experimental Forest, Puerto Rico - flux4day.12C.oxic.44.000.170 (v2)... | ecosystem: Environmental > Terrestrial >...
GACCTCTTTAGCTTCGGCAGCAACAGCACGAACCCGCCGGCGGCTCCCCCACAGGCCGCCCAGACCGTCGGCACCGGCGGGACGAAAGTCGCACTGATCCTGCCGCTGTCGGCTGGCGGCAACGCCGGGCTGGCGGCGCAATCGATGAAAAACGCCGCCGAAATGGCGCTCGCCGAGTTCAGTAACCCCAACATCCAGTTGCTGATAAAGGACGACGCCGGCACCGCCCAGGGTGCCCAGCAGGCGACGCAGGATGCGCTCGCCGACGGCGTGGAGGTGATCCTCGGGCCGCTGTTTGCCCACACGGTGAGCGCGGCCGGCGCCAGCGCGCGGGCGCGCGGCGTTCCCATGATCGCGTTCTCGACCGACGCCAACGTTGCGGCACGCGGCGTTTATCTGCTCAGCTTCCTGCCTGAATCCGATGTCGATCGCGTGGTCGATTATGCGATCGCCAACGGCAAGCGCTCGTTCGCCGGACTGGTGCAGGACAATCCGTACGGCAGCGTGGTCGAGGCGGAGTTTCAGCAAGTCGTCGCCCGCAAGGGCGGCCGGGTGATCGCGCTCGAGCGCTACCCGTCCGACAAGGCACAGATGCAGGAAGCAGTGCGTCGCGTCGCCGAGGCGGCACGCCAAGCCGACACCGTGTTCCTACCCGGCGGCGCCGACGCGGTTCCGGGCGTGGCGCAGGTGCTCGCTGCGGCCGGCGCCGGCGCAAAGCGCGTTCAGCTGATCGGCACGGGACTGTGGGACGACCCGCGCATCTTTGCCGATGCCTCGCTGCAGGGCGGCTGGTTCCCGGCGCCGGAGAGCGCGGGCTACAAGAATTTCTCCAATCGCTACCGTGCGCGCTTCGGGCAGGATCCGGTGCGCACCGCAACGCTTGCCTACGACGCGGTGTCGCTGGTCGTGGGACTTGTCAAAGCGAACGGGCCGCACCACTTCACCGACGACGTTCTCACCAATCCGTCCGGCTTTGCCGGCATCGACGGCATCTTCCGTTTCCGTTCCGACGGCACCAATCAGCGCGGCCTCGCGGTGCTGCGTGTGACATCGTCCGGCGGCCAAGTGGTCAGCCCAGCGCCGAAATCCTTCACCGGGTCGGGAACGTGAGGATGCATTTTGTTTGTTTGCTGCATTACAGCTAAAACGCGTCGTTAATTTAACGCAATCAGAGCGCAGTTTAGCGGCGAACGTGAGCGAAGCATCGCGGCAAGCGCTCAAGCTCAGCCGGGAAAAATGCCTGGAGCGGATCGCTTTGTGCGAGCGCAAACTCGCTGAGACCGAGGAAGCGCTCGCGGAACTGCGTTGGATCTACACGTCGCTGTCCGCCCGGATGGCGGACGGCTGAAATCTCTGACATCTCTAAGCCGCGAGATCCGCTACAACCGCGTCGAGCACCGGAAACCCGGCCGCGGTGACGCGCAACCGCCCTTTCGGCGTCGTTTCCACCATTCCGCCTTGTGCGAGGTCTGCGATGCGCGCCGGGTCGAGCGGCTTGCCGGCCACGTCCGCATAGCGGGCAAGCTCGATTCCTTCGGCGAGCCGTAGCCCCATCAGCAACAGTTCGTCCGCCTGCTCGGTCCGGGTGAGTACGTCGTCCTCCACGAGCCCGTGCCCGCGCGCTTCGACCAGCGACAGCCATCGCTCCGGATTCTTTTCGCCCGCGGTGGCATAGCGGTGCCCGTCGACGCTGAGCCGGCCGTGGGCGCCGGGCCCGATGCCGGTATATTCGCCATAGCGCCAGTAGACGAGATTGTGACGGCATTCACCGCCGGGCCGCGCGTGGTTGGAAATCTCATAGGCCGGTAGCCCGCGAGAGTCGCAAACCTCCTGGGTCGCGTCGTAGAGCGCGCGCCCGGTGTCGTCGTCCGGTGCCGCGAGCTTGCCGGCGGCATGCAGCGCAGCAAACGGGGTGTCGGGCTCGATCGTGAGCTGATAAAGCGAGAGATGATCGCCCGCTTCGGCGATGGCGCGCGCAAGCTCCTCGCGCCACGCGGCAACGGTTTGCTCCGGCCGCGCGTAGATCAAATCGAACGAGTAGCGCGGAAAGGTAGTCCGGGCAATCGCCACGGCTGCGAGTGCCTCCTCGGCGGAATGGAGCCGGCCGAGCGCTACCAGCGCGGCGTCATCGAGCGCCTGCACGCCGAGCGACACCCGGTTGACGCCGGCGGCACGGTAGCCGCGAAACCGGGTGGCTTCGACCGAGGTGGGATTGGCTTCGAGCGTCACCTCGACGTTGGGCGCCAGTTTCCAGTGGCGCGCGATCGCGTCGAGAATCGCGCCGACCGTCGCGGGCTGCATCAGCGAGGGCGTGCCGCCGCCGAAGAAAACACTGACCGCCTCGCGGCCGGGAACGCGCGCAGCGGTCGCGGCGATTTCCGTCGTAAACGCGCGCACGAACCGCGCTTCGTCGATCGCGGCGTGCCGCACATGGCTGTTGAAATCGCAATACGGACACTTCGAGAGGCAGAACGGCCAATGCACGTAGACGCCGAACCCGGGATCGGCGCCGGTGCCGTTACGCGCATGCCGCACCAGTGGTTCAGTGAGCGCCAAGGCACGCCTCCGCGAGCTTGCGAAACGCGCGGGCGCGGTGCGAAAGCCCGCGGCCGCGCGGAGGCAGGCCGTGCTTATCTTCGCTCGACATCTCGCCAAACGTCAGCGCTTGGCCCTCCGGCAGGAACATCGGGTCGTAGCCGAAACCTTTGTCGCCGCGTGGCGGCCACACCAACGTGCCGTCGACCGTCGCCTCGAACTCTTCCCGGTGGCCATCGGGCCAAGCGACGCATAACGCGGAAACAAAATGCGCGCGGCGCGCCGCCGGCTCGAACGCGTCGCGCTCCCGCAGCATGCCCTCGACCTTCTCCATGGCGAGGCGGAAATCCTGGCTCTCGCCGGCCCAGCGCGCAGACAGGATGCCGGGCGCGCCGTCGAGCGCGTCGACCGCCAGTCCGGAATCGTCGGCAAAGGCCGCGAGTCCGGACGCGGTTGCGGCGGCGGCGGCCTTGATGCGCGCGTTGTCGCGAAAGCTCGTGCCGGTTTCCGGCGGCTCGGGAAGGCCGAGTGTGCCGGCGACGACCGCTTCAACGTGAAACGGTTCGAGCAGCTCGCGCATTTCCTTGAGCTTGCCCGGGTTGTGGGTTGCGATGACGAGCCGACCCGTGATCCGTCGATGCATGGCTGCGTCCAGCCGCTCGCCTACATCACTGCGAGCTTCTGCAGGTCGACGAGCTTGGCGATGCCCTTGCGGGCGAGCGTCAGGAGCGCCACGAACTCCTCCTCGCTGAACGGTGTCTTCTCGGCCGTCGCTTGCACCTCGACCAGGCGGCCGTCGCCGGTCATGACGAAATTGGCGTCGGTCTCCGCCTCGGAGTCCTCCGCATAATCGAGATCCAGTACCGGTGTTGCTTTGCAGATGCCGCACGACACCGCCGCGATATGGCCGCGCAGCGGATCTCGGCGCAGCATGTCGCGCGCCTTCATCCAGGCGAGGCAGTCATGCAGCGCGACCCAGGCGCCGGTGATCGCTGCGGTGCGGGTGCCGCCGTCCGCCTGGATCACGTCGCAGTCGACCGTGATCTGGCGCTCGCCCAAGGCTTCCAGCTCGACCACGGCACGCAGCGAGCGTCCGATCAGCCGCTGGATTTCCAGAGTGCGGCCGCTCTGGCGCCCGCCGGACGATTCGCGGCGGGTTCGCTCCAGGGTAGCGCGCGGCAGCATGCCGTATTCCGCGGTGACCCAGCCGCGCGCCTGACCCTTGAGCCACGGTGGCAGGCGCTCTTCCAGGGTCGCGGTAACCAGCACATGGGTGTCGCCGAATTTCACGAAGCACGATCCCTCGGCGAATTTAACCACCGCGCGCTCGAGCGTGATGCTGCGCAATTCGTCGGGCTGTCGGCGGCTCGGCCGCATAAAACCTCCGGAAGACCGCGGGCGCGGCTCGCTTTTACGGGTGCGTTCGGCCGCCCACAAGAGCCGAGCCCATCGTTAACCTTGCAATGGCGGGTGCGAATGGACAATTCTTCCCACGTGAGAGAACTGCGCCACATATCGCACGACGTTCCGATCGGCTCCGCCGAGATCAGCCTCGCGCAGCTCAACGAGCGCTCGCGCGAGATCTTCCGGCGGATCGTGGAATCGTATCTTGCGACCGGCGAGCCGGTCGGCTCGCGCAACATCTCGCGCCTCATTCCGATGACGCTGTCGCCCGCTTCGGTCCGTAACGTGATGTCGGACCTGGAGCAGCTCGGCCTTATCTACGCGCCGCACACGTCTGCCGGACGGCGGCCGACCGAGCTTGGGTTGCGCTTCTTCGTCGACGCGCTGATGGAGATTGGCGACGTGAGCGATGCGGATCGGCGGTCGATCGAGGCGCAATTCGCCGCCGCCGGGCAAGCGAAGCCGATGGAGACGTTGCTCACCGAAGCTTCGGCGCTGCTCTCGGGCCTCACCCGTTCGGCCGGCATCGTGCTCGCCGCCAAGATCAACCAACGGCTCAAACACATCGAGTTCGTGCGGCTCGAGCCGGAACGCGCGCTCGTGGTGCTGGTGGCCGAAGACGGGCAGGTCGAGAACCGCGTGGTCAATTTGCCGAAAGGCCTGCCCTCGTCGGCGCTCACCGAAGCGAGCAACTTCCTCAACGCGCGCATCCGCGGGCGCACCCTGGCGGAAGCCAAGGCCGAACTGGAAACCGCTCTCGAGGCCGGCCGCGCGGAGCTCGATCAGCTCACACAGAAAATCATTGCGGCCGGGAACGCAAGCTGATCGTGCGCGGGCACGCGAACTTGCTCGAGGATCTCAACGCGCTCGAGGACCTGGAGCGGGTGCGCCTCCTGTTCGACGACCTCGAAACCAAACGTGGGCTCGTCGATCTGTTGGGCCGCGCCGAGCTCGCGGAAGGTGTGCGCCTTTTCATCGGCTCGGAAAACAAGCTGTTCTCGCTCTCCGGCTCGTCCACCATCATCGCACCCTACCAGGATGGAGCCGGCCGTATTCTTGGCGTGATCGGCGTGATCGGGCCGACCCGGCTCAATTACGCGCGCATCATTCCGATGGTCGATTACACCGCCAAAGTCGTGAGCAAGATGCTCGCCGGGTGACGGCCCGTCGTTACGCGACCGGCTTGATTTTTCCCGCTCAAGTCCTGATATCCCGCCCGAAATCGACCTGACCAAAGGAACAAAAGCTATGGCGGATACGGACACTTCTGTGCCCGGACCCGAGGCCGCCGGTACCGAGGGGCCGGCGGCGGAAACAGAGGCACCTGCCACGGCGCCGAACCCGGCGGCCGAGTCGGCGCGTGAGGCGGCCGATCTCCAGGACCGTTTGCTGCGATCGCTGGCCGAGATGGAAAACCTGCGCCGGCGCACCGAGAAGCAGGTCGACGATGCGCGCGTTTATGGGATCGCCAGCTTTGCCCGCGACGTCCTGGGAGTCGCCGACAACATGCGCCGCGCGCTCGACGCGGTGACGCCGGAGCTGCGCGAGAGCGCCGACAGCGCGGTGAAGTCGCTCATCGAGGGCGTGGAGTTGACCGAGCGCGAGTTGCTCAGAGTGCTGGAAAAGCACGGCATCAAGAAACTCGAGCCGCTCGGCGCCAAGTTCGATCCGAACCTGCACCAGGCGATGTATGAGGTGCCCGATCCGTCGGTGCCGTCCGGCACCGTCGCGCAGGTGATGCAGGCGGGCTACACGATAGGCGAGCGTGTATTGCGTCCGGCGATGGTCGCCGTGGCCAAAGGCGGTCCCAAAGCCGCCGCGGCGCCCGCGAACGACAATGCCGGAGATCAGACGACGGACGACGGACGACAGACGACAGATGGAGGATGAGGACAGGTCTTTCTGTCCTCCATCGTCTGTTCTGTGTCATCCGCTATTTCGGCTCGATGCCGTCGCGCAGCGTGCGCATGCGCATAAACACGCTCTGCCAAACGTCTGTGCGGGCGAGCCCGAACATGTGCAGGAAGCGCCCGGGACCGAAGCGCAACCACTGCACCATGGTGATGGGCGTTGCGCTGGGATCGTCCTTGGCTTCGGCGATGAGCTGATGCCCCGGCTGGCCGCCGAGTCGCATCGCCTCCGACCGGACAATATGGATGTCCTTCACCCCCGGGGTCGCGGCCAATAGGCGGCGCGCAAATCCCTCGCGCTCTTCCGGCTGCGGGGCCTGAACCGGCGGAATGGCGATCAGCACGTAAGGCTGGTCGGCGGCCGTTATGGTGTCGTTGGGGCCGTCGGTGAGCAGCGCCGACCCGTCGGCCAGCGCGCGCACGATGTGGAACCCGGCGAGATCGCGCAGTTCATAGGGCAGCAGCGCCAGTTGCTCGCTGCTTGGGACTTTGGCACGCACCACGAAGCTTGCGAGCGAGGCCCGGCAAGCATCGTCCGGGTAGGCTGCTGCTGCTGCGTCCGGGACCTGCAAGGTGACGATCGCGGTGAGCGTATCGGTGCTAGCGACCAGCGCCCATTTGCGCACCGTGGTCCCGCCCATTTGCTGGCGCGCCACGACGATGAATCCGCGGCCTTCCTTGAGAGTTACGTCTTCGCGTTTCTCGGCTTCGATTCCCTTCGACTTGAGGGCATCGACCGTGAACGCCTGGTCCATGGCGGGGTAGGCGTCCGGCGGCATCTCGCTCAGGATCATCGCGACGCTGCGGTCGCGATCCTCGAACCCTTGAAACGCGGTGCTCGCCACCATGCCGGGCGGCGGCACGACGCCGATACGCAATCCGAGCGGGAACACCGGCTCCGCCGCCTGGGCCTGCACGGCGGCCGTCACCAGGCAGGCGAGGAACAGCCAACTGATCAAACGGGGCATGAGAGCACTTGCGTTATCTAGTGTCCCGATTCCGAAGTTCGCCGGAGTTTGCGGCTCGCCCGAGAGCGAACTTCGGAGTCGAAGGACACTAGCCACTCTATGATTCTAGTGCCGCTTTGAACCCGAAGTTCGCAGCCGGACTCGCGGCAATTACCGTGCGGACTTCGGGTTCGCGGCACTAGCGACCGAGGACCCAGAATCCGGCCATCATAAGGCGCAGTCTCATGAAGGGCGTACCCGCCGGAGCGTGAGATTGATGCGTCCGCCCTCCGACAGCAGGGTCGACGTGCCGGGCATGATGCGGTCGACCCCATGGAACGCGAGACGCGCTTCTCCGCCGAGCACCACCGCATCCCCGGAAGCCAAGCGGAGCGAACGGGTCGGGTCGCTCCGCCGAGTCCCGCCGACGCGGAACAGGCAGGTATCGCCGAGCGAAAGCGAGAGCACGGGCGCGGAGAAGTCCTTCTCGTCCCGGTCCTGGTGCAGCCCCATGCGGGCGGTCGGTGCGTAGACGTTGATCAGGCAGGCCTCGGGCGCCGGCGCATCCGGCGTCAAGTCCCGCCAAGCGCGCAACGCCAGTTCCGGAATGTCCGGCCAGGGCCGTTCGGTTGTCGGATGCGTCCGTTGATAGCGGTAACCCGCAGCGTCCGACACCCAGCCGAGCGACCCGCAATTGGTCATCCGCACCGAAAACGGCTGGCCCGTGCGCGGCATGGTTGGCGTGTAGAGCGGCGCCTGCCGGATCGCCTCGCGGACGGCGGCAAGCAAGGCCTCCTGGTCCGCGCGATCGAGGTAGCCGGGGCGCAGTTCCAGGCCGCGAAGCGATTGGCGGGCCGGTGTCATGTGCAATCAAAACGTCTCGTTAACCCAGGCGAAAAGGGCCATAACGCAGATGGTCCCGCGGCCTGCCGCACTCGCGGATTCGTGACCAGACGGCTTGCGGCTAACATCGTGGTCCTTATATGAACCACGATCGCCGCTCTTTCCACGCGGCGGAATGAGAATCAGGGGGTCGAGCGAGGGGCGGTCCGCGGGCGCACGATCCGCGATGCTTCCTTTTCCGGGCGCTGCCAAGGTCCGGTCGACCTGCCAAAAATGAAAGGACGGAACATGGGTAAGGTCATAGGCATCGACCTGGGCACCACCAATTCGTGTGTCGCGGTCATGGAAGGCGCGACGCCGAAGGTCATCGAAAACGCGGAAGGCATGCGCACGACGCCCTCGATCGTCGCGTTCAGCGACGACGGCGAGCGGCTGGTCGGCCAACCCGCCAAACGCCAGGCGGTCACCAATCCGGAGCGTACGTTCTTCGCGGTCAAGCGCCTGATTGGCCGGCGCTACGACGACCCGATGGTCGAGAAGGACAAGAAGCTCGTCCCCTACAAGATCATGCGCGCCTCGAATGGCGACGCCTGGGTCGAGGCGGACGGCAAGTCGTATTCGCCCTCGCAGATTTCCGCCTTCGTCCTGCAAAAGATGAAGGAAACCGCCGAGGCTCATCTCGGCCAGAAGGTTGAGCAGGCGGTCATCACCGTCCCGGCCTACTTCAACGACGCGCAGCGTCAGGCCACCAAAGACGCCGGCAAGATTGCCGGCCTCGAAGTGCTGCGCATCATCAACGAGCCGACCGCTGCCGCGCTCGCGTACGGGCTCGATAAGAAGAAGACCGGCACCATCGCGGTCTACGACCTCGGCGGCGGCACCTTCGATATTTCCGTCCTCGAGATCGGCGACGGCGTCTTCGAGGTGAAGTCGACCAACGGCGACACCTTCCCGGGCGGCGAAGATTTCGACATGCGGCTCGTCAACTATCTCGCCGACGAGTTTCAGAAGGAGCAGGGCATCGACCTGCGGCGCGACAAGCTCGCGCTCCAGCGCCTCAAGGAAGCGGCCGAGAAAGCCAAGATCGAACTGTCCTCGACGACGCAGACCGAGATCAACTTGCCGTTCATCACAGCGGATGCGTCGGGTCCCAAGCATCTGACCATGAAACTCACCCGCGCCAAGTTCGAGGCGCTGGTCGACGACCTCATCCAGAAGACCGTCGATCCGTGCCGGCAGGCGCTCAAGGACGCCGGCATTTCCGCGGGCGAAATCAACGAGGTCGTCCTGGTCGGCGGCATGACGCGCATGCCCAAGGTCCAGGACGTGGTGAAGCAGCTGTTTGGCAAGGAGCCGCACAAGGGCGTCAACCCGGACGAGGTGGTCGCCGTGGGCGCGGCGATTCAAGCCGGCGTGCTACAGGGCGACGTCAAGGACGTGCTGCTACTCGACGTGACGCCGCTCTCGCTCGGCATCGAAACGCTGGGCGGCGTATTCACCCGCATCATCGACCGCAACACCACCATCCCGACCAAGAAAAGCCAGGTGTTCTCCACGGCCGAGGATAATCAGACGGCGGTCACCATCCGGGTGTTCCAGGGTGAACGCGAGATGGCGAGCGACAACAAGATGCTCGGCCAGTTCGACCTGGTCGGCATTCCGATGGCGCCGCGCGGCGTTCCGCAGGTCGAGGTCACGTTCGACATCGACGCCAACGGCATCGTCAACGTGTCCGCGCGCGACAAGGCGACCGGCAAGGAGCAGCAGATCCGCATCCAGGCCTCGGGCGGCTTAAGCGAAGGCGACATCGAGCGCATGGTGAAGGATGCCGAGGCGCACGCCGAAGAGGACAAGAAACGCAAGGCGCAGGTCGAGGCGAAGAACCAGGCCGAGGCGCTCATCCACGCCACCGAGCGTTCGCTCGCCGAGCACGGCGCGAAGGTCGGCGAGACCGAACGGCGTGCCATCGAGACCGCGCTTGCCGATCTCAAGGAAGCGGTGAAGGGCGACGACGCCGATGCGATCCGTGCCAAGACCAACGCGCTCGCGCAGGCGTCGATGAAGCTCGGTGAAGCCATGTATGCCCAAGCCCAGCAGGGCGCGGCCGACGGCGACGCCTCGGCCGGCGGCGGTGCCAAGGAGGACGTGGTCGACGCGGAGTTCACCGAAGTCGACGACGACAAGAAGAACAAAAAGTCGGCTTGAACTTTAGCTAAACGGAGGCGGGTGTGGCATCCGAGGTCGATTCCATCGACGAGGAACGCCCGCGCTCCCGCGCGCGGCGCGCCGGCGCAAGCTTCCCATCGCAGTCAGGCGATGACCCGCCAGGCCGTCGGGCCGTCGGCTGAGAACAAACGCGATGGCGAAGCGCGACTATTACGAAGTACTGGGCGTCGCGCGCGGCGCGAACGAGGCGGATCTCAAATCCGCCTTTCGCAAGCTCGCGATGAAATTTCATCCTGACCGCAATCCGGGCGACAAGGACTGCGAGCATCACTTCAAGGAAGCCAACGAGGCCTACGACGTCCTGAAAGACGCGCAGAAGCGCGCGGCCTATGACCGCTTCGGCCACGCCGCCTTCGAGCACGGCACGGGCGCCGGCGGCGCCGGGTTCGGTGCCGATTTCGCTTCAAGCTTCGCCGATATTTTCGAAGATTTGTTTGGCATGGGTGGCGGCCGGCGCGGCCGCCCGTCCGGACGCGAGCGCGGCGCCGACCTGCGCTACAACATGGAGATCACGCTCGCGGAGGCCTTCAATGGCAAGACCGCGCAAATCCGCATCCCGACCGCGGTCACGTGTGAGGTGTGCTCGGGCAGCGGCGCCAAGGCCGGGTCGCGTCCGAAGACCTGCCCGACCTGCGGTGGCTACGGCAAGATTCGCCACGCCCAGGGTTTCTTCACGATGGAGCGCACCTGCCCGGCGTGCCACGGCCGCGGCCAGGTGATCGAGGATCCCTGTCCGACATGCGCCGGCTCCGGCCGCGTCACGCGCGAGCGCACGCTCGCGGTCAACATCCCGGCGGGCGTCGAGGACGGCACCCGCATCCGGCTCGCGGGCGAAGGCGAAGCCGGCGCGCGCGGCGGCCCTTCAGGCGACCTCTACATTTTCGTCTCGCTCGCCCAGCATCAGTTCTTCCAGCGCAACGGCGCCGACCTGCACTGCCGGGTGCCGATCTCCATGGTGACGGCGTCGCTCGGCGGCGGTTTCGACGTGCCTACCATCGACGGCGGTCAGACCCGGGTGAAGGTGCCGGAAGGCACCCAGTCCGGCCGTGTGTTTCGCCTGCAGGGCAAGGGCATGCCGGTGCTGCGGGCGCGCGGGACCGGCGACATGTACGTCCAGGTGATGGTGGAAACGCCCCAGAAGCTAAGCAAGCGCCAGAAGGAGCTTCTGGCCGAGTTCGACCGCCAATCCTCCGGCGAGACCCACCCCGAATCGGCGGGATTCTTTGCCAAGGTGAGGGAATTTATCGACGGTTTCGGGAACCATCCGGACCCCACCTGAGTAGAGCCCAGGCGGTAATGCTTGACCCCTGGGGCCGAGCGCTTTACCGGTGAACATCACGGTTTCGTCATCTGCGTCCCCCTCATGATGCCGTCGCAATCGGTCCGGGTCCTCGAAAAGAAACCCCTTCGTTTTGACGACGAGGTCCGGTTCATCCGGTCCTGGTTGGAAAAACCGCTCTCGACCGGCGCGGTGACACCCTCCGGCCGCGTGCTCGCGCGCGCCATGGCGCGTTACGTCGAGCCCGAGCTGCCGGGGCCGGTGGTCGAGCTGGGGCCTGGCACCGGGCCGGTGACCGAAGCCCTCGTCGACCACGGCGTCGACCAGTCGCGGCTAGTGCTCGTCGAGTTCAACCCGACCTTCTGCCAGTTGCTGCGCGCGCGTTTCCCGGCTGCGACCGTGATTCAGGCGGATGCCTACGGACTGCGGCGCGCACTCCCGGCTCTGCTGCGCCAGCCGGCCGCCGCCATGGTCTCGGGGCTGCCGCTGTTCACGAAGCCGGTGCGCACGCGCGTGCGGCTGCTGCGCGACGCGCTCTCGTTGCTGCTGCCTGGCGCGCCCTTCGTCCAATTCACCTACGCGGTGGTGCCGCCGATTCCGCGTGCGTCTGCCGGCGTGACGGCGGAAGCCTCCGAGCGCATCTGGATGAACCTGCCGCCCGCGCGGGTGTGGGTCTATCGCAAGGGCTGACGGCGTCGGAACGCCGTCGAGCAGGATGACTGCTCGACGTCATTCTTGGAGCGTGATCTTTTCCGAAAACTGGTACCCACTTTTCGGGATCATGGTCTGATGCCGATCCCAAAAATTCTCGTGTTGGCCGGCTCGATCCGTACAGGATCGTTCAACGCGCGCCTTGCGGCGCTCGCCGCCAAGGAAATCGCGCGCGCCGAGGCCGAGGTCACGCGGATTTCGCTTCTAGATTTTCCACTGCCGCTTTATGACGGCGACCATGAAGCGCGCGCCGGCCCCCCGGAGAACGCGGTGAAGCTTAAGCGCATGTTTTGCGCGCATCAGGGCGTGTTCATCGCCAGCCCGGAGTACAACGCCTCGCTCGCTCCGCTGCTCAAGAATACGATCGATTGGATCTCCCGGGTGCGCGAGAACAAGGAGCCGCCGCTCGCCGCTTATCGCAACCGAGTGTTTGCGCTCGGCGCCGCTTCGAACGGGACCTACGGCGGCATGCGCTCCATCATGGCGATGCGCCACGTGCTCGAGCTTGGCTGCGGCGCGCTCGTGATCCCGGAACAGATTGCGGTGCGTGAGGCGAGCCACGCGTTCGACGAAAACGACGAGCTCAAAGACGAGCGCAGCGCGGGCCTGCTGAGGACGCTGGCGCGGCGCCTCGTCGAGTTGGCCCGGTTGATCGGGTGAGAGGAGAAAACGAATGCCGCTGAGCCCGCGCGAGCGCCTCATCGTCGCCCTCGACCTGCCGTCGGTCGAGGCCGCGGAGGCGATGATCGAGCGGCTGGGTGACACTGTCGCGTTCTACAAGATCGGCTATCAGCTCGGGTTCGCGGGCGGCCTTCCGTTGGCGCGTGCGCTTGCGCAGGCAGGCAAGCAGGTCTTCCTCGACATGAAGCTGCACGACATCGCCAACACCGTCGCGCGCGGCGTCGAGAGCATCGCCAAGCTGGGCGCGACGTTTCTGACGGTTCATGCTTACCCGCAGACGATGCGCGCGGCGCTCGAAGGAAGAGCGGGATCGAGTCTCAAGCTTCTCGCCGTGACCGTGCTCACCTCGTACGACGACATCGACCTGCACGAGGCGGGCTACGCGCTCGACCTCGACGAATTGGTTGCCGACCGCGCCAAGCGTGCGCACGACCTCGGGCTCGACGGCATCGTCTGTTCGGCGGCGGAATGTTCCGCGCTGCATCTTTTGGTCGGCAACGACATGGTGCTGGTCACGCCGGGCATCCGGCCCGCCGGCAGCGAGCATGCCGACCAGAAGCGCGTGCTGACGCCCGCGAACGGCATTGCCGCCGGTGCCGATTATCTGGTGGTCGGCCGCCCCATTACTGCGGCACCCGATCCGCCGGCGGTCGCTGCCGCGATGATTGCCGACATCGCCAAAGCCGCGCACTAAGCATGATCCCGAAAAGCGGGAACCAGTTTTCGGAAATGATCATGCTCCAATCATAACGGAGGAGGATATGGCCAAGGGATATTGGGTTGGGCACGTCGATGTGACGGACCCGGAAGGTTACAAAGCCTATGTCGCCGCCAACGCCGAGGCGTTCCGCAAATACGGCGCCAAATTCCTGGTGCGGGGTGGCACGTTTGAGGCCGTCGCCGGCAAGAGTCGCAGCCGCAACGTCGTGCTCGAGTTCAAGGACTACGCGACTGCGCTCGCCTGCTACCGCTCGCCGGAATACGCCAAGGCGATGGCGTTTCGCGACAAGAGTTCCGTCGCCGACATCATCGTGATCGAAGGCCACGACGGCCAGCAGCCGACGGACTGAGCCCCGCTTTTCGGCTGCGCCGTCGCTCGCTATATCGGCCCCAACTTACGGAGACCTCCATGGCCGATATGCGGCTCGTGATCCTGGGCGCCGGCGGGCGCATGGGGCGCACGCTCATCAAGACGATCGCCGACACGGCCGGTGCCTCGGTGGTCGGCGCGGTCGAGCAGCCCGGCTCGCCGCTGCTTGGCCAGGACGCCGGGGTGCTGGCGGGCCTGCCGGCGAACGGGGTGAAGGTCGCGCCCGATCTCAAGCCGCTGCTTGCGCAGGCCGACGGCATTCTCGACTTCACGGTGCCGGCTGCGACCATCGCCGCATCCGTGCTCGCCGCCGAGGCCGGCAAGGTGCATGTGGTGGGGACCACCGGGCTTTCCGCCGACGACATGGGAAAGCTCCGGGCTGCGGCGGCGCGCGCGACCATCATGCAGTCAGGCAACATGAGCCTCGGCGTCAACGTGCTCGCCGCGGCGGTGCGCCGCGTCGCCCGTGCGCTCGACGGGGATTACGACATCGAGATCGTCGAGATGCACCACAACAAGAAAATCGACGCGCCCTCCGGCACCGCCCTGCTGCTCGGGCAGGCGGCCGCGCAGGGCCGGCAAATCGATCTCGACAAACGTTCCGCACGCGGGCGCGACGGCATCACCGGCGCGCGTAAGCGCGGTGACATCGGCTTTGCTTCTTTGCGCGGCGGTACCGTCGTGGGCGACCACAGCGTGATTTTCGCGGGCGCCGCCGAGCGGCTCGAACTCACTCATCGGGCCGAGGACCGCATGCTGTTCGCGCGCGGCGCCGTCAAGGCGGCGCTGTGGGCGCACGGCAAGCCGCCCGGCCTCTACTCCATGGCCGACGTGCTCGGCCTTTCCGATTTCTGACAAACGCGATCAAGGGAATACCTCATGGGCGATCGTCTCCTCGTGCTCGTGCGCCACGGCCAGAGCGAATGGAACCTGAAGAACCTGTTCACCGGCTGGCGCGACGTCGACCTCACCGATGAGGGCGCCGCCGAGGCGCTGCGCGCCGGCCGCTCGCTCAAGGCGCAGGGCATGCGTTTTGACGTCGCCTTCACCTCGGTGCTCAAGCGCGCGCAGCGCACGCTCGACATCATGCTCAAGGAATTGGGTCAGGAGAATCTTCCGGTACTGCGCGATCAGGCGCTCAACGAACGCGACTACGGCGACCTCGTCGGGCTCAACAAAGACGACGCGCGCAAGCGCTGGGGCGACGAACAGGTGCTCAAGTGGCGCCGCTCCTACGATATCGCGCCGCCCGGCGGCGAGAGCCTGCGCGACACCGCGGCGCGCGTGCTGCCGTATTACGTGCAGGAAATCCTGCCGCGGGTGCTGCGCGGCGAACGCGTGCTGGTCGCGGCCCACGGCAATTCGCTGCGCGCGCTGGTGATGGTGCTCGACCGGCACACGACCCAATCGATCATCAAGCTCAACATCGACACCGGCGTGCCGCTGATCTACCGGCTCAACGCCGACTCGACAGTGGCCGAGAAACGCGACCTCGCCGCGTGACCTCGCCGGCCGAGATTTCAGTCCTCGCCTCCGTCACCGCAACGGATCTTGCCGAACTCGCCGAGGTTTTAGTCGATTGCGTCGCCGGCGGCGCATCGGTGAGCTTCATGTCGCCGTTCGAGCATGAGAACGGCAAGGCGTTCTTCGCGAAAATCGCCGGGGAAGTCGCGCGCGGCGAGGCCGCGCTGTTCGTCGCCCGCGTTGCCGGCCGCATCGTCGGCACGGTGCAGCTCGGGCTCGCGATGCCGCCCAATCAGCCCCATCGCGCCGACATCCGAAAGCTCTTGGTGCGTCAGAGCGCGCGCGGGCGCGGCATCGGCATTGCGCTGATGACAGCGGCCGAGGAAGCCGCCCGGGCGCGCGGCCGCACGCTCCTGGTGCTCGACACCGCGCTCGGGGACAATGCCGAGCGCCTCTACACCCGCGCCGGCTGGACGCGGGTGGGCGTCATCCCGAATTACGCGCTGTTTCCCGACGGCAGCCCGTGCGACACGGTGTATTTTTGGAAGCAGGTTTAAGCTGCTTCCACGCGCCCGGCCTCCCAGCCGAGCATCGCGCGCTTGCGGGTGATGCCCCAGTGATAGCCGGTGAGGTCGCCGCTCTTTCCCATCACGCGGTGGCACGGCACCACGAATGAGACCGGGTTCTTGCCGACCGCCGCGCCGACCGCGCGCGAGGCCGTGGGCTTGCCGAGCTTCGCGGCGATGTCCGAATAGGTCGTCGCGCGGCCCATCGGAATCCCGAGAAGGGTCTCCCACACCCGCACCTCGAAGTCAGTGCCGATCAGCACCACGCGCAGCGGGCGCTCCGGCCGCCACAGGGTCGGATCGAAGATGCGCCGGGCGATCGCGCCAGTGCGCTCCTTGTCCTCGCTATAGCGCGCCTTGGCCCAGCGTCCGCGCATGTCGTCGAGCGCCGCCTCTTCTTCGCCCGGGTCGGCGAAGGCGAGGCCGGCAAGCCCGCGCTCCGTCGTCATGACCAGCGCGCTGCCGAACGGCGAGGGGTGGAAGCCGTACGCGACGCTCAGGCCCTCGCCGCCCGACTTCCATTCGCCCGGCGACATCGCCTCATGGGTGACGAACAGGTCGTGCAGTCGGCCGGGGCCTGACAGGCCGACCTCGTAGGCGGCGTCGAGCACGCTAGCCGAGGAGCGCAGCAGGCGGCGTGCGTTATCGAGCGTGATCGCCTGCAGGAACGCCTTGGGGGTGAGGCCCGCCCAGCGGCGGAACACATGGTGCAGGTCGGCGGTGGTGGTGCCGACCGCCGCGGCGATTTCGTCGATCTCCGGCTGCGCGCGCCAGTGCTCGGAAATGAACGCGATGGCGCGCCGCACGACGGCATAGTCGTCGGCCGCGCCGGAAAGGGGGGCAAATTCGCTTACGCGATCGGGCGACAACATGGTGTTCTCCTGTGTCATGTCTGTGCCCGCTAGTTAGGCCGCGCCTGGGGCCCGCTCCACCCGATTCCTGGCGAACTATGCCCTAATCCAGCACCGTGCGCGTAGGCCCACGGCGGGCTTCCCCGAGCGCCGCCGAGAGCGCATTCGCGAAGTTCGCCTTCTCGGCCGGCCCGAGGAAAGTCGCGACCGGCAGGCGCCGTCCGTGCGACACCAGGAACAGCCGCTCGACGCCGAACTCTTCGTTGGCTTCCCGCTGCAGCCGGACCCAGACCGGGTTGAGCGTCCACTCGGCGAATTGGCCCCGGTGGCTCGCCTTGCGCACGGTGAGCGTGCTCGGCGTCATGGTCACCTGCTCGTAGGCCGCGGCGGTTCGGTAGCTCACCTTGAACGCGATATAGATCAGCAGCACGTCGAGCCCGAAGAAGCCCATCACCGGCCACGCGCCGGCGATGAAGAACACGAGCCCGGCCACGAAGCTGATGCCGCCGATCAGGCACATCAGCACGATGAACCCGGTGCGCCCGAGCGAACGGTGCGGCGTGAGCACCGCGGAAAACAATGTGGGTTCGTCGGGCGCGGCGTTGTCGGCAGCCATGGGGGTTCTCTATACGGATAAGATGGCCAAGCGGACCACCCGCCGCAACCGTGCGCCCGTGCGCCGCAAGCGCGCCGCCCCGCGCAAGCAGCCGCGCGCCGTAAGGAAGGCAAGGCGTCTCACCAAGACCGCGCGCGTCCGTCGTCCGCCCAAAGCCGCTATGGCGGCGGTCGCGGCCGGCAAGACCATGAGCGCGTGGACGGCGGACGAAATCGAGACCGCGTTCCGCCGCTTTGCCGCCGCCAATCCGGACCCGCGCGGCGAACTCAAGCACGTCGACCCTTACACGCTGCTGGTGGCCGTCGTGCTCTCGGCGCAGGCGACCGACGCCGGCGTCAACAAGGCGACCGGGCCGCTGTTTCTGGTGGCCTCGACCCCCGCCGCCATGGTGGCGCTCGGCGAAGAGAAGCTGCGCGACTACATCAAGACGATCGGGCTCTTCAACACCAAGGCCAAGAACGTCATCGCGCTCTCGCAACTGCTGCTGGAGCGGCACGGCGGCGAGGTGCCGCGCGAGCGCGAAGCGCTCGAGGCGCTGCCCGGGGTCGGACGCAAGAGCGCCAATGTGGTGCTCAATCAGGCGTTCGGCGAGCCGACCATCGCGGTCGACACGCACATCTTCCGCGTCGGCAACCGGACCGGGATCGCGCCCGGGCTCACGCCGTTCGAGGTCGAGGTGAAGCTCAACCAGGTGGTGCCGGACCGTTACAAAATCCACGCGCACCACTGGCTGATCCTGCACGGCCGCTACATCTGCAAGGCCACCAAGCCCGCATGCGACCGCTGCATCATCGCCGATTTATGCAAATGGCCTGAGAAGACGACGGATGCGCCGCCGCCCGGCACAGCGGTTTGATCAACGCGCCGATTCAAACACAGCGCTGCGCGGACTCGTCAATCGCTTGTGCACGTGCACCATCAGGGCCATGCCGAACAGCGGTGTCGCCAGGTTGACGATCGGGATCGACACGAAGGCGGCGATGATCAGGCCGGCCACGAACACGCTGCCCTGGCGCGTCTTGCGCAAGCGCTTGGCCTCGGCGACCGGATGGAATCGCATCGCCGCCAGCTCGAAATAGACCCTGCCGAGCAGGAAGGCGGTAGCGATGAAAAATATGATCGCGCCGACGCCGGCGAGCAGCAGGAACGGCAGCGCCACCAGATAAACGACGAAGGCAAGCAACGCCGCCTTCACGCCCTCGATCAGCGCGCGTCCGATCGGCACGGGAATGCCGGGCACGTCGCCGGGGTAATATTCGCGTTCGACGAGATCGGCGATCTCGTCCGCATAAAGGCCGGCGACGAGCGAAGTGACTGCCGGCATCAGGAACACGGCACCGGCGATGATCCCGAAGCTCGCCACGATAGTGAGCACCCACTCGAGCGCGATCACCGGTCCGTGCGCGTTGCCGCTCAGCGTCGTCTCGATCCACCCGCCGCCGCCAGCGATGAGCCATGCGATCAGCCGCTGCAGTCCGATGCCGAGCGCAAGCAGCAGCACAAGCGCGAGCGCTATCGATTTGAGCAGCACCGAGCGGAACGGTGGCGAGAGCAACTGCTCCAGGGCCTTGAGGGCCGCGTCGAGCATCCTGGGCCTCCTTGAAGGGGCGCGTTGGACTAGCGGGAGGCGTCCGTGTGCGCAAGCCGACGCGCTGTCGCTGTGTCGCGCCCGGAAACGGTTGGATTTTCGCGTGTAGATCGCGCAAGACTGCGCCGACCATGAAGCCGATTAGCCGCCGCGCTTTCATAGCCGGTTCGGCGTCCGCCGTTGCCGCGCCGGCGCTCGCCGGCACGCGACAAGCGCCGGGCATGCTCGACGCGATTGTTGTTGGCGCGGGCGCCGCCGGCATTGCGGCCGGACGCCGGCTCGCTGCGGCGAACAAGCGCTTCCTCATCGTCGAGGCGACCGACCGCATCGGCGGCCGCTGCTTCACCGAGACACAGACGTTCGGCGTGCCCTACGACCGCGGTGCCCACTGGATCCACACGCCCGACCTCAATCCGGTCGCCAAGCTCGCCGCGCGCACCGGGCTCGACGTCTATCCGGCCCCGGGCGGCGAGCGGCTGCGCATCGGACGGCGCGACGCACGTACCAACGAAATGGAGGATTATCTCGCGACGATCGTTCGCGCCAACCGCGCGATCGGCGATGTGGCGCGCGCCGGCAAGGCCGACGTTGCCGCCGCGCAGGCGCTGCCCAAGGATCTCGGCGATTTGCGCCCGAGCGTCGAGTTCTATCTCGGTCCCTACATCTGCGCGAAAGACCTTGCCGACGTCTCCGCCATCGACCTTGCCCGGTCGGCCGAGCGCGACGTCGACGCCTTTTGTCGGCAGGGTTTCGGCGCGCTGGTGGTGCGGCTCGCGCAGGGTCTCCCGGCGCAGTTCGCGACTTCGGTGTCCCACATCGACGTGAGCCGCCGCGGTGTCGAGCTGCGGACGTCGAAGGGTTACCTCACCGCGCGCGGCGCGATCGTCACCGCGTCGACCGGCGTGCTTAACGCCGGCAAGATCAGGTTCGATCCGGAGTTGCCGCGGCGTTACGACGAGGCGCTCGCGAAACTGACACTCGGCAATTACGAGCAGGTGGCGCTCGAATTTCCCGGCAATCCGTTCGGTTTGCAGAGCGACGATCTGATTTTCGAAAAGGCGAGCGGCCCGCGCACCGCCGCGCTGCTCGCGAATGCGTCGGGTGGGAACCTCTGTGTCATGCGGATCGGCGGCACGTTTGCCCGCGATCTCGCGCGCGAGGGCGAGGGCGCCATGGTGGCCTTTGCGCTCGAGTGGATCGCCGGCCTGTTCGGTGGGGAGGCGAAGCAGAAGGTCAAACGCACGCACGCGACCCAATGGGGCAAGGAGCCGTGGGTGCTCGGCGGCTTCTCAGCCGCCGCGCCCGGCGGCCAGCCCGGCCGGCGCGTGCTGACGGAGCCGGTGCGCGACCGATTGTTCTTCGCCGGCGAAGCGGTGCACGAAACTCAATGGGGCACGGTCGGCGGCGCCTGGGAAACGGGCGAGCGTGCGGCGGAGGCGTTGATCCGGCGCATCGGCCGTTTGTAATCACCCGCGCAAGGTCCCGCCTGTCTTCTTGCCGACCTCGGCGACGATCTTCGCGGCCACCGCCTCGATCTCCTGGTCCGTCAGCGTGTGGTCGCGTGGCTGCAAGGTCACCGCGATCGCGATCGACTTTTTGCTCGGATCGATACCGGCGCCTTCGTAGACGTCGAACACGTTGACGTTCGTAATCAGTTTGCGGTCGACCGATTGTGCCGCGCGCACGATGTCGGTAGCCTTGACGGCGCGATCGACCACGAAGGCGAAGTCGCGCTCGATCGGCTGGAAGGGCGAAAGCTCGAGTACCGGCCGCGCGCGCGTCGCCTTTTGTTTGGGTTGCGGAATGCAATCGAGGATCGTCTCGAACACGACCAGTGGTCCTTCGGCGCGGAGCGCTTCGAGCGTGCGCGGGTGCAGTTCGCCGAAATGGCCGAGCACGTTCTGCTGGCCGATCTGGATCGTCCCCGAGCGTCCGGGGTGAAACCACGCCGGCCCGCCCGGGATCACCTGCAACGCCTGCGCGGGCGCGCCCGCGGCGGCGAGCACGGCAAGCGCGTCCGCCTTGGCGTCGAACGCGTCGACATCCTTGATCGGGCTGGACCAGTGGCGGCCGCCGCCGTTGGCCTTGGCGAGCCGCCGCCGCACGCCGGCCGCGGCGGTGAATTGATCCTCCGGCGCGTCGCCCCTGAAGATTTGCCCGATCTCGAACAGCGCCGTCTCGACAAAGCCGCGGTCGGCGTTGCCTTGTGCGGCCTTCACCAGGCCCGGGATCAGGCTCGGGCGCATATCTGATAGTTCCGCCGTGATCGGATTGGCAAGCGCCAGCGCGGGAGCGCCGCCGCCGAACAGCTCCGCCTCGCGATGCGAAATAAACGACCAGGTGACCGCCTCTTCCATGCCGCGCGCGGCGAGCGAGCGGCGCGCCTTGCCCCGGCGCACCTGGGCCGGCGTGAGCACCGGCTTCGGCAGCGCGTCGCCGCGGTCGAACGGTGTCGCCGGCACGCGGTCGACGCCGAGGATGCGCACGATCTCCTCGACCACGTCGGCCTTGCCTTCGATGTCGGGACGCCACGAGGGCGCTGCGACCTTCACGGTCTCGCCCTGACCCGCCATGAAGAATCCGAGCCGTTTGAGCACGCGGCGTACTTCGGTCACGCGCGCATCGAGCCCGGCGAGGCGCCGCAGTTCGGACTGCGGGAACTCGATGACGCGGTCTTCACCGTGCGTGTCGCCGACAACCACGATGTTGGACGGCGCGCCGCCGCAAAGGCCGAGCACCATCCGGGTGGCAAGCTCGAGCCCCGGTACCATGAAGGCCGGATCGACGCCACGCTCGAAGCGGTAGCGTGCGTCCGAAGTGATGCCGAGCTTGCGGCCGGTTTCGGCGACGTTTACCGGAACCCACAGCGCCGACTCGATCAGCACGTCGGTGGTTGTCTCCGAGCAGCCCGTCGCTTCGCCGCCCATGATGCCGGCCAGCGACTCGACGCCGGTGCGGTCGGCAATCACGCACATCGTCTTGTCAAGCTCATAGGTGCGGCCGTCGAGCGCGGCGAGCTTCTCGCCCGGACGGGCGCGGCGCACGACGAGATCGCCGTTCACTTTGCCGGCGTCGAACACGTGCAGTGGGCGCGCGCGGTCGTAGGTGATGAAGTTGGTGATATCGACGAGCGCATTGATCGGCCGCAGGCCGATCGCACTGAGCCGCCGTTGCAGCCACGCCGGCGATGGACCGTTCTTGACGCCGCGCACGAGCCGCAGCGCAAAACCCGGACAGAGCGACGGCGTCGTGCCGAAGTCGAGTGACACGCCGACCGGGCAGGGAAACTCGCCTTTGATCGGTTTAGGCGGCGCATCTTTGAACGTGCCGAGGTCGGCCGCGTAGAGATCGCGCGCGATGCCGTGCACGCCGGCGCAGTCCGGCCGGTTGGGCGTGAGATTTATTTCGACCACCGGATCGTCGAGGCCGGCCCATCGTGCG
>Ga0306920_100002758_pt1 | contig 22150 bp, 15 predicted proteins | sample flu12Cox44000170_FD_204666 | JGI IMG/M metagenome (GOLD analysis project Ga0306920, IMG submission 204666) | Lab enrichment of tropical soil microbial communities from Luquillo Experimental Forest, Puerto Rico - flux4day.12C.oxic.44.000.170 (v2)... | ecosystem: Environmental > Terrestrial >...
TTATGTCCGCTATCAGTTTTGTGCAGGATTTGTAGTCGGGCTCATAAAACATGTGTTCACCCGGAAATCTCTTGAAATACTCGGCGTCCGCGGGAGTCAAGAACGCACTTTGGTGGTGGTCAAACCACCAGGTCACTTTGGGTGAATTGGAATACTTGAAATCGACGATGACATTCTCATCTCCGTCGAAAAGCCCTTCTTCCCACGGGTGCCTCGCTTTGTGCGTCATTCCGCTGAAGCGGAATTCGGCCCTCGCGTCGTAGCATTCCCGGTAGAAGCGATAGAAAAGCGCGGCCGATGCGGTGCCGTCAAAACAGCGATCGTGAAAACACAGTCGGACTTTAGTCATAGAGAACGAGCTCGCCTCGCCTTCCCACAGTCGAAATTGCCGGAAGGAATAAAGCTTTTTAAGATGGATGGGTCAGAAAGGATTGTCAAGTGCAAAGGCCGGGTGCCCTACCTAGCAGATAGGTCTTCACACTTTCGCAGTGTACGACCGGTTGTTACTGGCCCCTGCTCGCAAAGTAAAGCGAATATTGTAGAACGCTGCGGTTGTCAAGACTTTTCGTAGCTCGGCCTCATCCGTATAGCGCCGCTTCGGAATCCGCCGCGCCAGAATGGCAATCTGCAGCGGATCGTGCCGGAAGGGATAGGGCGCCAAAGTAACCTGATTTCCACCGGCGTGCCGCACCTCCCAATCCACTTCCCTGCCCTCATCATCCATCGGAACGCCTTCGATGGTCGTATCCTCCAGGGCGCCCAGGCAGAAAAAGAGCGAAAGCCGGTCGAGCGCATCCAGCCGCTGGGCGTTCGCCTTGATGAGTTTTTCGTCCGTGTTGGCCTTCGTCGCCGGCGCATTCCGTAAATCGACTTTCAGTCGCAATTGCTGCAGCCGGAGCCGCTGCACGAAGTCGTTCGCGTGATGCTGCTCTTGTGCTTTCACATATTTTGCTGAATATCCTGGGATGGTTGCCTTCGACCGGTCATACAGTCCCATGCAATGCGAAGCGACCATCAACCCCGCGTACAAATCGGCTTTCACCGCGCGTTCAATGCCCCTCTGGTAAAGCGCAATGTGCTCTTCCGTCGGAATCGTCATGAACGTGTAAGGCAGAAATGTTTTCGAATCGACTCCCGGGGCCAATTCCCATTCCAGCCAGCCGTTGTCGTGCTCCGCCGCAGCAAGACAGAACGAAGCAAAAGGCTCGGGCTGGGAAAATTGCTCGTTACCCCACTCGCGAGCGAGGAAACCCGCAAGATAGGCATGGTCCGTTTGCCGGATCAGCACCATCGGATCATTCTGTTGCTGCAGAATCATTAAAATTCCTCGGCCTCGTGCGTCCCTGGCGGGGCCCCTATTATCTATGTCAACCCCGACTGATTCCAGCACTACTCGCCCAGCTACCCATTCTCCTCAAGAACATGGCAATCCAAGTATTATCAGTACTGCCGGAGCAAGCGCCACAGTGGTCTCATTTATGGGTTCGCTTTGTAACACAGTCACTCCTGACTGTGCTCTTGGGTTGCATTTGTAGGGGCCGCCTTCCGAGGCGGTACGCTACTACCCCGATCACATAAATGCTGCTCGGGAGGGCACGCAGCACCAAGCCTACCAGTCCAGGTACAACTCTAAACCGAACGCCTGTATAATCAAATCGAACTACCTGTGCGGGAGTGGCGGAACTGGCAGACGCGCAAGACTTAGGATCTTGTGGCCGAAAGGTCGTGGAGGTTCAAGTCCTCTCTCCCGCACCAAATTCTTCCTCAGCACAACCCAGACGCTTTACCAATCGTACGCTCAGCTTCCCTCTTGCGCACTCTCCTCTTTCTGAATCAGAATGTTCCGCGTGAATTTCTTTCTTCATCTTCGGAGTCATCCGTCATGAGCCAGCGCGCGATTCGCGACGTCCTGAGTCTCTATAATCCCGCCAGCCCTCTCGAAAAAGCCTGGACCATTCCAGCGCCCTGGTATTTCGATCCGCGGATTGAGCAACTGGAGCGCGACGGCGTTTTTGCCGCCAATTGGCAAGCCGTTGGCCGCCTCGACCAGGTGAAGGATCCTGGCCAATTCTTCACCATAGACGTAAATGGGGAACCTCTCGTCGTGGTTCGAAGCGACGATGGAAAATTGCGCGCCTTCTACAACGTCTGTCGCCATCACGCCGCCGCCGTTGTCCCGCAGCAGAGCGGCTGTGCCAGGCAGTTTCGCTGCCCCTATCATGGCTGGACCTATGGCAACGATGGCGCCTTGAAGGGCATGGTCGAATTCGAGGGCGTCTGCAATTTTGACCGCGCGGACAACGGGCTCGTGCCGGTACGGCTCGATGTCTGGGAAAATTTCGTTTTCGTTAATCTCGATGGCAAGGCTGCTCCGCTAGGCGACTTCCTCGGCAAAGTTCCCGCACTTGTGGCACCGCTGCAGGTCAAAGAAAAACTCCACTACTTCGATCGCCGAGTCTATACCCTGAATTGCAACTGGAAAGTGTACGTGGACAATTATCTCGACGGCGGTTACCACGTTCCCCACGCCCACAAAGGCCTCAGCAGCGTCGTCGAGTATACGAAATACACCATCGAGAATTTCGAACATGCATGCCTGCAATCCAGTCCGCTCGATTCCTCCAGCGCGCTCGAATCCTCCATCGGTTCCACCCGGCAGGGCCATGCTTTCTATCTTTGGGTCTATCCCAATTTCATGATCAACGCTTACTCGGGCGTCATGGATACCAACCTCGTTCTTCCACTGGACGTGGACAAATGCGCCGTAATCTTCGACTACTATTTCGCCGATATCAGCTCGGTCGCCGCGCAGCACCACCGCGAAAGCATCGCTGTCAGCGAAAAAGTACAGGACGAGGACATGGCCATATGCGACTCGGTCCAGCGAGGTCTGGCTTCACGTGCCTATATCGCGGGCCGTTTGTCCGTGCGACGCGAAGCGGGCGAGCATCTTTTTCACCGCCTTCTTCATGCCGATATGACGCAAGCCCTCGGCCGCCCCGTCGCCGCGGACTAAAAGGCGCAATCCCCGACCAGGAACGACAATAGCCATGATAGTATTCGCGTACTTGCCAGGAAGCTCTTGGACAGGTGACACAGAATTAGCCAAGATTGTGTTGCATAGAGCACCCGCACGCTCTTTCCGACGGCATCATGTTAACCTGCAACTATAGAACCATTTACACCACCGCTACTGTTAATGAAAACAAACTTCATTCTCCGTTTATGGCGCTCGCGTTCGAGCTATGAAAAGGCCCTTTTCTTCTTGTTCTTTCTGAGTCTTCCATTTCTCCATGCAGTCGTTAACGGCGACGGGATTGGATACTACGCCTACGTTCGTTCCCCACTCGTGGATCATAACTTCAGTTTTTCCTCCGACTGGCAAGACCCAACTGAGGAACTGGAGAAGATCTTCATGAGGGACCATTTCGTTGACAATCCGGTCACAAAGACTGGCCATCTACCGAACTTCTATTCGGTTGGTCCCGCCATCCTATGGAGCCCTTTCTTGATCGTGACGCATCTGGCCGTTCTCGGACTAGCGCATTCCGGTTGGCAGATCGCGACTGATGGGCACTCCTGGCCGTACCTCGGGGCGATGGCGGGTGCGACGGCTCTCTATGGCTTCGCCGGCCTTTGTCTATCCTTTGCGATGGCCCGAAGATTCGTAGACGAACGCTGGGCCTTTTGGGCCACGGTGGGCGCGTGGTTTGGGACCTTAGTGCCACTCTATATGTACCTGCTACCTGCATGGTCCCACACGCATTCCGTCTTTGTGACCTCTCTCTTCTTCTGGTATTGGCTCCGAACCCGCTGCACGCGTACGAGCGGGCAATGGCTGATTCTGGGCCTGCTGTCGGGTCTGATGATCGACGTTTACCAGCTCGATGCCGTTTTCCTTGTCGCTGTGGTCTATGAGGCTCTTTCAGCCTATGCGGAGGCCTACTTTACGCGCTCTGGCCGGGCAGAAATGCTCGCCAAGGAGCTTCGACTTCACGCGCTTTTTGCGCTTGGCACGATAATTGGTCTCTTGCCGACGCTTGTCACTCGGCAAATCGTGTTCGGAAGCCCTTTCGCCGCGGGACCGTACACTCTCAGCCAGTGGAAGTGGAGCTCTCCGGCTTTTGCGCAGGTGTTGTTCTCCACCAATCACGGGCTCTTCCTCTTCACTCCCATCGTGGTATTGGCATTTGCAGGACTCTTCTATCTGCGGTGCTTGGACCAAACCGTCGGAAGTATTTGCCTTCTTACAGCGATAATTTTCTGTTGCCTAATTGCCTGTTATCCGTGGTGGCATGGAGCGGTCGGGTTTGGCAATCGCTTCTTTGTTTCTTTGACGCCGATCTTTGTTCTCGGGCTTTCTTCGTTATTTGCCTGGGCCTCTCGACTGTGGCAAGGCGCACGAGCGGCGTCGCTTCGTTTGGTCCCGATCACGCTTCTCTTTGTGATCTGGAATATCGGCTTGATGTACCAGTGGCAAACACATTTGATGCCGAGATACGGAATAATCGATTGGCAGGAGCTCGTCTACAACCAATTTCGGGTAGTCCCCATACAAGCTCTACACGATTTAAGCCAGAGATTTTTCCAATAGGGTCATCCGCGGAATTGACTGCTGCGGAGCCATCACCTCTTATTCGGGTTATTCGGGAATCTCGAAGTCCTGCATAGCGACGACTGGTCGTGCTGAGGGCGCAGCGGCTGCAGCTGGTACAACTGCGCCTCTAGAGACCATCGACTGGCAGGAAGACAGCGAACCTAGTGCTTAACTGAGGCTTTGGCGTATTGGGTGAGGAATTGCTGAGCGCGAAGATCGCTCGGAAAAAGGGAAACAGCGGAAGCCTAGGAACGATGAGATGGAGACCCTTGCTCAACAGCTTGGGATAAATATTCATGGCTAAGTCCTTTCCGAACCCCAGTAAGGGAACCAGGGCGAGAAAATCAAAAATTGCTCACGAACGGCTTCAGCCTGCTTGTTGTGGCAACGATGCGCAACCGACTAAGTACGACTCCCGTGAAGACGGCGCCGATGTCACTGTTTTTCGCGTGTTTGTCGTGGGCGGGGGGAGCCTTGTGCTCCACGCATCTTAAAACAGAGTGTTGAGGCTCGCTACGCTTCGTACCAAGAATGAGAACGCTCGCCCTGCGGTAAATCCTGGAAAGTCGAGTTAGTGGACAAATTCGTACGGAAACCATTGGCGCGTCTGGCGGGACTTACTCAATTAGCTGAGGTTGCCGCCCATGATCATTGCCTCTGCTTCCGCGATACTCGGTTCGTTGACCCTGGGGTGGGCGTCCCCTATACTTTTATTTGGGATTTTTGAAAGCCCGCCGGATTACCCCAGGTGGTTTCCAGAGAGTTCCGATCACAGTGCGGGATGGGGATCGTCTCCTCGGGATGTGTGTTCCTGCAAAAAGACCGCGTTAAGACTTTGCGCCTCGCGGAAGCAGGCGACTTCGATTTTGAGAACGGGATAAGGGAGCATAGCGATGACGGAAGCAACCTGCCGAAGAAAACTGGACCTGGAGATACCGGCCGAGGAAGTAATCAAGCAAACGGAAAAAGTGGCCAAGGAATTGGCGCGCATTGCGCGCGTGCCGGGTTTCCGTCCCGGGAAGGCGCCGTTGGCGCTGATCAAGAAGCGGTTCGCCGAGGACATCAAGGGCGAAGTCTTGCAGACGCTCGTTCCGGAGCGTGTAGAGAAAGCCGTGGCAGAAGAAAAACTGACGCCCGTCTCGCAGCCGCAGGTGGACAAGCTGGAGTTCGCCGAAGGGCAACCGGTAAAGTTCCGCGCCTCTTTTGAGGTTCTGCCCGAATTCGCACTAGGCGACTACAAAAACCTCGAGATCGAAATGCCGGAGATGACCATCACAGACGAAGACGTTACCGAGGCACTCACGGAGATGCAGCAGCGCGCCGCCACGTTCGCTCCGGTCGAAGGCCGCACGGTTCAGAATGACGATTTCGTCCAGGTCAAGCTGCTGGGCACGCCTGAGGGTGGTGGAGAACCGCTTCAGGCGGAGAGCGTGCTTTGCCATGTGGGGGCAGAAGAGACCATGGAGCCCTTCAATGAGAACCTGCGTGGCGCCAGCGTGGGCGATCACAAGAATTTTGACGTGGTCTATCCCGCGGACTATCCCGACGCAAAGCTGGCCGGCAAAACTTTTCATTACGCGGTCGACGTTCTCGGCATCAAGACCAAGAAACTCCCCGACCTCAATGATGAATTCGCGAAAGACGTGAGCGATGCTGCCTCTCTGAACGAGCTAAAGAAAAAGGTCCGCGAGAGCCTGGAGCACGAGCGCAACCACCGACAGAGAGATCTGCAGCGTGAGAAAATCCTAGCGGAGATAGTGAAGCTCCACGACTTCCCTGTGCCGGAATCACTCGTCGAGCATCAAATGGACGTGCGCCTGGAGCGCGTCGTGCGTTCGCTTGCGCAACAGGGTGTGGACCCGCGCGCCGTAAACGTGGATTGGGTGACTCTGCGGAGGCGTCAGGAAGAGCGCGCCAAAGACGATGTAAAGGCCGAATTGGTGATTGACCGCATCGCCTCCCAGGAGAAGATCGAAGTCAGCGACGAAGATCTACGCAAAGAGCTGGACCATATGGCCGGCCATAGTGGCGAATCGGCGGAAGCTTTGGAAGCTCGTTTGACAAAGCAGGGAGCGCTCGATAGGATGAAAGCGAAGCTGCGGAGTGACAAGACGATCGACTGGCTGGCCGAAATTGCCAAGATCAAAACCGTCGCCGCGGCCAGTGCATCCAGTGCCACGGGCGCCAAGTGAAGTGAAGCCCCGCTTCTGCGAGCTAATTCTCTCACATGAAAAACCACGAAGATCGTGATTATCGCGCGACGACCCTGGTTCCTATGGTCGTGGAACAGACTAGCCGGGGCGAGCGCGCCTACGACATCTATTCCCGGCTCCTGAAAGAGCACATTATTTTTATCGGCACTCCGATTGATGACCACGTCGCCAATCTCGCAACCGCACAAATGCTCTTTTTGCAAGCCGAGGACCCGGAGAAGGATATTCAGCTCTACATCAATTCGCCGGGCGGCTCGATTACCGCGGGCTTCGCCATTTACGACACCATGCAGTTCGTGAAACCCGATGTGGTGACCACCTGCGTGGGCCAGGCCGCCTCGATTGCCGCCGTTTTGCTCGCGGGTGGTGCGCCGAAGAAGCGCTTTGCCTTGCCGAACGCGCGTATTCTGATCCATCAACCGTGGATGAGCGGCCTTGGTGGGCAGGCGACAGACATTGACCTGCATGCAAAAGAGATTTTGCGCATGCGCACAACGATTAACCAGCTGCTCGCGAAGCATTCGGGCCAGGCGATTGAGCGCATTGAGAAAGACGTCGAGCGCGATTACATCATGAACCCCGAGCAAGCCAAGGAATACGGGATGATTGATGAGATTATCTTCAAGCACCGGTAGGAGAAGGGCTTGGCTGCGTTGTTGATTGTCCGCAGCCCGAAGAGTTTCTCTTTCGCCCGAGGGACAATTCGGCCTAGAATGGAAAGACAGCTCCGGGGAACCGGCCCGGGGACGAGGCCTTCACACACGTGAAAAAATACAGCCCAGACGAGCCCCTTCGCTGTTCCTTCTGCCACAAAACGCAGGAACAGGTGGAAAAGTTGATCAGTTCGCCTTCGGACTATCCGCGGGCGTACATCTGCAACGAGTGTGTGGGCGTTTGCCAGACGATTTTGGAAGACGAGAAGCGTGAACAGGCCACGGCACCGGCAAGACGCCTGCCGCGTCCTCCCGAGATCAAACAGTTTCTGGATAGCTACGTTATCGGACAGGACCGCAGCAAGAAAAAATTGGCGGTCGCTGTCTACAACCACTACAAGCGCATCTTCCTGAACAAGCAGCCTGGCGAAGTCGAGTTGAGCAAGTCCAATATCCTACTGATCGGGCCGACGGGTACGGGCAAGACGCTGCTAGCCCAGACGCTTTCCCGGATGCTCGACGTCCCGTTCGCGATCGTGGATGCCACCACGTTGACGGAAGCGGGCTACGTGGGCGAGGACGTCGAAAATATTATCTTGAAACTGCTGCAAGCGGCGGATGGCGATGTCCAAAGGGCTCAGCAAGGCATCATCTACATAGACGAAATCGACAAGATCGCGAAAAAAGACGAAAACCCTTCGATCACCCGCGATGTCAGCGGTGAGGGTGTGCAACAGGCTTTGCTGAAGATTCTCGAAGGGACCGTAGCGAACGTGCCACCGCAAGGCGGCCGCAAGCACCCGCACCAGGAATTTACCCCGGTCGACACGACGAACATCCTATTTATATGTGGTGGCGCATTCGTCGGCCTGGAGAAAATTATCGAGAGGCGCGTGGGCAAGCGTTCCTTGGGCTTTCACACCGACGCGCCGCCAACCACGCCGCAGCGCCGGAATACGGAATTGCTGGAGCAAGTGCAGCCCGGTGACTTGATCCGCTACGGCCTGATCCCGGAATTTGTGGGCCGCCTGCCCGTTGCCGGCGTAATGAACGACCTGGACAAGGGTGCGCTCATGAAGATCTTGACTGAGCCGAAGAACGCACTGCTGAAGCAATACCAGCGCCTGTTTGAGTTCGAAAACGTGCGGCTGCGTTTTACTGACGACGCTTTGGAGACCGTGGCGGAGTTGGCACTTCAGCGCAAGGTCGGCGCGCGCGGCTTGCGAATGATCCTCGAAGACCTCATGCTGGAACTGATGTACCACCTGCCGATGCAGCGGAAGGTGCGGGACTTCGTGGTCAGCGCGGATATGGTCCGCGGCCACGAGATCAACTGGAGCTTGCTCGAAAAGGCTGGGTAAGAACACTGCGAAAGCTTTTGAAATCAGAATCCTCAGGGGCTGAAGCCGCGCAATTTGCAACGATCGATGTCGGAGCCGGAGTTCCGACCCCCCTAAAGAATCGGGATTCTTCGGCTGGGCCGGGATTGCGCCGGCAAAGGGAGTTCAGGGGCCTGCATGTTTAACCGCGAAAAACAGGAAATGAAGCGCGTGCCGATGATGCCGGTGCGGGATATGGTCATCTTCCCGCAGCAGATGACGCCGTTCATCGTCGGGCGCGAAGCGAGCGTGCGCGCTCTCGAAGAAGCCTTGGCCAGCGATAAGAAGATTTTCCTCTCCACGCAGCACGACGCCTCTGTAGACGACCCCAAGCCCGAAGAGATTTACGCGGTCGGAACGCTCGCGAACATCGTGCAGAGCGTCAAGCTCCCAGATGGAAACATCAAAGTGCTGGTGGAAGGGGTGGAACGCGCCCGCGCTCTTTCCGTCTCGACCGACGAAGGATTTTTCCGGACGACCATCCGCCTGCTCACTGCCAAGCTCGAGACCACCCCGCAGGTCGAGCAATTGGTTCAAAAGGTTACTGGCCTGTATGAGCAATTCATCAAGCTTTCCCAGAGCCTCAACTACGACACTATGATCGCCGCAGCCCGAGTGGATGATCCCTCTCGCCTTTCAGATACCATTGCCGCGAACCTGCAACTGCCCGTGGACGAGAAGCAGGACTTGCTGGAAACCGCGGACCCACTGGAGCGCCTCAACCGCGTCGGTGACATTCTCGAAATTGAGCTGGAAAAGCTGAACGTGGACCGCAACATCAATACCCGCGTTAAGCGCCAGATGGAGCGGGCGCAAAAAGAGTATTACCTCAACGAAAAACTGAAAGCCATTCAAAAGGAGCTCGGCCGCGGCGAAAAGAACGAAACGGAAGAGCTGAAGAAGAAGATTGACGCCGCTGGCATGCCCAAGGATGTCCACGAAAAGGCCTCCACGGAATTGAAGCGCCTCGAGTTGATGCCTCCGATGTCCGCGGAGTCGACGGTGAGCCGCAACTACATTGATTGGTTGCTGGCTGTACCCTGGAAAAAACGTTCCAAGGAAATTCGCGACATCAAAGCGGCGGAAGAAATTCTGAACAAAGAGCACTACGGGTTGGAAAAGATCAAGGAACGCATCCTGGAATTTCTCGCCGTTCGCCAACTCGTGAAGAACCCTAAGGGCTCCATCCTGTGCTTTGTCGGCCCGCCAGGCGTTGGCAAGACTTCTTTGGCCATGTCGATCGGCCACGCTACGGGAAGGAAGTTTGTGCGCGTCTCGCTCGGTGGCGTGCGTGATGAAGCGGAGATTCGCGGCCATCGCCGTACGTACATTGGCGCCCTGCCTGGCCAAATCATCCAGATGATGAAGAAGGCCACGACCATCAACCCTATCTTCGTGCTGGATGAAGTGGACAAGATGTCCACGGACTTCCGCGGCGATCCGTCGGCGGCGCTCATGGAGGTGCTCGACCCGGAGCTGAATCACGGATTCACCGACCACTATTTGGACGTGGAATACGACCTCTCGAAGGTTATGTTCGTTTGCACGGCCAATGTGCTCCACACCATTCCGCAGCCCTTGCAGGACCGCATGGAAATTCTGCGGCTGCCCGGCTACACCGAGCAGGAAAAATTGGAAATCGCCAAGCGCTTCCTCGTCAAGCGTTCGCAAGAAGCGACCGGCCTGACCGACAAGAACCTGACCTTCACCGACGAAGGCTTACTGCACATGATCCGCTACTACACGCATGAAGCGGGTGTGCGCAACTTGGAACGCGAAATTCAGAACATCGCCCGCAAGATGGCGCGGCGCGTGGTGGCCGATGGGTCCGAAACGAGCGTTCAGATTACTGCCGCCAATGTGAACGAATTCCTCGGCGTCCTCAAATACCGCGAATTCTGGCTGGAAAAGCAGAACGAAGTCGGATTAACCACCGGCCTGGCCTGGACCGAAGTCGGTGGCTCCGTTCTGGCCGTGGAAGCCACGACCATGGAAGGCAAGGGCCGCCCGATTCTGACCGGCAAGCTCGGTGACGTTATGCAGGAATCGGCGCAAGCCGCCATGAGTTACGTCCGTTCGCGTACTGCCTCACTCGGTCTCGAAAAGGATTTCTATCGCACGCTGGATATTCACGTCCACGTGCCCGAAGGCGCTATCCCGAAGGACGGTCCTTCCGCCGGCATCACTATTTGCACCTCCATCGTCAGCGCCCTCACGAAAATTCCCGTGCGCTGCGATGTCGCCATGACCGGAGAAATCACCCTTCGCGGCAAGGTTCTGCCCATTGGCGGGGTCAAGGAAAAGTTACTGGCCGCCCATCGAATGGGCTTGCGTACCATAGTGCTTCCGAAGGACAATGAGAAGGACCTGGCGGACATCCCCCAGGAGATTCTCTCCAGCCTGAAAATACATTTCGTAGAGACAATGGACGAAGTGTTACAAATTGCGCTGGAGCGCCCGCTTGTGCCACTGGAGCACACTGGCGTTGCGCCCGTTACGGAAGCTTTCAACAGTGGCGCCGATAAAGACACGAGTTTGACCAACTAAGTTGTAGTTTCCGGGCACAGCCTGCACCCGCAGGCTGGAAGAACGTCAAGCCCAGAGGCTGCTTCCGGTTGCAGACAGTTTGGTTTGCCCACCCTGGCGGGAACTATCGTTCCGCCGGACGGTACACCACCACGCGGTCCATTCCGGGAAGACAGGGTCAAGTACCACAACACCTTTAACAAAAAAATAAAAGTCAGGATATATGGCAAAAGAGACAAGTACAGAAGGAAATAATCAAGTGAGCATCAGCCTGGCTGAGCTCAAGGAAAAGAACATCACCGATCTGGCAAAGATCGCCAAGGAATTGAATATTCCCGGCGCCAGTGGCATGCGAAAGCAGGAGTTGATCTTTCAGATCCTGCGCGCGCAAACGGAAAAGAGCGGCCTGATCTTTTCGGAAGGCGTACTGGAATGCCTGCCCGACGGCTTTGGCTTCCTGCGAGCCCCGGAATACAACTATCTGCCGGGCCCGGACGACATCTATGTGTCGCCGTCGCAAATCCGCAAGTTCGACCTCCGAACCGGCGATACCGTTTCGGGGCAGGTGCGGCCTCCCAAAGACGGCGAACGGTATTTCGCCTTGATCAAAGTCGAAGCGGTCAATTTCGAGGACCCCGAAGTCGCACGCAACAAGATTTTCTTTGATAACCTCACGCCTCTCTACCCCCAGGGCCGGCTGAAGATGGAAACGACCAAGGACAATTTGACCGGCCGCGTGCTCGACCTTCTCTGCCCCGTCGGCAAGGGTCAGCGCGGGCTGATCAACGCGCCGCCGCGCACCGGTAAGACCATGATGCTCCAGTCCATGGCCAATTCCATCACCACCAACCACCCTGAAGTCGCCCTGATTGTGCTCCTCATTGACGAGCGTCCGGAAGAAGTCACGGACATGCAGCGCACGGTGAAGGGCGAAGTCATCAGCTCGACATTCGATGAGCCGCCACAACGGCACATTCAGGTCGCCGAAATGGTGCTGGAAAAGGCCAAGCGCCTCGTGGAACACAAGCGTGACGTGGTCGTGCTGCTCGATTCCATCACCCGTCTTGCTCGCGCCTATAACGCCGTGACTCCGCCTTCAGGCAAAGTGCTCTCCGGCGGTATAGATGCGAACGCCTTGCAGCGCCCACGGCGCTTTTTCGCCGCTGCCCGCAATGTGGAAGAGGGCGGGTCGCTCACAATCATCGCCACCGCTCTGATTGATACCGGCAGCCGCATGGACGACGTCATCTTCGAAGAGTTCAAGGGCACCGGCAATATGGAAATCTATCTCGACCGCCGCCTTGCCGATAAGCGTGTGTTCCCGGCTATTGATATCCAAAGGTCTGGCACGCGTAAGGACGAGTTACTCCTCCCGCCCGACGAACTCAGCCGTGTATGGGTCCTGCGCAAGGTGCTGAGCCCGTTGTCCACCGTGGAAGCGATGGAATTGTTGCTCAGCCGCTTGACCAAGACCAAAGCCAACATGGAATTTCTTAGCTCCATGTCCGCTCCGGTCTGACGTTTTCACTCTCCGGCGGCACCCCCTCCCCGCGGGCTCTGCTTGGATCACGGCCCAAAGCCGCAAAGCGGAAAGGCCGCTTTAATTTGGGGGTGCTTGTTTGCACGAAAAGTTCATTGCCCGCCAGCCAATTTTCGACCAGCACTTGCGCGTCTTCGCTTATGAATTGCTGTTTCGGGGCGGTCCGCAAAATGCCTTCACCCCCTATGCCAACGCGTCGTCCAGCGTGATTGCGGATTCCATTACCCTCTTCGATCTGCAGATGCTCACCGGACATGCCAGGGCTTTCGTAAACGTGGATGAGCTGGCCTTGCGGCTGGGCGCGCCGCGTTTGTTGCCGGCAGACCGTATCGTCGTGGAGATTCTGGAAACGGTAAAGCCGACCGAGGACGTAGTCCGCGCCTGCTGCGAACTGCGCGAAGCCGGTTACCAGTTGGCGCTGGATGATTTTACAGATGCGCCGGAATTGCAACCGCTGGTGGATTTGGCGCAGTTCCTGAAAATCGACTTCCGCCTATTCGACCGGGAAGCGCGTCAGCGGGTGGCAGCGAAGTACCGCGAAAGGAAAATTCCTCTGCTCGCGGAAAAAGTCGAGTCTCAGGGCGATCTGAATGAGGCCAAGAGTTTAGGTTTCACCTTTTTCCAGGGCTATTTTTTCTGCAAACCTTCCATGCTCGAGACACGGGAGATCCCGGGCAATAAACTCATCCAGCTGCAACTGCTGAACGCCGTGGCATCTGCGGATCTCGATTACAACGCTATTGAAGAACTCTTGAAGCAGGAACCTTCTCTGCTGTACCGGCTTCTCCGTTACATGAATTCCCCCATCCTCGGTTTGCGCGCGGAAATCCATAGCGTTCGCCAGGCCCTGACCTTACTGGGCGAACGCGAGTTTCGCCGTTGGGTCTGCATTTTTGCCGTGATCGCCATGAGCAGCGGCAAGCCGCCGGAGCTGATCCGCACTGCGCTGACCCGCGCCTATTTTTGCGAGGAAATTTCCCTGCCCGCGGGCTTGCAGGAAAAGAGCGCCAGCCTATTTCTCATGGGCCTGCTTTCCGTCTCGGACGCGCTGCTCGATAAACCCATCAAAGATGTCCTCGCGCAATTACCGGTGTTGCCAGAGGTAAAAACCGCGCTGTGTGGAGGTCAGAACAGTTTCCGCGAAGTCTATGACGTGCTCCTGGCAATGGAACGAGCCGAGTGGAACGAACTAGGCGAGCACGCCGGCCGCCTCGGCCAGATTGAAGACCAAGTCCCGGGCTCCTACCAGATCGCCATCCAGCGCGCTGCCGCCGTCGCCGTTTAACCTTTTAAGGGAAGCAAGGCGATCGCCGTTACGCCCGGCTCACGGGAACAACAGACGCGCGTTCTCGTTCACGCGCGAGAAACACGATCAAGCGGGCCGTTTCTTCCACGCCCATGGCGGTGTTATCCACGAGCACCGCGTCGGTGGCGCGAACGAGCGGGGAGACTTTGCGTTCGCGGTCGCGTTTGTCGCGCTCGCGAACTTCCCGGAGCACCTCGAGCAGAGAAACGTTGTCACCTTTTCCCTGGTGCTCTTTCCAGCGCCGCTGCGCGCGTGTCTCCACGGACGCATCGAGGAAAATCTTCAGTTCGGCATTGGGGAATACCACCGTTCCGATGTCGCGCCCTTCCATCACGACGCCCCCGCCTCTGCCGGCTCGTTGTTGTTCGGTCACAAGAACCTCACGGACGTCTGCAATGGTGGCGATCCGTGAAGCCGCCTGCGCCACGTCCGCGGCGCGAATCTCTTGCGTCACTTCCCTGCCATCCAAAAAAACGCGGTTCTTCAGGCCGGCAGCGTCCTGCTCTGCGGTCGGTGGTTTCAGTTCGATGTGTGTTTCACGAGCAAGCGCTACGAGTTGCGCTTCGTTGTCTAGCGGGAGTTTCTGTTCAAGCGCCTTCAGAGCCACGGCGCGATACATAGCCCCACTATCCAAATAAAGGTACCCCAGCAGCGCAGCGGCGCACTGCGCGACCGTGCTCTTGCCGGAACCAGCAGGTCCGTCAATGGCGATGGTGAGTGGGAGCATGAGAGGTTTTAATCAATTAGTCCTAAGTCGTAGGTTCTAAGTATGAGATCCGAAATCAGCCAATTGCGCCGTGTCCAAAGATGCCCGGTTAAGGTAACGACTCTTTTTCCTTACTTATTACTTACAACTAAAAACTTATAACCTCTTCAAAATCCCATGATGTTGTAGCCGCAATCGACGTAGACCGTTTCCCCGGTGATTGCGGACCCGCCTTCAGAGAGCAAGAAGGCAGCCGTGCTGCCGACCTCTCCGGGGTCCACATTTCGCTTCAGCGGTGCCCGCTCCGCGTGAGCCCGGAGCATTTCCCCCAGTTGCGAAATACCGCGTGCGGCAAGCGTCTTGATCGGCCCGGCAGAAATTGCATTGACGCGAATCGCCTTGGGCCCGAGATCGTTGGCGAGGTAACGCACGGTCGCTTCCAGTGCGGCTTTGGCCACACCCATGACGTTATACTTCGGCACGACCTTTTCCGCCCCGTAATAAGTCAGCGTGACGATTCCCCCGCCCGATGTCATCAGCGGCGTCGCCGCCCTCGCCACCCCAATCAGCGAATACACGCTGACATCGTGTGCAACTCGGAATCCTTCGCGCGAAGTATTCACGAATTCGCCCTTCAGCTCCTGAGCCGGGGCGTACGCCACGCTGTGCACGAGCCCGTGAAGCACACCGTAGCGTGCCTTCAGTTCCTCAAACAGTTTCGCGATCTGGTCGTCGTAGGAAACGTCGCACATGAATCCTTCCGAGTCGGAAAGTTCGGTGATCAGATCCTTCGCTTCTTGCGCCAGCCGCTCGTTCTGATAGGTGATCGCCAGCCGCCACCCCGCCTGGTGAAGCTTCTGCGCGATAGCCCAGGCAATGCTGCGCTTGTTGGCCAATCCGAAAATCACAGCGGTTTTCTGTGTGTCTTTCACAGTTGCCTCGGTTGACATGGTGCCGGGTCCTTGATTTCTGATTTCTGGTCACTGATATCAGGAATCAGATCCGTAATCAGAGATCAAAAATAAGACATCGAGAACCAAATCCTCGTTTTAATCCTAAAAAGTCTACCAGCCTTCGCTCGCCACTCGCCACTTCCTCATGTCCTTTGAAACGCCCGCTCAATTTCCTTCACGGAATAGCGCAGCACCACCGGGCGCCCGTGTGGGCAGCTCATCGGACAATCCGTCTTCGCCAGCGCCGCCAGAAGCCATTCCATCTTTGTCTGGTCCAGCGGCATATTCACCTTGATCGCAGCATGGCAAGACGTGGAAGCGGCGATCTTCGCCTGCAGCGTGTCGATCGAGATCGCCGCGTTCTCGCGTTCGAGCCCGTCTAGAATCTCAGTTAGAAGATGCTCGGCATCCGTAGCCGCAATGCCCGCGGGCACGGATTGAATCGCAACGCTCTTCGGCCCCATGGGCTCCACTTCAAAACCGTTCGCGGCGAGTTCCTCCGCGATTTTTTCATAGATCACCAGTTGGCGTGGGGCAAGCTCCAGCACCATGGGCATGAGCATGCGCTGCGACTCGACTCTGCCCGCCCGGCGAGCTTCGAGATGCTGTTCGAAGAGCACGCGCTCGTGCGCCACGTGTTGATCCACGATCCACAAGCCTTCGCCGTTCACCGCGACGATAAAACTCGAACTCACCTGCCCTAGAGGTTTGAGATCTGCGATCTGCTCCAGTCGGGGAAGCGCCGCGGGCGCATCTGTAGCAGCAGGCGAAAAATTCTCGGCCCAGTTTGTGGTCTGCTCCTGAATCGCAGGCAGCGCGCCCGGGCTGAATGACGTGCCGGCCTCAAACGGAAAACGTTGCGGCACCGGCTGCATCGGCGCGGAACGGAGGTCAAATCCGTTGGTAGCCGCGTAGTCGCTACCGACACCCGACCCGACGCCAAGTTCCTCCAGGGGAGGAATAATTGCGCGAGGAACGCCGGAGCCCGCGGCAGCCGCAAAGCTCGCGATCGGCCTCGTGCTCATCAGCGCCTGCCGAATGGCATCGCGCGCAAAATCGTGGACGAATTGCGAGCGGCGAAAGCGCACCTCGATCTTCGCGGGGTGCACGTTGACGTCCACTTCGTCATACGGCATTTCCAGAAAAAGCAATGTCGCCGGAAAAACGTTGGGCGGCAAAATGTTGCGATAAGCCTCGTGGATGGCATGAAGGATCAGCCGGTCGCGCACCAAGCGACGATTTACGAATACGTAGATGCCGTTGCGGTTCAGACGCTGTACATCCGGCCGCGAAGTAAAACCGGTGACACGGATCGTGGCGGCTTCTTCGCCGGGCTCCATTTCCGGCTCCGTGATAGCTGCACGAAAAGCCGCGGACACGGGAGGGATTTCGACAAGCTCATCCAGCGCCTGACGCCCAAAAAGCTGGTAAACGCGATCTGCTAGTTTCTCCGTGGGCGGACAGTTGACGATTTCCTGCGTCGGGGCGGTCAGCGTGAACTGTTTTCTTGGGTTCGCGAGCGCGTAATGCGTAACCAGCGAAGCGATGTGCCCCAATTCGGTGGTATCCGATTTCAGGAATTTGCGCCGTGCGGGCACACAATAAAAAAGATCCGCAACGCTGATCGTCGTCCCCGCGGCGAGGCCCGCGGGCTTCACGCTGACAAGTTTTCCGCCTGCAAATTCCACCCGCGTGCCTTCCGCTTCCTTGCCATCCCGGGTCTCAAGAAGCAGCCGCGAAACCGCAGCGATGGTTGGCAGCGCTTCTCCACGAAATCCAAGCGTCGAAATGGAGAGCAGGTCATCGGCCGTGCGCAGCTTGCTCGTGGCGTGCCGTTCAAAAGCGAGCAGCGCATCGTCATGCGCCATCCCGTGGCCATCATCGATCACACGGATCATGCGCTTCCCGCCCACTTCGGTCTCAATCCTCACGGCATTCGCGCCCGCATCCAGAGCATTCTCCAGCAGCTCCTTCACCACCGAAGCCGGCCGCTCCACAACTTCCCCCGCGGCGATTTTATTCGCCACCGCCTCCGGCAATATGCGAATTCTGCTCATTGGCCCTTGATCTGAATCCCTAATTGATCCAGCTGCACCTTGTCCACATCGCTGGGCGAGTCCGCCATCAAATCCACCGCCGCCGTGGTCTTAGCAAATGCAATCACTTCGCGGATGGATTTCTCACCAGCAAGTAGCATGACCACGCGGTCGATTCCCAGCGCGATGCCACCGTGGGGAGGCGTGCCGTATGTCAGCGCATCGAGAAAAAACCCGAATCGCCGGCGCAACTGCTCTTCCGACAAACCGAGCGCCTTGAAAAGTCGTTCCTGCACGTCCTGCCGGTGAATTCGAATGCTCCCGGACCCGAGCTCGTAGCCGTTGAGCACCAGATCATAGCCTTTCGATCGCACCTCCCACGGTGCGGTCTCGAGTTTCTCGAGATCCTCATCCACAATGCCCGTAAACGGATGCTGCGCGCTCACCCAGGCCTGGTCCGGCTCACTCCATTCAAACAGGGGAAAGCCGGTGAGCCAAAGAAACTTCCACTGCGACCTGTCAATCTGCCCCAGCGCATCGCCAAGCTGCAGCCGCAGTTGCCCCGCAATCAGCGCGGCGGCCTCCGTGCCTTTGACTTCTTCCTTCGCCGCAACAGCAACCACCAGGTCCCCTGCCTTTGCCCCGCAAGCGTCGGCAAGTTTCTTCACATTTTCGGCCCCAATGCGCTTCTCCAACGTCGAAGTCGTGCCGTCCGTTGCAAGCCTCACAAAATAAGCGCCGCGCGCGCCCAGCGCCTTGGCCCTCTCGCTCAGCTCATCCAGTTGCTTGCGCGAATATCCGGCAGCGCCCGGGGCCGCGAGCGCGAAAACGCTGCCCCCGATTTGCAATTTCTGCTTGGCCTCTTCCGGGAAACAGTCCGTCACTTCGTGCAATTCCATCCCGAAGCGCATGTCCGGCTTGTCGCTGCCATACTTCCGGATCGCGTCCTTGTACAGCATATGAGGGAACGGCGCCTGCACTTCGATGCCGGCCACCGCGCAAGCGCGAATCATTACGTTTTCGATGACGTTGAAAATGTCTTCCTGTCGCGGAAACGACATTTCCAGGTCGAGCTGCGTAAATTCCGGCTGGCGGTCCGCGCGCAGGTCTTCGTCCCGGAAACATTTCACAATCTGGAAGTAGCGGTCGAGTCCGCCGATCATCAGGATCTGCTTGAAAATCTGTGGCGACTGCGGCAGCGCGTAGAACTTGCCATGATGCACTCGGCTGGGCACCAGATAATCGCGCGCGCCTTCGGGCGTGGAGCGCGTCAGCATCGGCGTTTCCACCTCGATGAAGGCCATCTCGTCCATCACTTTGCGAATTTCCAGGACAATCTTGTGGCGCAACAGCACGTTGCGGTGCGCCTTCGGCCGGCGCAGGTCGAGGTAACGGAACCGCAGGCGGGTCTCCTCGGCGGCGTTTATCTCCTCTTCAATCGGAAACGGTGGAGTCTTGGCATTGTTCAGAATGTGCAGCTTGCTGGCGACCACTTCCACTTCGCCCGTGGCAATTTCCGGATTGGCCTTATCGCGCTTCGCGACGCGGCCTTCGACCGCAACCACAAATTCGCTGCGCGCCTGTTCGGCTTTGGCGTGCGCCTCAGGCTGTGTCTCTTTGTTGAAAACCACCTGCACGATTCCTGCGCGGTCGCGAATATCCAGAAACAGCAAATTCCCCAGGTCGCGCCGCCGGTGCACCCAGCCCATGATCGTCGCAGGCCTCCCTGCGTCAGACGCTCGCAGCGCGCCGCAATAATGTGTCCGTTTCAAATTCCCCAAAAAGTCCAACACGGTCCCTATCCTTTCACCCACCGAAAATCCGTCATGCTAAGCGGAACGAAGCATCTCAACCAATCAGTCGGCACCAAAACCAGTTCTACTTATAACTTAAAACCGTCTGTCGTGCTGAACCCGCGCCTTCCGCGGGTGAAGGACCTTAACTCATCTCACGCCACCCATCTCCTGAACTTGAGGGTGCCCCACCCTCGGTTTGTGAGGGTGGGCTCCTACGATAGAACACCACAATCCCTCTTCGCTTCGTCCTTCTGTCAACAGTTTCTCTACGTCATCCATTCCTCTTCAAAAACTCCAACAATTCCGCTTCCGAATACTTCGCTTGCGCCCCATCCCCCAGCGTTTTCAACGTCCATTGGCCCGTCGCTACTTCAGCCTCGCCAAGAATCAGCGCATAGCGCGCTCCTAACTTGTCGGCCTGCCCAAGCGCTTTGCCAAATTTCTGCTCCACCGGCGGCAACTCCACGCGCAACCCAGCCTCCCGCAGTTCGCGCGCCGCACGAATCGCGGTAGCGAGCGTCTTCTGCCCCATCCAGGCGATATAAACATCTCGTCCTCGCGCGACGGTGCCCTTTCCTGCCTCCTGCAACGACAGGATCAGGCGATCCTCGCCAATCGCAAAGCCAATACCCTTGGTCGGCGGCCCACCGAGCAGCTCCACCAATCCGTCATACCGTCCGCCGCCGCACACAGCATTCTGCGAGCCCAACCCCTGCGCGATTATCTCGAACGTCGTGCGCATGTAATAGTCCAGCCCGCGCACCAGCCGCCAATTCTCCGTGTACATCACGCCCCGCAGATCGAGTTGCCGCTTCACTTCCGCGTAGTGCTTCTTGCAATCCGCGCAAAGGTGATCCCCGATACGCGGCAACCGCTCAATAATCGCCTGCTCGGACTCGAGTTTCGAATCCAGCACCCGCAGCGGATTCGTCTCGATCCGCCGCTGGCAGTCCGGCCCAAGCTTATCCTTCACTTTTTCGAGTTCGGCCTTGAGTTTCTCGACATAGCCGCGGCGGCACTCGGGCGCGCTATGCCCAATGGAATTGATGTCCAACTGCGCGCCTTCCAGCCCAAGCCGCGCGAAAAACGTCATCACCATTTCGATTACTTCCGCGTCGATCGCCGCATCCTTCGGAATATCTTTCGCGGAACCCTGCCCTGGCTGCAGCACTTCCAGCACCTCCGCGCCAATCTGATAAAACTGCCGGTATCGCCCCTTCTGCGGCCGCTCTCGCCGAAACATCGGCCCGGTGTAGTAAAGCTTCACCGGCTGCGGCAGTGCGTGCATGTTGTGCTCAATGTATGCCCGGCACACACTTGCTGTCGCCTCGGGTCGCAAAGAAACCTCTGGGCCCAACTGCATGGTGTCCTTGGCAACAACCATGTAATAGGCGTTCTCGATGGCTGCATCCCAATCGAGCTTCGAACTTCGATATTTGTTCCAAGCGCTTTGCATATCCTCGATCGCAATTTCATTCCTGGGTGTGCGGGGTATCTTACCAATGGCAAGTAGCTTTCTTACCTTCTCAATGAAAGCCCCATATTGTCCGATGTTTTGAGGAACTTCTAACTTTTCATGCCGATCCACGAAAGTGTACATCTCTTTCGAAACTACGTCTGTTTCTTGACCGATCGAGCGTGCAAACAATTCCGTCGGCTCAAAGATCGGCGGACGAATTTCCCCGAAGCCATACGTGCCAAACACCTGGTGAGCCGTCTGCTCCACGCGGTTCCACAATTCCGTCTCGGGTGGAAGAAGGTCGCGCGTGCCCTTGATTGCCTGGAATTTCCGTTTTTCCGCCATTTTTCCTTGAGGTGCTCGAGGCCTTCAGCCCTGATGAACGCTCCAATCAATCCTCTCACCGCGCTTGGCCGCTTCCTCGCGGTAGATCTCTTTGTATCCGGCGTACCGCACCGCATACTGTTCGATCGAGAATTGATCAATCGCTGTCAACGCACGTTTGATCCTCCCGGGCGACCCCAACACCAGGCTGCCCGCTTGTACGACCGTCCGTTCGGTAATCAACGTCCCCGCCGCGACGATGCTGTTCGACCCAATGACCGCCCCATTCAAGATGATGCAGCCCATCCCGATGAGCACCCGCGATTCAATCGTGCATCCATGCAAGGTCACCGAATGCCCCACGGTTACATCATCCCCCAGGATCAGCGGGTATTCGTCCTTCATCACATGCAAGACGCAGCCGTCCTGAATATTCGTGCGCGCCCCAATTCGAATGGAATGCACGTCGCCGCGAATCACCGAACACGGCCAGATGCTCGAGTCCTCTCCGATAACCACGTCGCCGATGATCACCGTCGCCGGGTCAATGTAGGCCGAGGCCGCAATCTGCGGAAACTTGCCGCGATACGAACGAATGTCGGGTACGCTCTTCAAGAAGGATGTCCAGATTCCGCGTAAGTGATTGCAGGGGCACAATATAG
>Ga0306920_100002759_pt1 | contig 22149 bp, 23 predicted proteins | sample flu12Cox44000170_FD_204666 | JGI IMG/M metagenome (GOLD analysis project Ga0306920, IMG submission 204666) | Lab enrichment of tropical soil microbial communities from Luquillo Experimental Forest, Puerto Rico - flux4day.12C.oxic.44.000.170 (v2)... | ecosystem: Environmental > Terrestrial >...
TTGAAGAATTTCAAAGCCAATCGCGACTTTATGTTATTGGCGCGCTGGAGCCTGAGGAAGTGGAGGAATTTGAGCGGGAGCGCAAAAAATTCGGCAAAAAGGCCGAAGATTTCGTTACACAGAGTTACGCCTTACATGAAGCATTCGCGTTTAGCTTGCGGTCGGCGAAAGCTTCGGCAGCAATCAAAGAAAGACTCATGTCCATGGTGCGAAAGCGGGTCGCACATGCCGGAAACGCTGGAGTTGTTGCTTTAACGACTGCGGTCTCTAAATAACTCGTGGGTGGCACAGTGCGGGTAAAACCGGGCTTCCAATAGGTGAAACAACCCAATGGCACTTACACTGTGGCGAGAATGACGAGTGCCGGCGGTCGAAGCGAACTAAACGGGCATTGGACTTGCGGTTGTGACGCTGGGGAGGATGGTGGGAAATGCATTGTGAGCGTACGGGGCGGAGTGCTCTTCTCCTTACCAACAACCTGCGTCGGTCCTTGTTCGCTAACAATAACACTAGAGGGGCTGAGGAAGGCGATCGTAGCTTACTAACTGTAGTGGCACCCGCCCTGAGCGGCTCGATGGTAAAGCGAGGCGGCCTATCACTCCTTGAAATCGCCCTGGCGCTCGTGCGTCTCGATCACGTTGCCAGCCGTCATCGTAAACGCGGATCACAGCATCATCTGAGCGGCTGTAAAACTTAGCGTGGTTGATTGCCGCGCTCGATGCAACGACTTCAATACCCATGGTCGCGCTCGAAAGCGCGAATCGCTTGCCGGGTCTCAGGCCCAAGGTTTCCATCGATAGCGCCAGAGTAATACCCAGCCCGCGCAAGTCGGCGTGCAACTCGGCCACTCTTGAACGGGTGGGATATTCATTTCCCTGGTCCGTGCCGCTGTAATAGCTGCCGTTGTAACTCGCAGACGGGTCGCCATATCCGTAATCATAGCCGGACGAGCCATAACCAAAGCCAGAGTTACCATACCCGTATCCGTAGTAACCGGACGGATAGGAATAATCAGAATATCCATAGGATCCGTATGGGTAACCCCAGTCCCAGCCCCACCAGGAGCCCCAGCCCCAACTCCACCAAGGACCCCAGCCCCACCACCATGGAAAGCTGAAGTCGCCGATAAAGATGACTTGGTTGAAATTGTTGAACCGCTGAAATCGATCATCTCGATCGAAGTCGCCGTCATTGAAACGATTGAAGCAAACTTGAACGCGCCGCCCAGATCCTCCTTAGTTAAAGGAGAATCGCAGCGACTCGGGCTGTCCGGCGCACAAAAAAAGGTAACACCGTTGTTACATTTGCTGATCGTTGGGGGCGTGTTCGAAGGCACCCGAGACGCAGCGGGAAGATTACAAAAACGTAAGGCAAAAAGATACAACCGACATGCCGTCGCGCTGCGAACGCGACGTGATGTTAGCAAGGCCCATGAAGCTTCCTTTCATGGTCATTTCGGCAAACGTCCATGTCGAAAATTACTCAACACTCAACCTTCAACCTCTAACTGAGCTAAAGAAATATGAAAACTCCACATTGGTTTAGTCGAACTCGTATTCTGTCATATCTCCGCTTCGGTGCTGTTGGAACATTCGTTTCTGCGGCAGCAGCTCTCGGCCTGTCCGGGCTCTCACTCCATCCAAATCGTGAATCCACCGAACTGGATAAGATCTCGGCGGCATTTGCAAAGCATAGAGAGGAATTGTTCGCGCCCGTCGGCCAATCAGGCGAAAGCCCGACGTCGTGGGCCGAAGAGAATTACCAGTTGAACGGCGGTGACCAGATTACCCCTGACCATATCGCCGGTGCGCAAGCCGCCTTTAGCGCGATCCAGAGGAACGGCGTTGGCCAAGGCAAGAACTCGACTACGTCGTGGTTTTCGCTCGGCCCGACTAAGGCCACTTATCCGGCGTTCTTGAACCGACACGGCAGCCAATACGTCGCGTCTGGGCGTATCACAGCGCTCGCAATTACACCTAACTGTACACCTGAGCAGTGTACGGTATGGGTCGGCGCTGCCGGCGGCGGCGTCTGGCGGACGGACAAGGGCCTGTCCGGAAACGGCGGGTGGGTCAACGTCTCGGACGGTTTCTTCGCCTCGGGAGCGATCGGCGCCCTAACATATGACGCGGCACACAACACGCTCTATGCCGGTACTGGTGAAGACGCTGCAGCTGGCGACGCAGAGGCGGGCGTCGGCGTTTACAAGTCCACCGACGGCGGTAACACGTGGACGCCACTTGTTGGCAACTCGAGCTTCACCAACCGGGCGATCCGGACGATCGCGATCGACAATCTCAACGATCCCACCGGCAACACGATCTACGTGACCTCCGGTCGCGGTGTGCATGGCATCTCTTCAACGACCGCGGGCGCGGTCTCGCAGATCCCGCCGGGAGTCCCTGGCGTTGGCGTATGGAAATCGACCAATGGCGGAGCGACATTCACTCAGCTCCAGCCAAGTTTAGTCGTACTTGGTGGACAACCCGGTCAATCATTCCTATCGACTTTCCGATCGTCTCGGGGAGCAACGGCTTTTGCGGTAGATCCAACACACACGGGTGTACTCTATGCGTCCGCGTATAACGTCGGCGTCTGGCGCTCGACCGACAGCGGCGCTACCTGGGTCAATATTCACCCGTGCGATACGATGAAGACAACATGCGGCTTCGGCGCGGACCGCAGCGAGTTCGCAGTTACGACGACGCCGGATGGTCATACGCGGATGTATCAGGGAGAGGGCGATAGCGGTCCTTCTGCGGCGACCCCATCCTGCCCGTTCTGCCCGAATTACTTTAGCCGTTTCTACGTCGCGGATGCCGTCGAGTCGGGCTCCCCGACGTTCGTCGAGAAAACCAGCCGCAACGTGGCCGATCTTGGCTACGCTACCTTCAACTTCTGCACCGGGCAATGCTGGTACGACCAGCGCGTCGTTAGTCCACCCGGCCACCCAGACATGGTCTACCTCCAGGGCTCGTTCACCTACAATGAGAGTCACAACCTCTCAAACGCGCGCGCAGTCTTGCTGTCGCAGGATGGTGGCAATACGTTCACCGATCTTACGGACGCGGCCATTGGCACGGATGCGCATCACGACGGTCTCCATCCGGACCAGCACGCGTTGGTCGTGAACCCGAATAATTCGTTGCAGTTCTGGGAGGGTTCGGACGGCGGCCTGATGGTCTCCGATGGCACCCTCGCGGACATCTCGTCGCGATGCGACGGACGTGGGCTTGACCCGATCAGGCTGGCGCGGTGCAAACAGCTGCTCTCGGCAGTTCCGGGCAGCTACACCAACCTGAACAATGGTCTCCAAACCCTGCAGTTCCAGAGCTTGTCGGTGAACCCGGCAAATCCGAATGATATCCAGGGCGGGACGCAGGACAACGGCACATTTGAGACCGCCGGCTCCGGCGTCGTATGGCCGCAAACAATCTTCGGGGACGGCGGCTTATCCGGATTCGACGCGACCGACAAGTCATTCCGATTCCACACTTACTTTGGGCGGAGTGTCGACGTGAACTTTCAAAACGGAAAGGACAGCGCCTGGGATTTTGTCTCCGATCCGCTTTTCTCGTCGGGAGAAGGGTCACTCTTCTACATGCCGATTATCACTGATCCCGCCGTGCACGGCACGCTGTTCGTTGGCCTTTTGCACGTGCTTCGCACTCAGGACGGCGCTGGGCCGCCCGCGTTCCTGGACTTCTTCTGCAACGAGTTCACAGGAGCGTATCCGCCTCCTCCACCACAACAGTGCGGCGACTGGGTGAAGCTCGGTAACCAAACATCGAGTGGACGACTGACTTGCGCCCCGGCGGCGCAAGCGGCCTGCACATATGGTAGCACCCGTTCTGGCGGTAACGTGGGCTGGATCAGCCGTACGTCCGCCGATAGTTCAATGCTCTGGGCTGCTACCACAACAGGCCGCCTCTTCATTTCGAAAAACGCAGATGCGAATCCCGAAACCGCGGTGACCTTCACCCGAATCGACACACTCGATGCGAACTCGCCGAACCGCGCGATCAGCAGCATCTCGATCGATCCAGCGAATCCAAATCGCGCCTATGTGTCGTATCTAAGCTACAACGATCTCATCGTGAACTCGGGACAGATGCCGAAACCTGGTCACGTCTTTCGAGTAGACTACAATCCCGTCGCTGGTACTGCGACCTGGACCAACCTGGAAGGCACTGGCACGCCTATCGGTAATCAGCCAGTCAACAGCGTTGCCTTCGATCCGCTCACAGGCAACCTTTACGCTTCGATTGACTTCGGTGTCGTTCGGCTGGAGGGCGCTAACGGGGCGAATCCTTGGACTATGGCGGCGCCTGGTCTACCGGTTGTTACTGTCGCGGGCCTGACTATCAACCCGGATGCACGCCAGCTACTTGCCGCTACGCATGGCCGCGGGGCATACCAGCTGACACTGCCGTAAAGTCTAGTGCTTGAAACAGGGCGGGATAGGTGAAAATCTATCTCGCCCTTTTTTGATCACGTAATGTTCTCGTCCTTCAAGTACCTGACTGCCGGCTGCATTTTTCTCATCCTGGTTGGCCTGGTTGGGATCGCATCAATTAGCGCCGCACCCCAAGGTTTCTTGGAGGGACACTTGAAGCTTATTTCGGGCAGGCCGGTTCAGCTAGACGATGAAAACACGGCACCCGAAACGCCAACGATGGCAGCGGGAAACTATGCTGACTATCCGCTAATCGTCTCAACCAAACGGGAGAGAAAGGAGATTGCGCGAATTATTGCGGACAAAAGCGGAAACTATCGCGTTGCGCTGGCACCAGGTGATTATATCCTCGATGTAGAAGGACGCGTCACGAGGCGCCTCCAAGCGAGAGCACAACCCTTCACAGTTGTGCCAAACGAGACAGTTCACGTGGACATGACCATCGACACGGGATTCGCTGCCGAGGCCAGCATGCGGCAGGAGTAGCCTTGGGTAGGCTGTTCCATTGCTAGGTGTACGTTTCGCCGTTGCTACTTTGTTGCTAGAATTTGGCATGGCCCGAACCGCGGTGTACGATTCGCGCCAGCCGCGCCGATGATTGCCGGATGATCGCCGATCCGGCCCGATGTCATCAACGATTCCTGCACGCTTTAGCGGCGCACGGCGCAGTGCGATTCAATGTGCGCACGGATACAATCGCAACTCCCCCGCCCGGGGCAACATTATTTGTCACAGCTTGATCTCAAGTAGCTCGCATCAGAATAGCTTTCGGCGTTCGCTTCTGGCCCAAACAAGAATCGGATCTTACATCGCGAGCCAGGCTCCCCACGCTGTCCTGCCGTTCACATTGCTTTAGTAACCAAGAGCGGAAGCTCCCCCGAGGCTCATTATACATTACATCGGCTGCAGTCGCTCTTCGTTCTTTCGAGTTTTTCATAAATCGCATTTTTGTTGGAGCAGGTTCGTATAATCTGACTCACGCGCCACGGTTTTTTGCAACGATGCCCAACCTCGCTGGCGCGGCTACAAAACCAATTGACGCTAGAGGATGAAAAGAAATAGTTAGTCCCGGCAGGCCGCCGTCGCCGATCTTTTGCAGGAGCAAGCTTTTGTCTATCATTTGAAAAAGACAACTTGAACCCATTCCAAGTTGTTCCACTTATGATGTTCCCAAAGCTTGTATCGCTTTGCGCCGTAGGCTTTTGCCCATGCTTCTACTTCTTTCTTCCTGTCTCCAAGATGCCTTTCCTTAAACTCGACCATGAGAAAGGTCTGCCCTTCATTCGTCTGGCGTTTCCATTCGCGGTATTGGAACGGCTCGTGACAAATCGCCTCTTCGCGCTGCCATTTTTGTCGGCGGGCAGCCTCCTGCTCAGCCGCGAAGTATGCAGCCCTGTCTTCCGGGGAGAGGCTGTTAAGAAAAATTTTCCGGCGTAGTTGCAGTTGCTGTAGAAACGCGTTTCCGTCGGCATCTAGTCGCGCGTCTTCGGCATTTTGACGGGACTGTTCTGCCTGTTCGCGTGCCTCTTTGGTCTGTTGTTGCGCCTGCCGGAGTGCCTCTTCCGCCTGTAGTTGAGCCTGTTCGGTTTGTTGGCGCGCTTCTTCGGCCTTTCGTTGAGCCTCTAGTTCATCCCACTCTCGCTCCCCATGTTCGAATTCGATTCTCTCTTTTGTGCTCTCAATCTCTGAACGCAAATCATCGCTTTCGTCTTGGGGGTCACCGGCGCGAAGCTGCGGACTGCATATAGCCGATAGCAGCACCAGTGCTAAGAAATGCTTGTTCATGTTGCCGCGCATACCTCCCTGTGTATTTGATGGTGAAACTGCGAAGACCGTGGAATCGTGTTTACGGGAGTGCATTGCATCAGAAAACGCTGCCGAACACGAGCAAGAAAATCCAAACTTCGGCGGTGAGCATAGCGGGCGTTGGCAAAGTGCGTCATTCCGATTCCCTCGCCTGCACTGGGATTGCTTTCCTAATCTCCGGTGCGACCGGAATCGCCTTCCTGACCTCCGGTTCTACCGGGATCGCCCGCCGGATTTCGGGCGACCGAGCAAATCGGATGTCAGTGGCGCGGTTCGGCGCAGTTGAGTTGTAAGCGCCAATCAAACCAACCAATGCTCCAATTGCGAAGGTTATCACGGTCGTGATTGCTGACCGAATCCAGCGATTGCGTTTGCGGCTCAGCTTGTCGTCGCACGCACCGGCTGTATTTGTCTTCTCGTCAGGTTGGAGGCCAAGCCCTCGAATGATCTTGATGACCTCGTCGATGTCAGCGTCGATTTTGATCTGCCGGTGCCGCTTTGCGGCGTTCAGCGCCGCCTCTGCCTGCTCCCGCAGAGGAAGCACCAGTTCGAGATAACCGGCAGCTTTGGCCGTTTCGATGTCGAGATATTCTTCGACAATCCACTGAATGGTGCCTTCATCATCCGGCCAATTTCCGTTCCAAGCTGCGTCCCATACTTCTTGTGGCACGCGATACCCGTTGTCCGCGTTAACGCCGGTAGCTTTTAGCCATTTGTCCCAAAGATTGATTGGCGACTTGTCTAGCGAGTTCATGATTTTCTCCTTTCGGTTGCATCAAGAACTCGTGGCCAAACAAAAACCGCCAGACCATCAGGTCGGCGGTTTGCCACTTCTCCGGCGGAGATTTTATTCGGTGAGTCTCCTCACCGCACATCGGCGGGAATCTTTCATTCCCGCTCTAGGCACCGTGGCTCTCCACTGCCCGGTTGCCAGACTCAATTCGGAGTCATTCCTGATGTCAGTGGAACGTTATCGAGATCGCGTCCGCGCGCAATTCGATTTGCGGCTAGTCATAAACGTAAAGGCCTTTTCTACCGCCTCGAGCAAGCTGTAATTTCCTTATCTCCGAATCGATCTTTCGAATATCCTTCCGTGCCTGCTCTACACTGTAAGAATCTATCTGCGAGATGATTTTAATGTCGTCCTCTCCGATGCTCCGTTTCGTGAAAGAATCCATTTTATTTACGCGGTGGCGACTTAGGCGGGCTTCTTCAACCCCGGCAAGATTTCCGACGCGCAGCAATTTCGGTTTTACTTGCGGCCTGCCGCGCGGTCGCTTTGGCCCTCGGTTTTTCGGGCGTGGCCCCTTCCATTTGCGCCCGCGTTGATCTTCATCCAGACGAATCCCCATCCTCCGCGCACTTCTGCGAACCTCTTTCGCGTCCTTGTCACCCGCTACACCGGCCCCATCGGTAGCCTTAACATGCGAATGAATTTCTCTAGCTGTTAACCGGCCTTGCCATTCTTCATCAGATAAAGGCCGGTTGCCGCCAAAAGCAGCCTCCGTGTATCCGGCAAGTGCTCCGCCCTTCGCCCACTCTGCTTTGATCTTTTTGTCGCGAAGCATTTGCAATATTCCAAGTTCCCGTCGCTCGCTGTATTTTAAGCGCTCGCCATTAGAGAGAGCCTTCCATTGCTTTTGCACTCGTGGCAGCGCTCTGAGCGCGCTCGTGTTTTTCGCGCGTTTCGCGGCTAGTAACTCGCGTTTAAACTGCCCGGCAGGATATGTGCGGATCTCGTCGAATATCGCGAGAAGTTTAACCTGGGCCTGATAAGCCTTCCGCGCTTTCGGCAAGAAGTTCTCGTTGATCTTACGCAAAACTGCTGCCGCTTCGATCGTCTCTTTCTGCTTTCCTTCTTTGTAAAACTGATCGAGCAACGCCCGCGCTTGTTTCTTTTGCCGTTCCGCGCTGTTCAAAAGTTCTTCCGTGGATGAAGCGTCTTTCTTTAGCTTGGACGACTTCGCATCCAATGCCCAAAGGTCTAGCGCTGCGAGACACAGAGGATGCCGCGCGGCTTTGCCAAACCTGGCGATAGCTTGCCGTGTTCGTAACGAGTCAGCGTCTTTCACGCGATCGCCTTTCTCTTGCGGGATCGTCCTTTTATCGGAACCACATTCTTCGGCAGCAACCATTCGCCCACGGGAATTGTGGGCCGCGTTTTCAAGTCAGTGTAATGCGCCGCAGTAGTGGACAAATCTGCGTGCCGCAATACCCGCGATGCGGCATAAATACCGTGTTCAGTGGTGATAAGCGCGCCTAATTCTTTACGCAGCTCGTGAAGCGGCTTCTTAGCAGTCACGCCGTGATTGCGTAGCCACGCTGTCACCCGATCAAAAACGTTTTGCACTCGGTAATTGCGTCCCCAAATTCGCGGTCCCGCCACGCCGTCACCGCCTTCAATCACAAACGCTCCTGTCGCTCGTGCGCGAAAGCCTCTGAGCAATTCCACAACGCTCGCATCAATCGGAACCTCCCCGCGTGAATCTGCGCTTTTCAAATTCGCCGTGTCTGTGTGCTCAATACGGATGATGCCTTTGCCGAAATCCACTTGATGCCAGCAAAGCGTGTCGATCTCGCCTTTGCGCAGTCCCGCCGCAAGCGCAAGTAACACTGCTAAGAACGCAGCCGAATCGCTCTGGGCCAATTCATCGCGTGCCTGTGTCAAAAGCGCCTTAGCATCAATGCGCGAGAAGTATTTTGCGCTTTGCCTCGGGAAAAACTCCACTTCCTCAAAGGGTCGCGGTTCCGGCAATGGAACAAACCGGATGATCTTTTTGCCGAACAAACTGCGTGCTTGCCGCAATGTGGAATTGCACGAGGTCATTCGTGAACGTTGTTCCGCCGGCGTCTTTGCGCGCTTCACGTATTCCATGCGCCACTTCTGAATTGCTGTCGGGGAAAGAAGCGCGAGGGGAGCAGCGTCGATCGCTCTGCGATACGCTCGCGCTCCGCCACCCTTTGGCCCGAAGCGTTTCCGATCGCGCTTCACCCGGATGATGTCGCCAACGATTTTACGCAGTGCCGCAGCGTACAGCGCGAAGGTCGCCGGGTTCACCGTAGCCACGGTGCGCGCTGCTTCAATCCACTCGCCAACCGTGGTGATGCTGTCTGCGGCTTTCTGCGGGCGATATTTTGCGAGCGCGCCTTCGACTCCAAGCGTTAGAAAATCAGTGTAAACGTTCGCCGCTCGCCGCGCTGCCGCTTCTTTGTTGCCTGTGCCTAACGAGAGCGCCATGCGCCGTCTGTGCATCTGTAGGCGCATTGCGTAGTGTGGAGAAGTTTCTCCACGGTCGTTGACTGGCCGAAAAATGCGCGAAAGCCAATAGCGCGAATCGTTTTTGCCGACCCCCCTGGTAATCTGGTTTGCCACTAGTTTGCCACTTTTTCGGTTCACGTCTGGGCCGGTCTGTTCCGTTATGCACTGATTGTTCACAACGAGCAAATCCTTAGTCATCTTGAGCTTGCTGCCTTTTCCTATATGCATATTGGCACATTACGGAACACGGCAGAACATGTCAAGAAGCAAAACTACGGATCAGAAGGTTAGTGGTTCGAATCCTCTCGGGCGCGCGTCATCTCTTTCTCGTGCTTCTGCTCTGATCGAATCAACATCACTGAAAGTAAGATCGCATCTCGACGTATTTTTTGCTGCCGATCCCGCTCACTCTTCTCAGATCGTCAGCACTCTTAAACGGTCGCGCCGCAATGATGCGCGCCGCAATTACGTGGCCAATTCCGGGAACTGTTGTTAGCTCTTTTTCGGTCGCGGTGTTGATGTCGATCCTGCCGAGCGGGGTGAGTTCTTTAGAATGCGGCTTATTCGGGTTGAGTGAGCCACGCTGTGCAATTGATGCGCGCGGGTTCGGAGTTGAACGAGGAAGAACAGGTGAAAATTCGTGCGTCGCAGGTGGCCGTGTTCTTTCGAGAATGACGAAGCGACTTAAGGAAGACGGATTCGTTGCGAGCACGTTCAATCGCCCGACGCTCACGCCCCACGCTCCGACTTTTTCCTGCCGTGCCTGGTTCTCGAATTGCTGGAGCTTTTCCATTTCCGGTCGCACATTTCTTAATCCGGGTGGCGCGGCTTTGAATCCGTAAATTCGCGCCAGGCCATTGCAGACCAACTGCTCGGCCAAATCGCCGTCCTTAGTTTCGACAAACGCGTAGAACCTTTCGAGCCTGCTTTGGCCCATCGCGTCGGAGATATGCGTGAACGCCGTGAATGGCTCCGATAATTTCTCGCGCGTGAACGCCGTTGCCGCTCGTCCCGCTTCGATGGCCTGCGGCACAGTGATCCCGAAATACTTCGCTTGTTTTACCACGCGCCGGGGCGTCATTTCGTCTGTTTCAGGCGCATCAACCAAGTAAAGGCGGAAGATGTATTCCCTCGCGCCTGCGCTCACGTGAAAACTGTCGCCGTCGTTCGCCGGGTTCGCGATCAGTCGGCAATTGTCCAGCACAATCCAGTCTTTCGATTCAGGGCGAGCGCGAAGATCGACAGCCCCGATCCAAAGGACAGCAAAAGCGATAAGCGCGACTACGCAACGCAATGCGCGAATTCTCGGTATCGCGAACTCACGAGTGCAAAACTTACGCCACATCACAATCACCGTGTTTCGACCCGCGCCAGCTGCGCTGCGTACGTGGCCACCATCCAGCCTAGAACGCTGCCGGCGAGCACATCACTGACAAAATGATAATTCATCGCTACAAGGCTTACGAGCATCGGAGCGCAGAGGACGAGCACTACGATTTGTACGGTTCGACTCCGAGGGAATGCAATCATCCACACCGCCGCGAATCCCAGGATTCTGCAGGCGTGACCCGACGGGAAGCTGCCGATGTCGTCGCCACGCTGAAGTGCATGGAAACCGTACGTACCGGTGCCGATAAGCGATGGGTTGTCACGGGTCCAGGTTTCCGGCCAATAGCGACCGAAAACATCGCCTAACGAGATGCGGAAATCATCGGCAACAATTAAGCTGACACACGCTACAAGCAACACCTTCTGCCAGCGCAGAAACGGTCCCCACGCTCGCCGAACCACCAGGATCGTCACCACCGGAGCCGACCAATTCTGGACTTCCGGAGGCGGATAAGTGAGCCATCGGAAAACCTGGATCGTGTTGATGTGGTGGCGATAAACAAAAAACGCAACGGGACGATCAACCCAAAAGTAACAGATCAATACCGCAACAATGCACAAACCCGTTATGATTAACATGCGATGCAGCAATCTGCGATACTCGCCTTCGTGTGTTGTCATGGCACCGGCGCCTCGAATTGGCTCATGAGCTTGAATGTCTCGTAACGCTTGGTGATTTCCTCCATCGAAAGGTTGTGCAAGCGCTCGAGACTGAATGCTTCGACGCAAAAACTGGCAAGCACGCTGCCATAAATCATCGCTTTGCGCAGATCGTTGAAATGCACTTTCTTCACTGTCCCGGCGAGATAGCCGGCCATGCCGCCGGCAAACGTGTCTCCCGCCCCGGTCGGATCGTGAATGTCTTCGAGGGGATAGGCGCCGCAGCTGAAGAATTGGTCTCCTTCGCCAAAGAGCAATGCGCCATGCTCGCCTTTTTTTATGGCAACATACTCCGGCCCCATCCTTCGAATGCGACGCCCGGCTTTAATGAGGCTCGTCTCTTTTGTGATCTCGCGCGCTTCACTGTCATTCAGAATCAACAGATCAACGCGATGAAGCAGCGCGTCGAGATCAGATCGCGCTGTCTCTATCCAGAGGTCCATCGTGTCGGCAACGACAAATCGTGGGCGTTTCGTCTGGTCAAGCACGTGCGCTTGCAGCGACGGCGCGATGTTGGCCAGCAAAACGAAATCGGTCTGACGATACGTTTCCGGCAATACCGGTTTGAAATTTTCAAACACATTGAGCGCGATTGAGCGCGTCTCGCGCGTGTTCAGGTCCCACGAATATTCGCCCGACCAGCGGAACGTCTTTCCGTTCATTCGCTGCACGCCTTCCGTGTCGATCTTGCGCGACTTCCAAAACTGAAATTCCGATTCAGGAAAATCGTTGCCCACGATACCGACCAGACGAACCGGGGAAAAAAAGCTAGCGCCGAGCGCGGCGTACGAAGCCGAGCCGCCTAATAAATCGGAATGCTCTTCCACCGGCGTCTTAACCGTGTCGATCGCGATGGAACCAACAACGAGAAGGGACATCTGGAAAAAGTTGGTCAGTAGTCTCGGTTACGCGAGCATGTCGGTGGCGCATCGCGCGTAATCAAGAATGCTCTGCGCTGTGAGCAAAGCAGAAACCATCACCACGCGCTTTGCCCCGGCGTCGATCACGCTCTGAAGATTGTCGATGTTAATTCCGCCGATGCAGAAGATTGGCAGACTTATTTCTGCATGGATCCGCTTGATGTCTGTAAGGCCGATTGGCGGGTAATCGGGCTTTGTGGGCGTGGCGAAGATTGGACCGAATCCAATATAGTCCGCGCCTTCGCGCTGCGCTGCGAGCGCTTGCTCTAGGCTGTGCGTGGATTTCCCAATCAAAACGGCGCGTCCCGCTTTGCGCCGAGCGACTTCGATCGAATCGTCTTTCTGTCCGACATGCGCGCCTTCTACTGGCAGTTGGCTGGCGATTTCCGCGTGATCATTCACGATCAGCGGCGTGGAATATCTCGCGGTAATTTCGTGCAAGCGCGCGGCGTAACCGGTGAGTTCGTCGAGCGATTTGCCTTTCCCGCGCAGCTGGATCATGTCAACGCCGCCCTCGATCATTTGTTCGGCCACGTGAGTGACATCGGATTCTTCGACGTAGCCGAGATCGATAATTCCGTAGAGACGGCGCTCGCTTAGATTCGGATTCATTAAGCAGCGTGCGCCTGTAGCCGCCTTGCTGTATCGAGGCGCTCGCCGCTTTGCCATGAACTCGGCGACACAGCGCCGTGGCTACAACAAATGCTACTCATGTAAACGAATCGGCGGTGAGGCCAGTTCGAGCTTGCCTGCTGAAATAAGGCGGTCGAGCAATCCAGTATCGTAGTTGCCATCGCGAAAGTCGCCGTTTCGCATCATGGCTGCGTGAAAGGGTACCGTGGTCTTAATACCGGTGATGTAGTACTCGCCCAGTGCCCGACGCATTCGATCAATCGCGTTAATTCGCGTGGCACCAACCGTGATTATTTTCGCAATCAGCGAGTCGTAATACGACGGCACGGTGTAACCAGTATAAACATGCGAGTCAATTCGAACTCCGCGTCCGCCCGGCGCATAATAAAAATCGATGCGGCCCGGCGTTGGCTGAAAATCGTTGGCCGGATCTTCGGCATTGATACGGCATTCGATCGCATGCAATCGCGGGACCGCGTGCGCGATATGAGACGAGAGCGGTTCACCAGCGGCGATGCGAATTTGCTCCTTTACGAGATCGCAGCCGTAAACTTCCTCCGTGATGGTGTGTTCCACCTGGATGCGCGTGTTCATCTCCATGAAATAAAAGCGCTTGTCCTGATCGACCAAAAACTCAATCGTGCCTGCATTTTCGTAGCCGACTGACTTGGCCAGCTTTACGGCGGCGTTTCCCATCTTTTTCCGAAGGCTCGGTGTCATCAGCGGCGACGGACATTCTTCAATCACTTTCTGATTGCGCCGCTGAATGGAGCAATCGCGTTCACCCAGATGCACGATGCGGTCATGGCTGTCGCCGACGATCTGAAATTCAATGTGGTGCGGGTTAGCGATGAGCTTTTCGAGATAGATCTGGTCATTCCCAAAGGCTTTCTGGGCCTCGTGACGCGCACTATGGAAGGCCGATTTAAGACTGGGCTCGTTGTGCGCGCTGCGCATTCCACGTCCGCCACCGCCGGCGGCCGCCTTGATCATCACCGGGTAACCAATTTTCTTGGCGATCTTCATTGCCTCTTCTTCTGTCTCGACGATTCCATCGCTCCCCGGCGTCACTGGCACGCCGGCTTTGCGTGCGCATGCGCGCGCAGTGTTCTTATCGCCCATGGCGTGCATCGCCCGTGACGGTGGCCCAATGAATTTGATATTGCAGCTCTCACACACCTCGGCGAAATGCGGGTTCTCGGCCAGAAATCCGTAGCCCGGATGAATCGCATCGACATCGCCGATCTCGGCTGCGCTCATGATCCGGTCGATTTTTAAATAACTCTGGAGGCTCGGGGCTGCCCCGATGCAGATGGATTCATCCGCGAGCTGAACATGTAACGAATCGACGTCCGCCTCTGAATAAACCGCCAGAGTGCGAATACCCAGTTCCTTACACGCGCGAATCACCCGCAGCGCGATTTCACCACGATTGGCAATCAGGACTTTCTCAAACATCGAAGACGCGCGGCTCGGCGCGCCCAGCGGTCGCGCCATACCATGTTGCGTTAGCGGACTTTGAAGAGCACCTGCCCGAACTGTACAGGTTTGCCGTTCTCGGCCAGCACTTCGGCGATGATACCGCTGGTTTCTGCCTTGATTTCATTCATCACTTTCATCGCTTCGATAATGCAAACGACCGTGTCTTCGGTGACGGTTTTCCCAACATCAACAAAAGACGGAACATCCGGCGACGCTGAGCGATAAAATGTGCCTACCATGGGAGAAAGGATTTCCTTCAAGGGCACGCTTTCGATCGCTTTCGGTGTGCCAGGCGTGGTTTCAGGCGCTGGCACAGCCTTGGGTGGCCCCGTCACGGCGGGAGGCGCAGCCGCGGCTGCCTGCGCGGACCGCCCTTTTTCAAGCTTAAGACGGAATCCTTCCTTTTCGATCTCGAAGACCGAAAGGTCATGCTTCTTCATCAGATCGATGATGGCTTTAATTTCTTTAAGGTCTTTAGGATCCAAGCGTTGTTCCTTTGGTTAAGACTGAGCGTTTAGGTAAAGCAGCTTTAGGGAGCAAGGTCAAGTCAATGACAAAGCTGGTGGTGTCCTAATTTGATTATGACATACCACAAAGCTCGAATGACGAATGCCGAACAAAGCCCGAATGATCAAATGACCAATTAGTAACAGACCAGCCTGGGGGTTCGTCATTCGGACTCGACCTTCGGCATTTTTCATTCGTCAGCACCCTGGGCTATTTTCGTCACGTTGGACTCGGCCATGCCTCTGCTCCAATTCAAAATCATCGATGAGACTGACGATTACGTCGTCGTCGATAAACCGCCGTTTCTTCTTATTCATCCGACAAAGCCGAACGAAGCGTCAACTCTCTGGAAGCAATTGCGCGAGTTGCTTGCATTCGAAATCGCCAGCGGCGGTCAGGTCTCCATTGTGAACAGGCTCGACCGCGAGACAAGCGGTTTGGTTTTGGTCGCAAAAACCGCGGCGGCCGCGCGCCGGTTCGGACTGCTGATGCAACGGGAACGGTTTCTCAAAGAATATCTTGCCATCGTTTGGGGCTGGCCGGAATGGGAAAGTAAAGTCGTCGATGGACCCTTGGATCGACAGGGTAAGCATCAAGCATCAACGATCTGGCTGAAACAAATGATTCATTCCGCTGGTGCGCCAGCGCGGACTGAGTTTCACGTCGAGCGGCGCTTTGCTAGATCGATAACGGCCGGCGACAAATTCAGCCTGATCCGCGCAATTCCGCATACGGGACGTACTCATCAGATTCGGGTACACCTCAGTTCAATCGGTCACCCGATTGTAGGCGACAAAATTTATGGCCCGGACGAGCGACTTTATCTCCAGTTCATCGAGACTGGATGGACGGCGGAACTTGCGCAACGCTTACTTTTGCCGCGACACGCGCTCCATTCAGCGAAACTAGCGACCGAGGGCGAATGTGAATGGAATAGCTTGTTGCCTCCAGATCTCGCGGAATTCTGTAGCGGCGGTCTGTGACCGCCGGGATCCAAGGAGCGGCGGTCTCCAGTCCGCCGCTGGGCGATCTGGAAATCGCCCCTCCTTGATCGGCGCTCACAGAGCGCCGCTACAGCAACACTGACAGTATCCGGATTGCAATCCGATTAACTATTCCTATGGTAGGCGCGCCGAATGAAGACGCTTCGCGCTCCCGTCGTTTTCGCGTTTTCTCTTGCGTGCTTGAAAGCGTTCGGCGGCGCAGAACCCTCAAGCGCGGAACTTTCTCCGACTGAACTTAATCCTCGAAATTTCGAACTCGCAGTCGAGTCTGGATATCTATCCGGAGCCATCAATCCTCCGGCTAATTATCAGATCGGAGCGGAGTTTCTCACAGCACGTATTCGATGGGGCGTGGTGCACAGCGACAGCTGGCTGCGCGGTTACAACCAATTTTACGTCACCGGCATCGCCGAGCCGATTTTTCGCGGGATCGAGAATCATTACTTCGGATTCAATCTGGGCATGCGCTACAACTTTGTTCGGCCGGGCAGCAAGCTAGTCCCCTACTTCTCGGGTGGAGTTGGTGCAGGCTGGATCGATAGTCATCCTGAAGTTCCTGGCGGACAGGGACAGGATTTCACCTTCAATATTTTATCGGCAGTCGGTGTTTCCTACATTGTGAACGATCATTGGAAGATAAATGTTGGAGCGCTTTACCAGCATCTCTCCAATGGCGGACAGACCGATCCGAATCCGAGTCTGAATTTGTTCGGACCACAGGTGGGCGTGACATGTTCGTTTTGATGTTCTTCAACGGCCAACGCTCAACGCTCAACGCTCAACGCTCAATTCAAATAGTTGGGCGTTGGATGTTGAGCGTTGGGCGTTGGGCGTTGGGCGTTTCTCCTCATTTCCTACGATAGAGGAATTCTTAGTGAAGACCTATCCCGGAGAAAACGTCCTCGTCATTCGGCGGGAACTCTTCGATCAGCTTGCAGCTTTCCAAGGGCTCAACTTCGAGCCGCAGAAATATCTCGACGCGTTCCTGTCGCGCGATAACAACCTCTTCCTGCCGCGTCCTGAAGCTGAGATCAATCCCGCTTATAAACAAATCATTCCCTACGCGCTAATCGCTTTTGAGAACAAGGTAGCTTATTACGTCCGTGGGAAAAAAGCTGGGGAGGAGCGTCTGGTAGCAAAGGGTTCAATCGGTATCGGCGGTCACATGAACGAGACCGACGAATCGCTTTTCGCGTTGGATGAGGCGGCCTATCGCGCCGGCGTTGAGCGCGAAGTGAACGAAGAAATCAAAATCGACAGTCCGTTCGAGGACCGGATTGTTGCCCTTCTAAATGACGACACAACCGAGGTGGGACGCGTGCATCTTGGCATCGTTCACGTTTTCAAACTTGCCGAGCCAAAGATAGAAAAACGCGAAGCGATGATCACGGGGCTAACGTTTCTGCGGAAAGAAGAGTTGCTCGCACGCCGCGAAACGATGGAAAGCTGGTCGCAAATCTGCCTCGATTCGCTCGATCGCCTGTTGCTGTAGCCGCCTCGCTGTGCCTGCCTCGCCGTAGCCGAGCGAAGGCGCGTCGAGGCGCTCCGCGTGTTTATTACTAGCGCGGTGTCACAGCGTCGTCGCTGCGACGGCACAAACCCCTTACCGCTCCCTCTGCTTCAGAAAACTCGCGTCGTCGATCTGCCAGCGACCAACTGGATGCGATATGACGAGATTAAAATCGGCGTATCTTGCAGCGTAATTTACGCGCGCATGGAAGTTCCCGTGCGGCTCGAAAAATTGCGAATTGAATTCGATGTCGCCCTGGACGTCAATCGCGCCAACAGGCGCTCCCACGCTCGCGATCTCGTTCATAAAATCCTGTTGCGCCGAGGCTGGAAAATTCATGCGCGCCTGCGGGCTCAGATGTGAGTTGAAGAAATTTATATCACGCTGAACAACGATCCGCTGGGTCGCGTCCCTGGCGAATTGTTTACCTTCCCTGGCCATCTCCTGTTTGTTGGAGAAGAGGTACCAAAAACCAACACCAATCAATCCCAGCACAATGATGACAATAACAATGACTTGGCCGGATGATTTCGAACGAGAATTCATTTTCAATTTCTTCATAATTAATTAGTAACCGAGTCCGAGGCCCTTGATTACTTCGCCATTTCGGATGAGAACAGCATGTTTTTGATTGCCCGTGTAACCGCCGAAGCGATTCCGGGCGTTCACGGTGAAATTGACCAGATAACCGTAGAGGTGTTCGCCGTTCTTGCCCAGATCGGCTGGTTTAGGTTCCCCATTCCATTCAATGCGCGCGCTGTCCGGGTCGATCAATTGTTTGTTGAGCCACTGCGTCACTACCTCCTTGTAATTGGCTGGGTACGATCCGTAACGCGACGTGTCCGCTTGTGTCTCTGCAATCGCTTGCAGTGTCAGCGTAACGACCATGGTGAACGCGAGAATGAACGGCCTAGCCGTTTTCATGGAACCCATTCTGTGCTGCCAGAATCTTTTGTCCAGCCTAATGAGAGGCAATCGATTCCTCCGCAGTCGTTAGGGGAGCTGTGGAACATTTTTACGCTGCTTTTCTTTTGAGCCCGGTTTCGTTATGCATGCAAGCATGAGCAAGACCTTAGTCCTGTTAGCGATAACCTTCTGCTTCGTCTTTGTGCTCTTTGCGGCCTCAGTCGAGGAGACTCCCACATCCATCGCCTCAGCAGGAATTCAAAAAAATGCACAGGTTCTCGATCCCGCCGCGGCCACACAAGCGTGGTTGGACACAGTACCAAGACAGGAACGCGAAAAATCAGATGCCTATTTCGAGGGCGGTTACTGGCTGATTCTGTGGAATTTTCTTCTGGTTGCGGCGATTTCGATTTTTTTGCTAGCTTCCCGAGTCTCGGCGCGGCTGCGCGATTTTTCACAACGACTAACCAGGTTCAAGATGCTGCAAGTAGCCTACTACGCGGTGCCGTATTTCGTGATTGTTTACGTATTAAGTTTCCCTCTGAATCTGTATCAAAAGTTTTTTCGCGAACATCATTACGGCTTCGCGACCCAGACTTTTCTTCCCTGGTTTCGGGAGCAGCTGATTGGCCTGGGCGTCGCAATCGTTGGCGGAACGATTCTGTTGGTTGTGCTCTACGCCGTTTTCAGGCAGGCACCGCGAATGTGGTCGATCTGGGGAACGGTCGTCGCGGTGATTTTCGCGTTCATCCTGGTCTTTATCGCGCCCGTGTTTATCGAACCGCTCTTTAATACCTATAAACCGCTGACGAACCCCGAGATTCGCGATCCGATTCTCGCCATGGCGCGAGCGAATCAAATTCCGGTGACGCAAGTCTTTGAAGTAGATGCTTCGCGGCAGACCACGCGGGTTAGCGCGAATGTCGCAGGAGTACTAGGCACGACGCACATCGCGCTTAATGACAATCTGCTTAAGCAATGCACGCTCCCGGAAATTCGGGAGGTGATGGCGCACGAGATGGGCCATTACGTCCTCAACCACGGCGCAAAACTGCTGACATATTTTGGAATTTTTGTCCTCATCGGATTCGCGCTTACTCGTGCGCTGTTCGACGCGGCGCTCACGCGCTGGGGCAATAAATGGGGCGTGCGCGGGATTGCTGATCCCGCCGGGCTGCCGTTGCTCGTCTTGATATTAAGCACGCTGGCTTTCATCGCCACGCCGTTTATCAACACGGTAGTGCGTGTCACTGAACGAGAAGCAGATGCGTTCGGAATCAATACCTCACGCGAGCCAGACGGCATGGCCAAAGTGGCGCTCAAACTCGGTGCTTATCGCAAACTGGATCCGACGCCCCTGGAGGAGTTTATCTTTTTCGATCATCCCAGTGGTCGCGCCCGCATCCGCATGGCCATGGATTGGAAAGCCGCAAACTTGCCAGCTGGGAAGTGACTCCTGGCGGAGCGTGACTACAGCATTCGCTACGGCCAGGCGTCTATCCGGTTTCGCGCGGGTGTTGAGAAGGCGCTGCAGCGGTAGGAGCAGACCGGCCTTTCTGGATCAACATTAAATTGCGAATGTATATCAGCGAGTTAGGCAAGTACGCCAGTATGCCAATGGGGTCTCGCCGGAAAATAAAGTACAAGCACATCATTAGGCTGCCGGCGATGCTCCAATACCAGAACGATATCGGGATGACGCTTTCGCCCTGACGCTCTGAGGCAAGCCATTGGACAAAAAAACGCATCGAGAAAAGAACGTTCCCGATGAAGCCAAGAATCATGATATAACTCCAATCTAGACCGAGGAAGCGGTATTCTTTCCCGATCCACGTGATAGCGATGATGAGGGCAATTTTCATAGAATTCTAAAGTTGTGAACGCTTCCTGATAATCGCCCAGCGTCTTAACGCCGGGAAAGAGGAATGTCCAACAGAGTCTAGCGCCGTCGCTGCGACGGAACATACACCTGCGGTCTCTGCACCCAGCGGGTTTCAACCCCCCACCGCACTTGGCTCCGAGCGTGGGCAGCGGAGTTGCACTCCGCTGGGCGCACAGGGCAGACCCCTATGTTCCGTCGTTTGACTCGGCGATTTCGTATCGGATTTGTCGCGATTTCATCCAGCGCACCGCGAGCAGGTCGCGGAGCGATTTGAACAAACGATTCCAGACGCCGTAATGACTGCTCCCCGAGAATCGCGGATTTGTCGAGACTGGGACTTCTACCACGCGGAATCCCTCCATCTTGATCAGCGTCGGAAGGAAGCGGTGCGCGCCGTTGAAAAATTTCACGCGCTCGATGCATTCGCGTTTGAACACGCGATAGGTACAGCCGGCATCACTGATATTTTCGCCGGAGAGTTTGTTGCGAACCCAGTTGGCGATGCGCGATGAGGCGATGCGAAGCCAGTTGTCGCCTTTGCCTCGCGTCGCAGCGCGAGTCCCGCAAACGCAGTCCGCGTGTTTGAGCGCAACGAGCATCGTCGACAAATCTTGCGGATCGTTTTGCAGGTCGGCGTCCAGCGTGGCGATGTAACGACCACGCGAAGCTTGCATTCCTGCCCAGCTCGCAGCCGATTCGCCACAATTGAATTTGAAACGCTGAATGCGCAATCGCAGGTCGGTCGCGGCAAGCTGCCTCAAGACGTCCCAGGAATTGTCTGTGCTGCAATCGTCGGTGATCACGATTTCATAATCCAACGCGAGCGGATCGAGCACCGCATGAATTGATGAAACCAATGGCTGTAGATTCTTCTCCTCGTTGTGACACGGAATAACGAGGCTTAGTTCCGGCGCGTTCATGATGCTTTGGAGTGCGCGGACATGTCTGCGCTGTCAAAGCGGTCCCCCCATCGCGGGATCGCCGCAGTCCAGAAATTATTTGCCAAAAAATTCCAAGATGGCGTCGCAAACATAATCGACATCTTCCAGCGGCAATTCGCCATAGATCGGCAACGACAGAATTTCTTTCACTACGGCTTCGGTGTGAGGGAGCTTTGGCAAGTCCGGATAAAGTTTCGTGACCGCCGGCTGCTGGTGATTCGCCACGGGATAATGGATGCCGGTGCCGATTCCTCTGCTTTGCAAATGCTTCGCCAGTTCATCGCGTCGCTCAGTGCGGATCACGTACATGTGGTAAACGGAGTACGCCCATTCTTTTTCCGGTGGCGTCTTCACGATGCCACTCAGACGTTCGCTGTAACGAGCTGCAACCCGCCGCCGGTGCTCGTTTAACCTGTCCATATTACGCAACTCCACGCGCCCAATCGCAGCCTGGATTTCGTTAAAGCGAAGATTGTAGCCAACAACCTCGTGGATGTATTTGGACTTACGCCCATGATTGCGCAGCATGCGCAGATCGTCGGCCAGGGCCGTTTCGTTCGTCGTGATGCAGCCGCCATCGCCCATCACGGTGAGATTTTTTGAGGGGAAAAAAGAAAATGCGCCGGCCACGCCCATTGAGCCGACACGTTTTTCCCTGAATCGCGCCCCGTGCGCTTGAGCGCAGTCTTCAATCACCCATAAGTTATGGTGGCGCGCGATTTCCAAAATCCGATCGAGATTTGCTGGATGCCCGTAAAGGTGAACCGGCAGAATCCCGACCGTTCGCGGTGTAA
>Ga0306920_100002760_pt1 | contig 22144 bp, 14 predicted proteins | sample flu12Cox44000170_FD_204666 | JGI IMG/M metagenome (GOLD analysis project Ga0306920, IMG submission 204666) | Lab enrichment of tropical soil microbial communities from Luquillo Experimental Forest, Puerto Rico - flux4day.12C.oxic.44.000.170 (v2)... | ecosystem: Environmental > Terrestrial >...
CCACGACTTTCGTCACAAGCCCGCGGGCCGGCATGTGCTGAAACTCTGTCGTGCCGAAGCCTGCCAGGCTGCCGGCGGCGACGCGCTCGCCGCACGCGCGGAATCGAAACTTGGCGTCAGCCTGGGCAACACCACGCCTGATGATCGCGTAACGCTGGAGCCGATCTACTGCCTCGGGCTTTGCGCAACCGCGCCCTCCGCGATGCTCGACGGACGCGTGGTCGGAAGGCTCGACGAGGCGCGCATCGACGCGCTGGTCGCGGAGGCTCAACGATGAGCCTACGTGTCTTTATTCCCCGAGATGCGGGTGCCATCGCGGTCGGCGCCGACGAAGTTGCATCAAAGCTGGAACAAGCGGCGGCAAAGCGCGGCGCACCGATCGAGATCGTGCGAACGGGTTCGCGGGGTCTCTACTGGCTGGAGCCGATGGCTGAAGTCACGACGCCCAAAGGTCGCGTCGCTTTCGGCCCGGTGAGCGTGAACGACGCTGAATCGGTGTTTGAAGCGATGCTCGCGAACGGCCCGCATGTCCTGCGACTTGGGATCGCCGAGGAGATTCCCTGGCTGAAACGCCAAGCCCGCCTGACCTTCGCGCGATGCGGGGTGATCGATCCGCGTTCCCTAGAGGATTACCGCGCCCATGGCGGTTACAAGGGGCTTGCGCGCTCGCTCACGCTGACTTCCGACAGCATCCTCGCCGATGTCATGGCTTCCGGCTTGCGCGGTCGAGGTGGGGCGGGTTTTCCGACCGGCATCAAATGGAAAACGGTAGCCCAGGCCAGCGCGGAGCAAAAATACATCGTCTGCAACGCCGACGAAGGCGACAGCGGGACTTTCGCTGACCGCATGATCATGGAAGGCGATCCCTTCGTGGTTATCGAAGGAATGACCATTGCGGGCATCGCCGTCGGCGCCACCAAAGGTTACATCTATATTCGCTCTGAATATCCGCACGCCGTGGAAGCGATGAATGCAGCAATCGCGGCCGCGAGGCGCGGCAGCTATCTCGGTTCGCAGGTCTGCGGCAGTCGCCACAGCTTCGATCTCGAAGTCAGGGTTGGTGCAGGCGCTTATGTCTGCGGCGAAGAGACCTCCCTGCTCGAAAGCCTCGAGGGCCGTCGGGGCATTGTCCGCGCCAAGCCGCCCCTGCCCGCCCACCACGGATTATTCGGCAAGCCCACGGTGATCAACAACGTACTGTCGTTTGCGGCGATCCCATTCATTCTTGCGGGTGGCGCCAAGGCCTATGCCGATTACGGGATGGGCCGCTCCCGCGGCACGATGCCGATCCAGCTCGCCGGCAACGTGAAATATGGCGGCCTGTTCGAGACGGCTTTCGGTATGACCCTGGGCGAACTGGTCGATGGTGTCGGCGGCGGTACATTTACGGGTCGTCCCGTGCGCGCTGTACAGGTCGGCGGGCCGCTCGGAGCCTATTTTCCGCGCGCGCTGTTCGACACTCCCTTCGATTACGAGGCTTTCGCGGCTCGCGACGGCCTGATCGGCCACGGCGGGATCGTCGTGTTCGACGACACTGTCGACATGGCCAAGCAGGCGCGCTTTGCTATGGAATTTTGCGCGATCGAATCCTGCGGCAAGTGCACGCCGTGCCGGATCGGCTCGACGCGCGGTGCGGAGACCATCGATAAGATTCGTTCCGGCGAACGCGTCAGTGAAAATATCGCGCTGGTTGAGGACCTCTGCAACACGATGAAATTCGGCTCGCTTTGCGCGTTGGGCGGCTTCACACCCTACCCCGTCATGAGCGCGCTAAAACACTTCCGGGAAGATTTCGGCCCGGCTCCCACTCGCCTGCAAGCTGCGGAATAAGGACGCTTCCCATGTCCCTGATCCAGGAAACCGATTTAGGAACGCCGCGCTCGAAATCAGAGACCATGGTCACGCTCAATATCGACGGCCAGTCCGTCACCGTGCCCGAGGGCACTTCGATCATGCGCGCGGCGATGGAAGCAGGGACGCAAATTCCAAAACTCTGCGCTACCGACATGGTGGACGCGTTCGGCTCCTGCCGGATGTGCCTCGTCGAAATCGAGGGGCGTGCCGGCACACCTGCTTCGTGCACAACACCGGCGATGCCCGGTCTTGTGGTGCACACCCAGACCGAGCGGCTGAAAAAGCTCCGCAAGGGCGTGATGGAGCTCTACATCTCAGACCATCCGCTCGATTGCCTCACTTGTGCTGCGAACGGCGATTGCGAGTTGCAGGACATGGCAGGCGCCGTTGGCTTGCGCGACGTACGCTATGGCTATGAAGGTGAAAACCACGTGTTCGCCAAAACCCATGGCGCCGAAAACCCTGCGTGGATGCCGAAGGATGAATCCAATCCATATTTCACTTATGATCCTTCGAAATGCATCGTCTGCTCGCGTTGCGTGCGCGCCTGCGAAGAAGTCCAAGGCACGTTTGCGTTGACCATCTCGGGACGCGGCTTCGATAGCCGGGTCTCGCCCGGCATGAGCGAAAGTTTCCTCGGCTCCGAATGCGTTTCCTGCGGCGCCTGCGTTCAAGCCTGCCCGACCGCCACGTTGACGGAAAAATCCGTGATCGAAATCGGCCAGCCCGAACATTCCGTGGTGACGACCTGCGCCTACTGCGGCGTCGGCTGCGCCTTCAAGGCCGAAATGCGCGGCGAGGAAGTCGTGCGCATGGTGCCCTACAAAGACGGCAAGGCCAATCGCGGTCATTCCTGCGTCAAGGGCCGGTTCGCCTGGGGCTACACTACCCACAAGGAACGCATCCTCCACCCGATGATCCGTCAGAAAATCAGCGATCCCTGGCGCGAAGTGTCGTGGGATGAGGCGTTCGGCTACGCGGCTTCGGAGTTCAAGCGCATTCAGGCCAAATACGGCCGCGATTCCATCGGCGGGATCACGTCGTCACGCTGCACCAACGAGGAAACCTATCTGGTGCAGAAATTGATCCGCGCCGGGTTCGGCAACAACAACGTCGATACTTGCGCCCGCGTCTGCCATTCGCCGACCGGATATGGCCTTGCTACGACTTTCGGCACATCGGCCGGTACGCAGGACTTCGATTCGGTTGAAAATACCGATGTCGTCATGATCATCGGCGCCAACCCGACCGATGCGCATCCGGTGTTTGCATCTCGCATGAAGAAGCGGCTGCGCGCCGGTGCCAAGCTGATCGTGGTAGATCCGCGACGTATCGACATGGTTCGTTCAACCCACGTCGAGGCGCAACACCATCTGCCGTTGCTGCCCGGCACCAATGTCGCCGTTCTGACCGCGATGGCGCATGTGATCGTCACCGAAGGGCTCGTCAACGAAGTCTTTGTGCGTGAGCGTTGCGACTGGGACGAGTTCCAGGATTGGGCGCGTTTCGTTGCCCTTGCTTCCAACAGCCCGGAAGCGACCGCGATCGCAACCGGCGTCGATCCGAAGGAACTGCGCGCGGCTGCTCGGCTGTATGCCACCGGCGGCAATGCCGCGATCTACTACGGGCTCGGGGTGACCGAACACAGCCAGGGCTCTACCACGGTGATTGCAATCGCAAACCTCGCCATGGCGACCGGCAATATCGGCCGGCCGGGGGTGGGCGTGAATCCGCTGCGCGGCCAGAACAACGTGCAGGGTTCCTGCGACATGGGCTCCTTCCCGCACGAATTGCCCGGCTATCGTCATATCTCGGGCGACGTGGTCCGGGAGTCCTTCGAATCGATGTGGAACGTCAAGCTCAACAAGGAGCCGGGCTTGCGCATTCCCAACATGTTCGACGCCGCGATAGAAGGCAGCTTCATGGGCCTCTACGTGCAGGGCGAGGACATCCTGCAATCCGATCCCAACACCACACACGTGGTGGCGGCGCTGTCGGCGATGGAATGCGTCATCGTTCACGATCTCTTCCTGAACGAAACCGCGAACTACGCCCACATCTTCCTGCCGGGCTCGACCTTTCTGGAAAAGGACGGCACTTTCACCAATGCAGAGCGGCGTATCCAGCGCGTCCGCAAGGTGATGACGCCGCGCAACGGCTTGGAGGACTGGGAGGTGACGATCCGCCTGGCAAAGGCGATGGGTTTTGAGATGAATTATTCGCATCCCTCCGAGATCATGCGCGAGATCGCCGCGCTGACCCCGACCTTCAGCGGCGTTTCCTACGCCAAGCTCGATGAACTCGGCTCCGTGCAATGGCCTTGCAACGACAAGGCGCCCGAGGGAACCCCGGTCATGCATATCGGCGGATTCGTCCGCGGCAAAGGCAAGTTCGTCATCACCGAATATGTTCCGACCGATGAACGGACCGGTCCACGTTATCCGCTGCTGCTGACCACGGGGCGTATCCTCAGCCAGTACAATGTGGGTGCGCAGACACGGCGAACCGAGAACGTTATCTGGCATGATGAAGACCGGCTCGAGATCCACCCACACGACGCCGAGCAGCGCGGCGTGCGGGACGGCGACTGGGTGAGGCTTGCGAGCCGTGCCGGGGAAACCACGCTGCGCGCGCTTATCACCGATCGGGTCGCGCCGGGCGTGGTCTACACGACGTTCCATCATCCGGACACGCAGGCCAACGTCATCACGACAGAGTATTCCGACTGGGCGACCAATTGTCCGGAATACAAGGTCACGGCGGTGCAGATATCGCCTTCCAACGGTCCGTCGGAATGGCAAAAAGCCTATGACGAACAGGCCCGTCACTCCCGGCGGATTGCGCCGGTCGTGGAAGCTGCGGAGTAACGCGTGCGCGATCCGGCCCGCAATGTCGATCGCAAGGTCTGGCGTGACGGACGCCTGAGCGAGGGTTCGCGTACCATTCCGGAAGAAACCGCGATCGCGCTCACCTATAACGGCGGCACCTACGCAGTGATGATGGGGACCCCGCAGGATCTTGCCGATTTTGCGATCGGGTTCAGCCTGAACGAAGGGATCGTGCAAGCGCCCGATCAGATCCAGTCGCTCGAGATCGTCGATCTGGATGACGGAATCGAGCTCAGGATGTGGCTGGCGCAGGCCGATACTGAGCGGCTGCACGAGCGGCGGCGGCAAATGGCCGGACCAACCGGCTGCGGAATCTGCGGGGTGGATTCGATTGCCGAGGCGCTTCGACCCACGCCCATCGTCGAAGGAGGCCGAAGCTTCTCATCGCGAGAGATCGTGGCCGCGATCGGGGCTATGCCGCCATTGCAATCGATCAATATTGAAACTCGCGCTGTACACGCGGCGGCCCTCTTTATGCCCGGGCGCGGCATTGTCGCGCTGCGAGAGGATGTCGGCCGCCACAATGCGCTCGACAAGCTTGCCGGCGCACTGGCGCAAGCCAAGGTCGCGGGGGCCGAGGGCATGGTGCTACTGACCAGCCGGATTTCCGTCGAAATGGTGCAGAAGGCGGCCGCGATGGGCGCGACGGTCATGGTGGCGGTCTCCGCACCTACGGCGCTCGCGGTGCGAACGGCGGAAGCTGCCGGCATTACGCTTGCCGCGATTGCCCGCGCAGACGGATTCGAGACATTCACCCACCCGCACCGCATCGCTCCCATCAGCGTCACGCAAGGAGCCGTCCATGTCGCCTGACCGGCTGATCTACATGGCCAATCAAATCGGCAAATTCTTCCAGTTCCAGGGGCACGACAAGGCGGTCCCGGGGATTGCCGAACACATCAGGAAATTCTGGGATCCACGGATGCGTGCGACGATCTCAGCTCATCTCGACGCGGGCGGCGCGGGCCTTGATCCAAACGTGCGCGACGCCATCGCCACGCTGAAGGCCGCCAGCGCGAAATCGCCTGGATAATTTTCCCTTCGCTTGCGGCCGGTGAGCTAACTGCGTTTCATGATCAATGACCGGAAAACGCGGCGGACTTCGGCCTGGGTATCCTCTACCCGCGCCTGCAGTGAAGAGAAGTCGGGCGCATCGCCGGCGCGCGCCATGATCCGCAAGAGACCTTCCCCGGCAGTCTCGGGATTGAATTTCTCGCTGACACAGAGCCGGAGAATTTGCGTCAGATCCTGGTAGAGGCGCGCTGCCGAGCGCAGGATCTCCGCAGAGGACGGCGCCAACACGCCGAGCCGCGCCGCATTGTCGAGCACGTGCAAGGTGCTGACGTCGAGTATATCGGGCTTCTCCGCGGCATGTACGAGCTGCAGGTACTGCGCGATGAAATCGATGTCGACGATGCCGCCGGCCGCATATTTCAGATCCCAGATTTCGCCCTCGCCCTTCTCCTGGGCGATGGCCCGGCGCATATCGGCGACATCGTTGGCCACCGCGGCGGCATCACGCGGCCGCATCAAAACCTGCCGTATGATCGCTTCGATATGGCTGCGAAATTCAGGCTGCGCCGAAATCACCCGGGCGCGGGTGAGCGCCATATGCTCCCAGGTCCAGGCTTCCTGTTCCTGATATTGGGCAAATGAATCGGCATGCGACGCCACCGGACCGGCCCTGCCCGATGGGCGCAGCCGCATATCCACTTCATAGAGAACGCCGTAATTTGTCCGCGTCGTGAAGGCGCTGATCAGCCTTTGGGTGAGGCGCGCAAAATACTGCGCTCCGTGCAGCGGCTTCGTACCATCAGAATCGGGATGTTCGGGATCGAATCTGTACAGCAGGATCAAGTCGAGATCAGAAGACGCGGTCATTTCGCGGCCACCAAGCCTGCCCATCGCCAGGATGGCGGTCTGCTGATCCTTGATCCGGCCATACTGCTCCGCGAACTGCTCGGTCACCAGACCATGCACCGTTTGCACGATGCCTTCGGCGACGTCGGCAAACGCAACACTGGCCTGTTGGGCTGAGACCGTGCCCGAAAGAATGCGCGTGCCAATCAGGAACAGGCTCTCGCGGCCGAACAATCGCAACCGGTCCAGAAACTCTTCGTAGGAGTGCGCATCCTCCAACGTCGCCGCCAGCCGGACCGATAGTTCGCGCCGGTCCGGCATTGCGCCGAAGAACCGCGGGTCGATCAGGCCATCCATGATCTGCGGCTGCCGCGCCAGCATGTCGCCGAGACGGGGTGCGGCTCCCAGGATCAGCGCGACCAGCGAAACGAGGTCACGGTTTTGACTGAGCAGCGCGAACAATCTTCCCCCGCGCTGCAGCGCCTGCAGGAAGTGATCGAAAACCACCACCGCGTTGTCGGGATCCTCGGACTTCGCAAGTCCTGCGATCAAGGCAGGAAGAAACTCGACAAAAGCGCTGCGCGTGGCCTCGCCCCTGAGCACCCGATAGTCGCCTTCGAGCCACTGCCGCGTCGTCCCTGCCACCGCGATCGGCTTCTTGAAGCCGATCGAGGCGAGGTAATCGATCAGGCGGCGATCGTCGGGGCCGGCCGCATAATTGAGTTCCGGCAATTTCGCCGTGCCGGCCGGGTCGCCTTCGAACAGCTTGGCGTAGTGCCCCTGCACCACGTCGAGATGGAAAAGAAGATCGGCTGCGAAGGCAGCTCTGCTTTCGTAGCCAAAAAATCGGGCGAAACGTTCCACGGCTTCACGGCCGTCGGGCAGTGCATGGGTCTGCTCGTCCAACATCATCTGCAAGCGGTGTTCGACCCGCCGCAGGAATTCGTACGCCGCGGTCAGCTCATCACGCGCCTCGAACGTGATCCAGTTGCGGGTCGCAAGGACATCGAGCGCCTCCAGCGTCGCCCGCACGCGCAATTCCGGATGCCGGCCGCCGGCGATCAACTGCTGGGTCTGTGCAAAAAATTCGATTTCGCGAATGCCGCCGAGCCCGACCTTGACGTTGTGGCCTTCGACCGCAAAGTCGGTTTGTCCGCGATAAGTTTGCATCTGCCGCTTCATGTCGTGCACGTCGGTAAGCGCCGCAAAGTCCAGATGCTTGCGCCAGACGAAGGGGGAAAGCTCTGCCATCAACGCCTCGCCGGCCCTCAAATCCCCGGCGCAGGGCCGAGCCTTGATCATGGCGGCACGCTCCCAGGTCCGCCCTTCCCGCTCGTAGTAATTAAGCGCCGAGGCGGTCGACAACGCCACCGGCGTCGAGGCCGGATCCGGCCGCAACCGCAGATCGACCCTAAACACGTAACCCTCGCCGCTGCGCTGTTGCAAAATTCGCGACAGCCCTTGTGTCACGCGCACGAAAAATGGTTGCGGCTCGATGTCCGGCGCGAGCGACGACGCGGCGGTGTCGTAAAAGACGATCAGGTCGATATCGCTGGAAAAATTCAGCTCGCCCGCGCCCATTTTTCCCATTGCCAGCACGATCAGCCCGCTGCCGTCCTCCGGTCGATCCGGGTTCGGCGGCAGGATTTTGCGGCGGTTGGCTTCCTCTCGCAGCAGAAAGCGAAGCGCCGTTTGCACGGAAGCGACCGCAAGTTCGGTCAGTGCCGCGGTCACCTGCATCACCGGCCAGACGCCGCCAATATCGCAGAGCGCGATCAGCAAGGCTGCTTCCGACTTGGTGTGCCGGAGCAACTGCATCACCTCGGCTTCGCTTTTTGCGGCGAGGACGTCATCGCCGGTCTTTTCGATCAGTTGCGCCAGATGCCGTTCAGGTTCGCATAACAGCAACCGGATCACCCTCGGAGCGTCGGTACTGATGAGATCGAAGAGATATGGCGACGCATCCGCCAGCCCCAGAAAGATCGTTCTCGCCGTCGGAAATCGTTGAAGGAGGCGATCGATGTCCGCGGCCTGTTCCGGCACCAGATCAGCGAGCCATTCCTTCAGCCGCCGCTTCGCCTGATCCGGGGCAGAGATATGCGGACCGCCGACAAATCGCGCCGCGAGCGTAGTTGATTTGACATTCCCATCGATGCTTCCGCGAATCGTCATGGCGAATGTCTAACCCAGAAATCGCATTAAGATATGGAACCGCGTCAATATGGCGACGCATCAATATGCGTCGCAGGATAATTTCATGCCGCTTTCTGTGACACATCATGCGTTTGAGCCGCAAGTGTGTCGCTGGCGCCGGAGCGCGCCGGAATGGCCAGGGTCGCAATAAGGCCGGGATGGGCGTCGTCGAGCCGAAGCTCGCCGCCATGGAGGGTTGCAACCGCCGATGCCAGGCTCAATCCAAGACCGGAGCCGGGCTGGGTTCGGCTGGCCTCAAGGCGAACAAATCGCTCCACCGCATGCTTGCGGTCGGCAAGGGGAATTCCCGGGCCGTGGTCGGTGACGCTGAGCAGAACCTTATCACCCTCTCGCCTGGCCTCGATCAGAATGTCGTGGCCAGGATCGGCAGCTACGGCGTGGGCCGCAGGCAGCACCGCGGGAGCCGGCTTGCCGTACTTGATCGCGTTCTCGACCAGATTGGCCAATGCCTGGCTGATCAATTCACGGTTGCCGTAAAGCAGGACCGACTCGGTCTTGACATGCAGGCTCATGCCGCCGTCTTCAGCGAGCGGCTCATAGAGCTCGTGAATTCCCCTGGCGACATCGGCGGCGTCAAAATCATCCATATTGCCGCGGGCCTGACCGGATTCGGCGCGTGCAATCATCAACAGCGCATTGAAGGTCCGGATCAGGCCATCGGATTCCTCGATGGTCTGTTCCAGCGCGGTGCGGTATTCAGGCTCGGTCCTCGATTTCGCCAAGGCTTCCTCGGCGCGATTACGCAGCCGTGTCAGGGGCGTTTTCAGGTCATGCGCGATATTGTCCGAGACTTCCTTCAAGCCCATCATCAATGCTTCGATCCGCTCCAGCATCGCGTTGAGGTTTTCCGCCAGACGGTCGAGTTCATCGCCGCTGCGACCGACCGGAAGTCGCCCGCTCAAGTCGCCTGCCATGATACGCTGGGCGGTGCCGGTCATGGCGTCGATTCGTCGCAGCACGCGCCGTGCGACGAAGATGCCGCCGCCCAGTCCGAGCACCACCACGATCAACACCGACCATTGCGCGGCTTGGGCGACAATGCCAATCAGCCGACGGCGCTCTTCGAGATCGCGCCCGATCAGGAGCCTGAAGCCGCCGGACAATTCGGTGACCCGCACCAGCGCAAAATGATCTGCCGCATCCTGCTCGTCGAGCCGCCGATAGGCGGTCTCCGACCATCCGGTCGTCGCCATCACGCCCGGCGCAAGCGAGCCGACATTGCCGGCGATCGCCTGGCCGGCCGGAGTGGTGACGAGATAAAGATTGGCGCCGGGCCGCAACGCGCGGTTCTCGATGGTGAAGACCAGCCCACGCAGGCCGCGGCGGCCGAAAATATCGCTGATCTCGCCGGTTTCGGCGTTCACCATGGTCGTGATTTGTTCGGTGATGAGACGGCGAGTATTCCAGGCGAAATAGACCAGAAGCGACGCGGCAAACAGCGCAAAAATGAACAGGTAGACCAGCGTCAAACGAAACGCCGTAGTTCGGATCAGCTTACCGAATGCCGTCACGGATCATGTATCCCGCGCCGCGAATGGTATGAAGCAGCGGTCGCTCAAAACCCTTGTCGATTTTGGAGCGCAGCCGCGAAATATGCACATCAATGACATTGGTCTGCGGATCGAAATGATAGTCCCAGACGTTCTCCAGCAGCATGGTGCGCGTCACCACCTGCCCCGCGTGCTTCATCAGATATTCGAGCAGGCGGAACTCGCGGGGCTGCAGCGTCAGCTCCTCCTTCCCGCGCGTCACGCGATGCGAGAGCCGGTCGAGCTCGAGATCGCCGACACGATAGGTGGTTTCTTCGGCAGGGCCGCCACGGCGTCGCGAGAGCACTTCGACCCGCGCCAGTAATTCGGCAAATGAATAGGGTTTTGGCAGATAGTCGTCACCGCCGGAGCGCAGGCCCTTGATGCGATCGTCGACCTGCCCCAGCGCAGAAAGGATCAGAACCGGCGTGCGATCGCCTCTATCGCGGAGCGCGCCGATCAACGACAGACCGTCGCGTTTCGGCAGCATCCGGTCGACCACCAGCACGTCGTAATCGCCGCTCTGGGCAAGCGCCAACCCCTCCTCGCCATCGCTGGCGAGGTCCGCCACATATCCGACTTCGCGGAATGCCTTGACCAGGTAGTCGGCGGACTCGCGGTCGTCTTCGATGATCAACAGGCGCATCTGGGTGTCGGTCACAGTCACTGTGAGTAGGCTTTCTATCACCATGGCGCGACCTGAACTCTCATGCAAGGCGAACCTAGTGGAGTGGATTTGACATTCGCTCCCACCTTGCCCGGGCTCTTAGAGCGAATGTCAAATCCAAAACTCCATTACCAGCGTGCAGTTGCTAGTGGTCCTTGATTCTAACATTCGAAAAAGCCGCCGAAACGGGATGCGATTGTTGGAATCGGACCACTAGCGCCCTTTTTGGCCCAAAAATGCGGGCGGTGAAGCTGGGGGGACCTCACCGCCCTTTTCCTCCCGACGGAGGGGGGCGTTTTCCATCGGAAGGTAGCCTGAGACCCTGTGCTCAGCCTTTCGCGATCGGCACCGCGACAAAGCGCGAGGACCCGCCGCTCTTGATGCGCATCAGAACGCTGTTCTTGTTGTCGCTGCGCGCCGCGTTGATCGCCTCGCGCACATCGGCGACATTGGCGACGCTCTTGCCGGCGACCTCGAGAATGACGTCGCCTTCCTTGAAACCGCGCTCAGCCGCCGCGCTCTTCGGATCGACGTCGGTCACGACGACGCCTTCCTTGCCTGCGCCGGCAACGGTGTTGGCGGGCGCGAGCGTGAGCCCGAGCTTGGGCACGTCGGTACCGCGCGTAGCGCCACCCTTGTCGCCATTGTCGGTGTCAGCCTTGGCTTCCAAAGTGTTGGGCAACTGGCCGAGCGTAAGATTGATCGTCTTGTCCTCGCCCTTGTGCAGCACGTTGAGCTTCACCGCGGTTCCCGGTGAGAGACCGCCGATGGTGCGCGCAAGTTCGCGTGCATCCTTGACGGTTTCGCCATTCACCTTGGTGATGACGTCGCCGGATTCGATACCGGCCTTGGCGGCGGGACCATTGGCCTGGGGTTCGGCAACCAGCGCGCCTTCTGCTTTCTTCAGGCCGAGGCTGTCGGCGATGTCGGACGTGACGGGTTGAATCTGGACGCCGATCCAGCCGCGGCTGACCGAGCCTTTGTCCTTGAGCTGGGCGACCACGCTCCTCACGGTCGATGCCGGAATCGCGAACGCGATGCCGACGCTGCCGCCGGAAGGCGAATAGATCGCCGTGTTGACGCCCATCACCTCGCCCTCGGTATTGAAGGCGGGGCCACCCGAGTTGCCCTTGTTCACGGGCGCATCGATCTGGATGAAATCGTCGTACGGGCCGTTTCCGATGTCGCGGCCGTTGGCCGAGACGATGCCGGCCGTTACCGTGCCGCCAAGCCCGAAGGGGTTGCCGACTGCGAGCACCCAATCACCGATCCGGGGTTTGCCGTCGGACAGCTTGGCGAACGAAAAGTTGGAACCGCCTTCCACCTTGATCAGCGCAAGATCGGTGCGCGCATCGGTGCCGATCACCTTGGCGGTGTAGGTCTTGCCGTCGTCGGCCGTCACTTCGACCTTGTCGGCGCTGTCGACCACGTGATTGTTGGTTACGGCGTAACCGTCAGCCGAGATGAAGAAACCGGAACCCTGGCCAGTCACCATGCGGCCGCGAGGTCCGCCCCGCAAGCCGGGCGGCAGGCCATCCTGTCCGCCGAAACGGCGGAAGAAGCGCTCCATCGGCGATCCCGGCTGGAACGGCGAAGCATCCTCATCGCCGCTGTCGTTCTTGGCGACCTTTTCGTTGATGTTGACCTTGACCGAAATCACCGACGGCTTCACGCGCTCGACGATGTCGGCAAAGCCAATGGGCTGCGCAACCTTGCGGACTTCATTGTTGACCTGCGCGTGCGCGCTGGTGCTGAATATATCGACCGGACCCGCGGACGGGCCAAAACCGTATGCGGCCGCGCCAAGGCCGGCGACGACCGAAGCCATCAGCGCGAACTTGCGCATCGAAAGCAGCGAACGGCGCGGCGCTCGATAGGAAGGGAATGACGAAAGGTCGGGACGGTCGTTCATACAAATTTCTCCAGAGCCTGAATTTATGGAATCTTGTAATGCTAGGGTATGCATCGTGTGCCTTGAAAATGGGGGTTTCCGCCTTACAGTGCGCTGGCGGCGGAATTAAACTTTGGTAATGAAGGGCGAAACCGAATGCGGCGGAATACCGCAGGCGAAAACTGACTTATCGAGACCCACCCGTTATTTCGAGACCTACCCGTTATTGTTTGGCGAGGCTTGCGTTGCGATCAGTCGCTCAAGGCGCGCTTCCTCCTCAGCCGACAGCTTTAACAGCGCGGGGTCCTCCTCGCCTGCAACGGATTTGCGCCGCCGCCGGGCCTGCATCCAAAGTGCGATTCCTCCTCCCGCCAACACCAGAGGCGGCAACAGCCACAGTATCCAGGTGTGAGCGTTGAGCCGCGGCTTCAAGAGCACGAACTCGCCATAACGCGCGACGATAAAATCGATGACTTGCGCGTTACTGTCACCCGCCGCGATGCGCTCGCGAACCAGTATCCGGAGATCTTTCGCCAGAGGGGCTTCTGAATCGTCAATCGATTGATTCTGGCAAACCATGCAGCGCAATTCGCGCGACAGATCCCGCGCCCGCGCTTCCTTGACGGGATCGGACATGATCTCGTCGGGCTGCACGGCGCATGCGGCACTTGCCGCCATTATCAGAACCAATATGCCAAGGAGCGTTCGCCTCACAGCATCACTCCGCTGCCTGCAGCCCGCGCAGCGACTTGGCGGGTTTCGGCGCACCGACCCGCAGCCGCCGATCCGACAATGATAACAGGCCACCGAAGGCCATCAGCACGGGACCGAACCAGATCAGCAGCACAAGCGGCTTGTGATAGATCCGCACCGCGATGGTACCGTCGCCCGCAGTATCGCCGAGCGAGATATATAGCTGGCTTGCCCCGCGCGTCAGCAGCGCGGCTTCGGTGGTGGTGGCCCCACGCGTGGTGAAGCTGCGCTTCGACGGCGTCATTGTGTCGAGCAGCCGGCCGTTTTGCCGGACGCTGAACTGCGCGACCATTTCACGGAAATTCGGCCCCTGACGTTGGCTTATGCCATCGAGCTTGAGCTCGTAGCCGGCGAGGCCAGCCACGTCACCAATCTTCATCGATCGAATGTATTCGCTGTTCCACGTCGTCTCGCAGACAATGCCGATCAAGGCGACACCGACGCCGGCATGGGCGAACATCGTGCCCCAGCTCGAACGTGGCAGCCCCTGCGCCCGCCGCACCGCCGTTGCCAGCGGCACGCGAAACACACCGACCCGCTCGATCATGTCGCTCAAGGCTCCCGCGATCACAAATACCGCAAGGCCGATCGCAAGCGGCGCGAACGTGGCGCCGCCGAGCGCCCAGGCCCAGACTATCGCCATGCCAATCAGCCCCGCGATGCCGGCTGCCATCAGCCGTTGCGCCGCACCCAGGAGGTCGCCGCGCTTCCAGGCGAGTAACGGCCCGAACGGGAGTGCAATCATCAACGGGACGAACAGGGGGCCGAAGGTGAGGTTGAAGAACGGCGCGCCGACCGAGATCTTCTCGCCTGTCATCACTTCCAGCGCCAGCGGATAGAGCGTTCCGACCAACACCGTTGCGCAGGCCGTGGTCAGGAAGAGATTGTTGAGCACGAGCGCACCCTCGCGCGAAATCGGCGCGAACAGGCCGCCCTGCTTGAGCGCCGAAGCCCTGAAGGCATAGAGCGAAAGGCTGCCGCCGATAAAGACGCACAGGATCAGAAGGATGAACACCCCGCGTGTCGGATCGCTGGCGAAGGCGTGCACCGAAGTGAGAACGCCGGAGCGGACCAGAAACGTTCCGAGCAACGACAGCGAAAAGGTGAGGATCGAGAGCAGAATGGTCCAGACCTTGAGCGCACTGCGTTTCTCCATCACGACAAGCGAATGCAGAAGCGCGGTGCCGGCCAGCCATGGCATCAGCGAGGCATTCTCGACCGGATCCCAGAACCACCAACCTCCCCAGCCGAGTTCGTAGTAGGCCCAGTAAGAGCCCATCGCGATGCCGAGGGTGAGGAAAATCCAGGCCATGAGCGTCCATGGCCGCACCCAGCGCGCCCAAGCGGCATCGATCCGGCCCTCGATCAACGCCGCAACCGCGAAGGAAAACGAAATCGAGAACCCGACATAGCCGAGATAAAGCATCGGGGGATGGATCGCGAGCCCGATGTCCTGCAGCACCGGATTGAGATCGCGGCCCTCGATCGGCGGATTGGTAATGCGCAGGAACGGATTCGAGGTGATCAGAATGAACAAATAGAAGGCGCTGGCGACCCAGGCCTGCACCCCAAGCACATGGGCGCGAAGCGACATTGGTAAGTTGTTGCCGAAGATCGCAACCAGACCGCCGAACAAGGCCAGGATGGACACCCACAGCAGCATCGAGCCCTCGTGGTTGCCCCATACGCCGGTGACCTTGTAGATCAACGGCTTCATCGAGTGCGAATTCTCGAACACGTTGAGAACGGAGAAATCCGAGGTGACGTGTAACGTGACCAAAGCCGCAAACGAGAAAGCCACGAACGCGAGCTGCGCGATCGCGGTCGATCGCGCGACGTTCATGAGCGCAGAATCGTGCCAGCGCGCGCCCAGGATTGGCAGGGTCGACTGGATCAACGCCAGGCCCAGCGCCAGAACAAGAGCAAAATGTCCGGCCTCAGCTGTCACTGCACCGTTCCCCGCTCACTTTGCGCCACACCGGGCGCTTCCGGCCTGTTCGCATTCGGCTTTGCGTATTCATCCTTCCAGTGGCCCTGCTTCTTCAAGGCGTCGGCGACGTCCTTCGGCATATAGTTCTCGTCATGCTTGGCAAGCACAGTATCGGCCCGGAACACGCCCGACGCGTCGATCGCGCCTTCCGCTACCACCCCCTGCCCTTCGCGGAACAGGTCGGGAAGAATTCCCTTGTAGGTAACCGGCAACGAGGCGCTGGAATCCGAGACCTGGAAAGTGATGGAAAGATTTTCGCCGCGCATCAGGGAACCGGGCTGCACGAGGCCGCCGAGCCTGAAGCGCCTGCCCGGCTGGATGTGTTTCTCGGCGACCATCGAAGGCGTCGAGAAGAACACGATCGAGTCGCGCATCGCGTTGAGCACCAGTGCCGCGGCGACCGCGAGCACCGCGAGGGAGCCGCCGATGATCGTCAAACGCCGCTGCCTGCGCGTCATTGATTGGCTCTCTTCACATGCATGATGTTTTCAGGAAATCTCACGAAGATCATGTCATCCGGGAAAATGTTCGTGCCGCCGTAATTTGCACATGGGCACCTGAAAATCCGCACCGCACCTTTTTAGGCATCATATTATCCATCAAGTCCGAGATTCTTCAGACCTTCGTTCAATTGCCGCAGCCGTTCCGGATCATTGGCCACGGCCTGACGCGCGTCCGACGTTGCGCTCCTTGCCTTTTCGGCGTCACCCATCACCATATAGGCCCTGACCAGCCGCAGCCATCCCTCCACGTCGTCGCCGTTCTGCTTCAATCGCGTGGCGAGGCGTTCGACCATGCCGCGGATCATCGCGCTGCGGTCGTTCTCATTCATTCCTTTGGCCGCTGCGACCGCATCGTCCGACAGCGCCGGAGCGGGCGCACCGCCCACCCGCACCAAGGCATCGCGGACCAGCGGACGCCATGGCGCATCCGCCGGCGCCTTGGCGAGCATCGCTCGCCAGATCGAGGCAGCTTCGGCGGCGTGCCCGTCCTGCTCGGCAGCTAGTCCCAGATAGTAGCTCGCCTTGACGTCGTCGGCGTTGAGCGCAATGGATCGTTCGAACTCGGCCTTGGCCTCGGCGGTGACAACCCCGCCTGCCGCGGCGACGAGAGCTTCGCCGAGATCGGCTCTGCGCTCCGGGCTCTCGCCATTATAGGTGATCGAATTTCGAAACGCGCGGATCGCCTCGTCGAACCGGCCAAGCCTTGCGAGCACGGGAGCAAGGACACTCCAGCCGCGGCCGTCGGTCGGATTTTTCTCCAGATGCTGCTCGACCTGCGCCACCAGATTGTCGAGCCCCTGCATCGCATCCGGCGTGCGGGAGCGCTGAGCCAGCGGAAAATCGCCGAGACGCGGTGAACCGAGCGGGTAGTAAAATCCGATTGCGACGATGGGAAGTCCGATCAGCGCGAGGATCGCCGCCATTCGTCGCAACCTGACATCTGATCGAACGGGAAGACCACGCTGATTGTCCGCCGCAGCCAACAGCCGTCGGCCGATTTCCACGCGGGCAGCCTGCGCCTCGGTGGTGCCGATCAGGCCGGCGGAAACGTCGCGATCGATCTCGGCCAATTGATCCTTGTAGACCACTGCTTCGCTGGCATCGCTTTGAGATCGGTCAGAACGGCTCAGCGGCCAGAGCACGGCGAAAATCGCCGCGGCCGTCATCAGCGCGAACACAAACCACAGCATCATCAAGCGGGTTCCGAACGAAGGCGCGAACCAGTGGCGCGCTCAGCCGCCGCTTTACACTACCGGCGGCAAGTGGGGCAATTGACAATTGTCAATTTCAAGATGGCATCAGAAATAATTGAATTTGCTAGGAAACTCGTTCTCAGCCGAGATGAAAAACGGCGCTTTGCGCCTCCAGTTGGCCGTGCCCGTTCAACGCCCGCAGGAAGTAGGCACCCGCGCCGATCGAGTCCGGCAGACTGATCCGCAGCGTGCCGCTTGGGATTGGTAAGGTGATCTTGGTGACTGGTTCAGGCAGCGGTTTCCCGCTGGCATTGTCGACCAGTTGGACCTGCGCCCCGATCATGAGATTTCGATAGGTCGCAGAGATCACGCGGTTCTCGAGTTCGATGAAGCTGATGGCCGAATTCATGCCCGGACCGTACGACCGGGCGTGGAACCGAGTCAACTATAAATTGTATATTCAAAATATGCAATCAACCTGCACGCGATGATTTGCGTTCGCCGGTCATTGCGCTTTCGGCGGCGCGATTCATCAGCGAAGCATAATCGGGCCCGAACAGGACATCGCAGAAGCGAATCGCGGCGGCAACCTGCAACTGGCGATAGGCCCGGTTCTTCCCTTCACTGGCGCGCAGGGACTGCACGAGCGCTTCGGTCGATTGCTCGACATAGTGCTGCAGGTCGGAGAAGGTCCGCAACGTGACTTCGTTGATGGCCAATTCGCCGGCATAGGTGCGGCAGACCGCGACGAAGTCGATCAACGCCACGATCTCGTCCACTTCGCTCGCATCGAGCTGGGCGCCCGCCGGAATGTCCTTGTCGGCGCGCTGACGCAGCAGACGCCGGACACGGCCCGGCACGCTCTCGATTTCCGATTGCAAGGCGTTGGAAATATCGGCGCGGATCGATGCCAGCTGCTTGCCCCAAGTGGAGTCGTTGCGCAGATCAAGCTCGGTCCGCAAGCCGCGCACGCCGTCATGAAGCATTTTCAGGTGCTCGGCCACGTTGTCGAAATGGCCGCGCCGAATATCCGCGCGCAAGCCGGAGGCCAGGCGCGAAAGATCGTGCAGCGCGATGGTGACGGCGATACCATACGGCGTTGCGGCAACGCGGAGTTCGTCGTCCGAGGCGGCCATTCTGACGGCCAGGCGTATGATTTGCCACGGCGCGGTCAGCCGCCGCATCACAAGCGAGAGCGCAAACGGCAGCATTTGCGGCGTTTGCAAGGACGGGACGTTGAGAGCGGCACTCGCGGTGACGATCTGGGGCTCGCCGAATATCCGCATGTAGCTCGGAAGCCGGCTATCGAGAGTGTCGAACGCCTCGCGGGCCCGCAACACCGAGGCGATCGCAATCAGATCCTCGATCAGGTCCGGCGGGCCTATTCGGGAGAGCGCGCGTCTCTGGTCGGTACTTTCCTGGTGGATGGCAATTTTGAAGATCGCATCCGCCGCGGCGAGCTGAAGTTTTCTTGCGGCAAGCTCGATCCGGGACGAATTCCCCGCTGCGCCATCGCGGAACGCCTGATCGAGTTCCCGCGCCTGCTCCGGCGCGCCCTCTCGAACGAGCCACTGCCACACAGGCTGCAGTGACGCGCGCCTGATCTGGCCGGGACGCGGAGACGCTTGGCCATCGATCAGAAACGGCTCCAGCGGATGAAACACGATGCGTGCCGGATCGTCGGCGCGTGGCCGCGCGGCCTCATCGGTTCCGCGGACGATCTTGCGCAGCTGTTCGAGTACAAATGTCGCGACCGTGGTGTCTTCGCCGCGTTCGATGGCGCGCTCGAACTCACGCATCAGCAGCGCCTGCGATTGCGGCGGGAGTTGCGCGAGGTAATCCCTCAGCCGATCGGTTGATGTCTGGCTCATGCGCCCGAATTGCACGCTATAGTCGCGCGGACGGCAAAATGCGTCCGGCGCTACTTTAAGGGCGCCGACGTTAAGAAGTCGTTAGCAATAACTTACGGTATTTCAGGGGTTTAGACTTCCCGATCGGCTGATCGGTCGCAATTGAAGCAATTGGCGAATTTTCCCCCAGGGCCTAACCGTCCGGCTTCACACCCGTCCCATCCGGCGCGATGAACGGGCATGCCAAGACCCCAGAAGATCACCGTCGGCGAGAGGCCGATTGCTCAGACTGCTGGTGTTCGCAGGTCTAGGTCTCAACGAACCCATGTTTGCCCGGGGTGACCGCTGCGCAGATGGCCTGGGCGTCGGCGGCGTCGTTCTTCCGCCGTTTGACTTATTGCTTGACGTAAGCCGGTGGCATCAATCGCACGGTATGGCCAAGCGCTTTGAAAAGTCGTCAAAATCAACCAGCGGACGTGGCGGAACTAGTAGACGCCTGTCAAAACGCCACTCGCATCCACGATACGAACCGATGGGACCCCGCAAGGGTCAAGCTTCATCGTTCCGATTGGTAGAACTCTGAAGGCGTTCCGACAACTGCCTAGCATCCTCCAAATCGGGTAACTTGGCGCTATCGATAAGTTTGCCGTACGGCCCTAGCAAGTTTTTCGCCTCAGAACAGCGGCCTTCTGTATTCCAGAGGCTTGCCAAATCATTGGCGGCGCGTAGTTCCCAAAATCTGGCACCTTGATGTTGCGCGCAATCAAGGGCGGCGCGAAAGCAGCTCTCTGCCTGAAGAGAGGATGTCGGATTGGCTGCCAGAAGGATCCTTCCTTTTGCTCGCTGTGCTTCAGCAGCCCACCACCGTTCACCCGTCCGCTCTACCTCTTGGATTGCCTGATCGGCGTATTCGAGTGCACGTTCATACTTTTCAGCACGGGCATAAGCCCCGGCCAAGCATGACAGGTTGAATGAACTTTGGAAATTCGCACCTGTCTTGCGATGCTGGACGAGCGCATGCTCCATCAGCGTGATTCCCTCAACGGCCTGACCGGCTTCGACGAGGTTGACAGCCCTCAGAATGTTTGCGCGAGAAATGTGGTAAGGGCTCCGCTGCTCGTTCGCGATGGCGAACCCCTCCTCGGTGGCGGCAACTGCCTCATGACGCTTGCGCGTGTGGATAAAGAAACGCGCCGAGGCGAGAATGGCTGACACCAGAGTGAATGGGTGGAGGCGGCCTCTCGCATCGCTAACGGCCGCGGCTATCGTCTCTGTCGCCTTTTTCAGATTGCCGAGATAGAGATGGCTGAGACTGAGCCAGACCAAAGAGAAGGTGCGGACGTGAACGCCTGCCATAAACGCGATCGGACGACAGGAGTCTTCTTGGTAAAGAGATAGGGTTTTTTCGAGTTGAAGTCTGGCGTCTTCAAACTTGCCCATATGCAGATAAGCGACGCCAGTCTCGTAGTGACCAATCAGAATGCCAGGGGAATCGACGGGACGGCGCAGGAATGGCTGTGCGAGTTGCAGGATCTTGGGCGCCTCCGAGCGGATCAAATGGTAGTTGCAGAGGGCGCCAAGCGCCTGCAGCGACTCGATTGGATACGCCGATTCATCCAGTAGAGCTCGTGCCTTTGTGAGCGCGGCTGCAACGTCTGGCGAGGCAAATCCCTTTGTCATGACAAAGGTATCGCCGAGGGCGACCTGAATGCGCGCATCGAATTGCTGCCTCGCTCTCGGGTCGGCGATATCCGTCAAGAGGACCGCCGCCCTTTCAAGCTGTGCCTGCGCCTCGATCCCGGCGGAGCGACCGAGCGACATGCGCGCGGATTTCAGCCAATAGTCGATCGCTTTCTCTGAAAATCGAGCCGCGGTGCAGTGATAGGCGAGCGTATCCGGATTTCGGTTTGGAATTTCAGGAAATTCGCGCTCGAGAGTCTCGACGATACGCGAGTGGATCTCGATGCGTTGACTCTTAAGCATCGTGGCGTAAGCGGCATCCTGCACCAGCGCGTGTTTGAAGGTGTAGATGGCGTGCGGGACGCCACCGCGCTGGTGGACCAATCCCGAGGCGGCAAGCTGCTCGAGTGCCGGCTCGAGTTCGGCATCGCTGAGATTGCACACTGCCCGGATCAGCGGGTAAGCGAACTCACGTCCGAATGCCGCTCCCACTTGAATCACAGTGCGTAACGAGGCGAGCCGGTCAAGCCGCGCAATCAGAGAAGCCTGAAGCGTCTCGGGAAGCGAGAAGTGCAGTAACGGCTTGACCATGACATAAGCGTCATCTTCCTCGCGCAGAACGTCGCTTTCCAGAACGGATTTCGTTACCTCTTCGATGAACAATGGCACCCCGTCTGTGCGGGTCACGATCTGTTCAAGCAGGACAGGCGGAAGGTCCTTGCCCTTCGCCACCTGCCGGATCATCGCAGCGTTCTCGCGCCGGCCAAGCCTGTTGAGCGCCAAAACAGTAACATGGGACTGGCCTAGCCAGGGCGGAGCGAACTCCGAGCGATAGGTAAGGATGAGCAGAACGGGCATCGTCCGGATGCGCTCGACGATGATATCGAACAATTCCTGCGTGGTCGGGTCGATCCAATGTGCGTCTTCCAGCACAATGAGGACCGGCTTTCGTGCGGTGAGGCTGTCGATGTGCGTGATGAATTGCTCGAGCACCAGCTCCTTGCGCCGCTGCGGACTGATCGACAAGGTGGGCAGGCCCCCATCGCAGCGAACCGACAACAGTTCGGCAAACAGCGCAAGGTCGCCGGTCAAATCCCGCGACGATGGGCCGAGAAGCGCCTTGAGCTTGTCAAGTTTGGCCTCGTCGCTATCGCCTACCGAGAAGCCGGCCGCACGTTCCAGCTGATTGATAATGGGATACAGAGCCGTCTGGTTACGATGCGGAGAGCACTGAAACAGCAGCCAGTGATGCGGCTCGCCCTTGATCTTCTC
>Ga0306920_100002761_pt1 | contig 22144 bp, 14 predicted proteins | sample flu12Cox44000170_FD_204666 | JGI IMG/M metagenome (GOLD analysis project Ga0306920, IMG submission 204666) | Lab enrichment of tropical soil microbial communities from Luquillo Experimental Forest, Puerto Rico - flux4day.12C.oxic.44.000.170 (v2)... | ecosystem: Environmental > Terrestrial >...
GCGCGCCCATGATGCTGATCCACACCGTGGCCGCCGGTGGCGGCTCGATCCTGCATTTTGACGGCGCGCGCTTTCGGGTCGGCCCCGACAGCGCCGGCGCCAATCCGGGACCCATGTGCTATCGCCGCGGCGGGGTCCTCGCCCTCACCGATGCCAATGTCATGACGGGCAAGCTGATCCCCGAGTTCTTCCCGAGGATCTTCGGACCTGCCCAGGATCAGCCGCTCGACGCGGATGCTGTCCGCCTCGCCTTCACCCAGCTTGCAAACCGAATCGGCGACGGGCGTTCACCTGAAGCTGCCGCCGACGGCTTCATCAAGATCGCGGTCGAGAACATGGCCAACGCGATCAAGAAGATCTCGGTGCAGCGCGGCTATGATGTGACGCGCTACGTGCTGAACTGCTTCGGTGGCGCGGGCGGCCAGCACGCCTGTCTGGTTGCCGACGCGCTCGGCATGACGCGCGTGCTCATCCATCCATACTCGTCGCTGCTTTCCGCCTATGGCATGGGGCTGGCTGACATTCGCGCCACGCGCCAGCAGGCGGTCGAAGAGCCGCTCGGCGAGCAAGCGCTCGCCGCCATTGCCGCGACCGGCACGCGGCTTGGGGAGGAAGCCCGCAACGAGGTGGTCGGCCAGGGCGTGCCCGCCGACGCGGTCACGGTGCATGTGCGCGCGCACATCCGCTATGCCGGCACCGACACCGCGCTGGTGGTGCCTGCGTTTTCGGCGGCGGCTGGCGGGCCCTCCGTAGGGGCGAGGCATAGCGCGTCGGAAGACGCGCGTAAACGCGCTGATGCCACGCCCGTACAAACAGAGATCCAGTCCGCCTTCGAAGCCGCGCACAAGGCACGCTTCGGCTTCATCGACGCGAGCAAGGAGCTCGTCGTGGAGGCGGTGTCGATCGAGGCGATCGGGGGCGGTGCAAAATTCAGCGAGCCCGTGCACGCGCTTACCTCGGCGCCGCTGCCGCCGCCGGCCAAGACGACGCGCTTCTATTCCGGCGGCAGCTGGCACCAGGCACCCATCCTCCTGCGCGAGACGCTTGTGCCCGGCCACAAGGTGGCGGGGCCCGCCATTATCATCGAGCCGCATCAGACCGTGGTGATCGAGGACGGCTGGGCCGCCTCCATCACCGCGAGGAACCACCTCGTGCTCGAGCGCATCGTGCCGCTCAGGCGCCAGAGCGCCATCGGCACCGCAGCCGATCCGGTGATGCTCGAAGTGTTCAACAATCTGTTCATGTCGATTGCCGAACAGATGGGGGTGTCGCTGCAGAACACCGCCTACTCCGTCAACATCAAGGAGCGGCTCGACTTCTCATGCGCGATCTTTGCCGCCGATGGCACGCTGGTGGCGAATGCGCCGCACATGCCGGTGCATCTCGGCTCCATGGATCGGGCGGTGGAGACCGTGATCCGCGAGAATGCGGGCCGCATCGCGCCGGGCGACGTCTACGTCATCAATGCGCCCTACAACGGCGGCACGCATCTGCCCGATATCACGGTGTGCACGCCCGTATTCGACGCGACCGAGCAGCGCATCCTGTTCTGGGTCGCCTCACGCGGGCATCACGCCGATGTGGGCGGCATCTCGCCGGGCTCGATGTCGCCCAATGCCACGACCATTGAGGAGGAAGGCGTCTACATCGACAATTTCAAGCTGGTCGAGCGCGGCCGCTTCCGCGAGCGTGAGCTCTACGATCTGCTGAACGGCGCCAAATATCCTGCGCGCAATGCGCTGCAGGATGTCAACGACATGAAGGCGCAGATCGCCGCCAACGAGAAGGGCGTCCACGAGCTGCACAAGATGGTGGCCGAGTTCACGCTGCCGGTGGTCGAGGCCTACATGGCACACGTGCAGGACAACGCAGCCGAAAGCGTGCGCCGCGTCATCGATCGCCTGCATGATTCATCGTTCGAATACGAGATGGACCAGGGCACCTCGATCAGGGTGAGGATCACCGTCGATAAGGACAGGCGCGAGGCGACGGTGGATTTCACCGGCACCTCGCCGCAGCAGGCAACGAATTTCAACGCCCCGGAGCCGGTGACGCGCGCCGCCGTGCTCTACGTCTTCCGCGTCATGGTGGACGACGACATCCCGATGAACGCCGGCTGCCTGCGTCCGATCAACATCATCATCCCCAAGGGCTCGATGCTCTCGCCGCAATATCCCGCGGCCGTGGTGGCGGGCAACGTCGAGACCTCGCAGGCGGTGACCAACTGTCTGTTCGGCGCACTGGGGGCGCTCTCCGCCGCGCAGGGTACCATGAACAATCTCAATTTCGGCAATGCCAGGTATCAGTATTACGAGACCATCTGCTCGGGCTCCCCCGCGGGTCCGGGATTTGACGGCACCGATGCCGTGCACACCCACATGACCAACACCCGGTTGACCGACCCTGAGGTGCTCGAGTTCCGCTATCCCGTGGTGCTCGAGGACTTTCACATCCGCGGTCGCTCGGGCGGGCGCGGCAAATGGCATGCGGGCGACGGCGTGCGGCGCACCATCCGGTTTCTGGAGACAATGGATTGCACCATCCTGTCAGGCCACCGCCACGTGCGCCCGTTCGCGCTCGCCGGCGGCGAAGCGGGCCAGGTGGGGGAGAACTGGGCGCGGCGGAAGGATGGCCGGATGGAGCGGCTCGAGGGCTGCGATGCGACCGTGATCGGGGCCGACGAGGCGGTGATCATCCAGACCCCGACCGCTGGCGGATACGGCAAGCCGGAGGGGTGAGATTGCTCCCTGTTTTAAAAACTTCAAAGATGTCAGTCTATTAACAGATATACCTTGCAGCATGGCTTAATTCCAATCGCCCGCTTGAAGTACAATTTGAGACTTCGATGAAATGCGGTGACGGGGCAGACGCCTCGTCTGGAGTTTTCATGATCGGGTTCGTTTGGCCAAAAAACTCTTTCGCATCACCTCCCGGCAGGGGGCTGGCATGCGTCGCCTCGACAACTGAATCTGTTGGGTTCGTTTGGCCAAAATTCGCCTCACGGAACCTCGAGCTCTCACTTCGCCAAAAACTCCGTGCCGCCTTCGCTGTACGTTTGAGGACGCGCGACATCCACAACTATTCAGGTAATCGAGTTTCGCAAGTGCAGATCGAAAAGTATCTGCAACAGAGCGCTGCCCTAAAAAGCAAGACCCCGCCGGAGTCCTTGCGGCGTGTCCAGCGGGGCAGAAGTTAACGCCGCTACATTGGCTCTGCGGCTGTGAACGCCAAGCCAAATGTCCTCACTCGGACGGCAATTCTTGCCGGCCTCTGCGTTCAATCCGGACTACGTCTCAAGCCTTGTCGAACACCATCACCTTGGAGACGAAGGCGTTTGCCTGCCGCACGTGGCGCAGGCCGCAGGCTTGCGCGAGAGCGCGAAAATCCTCGCGCAGATAGCTTGCGTAATAGGGCTCATGATAGCTCTGCGGAAACAGCTCAAGCATGCCGTCGTAGCCGGGCTCGTCGCCAAGCTGCAGCGAATCGAGCAGCACGAGGCGGCCGCCAGGCTTGAGCACGCGCGCCATCTCGCCGAGCACGGCGCGGCGCACCTTCGGCGGCAGCTCGTGGAACGTGAAGATGCTGGTCACCGCGTCCTGGCTCGCGTCCAGGAGCGGCAGCGCTTCGCCATTGCCGATTATCAGATCGAGCCAGCACCAGTTGCGCAGGTGTCGCCTCGCCTCGGCAATATAGGGCTCGGAGAGATCGAGCCCGAGCGCCGGCAGCCGCGGCCATGCCTGCTTGATGAAATCGAGAAACCGCCCGGTGCCGCAGGCGACGTCAACGAGCCGCAGGCGGCGCTGGTCGCGCCCGGCAAACAGCTCATGCAATGGGGGAATCGCCTGGCGGCGGATTGCGTTGGCGGTGCCCTTGAACAGCACCTCGACCTGGACGTCGTAGCGCTCGGCGGACTCGCGCGTCATCCAGCCGCCCGACTGGAAGTGAAAATTCTGCAGATAGTAGTCGGGCCGTTTGCCCTTCGTTTCCGGGCTTCGCACCTCGTGCGAGCCCCCGCGCCGGCGGCGCTGATGTACGGCGGGCAGGTCCTCAAAGAACAGGCGCGAGCGCTCAATCAGCGCCGGCAGTGCGCCATCGTGATCAGCCGGCAGCGGATAGATGCCAGCCTCGACATTGGCGAGGTCCTGCCGGAACAGGCGCGCCATATCCGCGTAGAGCTGCCGGCGTTCGGGAACGGGCAGATCGGTATGGGACGCCCGTGTGCGCGGTCCCGCGCGCCGCTGCGCCTCGCGCGAGAGCCGGCGCATGATGGCGCCGTGGCCGGCATACCACGCAAAGCGCGGCAGCTGGCGCAAGCCATAGGCAAGACGTGTTCGAACGATCTGCGCAGGATCGGCCATGCTCCCCTCGCGAGGAACGAAAGCGATGGCGACCATATGGGAATTTCAGAGCGCGCCGTCCACTGCAATGGGCGTAGCCCGCATTGAGCGCCAGCGAAATGCGGGGACGAAAGCGCGCCTTTCCCGGATTTCACGCAAGAGGCCGGCAATCGAGCCAGCCTCTGCGTTCAATCCGGGTTACTACGTCTACGCGGCCTGATTTTCCGGAGCGCTCGCAGGCGCAGCAGCCGGCACCGGCTTGGGCTCGGCAACCGCAGCGACGACCGCCTCTTTGGTGCTTAGATCGGCCTGCGCGCTTTTCACCGGCACGACCTCGGCCGGCGCGGCGGATACCGGCTCGGAGGGAACCAGCGACTGCGCAGGGGCGGCCGCGAGCTCCGGCAATGCGGTCGCCTCCTCGACCCCGAGCGTCTCGGCAAGATGATGGATCAAGTTGCCCTCATCGATCTTGCCGGGCTTGCCTGCTTGTGCTGGCGCAACAACATCCTGCTGGGGCTTTTCGCGCTTGCGCGAGCGCATGAAGCTTCCCGGAACGAGCAGGACCATCAGCACGACGGATCCGAGGATTGCTCCGAGTGCGGCAACGGTCCAGGTACGATTTGTCGCCTCGAGCGCAGCCTTCTCGGCCTTGAGCTGTGCGACCATGGCCTCAAGCTCCGCAACCGACCGCGATGGTTCAGCGGTTGGTGTAGTGCGGGCCTCGGGCAAGCCCAAGGTGCCCATGGTGCGGACCTCGGGCAAGCCCAAGGTCCGATGCGACTCAATCGTTTGCTCAGGCTCGGGCGCGGTCGCTTCCGGAGCCTCCAGCGTCACAACCTGCGCCGGCACAAGCGCCGGCTCTGTGGCATCCGCCGCAAGCACAGGAGCCTGTACCGCCACAGGCGGCTGCGACGGCGGAGCCGAGCTGGAAGGCAGAGCGGAAGCATCGACCGCTGCAAACCGCAGCGTACCGCGTCCACCGACCTCGAAGCCCGTCGCCCACAAGAAGCCTGCCGCGCCGCTGACGCGATAGACCGGCAGGCCCTCCTTGGCCGAGCGCGCGAAGTTGCCGAGAAAATCGACCAGCAATCCCTTTTTCGGGCTCCTGCCCTCCGCCACCACCTTCATGCTGTCGGGGTCGAGCGGCTCGAGCGTTGTTCCTCCCCACAGCGCGATGACGCCATTGGAAACACCCGCTCGGGGAGGCGCCTTCATGATACGCGCCTGCTCCCCGAGCCGGCGCGAATATTCCTGAATCTCCTTGTCGGCCTCGGCGCGATCGAGGAACGAAGGCTCCTGGTGACGATTGACGTAAACGATCGTTCCATCGGGCGCATGCAGCACGGAATAGGTTGCGGTGAAGCTGCCGCGGCGCGCCCGATCGCTGCGCCGGCTCTGGCACCAGGTCAGCCCCTCGAACTGCTCGCTCGGGCTGCACTTGTACTCGCGATAGGCGGCGCCGTCGGTCTTGAGCGCGCTTCCGAGCACGAGACCGTCGACCACATATTTTGTCTTGGCGGCGCTCCCCGACCGCGCAGTATCGAGGATCCTGCTTATTGCAGCGTCATCGGAATTCTGAGCGAATGCGGCTGTCGCGGTGGCGAAAGCAAAGGCCGACGCCAGAACGCTACCCTTGAGTCCCATGCCCACCCCCCTGGTTCAAGAGGATCCGGCCGGATTATTGCCCCGACTTTGGCCAATAAAAGGCTGCGGTAGCCGCATCCACCGCCGGATTGATCTGGCATGAGCACCACCAGGCTGAATGCTGACTTCAGCGCGCGGGTCGCGGTGCATGCGGCGGCGCTGCCGTGGACGCCCTCCCCCATCCCTGGCGTGGAGCGGCGCATGCTCGACCGCATCGGGGGCGAGATCGCCCGCGCCACCAGTATCGTGCGCTATGCGCCCGGCAGCTCGTTCTCGCCCCACGTCCATGGCGGGGGCGAGGAGTTCCTCGTGCTCGACGGCGTCTTCGAGGACGAGGGCGGCGAATATCCGGCCGGCTTCTATGTTCGCAATCCTCCGCAGTCCCGCCATACGCCCAGCTCGCGGCCGGGCTGCACCATGTTCGTGAAGCTCTGGCAGTTCGATCCCGAGGACCGCGTGCAGATGCGGCTCGATACGGCCCGCATGTCGCCAAGGGAGGCAGCCGGGCGCGCCGGCGTGCGGCTTGTTGCCCTCTTCAACGATGACAACGAGGAGGTTCGCCTGGAGCATTGGGACAACGATGCGCCGATCGAGCTTGAACCAAAGGGCGGCCTCGAGCTGCTGGTGCTGGAGGGCGGTTTCCGCGAGGCCGGCGAGAGCTTCGCGCCGCAGTCATGGCTGCGGCTGCCGGTCGGGACGCCGCTGCGCGCGCGCGCCGGTCGCGCGGGCTGCCGCATCTGGGTGAAGGAAGGGCACCTGCGTCACGTCCGCGCGCCAGAAAATCTCTGATTTCGCAGGCTGCGTTAGGCACGCGTCTTTCGTGCCGTAACCCAACCGCCATGCGGCGGATTACGCTGACGCTAATCCGCCCTACGACACTGCGTCACGTTCGCGCGCCCGCAAATGTATGGTCTAGTAACCCACCGCACTGCGATGGCCCACATGAGGAAAGCCCCTCTCCTCCTCTCGCTGCTTGCCGCGCTGGTCACGTCAGCGGCGCATGGCGCCGCCTATCCCGACCGCGCGGTCAAGGTGATCGTGCCATTTCCGGCAGGCGGGGTGACCGACATCGCCGCGCGCCTGATCACGCAGAGGCTCTCGGAACGGCTCGGGCAGCAGTTCTATATCGAGAACATCAGCGGCGCCGGCGGCAATCTCGGCATGGCAAATGCGGCCCGCGCGGCCGTGGACGGCTACACCGTCCTGTTCGCATCGTCGAGCATTGTCGTGAACCCAAGCCTGTACAGGCACATCCCGTTCGATGCGGAGAAAGACTTCGCACCGGTCACCAAGGCCGGCGCCTCGCCGAACTCGTGGCTGGTCAACAACGATTTCCCGGCCGCGACCATGCCCGAGCTGATCGAGGCAATGCGGGCGCAACCCGGCAAGCTGAGCGTCGCTTCGCCGGGCGCCGGCACCACGCCCTCGCTTTCGATCGAGATGCTCAGGCAAAGCGTCGACGTGCACTTCGTCACCGTGCCGTTCGCCGGCGGCGGCCCGCTGATCCAGTCGCTGCTGGGCGGCTTTACCCCCATCGCCTGCGCAGCCATCGCCAACTCGGTACCTTTGATCAAGCAGGGCAAAATCCGCGCGCTTGCCGTCACCAGCAGGAAGCGGCTGGTAACGCTTCCCGACGTGCCGACATTGGACGAGCTCGGAGTCAAGGACCAGGAGGCCGAAACCATGACCGGCGTGTTCGTTCCGGCCGGAACGTCACAAGATGTGGTGGAGCTGCTGGCCAAGGAAATCTCTGCCATCGTGCGGATGCCCGACATCAGCTCGCGGCTGCTCGAGGCCGGCATTATCCCGGAGGGCTCCTCCACTGCGGATTTCACAGCCTACATCAAGGCCGAGATCGCCAAGTGGAAACGCGTGATCGAGCGCGGCGGGATCGACCGCATCTGAGCTCGTAGCTCGTAGGGCGGGTTAGCGTCAGCGTAACCCGCCGAGGGCGGCGGATTACGCGCGGCGGATTACGCTAACGCTAATCCGCCATACCAGACAAAGGCGGTCAGTGCAGCGGCTTGAGATCGCCCAGCATGGTGGGAAGGAATTCCGAGACCGTGGGGTGAATGTGCATGGCGCGCTGCATGACCGTGTACGGCGCCTTGGCGTACATGAGATCGAGGATCGAGTGGATGACCTCGTCGCCCGCGAGCCCGAGCAGCGAGGCGCCGAGGAACTGCTTGCTGTCGCGGTCGACCAGGATCTTCATGAAGCCCTTGGTCTCGCCTTTCTCATAGGCGCGGCTCACATCCTCCATGGCGATGGTCGCAATCAGCGCGGGCTTGCCGCTCTTGCGCACCTCGGCCTCCGTCATGCCGGCGCGGCCGAGCGGAGGATCGGTGTAGAGCGCGTAGGCGGTGATGCGGTCGCTCACCCGCCTTTGCTCGTTGTCCAGAAGGTTGCCGGCCACGATCTCGAAATCGTTCCACGAGGTGTGGGTGAATGCGCCGCGACCGTTGCAGTCGCCCATCGCCCACACGCCGGCTACATTGGTGCGGAGCTCATCGTCCACCTGAATATAGCCGCGCGCATCGGCGGCGATGCCGGCCGCCTCGAGCCCGAGGTCGTCGGTGTTCGGCCGCCGGCCGATGGCAACCAGGAGGTGCGTTCCCAGGACCTGCGCGGTCGTGCCGGCGGATTCGACCGTCACGGCAATGGAGTTGCCCTCTTTCCCCACGCGCACCACCTTGCTGCCGACGCGCACATCAATGCCTTCCTCCTTGAGGAAATCGGCGATGGCGCGCGAGACGTCCTCGTCCTCACGCGGGATCAGCCGCGGCGCGAGCTCGATCACCGTCACCTCGCTTCCAAAGCGGCGGTACATCTGCGCGAACTCGAGGCCGATATAGCTGCCGCCCAGGATGAGGAGGTGGGCGGGGAGAAAATCGACATCCATCATGGAGCTGTTGGTGAGGTACGACACCTGGTCGAGCCCGGGGATCGGCGGGATCGACGCGCGCGCCCCCACATTGACGAACACGCGCCCGGCAGCGAGCTCGCTACCGTTCACCGCCACTTTCCGCTCGCCGACAAAGCGGCCGTGGCCTTCGTAGACCGTGCAGCCTTGAAGCGACTTGAGCGAGCGCTCGACTCCGCGCCGCGAAGCACCCGCAATGGCGTCCTTGCGCGCTTTCACCGCCTTCATGTCGATGCCTACCGATCCGCCGATGGTCACGCCGTATTCGCCTGCGCGGCGCGCGAGTTGCGCCACATAGGCGCTCGCAATGAGCGTCTTGGTCGGCGTGCATCCGGTATTGACGCAGGTGCCGCCGAAATATTTGCGCTCGATGACGGCCACCTTCTGGCCGGCAGCGACCAGGCGGCGCGCGAGCGCCGGCCCGGATTGTCCGGTACCGATGACGATCGCATCAAAATCGGGCATGGTTTCTCCTCACTTCAAACATCCACCGTGCATGCCTTCGGTAGGGGCGGGTTTCAAACCCGGTCCTACAAGCCCCGAGAACGCCGGACGCCGCTCGCGTCCACGAATGATGCGTGAGCCGCTAGCAACTTATTGATATAGTGTGGCTTTGGTTCAGAAGTCCGCATCTCGGACTCGCTGCAAGAATGATGCGGACTTCTGAACCGCCACACTAGTGCGGCTTTGCCGGTTCGCCGACGACCACGAACGGCGCCCAGAATTTCGGCTCCGCCCATTCCGGCCGCTCCGGATCATCGATCATGGCGAGCATCGATTTGCGCAGCGCCTCGCCATGCGACAGCTTGGCATCGCCAGCGATGGCGGCGAAGGTGCCCCCCATGAGCTGCACCGGGCTTGCGACCTCGACCGGCCAATGCGAGACCAGGAGTGAGCGGCTGCCCGCATAGAAGAATGCGCTGGCCAGGCCCGAGAGCGCCTCGGCACCGGGGCGGTCGCCTGCGGCGGTATTGCAGGCGGAGAGCACCACCCAGTCGGCGTTGAGCTTGAGCTGCGCCGCCTCGCTCGCGGTCAGCAGCCCGTCGTCGAACTCGGTCGGGTTATTCGGCAACGAGAGGACAAGCGCCGGCTCCGCTTTGAGCTTGGCCAGCGTCTCGACCTCGCCGGCAAGCAGGCCGTGGGTCGCGAAATAGACGATGCGGTAGTCGTCAAGCTTGCTGCGCTTGACGCGCGTCTCGGTCGCCTGCTCGCCCAGGAAGACGTCTGTTGCCGCAGCCCCGACGCTTGCCGCCACCTTCTCCAGCTCTTCGCCAGTCTCCGGGAGCGCGGGAAGCGCGGGAGCAAGCATGCGCACATTGGCAACCGTGCCTCGCATGGCATCCGCGCGTGCCAGGACGGCCATCTTCCGCGGCTCGGCGCGCGGAGCATTCCTGTCGAACACGGGATCGGCAAAACCGATCAGCGGCTTTGCGGCCGAGGAGACGGCGGTGCGGCTGCGCAGCACCTTGAGGCTGGCAAGCGAGGGCAGGATCGTCAGCGCGTGCCGGCGGATGAGCCAGTCGACCTCCTTAAGCGTCTTGCCGGCCGGATCGCCCGTCACCAGGACGGCCGGCGGAAGGCTGGTCAGGGCGCCATTCATAATGACGCTCAGGCGCGGCTTTCCTGCGATCAACGCCTCGACTGGGCCGAGCAGCTGCCGATAGAGCTCATAAGCGAGCGCCGTGTCGAATGGCTCGCGGCTTGTGACCTCGAGCTGCCTGCGCAGTGTGCGCACCGTGGCCGCCACCTGTGCGGCCGTGACGGAAAGCTCCTGCCAGCCCGATTGGTCATTGGTGATCGCCCAGACGTGACTTGCGTTGCTGCTCAGAATGACGACGACGACTGCCTCGTCGTCCGCCAGCGATGCCTGGATCTCGGAGAGCGGCAAGGGCGCGGGGCGCGACAGGGCCACATGCCGCGGAAATTCAGCGGCGATGATGCGTTGCACCTCCTCGCGTTGTTTCGCCACCGCAGCAATGCGATCCCTCACCCGCTGCTCGCTCGCTGCATCACGCCGCGACGGCTCCTTGGAGACCGCCTCGAGCAGCGTCTTGTCCAGCCGCCCGGCCTCGACCGCGAGATCCTGATCCGTGCGCATCAGATCGGCGAAGCGCCCATTGCCGGCGGCAAACCGTGCGCCCAGCTTGTTGAGCGTATCCGCAATCGTGCTCTGCAGCGCGACCTGCGCCACGTCGAGGCTCTCCTCCATTGCCTGCTCGTTGGAGATCAGCCGCTCGGAGCGCGCCCCGAACAGCACCGGCAGTGCGGCCCAGGTTGCGGCCCCGTGAGTTTTTATGGCTCGGCGCACCAGCGGCAGCGCATCGGCGTAGCGCCGCTGGATGTCGTAAAGCTCGGCAAGCTTGTTGAGGATGGGGGCAATGTCGGGATGGTTGGGACCGAGCGCCTTCTCGCGGATGCTCAGCGCGCGCAGGTAGAGCGGCTCAGCCGCGGGATAGCGCCCCTGCGCCACGTATACGCGGGCGAGGTTGCTCAGCGAGGTTGCGACCTCGGGATGATCGGGGCCGAACGCCTTCTGGCGTATCGCCAACGCGCGCCGGTACAAAGGCTCGGCTTCGGCGGGGCGGCCGCGCTCCTCGTACAGCCAAGCCAGATTTATCAGCGAGGTGGCCACAAAGGGATGCTCAACCCCGAGCACCTTTTCCTGAATGGTGAGGGCGCGCCGGTAGAGAGGCTCGGCATCGGCATAACGCTCGTGGCTCTCGTATATGTCGCCGAGATAGTTCAGCGAGGTTGCGACATCGGGATGGTCGGGCCCAAGCGCCTTCTCCCGAATGGCCAGCGCACGCCGGTGCAGCGGCTCGGCGTCTGTGTCGCGGCCCTCGCGATCGAGCAGCCCCGCGAGGTTGTGTAGCGCCAGCGCGACATCGGGATGATCCGGACCGTGCGCCTTCTCATAGATCGCCAATGATCGCCGATACAATGGCTCGGCATCGGCGTAGCGGCCCTGATCTTCGTACAGCGTGGCGAGGTTGTTGATCGCCTGCGCGAGGTCGGGATGATCGGGACCCAGTGCGTTCTCGCGGATTGTCACCGAGCGCTGGAACAAAGGCTCGGCTTTCGCGTAGCGGCCCTGGCTCTGGTAGACCAGGGCGATATTGCTCAGCGACAAGCCGACGTAGGGATGATCGGGACCGAGCGCCTTCTGGCGGATCGAGAGCGATCGCCGATAGGCGGATTCGGCCTCGGCGTAGCGGGCCTGCCTCCAGTACAGCAAAGCGAGATTGTTGAGCGCCTCGGCGTACTCCAGATGTTCCGGGCCGAGCGTCTTCTCATACATTGCCACCGCACGGGTGTGCAGCGGCTCGGCCTCCGTATAGCGGCCCTCGCTCTGATAAAGCAGGCCAAGGTTGTTGAGCGTCTTGGCCAGATACGGGTGCGCGGGACCAAGGCCAGCTTCGCGAATGGCGAGCGCGCGCTTGTACAGAGGCTCCGCCTCGGCATAGCGACCGAGGTCGAAATAGAGCCAGGCGAGATCGTTCAACAGTGTCGCAACGGAATCGTGCGTGCGACCGAGCACCTTCTCGCGGATGGCCAGAGCGCGCACGAACAGCGGCTCGGCCTCCTTGTAGCGCGCCTGCATCTCGTAGAGAGCGCCAAGCTCCCGGAGCACGCTAGCGACGTCGGCATGGTTGGCCCCAAGCAGGCGCTCACGCACCGACAGCACGCGCTGGTAGAGCGGCTCGGCCTGGGCGTACAAGCCCTGCTCCTTCAGATTGTCGGCGAGCCGGCTGAGGCTGAAGATGGTATCGGCGTGCTCGGCCCCCTGCCGCTTCTCGCGAATCGCCAGCGCGCGGCGCAGGAGCGGCTCCGCGGCGCGATATTTGCCCTGCTGCTCGAGCGACCAGGCCAGCTGATTGAGCGAGAAGGCGGTGTCCGCATGCTCGCCGAGCTTGCTGGTGCGGATGAGGAGCGCGCGCCGCGACAGCGGCTCGGCCTCGGAATACCGCCCCATCTCGGCCAGCGTATCGGCAAGCCACTGCAGCGATTCCGCAGTCAGGACATCATCGGGGCCGGACAGCTTCTCGCGGATGGCCAATGCACGCCGCCAGTAGCGCTCGGCGCGCGGGTAGTCTTCCTTCTTGCCATAAAGAAGCGCCAGCGCCTTGACGATGATGAAGACGTCGGGATGGTTGGGACCAAGCCGCGCCTCCTCCATCGGAAGCGCAGCCTCGAGAAACCGGATGGTCTCGGCATCAGTGCGCGGGGGCTTCTGCGCCGCAGCGGGGATCGACCCGCCGCAGACCCAGCAGGCGGCGAGCGCGATCAGCGCGGCTGCGACAAGCCGCGCGAGAAACACAGGGAGCAAACGGCGGGCGGCCACCGCGTCCACCTCAGTTGCGCACCAGCGCAAGCTGGGCATCGCCGTAGAAGGCGTAGCCCAGATAGGTGGGGGCCGGGCAGGCGCAATTGCCAATTGACAGCGCGATCTGCTTGTGAGCGTAGGCCGAGCCGGAGCAAATCGTCGCGCCGAGCAGCGCGGCCAAAACAGCGAGCGTGCGGAGCAAGGGCCCGTTCATCCTCATTTCCACCCGCACCAGCAAGGAGGTGCAGAGCCCGTGCCAACAAACCGGCCAAGGCCGAAGGCCGTGAGGCGCGCCGGCGATAATAGCATCCAACAGTTGGGCGAGAAAGCTCGGGCCCCAAACGGCCGGGAGGCCGGTATGCGCCTTGTCGGCCCAAGCGCGATGGGGAGATAAATTGGAAGCGCTATGGCTTTACGCGCGTCTATCCGATCCGCGTTTGCGCTTCACCGCCGTGGTGCGGGCGCTCATAGTGAATGAGCCAGAGCTCGAGCCCGGAAAAATAGACGACCACGCAGCCAACCCCGATGAGGATGTGCATCGCGCGCGTATGCGCAAAGCCCAACAGCCAGGGCGAGGCGATCATCCAGACCCCGAGCGCAAGGCTGATCCACTCCTCCCACTCGGCGAATGCCACCACTGCCGCGACTGACACAAGCACCAGCAACGAGCCGGTCAACAACGCGTCGACCCCACCAATCCTGCCGGCAAATGCAAACAACCAGGGAGAAACGAACAGGATTGCCCCGAGAACGAGGTTGTACACGTCAAGAATGGCCTCGCTTCGCCATCGACGCATCACGACACCCATCTTAACCGCGTCGATTACAAACCCGCGAGTGCCGACGCCGGTTCCAACGATACCGGCCGGACCAACGCAACTCTGGACAAAATTTAATCGAGCCGCTGCAATGCAGCATTGTTAAACGCAGGCGCTGCGGTTCCCATTTTTAGTAGAGGGGTCTTCGAGCTTGAAGAAGATCCGGCAATGAGCGGTAGCAGACGAAAGGCGATAGTGGCGTTATCGGTCATGGCGGTTTTCATGGCCGCACCCGCGCCCGCCGCGCAAGCGCCTTTGGGCAGCGGCGGAGTGACGCTCGAAACGAGCCCGCAACATGCAAGCGGCGCCCGCATCACCGCCTTCGAGCAAGCGACGTTCACGCTCGATGACATCATTTCCAAGGTCGAAGGCACACAGGGCGGTCTCGTCATAGCGGCGAGCTTCGAGATCGTCGCAGGCAAGCCGGTCTACCGGGTGCGGACATTGCAGAGCTGGAACCACGCCGTCTGGGACGGAATGATTGACGCACGCACCGGCAAGCTCGCTGGAAAAGGCCGGACGACGCCGGTCGCGCAGCTTGATGCCCAGACTCAAAGCATGTTGGCCCGGCTCGACGACTCGTACCTGACGCTCGCGGAAGTGGTGGTCACGGCGGAGGACCGCGATGGCGGCAAGGCGATGAGCGCGAGCCTCTCGGAAGCGATGGGGGAGCTGAGATTCCGCGTGGTCGTGCTCACGGGCGAGGCGCTCAAGACCATGGTCGTCGACGCGCAGACGGGAAACGTCGTCTCCTTCACCTGATCACTGGCAACGTCTCATACTGGTGGAAGGGCGGCGGCGAAGGCAGCGACCATTCCAGCGTGGTGGCGCCTTCGCCCCAGGGATTGCCGGCTACCCGTTCCTTGTGCGCAAAGGCATAAAACAGCCCCACGAGAAATACGACGAGGCCTGCCGTCGAAATATACGCGCCGATCGAGGAGATGTAGTTCCAGTCGGCGAACGCGTCAGGGTAGTCGGCGACGCGCCGCGGCATCCCGGCAAGGCCGAGAAAGTGCTGCGGGAAGAACACGAGGTTGACCCCGATGAAGGTCAGCCAGAAATGCAGCTTGCCGAGAAACTCGGAATAGCTGTAGCCGGTCATCTTCGGGAACCAGTAGTACCAGCCGGCGAAGATCGCGAACGTGGAGCCGAGCGAAAGCACGTAGTGGAAGTGCGCGACCACGTAATAGGTGTCCTGCAGGGAGCGGTCGATGCCGGGATTGGCGAGCACCACGCCGGTCACCCCGCCGACCGTGAACAGGAAGATGAATCCCAGCGCCCACAGGAGCGGCGTGCGGATCTCGATCGAGCCGCCCCACATGGTGGCGATCCATGAGAACACCTTGACCCCGGTCGGCACCGCAATGACCATGCTGGCGACGGCGAAATAGGCCTGGATCTCGGGCGAGAGCCCGACGGTGTACATGTGGTGCGCCCACACCACCATGCCGATCGCCATGATGGCGAGCAGCGCGAACACCATGCCGAGATATCCGAACACCGGCTTGCGGCTGAAGGTGGCGATCACCTGGCTGATGATGCCGAACCCCGGCAAGATCATGATGTAGACCTCCGGGTGGCCGAAGAACCAGAACAGGTGCTGGAAGAGGAGCGGATCGCCGCCCTCGGACGGTTTGAAGAACCCGGTGCCGAAATTGCGGTCGGTGAGCATCATGGTGACTGCGCCGGCCAGGACGGGGAGCACCAGCAGGAGCTGGATCGTGGTCACCAGGATCGACCACACGAACAGTGGCATCTTGAAGAAGGTCATCCCCGGCGCGCGCATGTTGAAGATGGTGGTGATGAAATTGATGGCGCCGAGGATGGAGGAGGCGCCGGCGAGATGAATGGACAGGATCAGGAAATCGACCGCCGCGCCGGGATGGCCTGTGGTCGAGAGCGGTGGATAGAGCGTCCAGCCGGTGCCGGCACCGAATACGTTCGCCTCGCCGCCGGCAAAGAAGGAGAGCAGCAGCAGCGCAAACGAGGCCGGCAACAGCCAGAAGGAAAAGTTGTTCATGCGCGGGAACGCCATGTCGGGCGCGCCGATCATCAGCGGCACGAACCAGTTGCCGAAGCCCCCGATCAGCGCCGGCATCAGCACAAAGAAGATCATGGTCAGCGCGTGCGCGCTCACCATGACATTGTAGTAATGCGGATTGGAGAAGATCTGCAGCCCCGGCTCCTGCAGCTCCATGCGAATGAGGACCGAGAAGGCGGCGCCGAGGACACCCGCCGCAATTGCGAACACCAGGTACATGGACCCGATGTCCTTGTGGTTGGTCGAATAGACGAAACGCCGCCAGCCGACCGCATGATGGCCGTTGACGGGAAGGGCTGCGGCGGTCATCGACATGAGTCGGTCACCCTGGACTGAAAGTGCCGCTGCGTTTGCGTGGACCCGCGATACCTCCGCCGAACGGAAAGGTCGGGCAGCGAACCGACCTCTGAGCGATCGACCTCCCAAAGAGAGGTTTCTTGGTGAGGGCTATTCCGCTGGAGTGGCGGCGGGGCGCTGTCTATTTGCGGCCTCGCCCTTGCGTGCTTCCTGCTCGAGCCAGAGGCTGTGGTGCTCCTTTGCAAAGTTCAGATCGACGCGACCGTCCCACATTCCCTCGAACGCACCTTGCATGCCGATGGTTCCGATGTAGATGTGCGCGATCATGACGGCGACGAACAGCACCGCCACCACGCCGTGAATCACCTGCACGATCTGCATGCCGCTGATGTCGGTGGCATAGAACGGGAACATCAGCAGGTAACCGCTCGCGGCCATGGCTCCCCCGCCCAGCACGACAATCCAATAGATCATCTTCTGGCCGCCGTTGAAGCGATAGGCCGGCGGATGCGCGCGGCCCACTATGCCGCCGCCTTCCTTGAGCCACTCGACATCGACGCGGGTTGGAAAATTCCAGGCGATCCAGATCAGGAAGATCAGCACCACGCCGATGGTGAACGGGAAGCTGAGATAGTTGTGCGCGTATTTGGCCCACTGCGACCAGGCTGCGAACGCGTCGGCGCCCAACCAGGGCAGCAGCAGCTCCTTGCCGAAGGTGATGTTGAGGCCGCTGAGGGCGAGAAGGATGAAGCAGGTCGCCGTCATCCAGTGGACGAAGCGCTCGAAGGCGGAAAACCGCACCAGCGTGCGACCGGACCGCCCCGCCTCGAGACGCACCATGCCGCGGATCAGATAGAACGCGACCAGCAGCACGAGCATGCCGATGATCGCGATGCCGCCGATCCAGTGCAGAGTCACCTGGTGGAAGTGCCGCCACTCGCGCCCCGCCGGCTGCTCGATGGTGTACGATTTGACGTCCGGAATCGTACCGCGGCCCTGGATCTTGCTCTCCTGCTTGAGCAGTTGCTGCTCGTGCACCGCGCTCGCTTGGGGATCGACCGAGGCCGGCTGCTGAGCGTGCGCAACCGATGCAATGGCGACCACGCAAGCGAGTATCAGTGCGCCAAGAATGAAGGGGATGCGTGCAAGAAGCATGGCCTTGGCTCTCGTCATCATCAGCGCACGCAGATGATCCAGTAATCCCCGTCGCTGATGTGGCGCATCAAGGTGCATCATGGCCGAACCCGTGATTACTGGAGCCCGCTTACGCGCATGACGCTCAGAGTGATTGGCGCGGGGCGCGGACCCATCCTCTACGACTCAATCGTCTCGCGATACGCCGTCTGCCAGCCCCAGGCTCCGGACCCGTAGCCGCGCTTGGCGACGCGCTCCTTATAGATCTGCGCAATGATCTCGCCGTCGCCGGCGAGCAACGACTTGGTCGAGCACATCTCCGCGCACAGCGGCAGCTTGCCCTCGGCGAGGCGGTTGGTGCCGTATTTCTCGAACTCCTCCCGCGAGCCGTCCGCCTCCGGCCCACCGGCGCAGTAGGTGCATTTGTCCATCTTGCCGCGCGAGCCGAAATTGCTCACGCGCGGATATTGCGGCGCGCCGAACGGGCAGGCGTAGAAGCAGTATCCGCAGCCGATGCACAGGTCCTTGGAGTGCAGCACCACGCCATCGGCAGTGGTGTAGATGCAGCTCACCGGGCAGACCGCCTGGCACGGCGCATCGGTGCAGTGCATGCACGCCATGGAGACCGAGCGCTCGCCCGGCTTGCCGTCATTGATGGTCACCACCCGCCGGCGGTTGATGCCCCACGGCACCTCGTGCTCGTTCTTGCAGGCGGTGACGCAGGCGTTGCACTCGATGCAGCGGTCGGCGTCGCAGAGGAATTTCATACGGGCCATGGCACGAGCCTCCACGAGCAGGATGACCTTCTTCGAATTATCATCCTGCTCGTTCTCTTTGCTTGAGCATGTCCTTTTTCGCAAAACCGGTGTCCACTTTTGCGGGACATGCTACGCCGCCCTGATCTGGCAGAGAGTCGCCTTGGGCTCCTGCATGCCGGTCGCGGGGTCGTAGCCGTAGGTGGTGATCGTATTCGCGCTTTCACCGAGCACGTATGGGTCGAGGCCCTTCGGATAGCGGCTGCGCAGATCCTCGCCCGCGAACCAGCCGCCGAAATGGAACGGCATCCAGGCCACGCCCCTGCCGACGCGTTCGGTCACCAGCGCCTTCATGCGGGCCCTGGAATTGTCCTCCGCGCCGGTCACCCACACCCAGCCTCCGTCCTTGATGCCGCGCTCGGCCGCGTCCGCGACGTTGATCTCGATGAACATGTCTTGCTGGAGCTCCGCGAGCCATTTGTTGGAGCGCGTCTCCTCGCCGCCGCCTTCGTATTCGACCAGGCGCCCGGAGCTGAGGATGAGCGGGAATTCCTTGGCGATGCCCTTGTCGAGCGCCGCCTTCTGCACCGAGAAGCCGATGTTCGGCAGCCGGAACTGCTTGGCGTCCGGCAAGGTGGGATATTTCGCGACGAGATCGACGCGCGGCGTATAGATCGGCTCGCGGTGGACCGGGGTCGGATCGGGAAGATTCCAGGCGATGGTGCGCGCCTTGCCGTTGCCGTAGGGCGCGCAACCGTGCTTGAGCGCGATACGCTGAATGCCGCCGGAGAGATCGGTCGACCACGAGACGGTGTCGATCTTGTCGGGGCTGCCCGCAACCTGCTCGATCACGGCGAGCTCCGCCGGGTCGAGGTCCTTGTCCCAGCCGAGCTTCTTGAGCACTCCCATGGTGAACTCGGGATAGCCGTCGGTGATTTCCGAGCCGGGCGGATAGGAGCCCTCCGCCAGCAGGTTATGGCCGTTGTGCTCGAGGCCGAAGCGCGCGCGGAAGCCGCTGCCGCCATCCATGGCGGGTACGCCCGCATTATAAAGAATGGGCGTGCCGGGATGCTTGAGTTCGGGCTTGCCCCAGCACGGCCATGGCAGCCCGTAGTAGTCGCCTTTGCACGGGCCCTCCTTTGCCCGCAACGTGACAAGGTCGAAGTCCTTCTGATTCGCCATGTGCAGCTTGAGGCGCTCGGGCGACTGGCCGCAGTAGCCGGTCGACCAGCTGCCACGGTTCATCTCGCGCAGAATGTCTTCGGGCAGCGGCCGATCACCCTCGACCTTGATGTTCTTGAACAGGCCGTCGGCGAAGCCGAGCTTGCGCGCCATGAGATACATGACCTGATAGTCGTCTTTGGCCTCGAAGCCGGGCGGCACGACCTGCTCGCCCCATTGCAATGAGCGGTTCGAGGCCACGCGTGAGCCCGAGGTCTCGAACTGCGTGCACACCGGCAACAGCCAGGTGTTGTTGCGGCGGCCGGCCTTGACCGAGAGCGACGCCCAGGTGGTGGGATGCGGATCGGCGACGACGAGAAGATCGAGCTTCTCCATTCCCTTGAGCGACTCGGGAATGCGGGTGATGCTGTTGCTGGCGTGACCCTGAACGAACATGGCGCGCACGACATCCTTTTGCGCCACCTGATCCTTCGGCAGCAGCACCGAGTCGAACCAGCGCGTTAGCGGGATGCCGGGCGTCTGCATCAGCTTCGGGGAGTCGAAGCGCGAGACGAACCAGTCGTGATCGACCTCCCAGACGCGCGACCAATGCTTCCAGGCGTTCTCGGTAAGGCCGTAGTAGAACGGCAAGGTCACCACATCGAGACCGACGTCGGTCGCACCCTGCACGTTGTCGTGGCCGCGAAAGATGTTGGCGCCGGTGCCGGGTTTGCCGACATTGCCGGTGAGCAAGAGCGCAATGCAGCTTGCCCGCACATTTGCCGTTCCCACCGTGTGCTGGGTCTGGCCCATGCACCAGATCAGGGTCGCCGGCTTCTCGGTCGCGAACATTTTCGCGACGCGCTCGAGCTGCGCGCCGGGAACACCGCTCACGCGCTCGACCTCCTCAGGCGTCCATTTCTCGATCTCTTTGCGCGTCTCGTCGAAGCCGTAGACACGCTGCTTGATGAATTCCTTGTCCTCCCAGCCGTTCTTCACGATGTGCCACATCATGCCGTAGAGCACCGGAATGTCGGTGCCCGGCCGGATGCGGACATATTCGGTGGCATGCGCGGCAGTGCGGGTGAGCCTTGGATCAACAACCACGAAATTGGCGCGGTTGAGCTCCTTCCCCTCGAGCAGATGCTGCAGCGACACCGGGTGCGCCTCGGCAGGATTGCCGCCCCAGATGATCAGCGTCTTGGCGTTGCGGATGTCGTTATAGCTGTTGGTCATGGCGCCGTAGCCCCAGGTATTGGCGACGCCGGTGACGGTGGTGGAATGGCAGATGCGTGCCTGGTGGTCGACGTTGTTGGTGCCCCAGAACGCCGCGAACTTGCGGAAGAGATAGGACCCCTCGTTGGTGAACTTGGCCGAGCCGAGCCAATAGACCGAATCAGGCCCGGACTGATCGCGGATCGCGAGCATCTTGTTGCCGATCTCATCGATCGCCTGATCCCAGGAGACTCGCGTCCATTGTCCATCGGCAAGCTTCATGGGGTAGCGCAGGCGGCGCTCGCTGTGCACGAGCTCGCGCACCGCGGCGCCCTTGGCACAATGCGAGCCGCGGTTGAACGGCGAGTCCCAGCTCGGCTCCTGCCCGATCCACACTCCGTTCGCGACTTCAGCGGTGACTGTGCAGCCGACCGAGCAGTGCGTGCAGATATTTTTGCGCCTCAAGACCTGTGCGCCGGGCGGCGGTGGAGGACCCGCCTGCGCCTGCCGTACGCTCGCGAGCGGGAGCGATCCGAGCGCGGCGAGGCTGCCGGCGGCGAGGCCCGAGCGCCGCAGGAACGCGCGGCGGTCGAGCCCGTTTCCGGATTGGCCCTGCAGGCGCTCAGGAAAGGCGCCGCGATGCAAATGACGCTCAGCTCTTCTGATCAGCATGGGCGTTGCACCTTCAACCGGGATAGCGATTGACGCGATAGAAGGTCTTCACCTCCTCGCTTTCGCGATAACGAGGCTTGCGCTTCTCATCGTTGCTTTCGGTATCGGCCACGGCGGGTCCGGCGAAAGGCGCGCCGCCGGCAAGGGTGCCCGCAGCAAGGCCTACGACGGCGAGGAAATCGCGCCGGCCAACTCCCCGCTTGCGTGGATCTTTCATAGGCCGCCTCGATCATTCAGGGCGCCGCGGCACCGCGCGCGCCCGTAACGCGCAAAGCCGTCGGTGGTTCCGGTCCAAATAGACCGCGACGGCGCTCTGGCGCTTCCAAGAAGGCTATTGATCCAGGTTAATGTGTCTGCTCGCCGACATTGGCAGCGCCAACGTTGCCTGTGTCTGTGAGTCGAGATCGGCTATCGGTCAATCTCGCCGAACACGATGTCGAGCGAGCCGATAATGGCCGAGACGTCCGCAAGCATGTGCCCGCGTGTGAGAAAATCCATCGCCTGTAGATGTGCGTAGGAGGGCGCCCGGATCTTGCATTTGTAGGGCCGGTTGCTTCCGTCGGAGACCAGATAAACGCCGAATTCGCCCTTCGGCGCCTCGACCGCGACATAGACCTCGCCTTCCGGCACATGAAAGCCCTCGGTGTAAAGCTTGAACTGCTCGATGAGGGCTTCCATGGACCGCTTCATCTCGGCGCGCGGCGGCGGAACGATCTTGTGGTCGCGGACCGCCACGGGTCCCTCGCCCTCGCGCGAGCGCAGCTTCTCCAGGCACTGCTTCATGATGCGCACCGACTGGCGCATCTCTTCCATGCGCACGAGA
>Ga0306920_100002762_pt1 | contig 22138 bp, 17 predicted proteins | sample flu12Cox44000170_FD_204666 | JGI IMG/M metagenome (GOLD analysis project Ga0306920, IMG submission 204666) | Lab enrichment of tropical soil microbial communities from Luquillo Experimental Forest, Puerto Rico - flux4day.12C.oxic.44.000.170 (v2)... | ecosystem: Environmental > Terrestrial >...
CGAACACCAGGGCGTCCGCGCCCTTGAGCACGAGCTTGCGCGTGGCGTTGTAGAACACCTGGCCGGGCACCGTATAAAGGAGGAACCGGGTCTTGAAGCCCATGATCTCGCCGAGGTCCAGCGGCAGCAGGTCGAAGAACAGCGTCCGGTCGGACTGCGTCTTCATGCTCACCATCTTGCCGCGGCTGGTGTCGGGCACCGCCTCGTAGATCGCCTCGAGATTCGTGGTCTTCCCGCTCAAGCCGGCGCCGTAGTACACCAGCTTGGCGTTGATCTCCTTGCCCGAATAGCTCACGACGACCACGGTCGCTCTCCTTCCCTGTGGTGACCCCACCCCTTCGCGAGGTGGTTCCCATGGAGCCCCTTGCCGCCCTTTCTCCACGGGCCTCGAGGTATCCGGCGAGGCCGGATACGGATGGGGTCGCCACAACGGGCGAAGCGGCTGAACGCCGCACCTTCCCTGGCGGCTCCCAAGCCCCGCCTGACGACTCCGTGCCCGGTATCGGCGCGCGGACGGCGGGACTTCAGCGGAATCGGGGCGTGGTGGGCGCGTGGAAAGCCGCCCGGGGCGCGGGTCGGGGCGCGATCCGGCGACGGCTGACGATGCGTCCGGGGCGGCGGGCTCCGGGGCTGGCCGCGGGACCGGGCGTCAGGCCCGTCCGGCGATGGCTTCGCGCACGAGCCAGATGCCGGTCCGCTCGTTCACCTGCGGCTGGATGCGCGACGCCTCTTTCTGGTAGTGCGCGAGGAAAATGCGCTTGAGCGAGTCGGCCTCGTCGGCGCGGAAGTAACGACGCGCGCGCGTGAACATGTCGTCTCGCTCCGAATAGACGAATGCGCTCACCTCGGTGACGCGATCGAACTGGCTCTGGCTGTACGCGGCCTCGGGCGAGTCCTCCATGTCGAGCCACAGCGATGCCTGCGGGGTCATCACCTCGAAGCCGTGCTTCGTCCGCATGAGGTGCTCCCACAGACCGAAGATCTCCAACGGCACGTAGCGCACCTGCCCTTCCTCCGCGCTCCGGGCGCGGCGCAGGTGACAGCGCACGATCTTCTTGCTGGACATGTGCCCTCCCTTGGGCTTACGCGCCGTGGGACACAGCGACCCTGTTCAAGCGACGATGGAGATGATGCGGCCCTCGCCATCCTACTCCACAGGCTGGCGGGTGTCCGCAGTCCGATGCTTGACACCCTGTTGTCTGCCTCCTACGGTCCCTCGATCATTCGGGCGTCCCCGCGCAGGGGTCCCCGCGCGCCGAGCGCGGGTCCTGAGCGCGGCCGGCGCGGGCCCAGGAGGCAAGCACTGGAGGCAATGGAATGTCCCGACTGGTCTTCGGCTGGCTCACGTGGTTGATCGCGAGCCTGCCCCCGTGGCTGGGCTACGCACTGGCGGATCTCGCCACCGGGCTGCACTGGTACGGCTTCCCGGCGCGGCGGCACGCGGTGCTCGCCAATCTCGCGGTGATCCTCCCCCGCGCCTCGCGCTCCGACCGCGTCCGCGTGGGCAAGCGCATGATGCGCAGCTACAACCGGATGATGTACGAGTTCTTCCGGCTGCCCCACATGTCGCGCCAACACCTGATCGACTCGGTCGAGCTGGTGGGCAAGGAGCACCTGGACCACGCCCTCGCGCGCGGCCGCGGCGTCATCATCACCTCCGCGCACGTCGGCAACTGGGAGCTGGCCGCGGTCATGGTGGCGCAGCTGGGCTACGCGCTCCACGCCGTGGCCGGCGTGCAGCTCGGGCGCTGGCTCACGGGCGCGGTTCGCGACACGAAGACCGAGCTGTCGATCACGACGATCTCGCCCGAGGACGGCTTCCGGAAGATCATCCGTGCGCTCGAGCACAACGACCCCGTGGCGCTCGTCGTGGACGGGAACCTCTACCAGCACGGGCAGCCCGTCGAGTGGTTCGGCCGCGAGACGCCGTTCCCCGCCGGTCCCGGCGTGCTCGCGCAGCGCACGGGCGCGCTCGTGGTCCCCGGCATCAGTTCGCGCACGGCGCTCGGCCGGTTCCGCGTCGTCCTCGAGCCCCCGATCGACCCCGCCGCGTTCGCGACCACGGCCGAGCTCCACCAGGCCATCGCATCGGCGGCCGAGCGGCAGATCCGCGCCCACCTGGACCAGTGGTGCATCTTCCGCCCGCTGTGGGCGCCCGCCGCGGAGTCGGCCCCGGCGCCTTCCGGACAGCTGCCGCAGCCGGGGCGGGAACGCGGGGCGGGCCTGTGAGGATCGGCATCGTCTCGCAGTCTTACTACCCGCGCTACGGCGGCGTCACCGAGCACGTGCACGCGCTGGCGCACGAGCTTCGGCGCCGCGGCCACGACGTGGCCATCATCACCAGCTTTTTCCGTCGCGGTGAGAAGGGCTTCACCGACGGCGTGTTGCGCATCGGCTGGAACATCCTCGTGCCGTTCAATCGCGCGTTCGTCGACTTCGCGATCGGGCTCTCGCTCAAGCGCCGGCTGAAGCGGGCGATCCGCGACCTGGATCTCGACGTCGTGCACGTGCACAACCCCGCGGCGCCGACGCTGCCGCTGTTCGCCGTCCAAGTCTCCGACCGGCCCACCGTGGGCACGTTCCACTCGACCGGCGGGCGCACGGCGCTCCAGGACCTGTTCCGGCCCATGCTCACGCGCGCGCTCGCGCGGCTCGACGGCCGCATCGCGGTGAGCACCACGGCGAAGGCGGCCGCGGAGCTCTACCACCCCGGCCCCTACGACGTGATCCCGAACGGCGTCGACGTGGACCGCTTCCACCCGCTCGTGCCGCCGTTCGAGCAGTGGCGTGACCCCGCCTACACGAACCTCCTGTTCGTGGGCCGGCTGGACCCGCGGAAGGGCGTGCAGGACCTGATCGCCGCCATGCCCGAGGTGGTGGAGCGCACGGACGGCCGCGCGCGGCTGCTCGTAGTCGGCGACTCCTACCTGCGTCCCCAGATCATGGCCGGCGTCCCGTCGTCGGCGCGCGAGCACGTCCACTTCCTCGGCCACGTGCCGAGCGCCGACCTGCCGCGCTGGTACGCCACGGGCGACATCTTCTGCTCGCCGGCGACCGGCAACGAGAGCTTCGGCATCGTGCTCGTGGAGGCGATGGCCGCGGGCCGCGCGGTGGTGTGCTCGGACATCCCGGGATATCGCACCGTGGTGACGCCGGGCCGCGACGCCGTCGTGTTCCCCGCCGGCGACGTGCCGGCGCTGGCGCGCGCGCTGTCGCAGCTGGTCGAGGCGCCGGAGCGGCGCGGCCGGCTCGCCGAGGCGGGACGCAGGCGCGCGCTCGAGTTCGCGTGGCCGAGCATCGTGGACCGCATCGAGCAGGTCTATCGCGAGGCCGCCGGCCGGCGCGCCGCCGTCGTCGGGGTGCCCGCCAAGGGCGGGTCCGGGGTGCCCGGCGAAGCTGGTTCCGCAGCGTAGGCGTTGCCCGGCCCGCGACATGACTGACGCGAACGGGCCGGCCGCTAGAGGCCCGTCCTCGCCGGCTGCACCGACCCGCCCCTTGCTGCTCCAGCGCGATTTCGGCGCGCTCTGGTGGGGACAGCTCATCTCGCTGTGGGGCGATCGCCTGAACTACCTCGCCCTGAACGGGCTCGTGCAGCAGCACACGCGCGACTACCACGACCCGGGCCAGTCCTCGCTCATGCTGAGCCTGCACGGCACGGTCTCGGTGCTGCCGGTGTTGCTGTTCGCGCCGTTCGCGGGACCGTGGGTGGATCGCTGGGACCTGCGCCGCGTGCTGATCGTGTCCGACCTGGCGCGCGCGCTCTGCGTGCTCGCGATCCCGTTCATCTACCACGCAACGCACCTCGCGACGCCGGTGTGGACGCTCGTGTTCCTCGTCTTCACCTGCAACGTGTTCTTCCTCCCGGCGAAGAGCGCGATGACGCCGGAGATCGTGCCCCGCGAGCAGCTCCTGTCGGCGAACACGCTGCTCGCGGTGGCGGGCATCGCCGGCACGGTGGCGGGCTTCGGCATGGGCGGCTGGGTCGTGGACCACTGGGGCTGGCCGGTGGCGATCCTCATGGACGCGGCAACGTACGGCGTGTCCGTGATCTCGCTGGCGCTCATCCGCTATCGCCCGCGGCCGCGCGCGGTGACCGAGGTCACGGTGCACCACTACTGGAAGGAGATCGCGGAAGGCCTTCGCGTCGTGCGTGCCTCGCCGGCCGTGGGCCTGGCGCTGACCGCGCTCGGCGCGGTGTGGGTGGGCGGCGGTTTCGTGCAGGTCGCGGGCATCCAGCACATCCAGCGCGTGGCGAGCATCCCCGGCGCGGAGCGCATCGCCGGCCTCGGCGGCGCGCTCGGCGTCGGCGCGGCCCTCTCGACGTGGTGGGTGAACACGCGCGGGCGCCGCGTGCCGCGACCGCTGCTGCTGGGGCTCGGCATGGTGCTCGCGGGCGCGTGGATCGTGTGCCTCGCGGTGTCGCGGCGCTACGCGGTGTTCGCGATCGCCAGCTTCCTGGTCGGGGCGTGCATCGCGCCGGCGTTCGTCCTCACGGAGACGCTGGTGCAGGAGGGCACCGACCTCCATCAGCGCGGGCGCGTGTTCAGCCTGCGCGACTTCACCATGCGCCTGCTGCTCCTGGGCTCGCTCGCGGTCGCCACGGTCATCACGCCGCTGTTCGGCACCACGGTGGCGCTGTGCACGGCCGCGGCGTGCGTCTCGGGCGCGGGCTTCCTGTCGCTCGCCTGGGGTCGGCGCGCACGCGAGCTCAATCAGCTGCCGCCGCGCGGCGTTTGAACCGAGCCTAGGAATCGCCCGGCGGGAACAGCTCCACGCCGAAACGCTCGCGCAGCTCGTCGCGGAACGGGTGCGAGGGCGCACGCGCTCCGGCGCGGCGGCGGAACTCGTCCCACGCCTCGAGCAGCGCCGGCCCGTGATCGGCGAAAAGCCGCCGCTCCCGCGCGGCCGTCTCGAGCTTGGGCCCGAGCCTCGAGGCCAGCTCGTCGAACACGCCGCGCGCGAGCGCGCGCAGCCCCTGCTCGCTCGCCTCCTGCGTCACCAGCCGGCCCCTGGCGTCGACGACGAACTCGGCCGCGCACGTGGGACACCGAACGGACGCGCCGGCGGCGCCCAGGAGCTCCGGCGGCAGCAGGTACTGCGCCGAGCACGACGGACACTGGACGGGAAGACCGTTCATGGGGACGGCAGATTATCGCGACCGGTGCTCAGCCGGCCAGCGCCAGCGCGAGCGCGTCATGGAAGCGCTCGCGGAGCACGGCCCGGAGCACGGCGTGGCCGGCGTCCAGGAGCTGAGGATCACGCGCCACCCGCTCGGCGGCGGCGTCGCGAGCTTCGAGCAGCAGCGGCTCGTCGCGGACCAGGTCGGCGAGCTTCAGGTCCGGGAGCCCCGCCTGCCGCGTGCCCCAGAGCTCGCCGGGGCCGCGCAGGCGCAGGTCCGCTTCGGCCAGCTCGAAGCCGTCGTCGGTACGCGCCATCTCCGCGAGCCGCTCGCGCGCGCGCGCGCCGGCGAGCCCGCCGGCCACGAGCACGCACACCGAGCGGTGCGCGCCGCGCCCGACGCGGCCGCGCAGCTGGTGGAGCTGCGTGAGCCCGAAGCGCTCGGCGTTCTCCACCACCATCACGGTCGCATTCGGCACGTCCACGCCCACCTCGACCACGGTGGTGGCGACGAGGAGCTGGAGCGTGCCGGCGCGGAACTCCTCCATCACGCGCTGCTTCTCGTCGGGCTTCATGCGCCCGTGGAGCGCCGCCATCTCGAAGCCGCGCAGCAGCGGTTGTGCCTTGAGCCGCTCGAGCTCGGTCTCGACCACGCGCAGGTCGGAGCGGGCACCCTCCTCGATCGCGGGGACGATCACGAACGCCTGGTGACCCGCACTCAGTTCACGCGCCACGAACTCCACCACCTGCGGGAACTTCTCCTCTCCGGTGACGCGCGTGACGAGCCGGCCGCGGCCCGGCGGGCGCTCGCGCATGATGGAGAGCTCGAGGTCGCCGAACCACGCCAGCTGCAGCGTGCGCGGGATCGGCGTCGCCGAGAGCACGAGCACGTGCGGCAGGAGCCCCTTGCCGGCGAGCGCCGCGCGCTGGCGCACGCCGAAGCGATGCTGCTCGTCGACGATGGCGAGCGCGAGCGACGGGAACTTGAGCCGCTCCTCGAGCAGCGCGTGCGTGCCGACGACGAGCAGCGGCTCGCCGGCCGAGAGCCTCGCCTGGAGCGCACGGCGCTCGGCCGTCGTCGAGGCGCCCGTGAGCACGGCAACCGGTACGCCGGCGGGGCCGGCGAGCCGTGCCAGGCTGGCCCCGTGCTGGCGCGCGAGGATCTCGGTGGGCGCCAGGAGCGCCGCCTGCTGGCCGGCCTCGATCGCGACGCAGGCCGCGAGCAGCGCCACCACGGTCTTGCCGCTCCCGACGTCGCCCACGAGCAGCCGGTGCATGGGCCGCGCGCGCGCGAGGTCGGCGGTGATCTCCCGGAGCGCGCTCTCCTGCGACGCGGTGAGCGCGAACGGCAGCGCGGCGCGCACGCGCGCGCCGAGCGAGCCGGCGCCGAACGTCACGCCGTCGAGCGCGGGCGCGCCGGCTCCAGCGTGCGGCGTCGAGCCGCGACCGACGAGCGCCAGCGCGTGGCCCTCCTCCTCGAGCGAGCGCCGGCGCAACGCCATCACCATCTGGAGCAGGAACAGCTCCCCGAACGCGAGCCGTCGCCGCGCCGTCTCGAGCGCTGCGGCCGAGTCGGGGAAATGAATGTCCCGGAGCGCCTGGGCGAGCGGCGCGAGCCCGTGCGCCTGCGCCACCTCGGCCGGCACGGAGTCCGGCATGCGGTCGGCGACCGCGTCCAGCGCGCGCCGGATCGCCTGGCGCACGCCGCGCGCGGAGAGCCCGCGCGTGAGCGCGTGCACGGGTACGAGCCGTCCGGCATGGAGCAGTGTCTCGAGGTCGCCCTCCACGACCTCGAACATGGGATTGAGCATCTGCCGCTCGGGACCGCCGATCTCGCCGCTCACGACGACGTGCGTGCCGGGCGTGAGCGTGCGCGCGAGCCACGACTGCCCGAAGAAGTAGCAGGGCAGCGTGCCGCTGCCGTCGGTGACGGTCGCGGTGAAGTCGGTCCGCCCGCCGCGCGTGCGCTGCACGGCGGCGTGCTTCACCTGTCCGACGACGGTGAGCAGCTCGCCGGGCTTCAGCTCCTTCACCTTCACGAACCGGCTGGCGTCGAGCCAGGCGCGCGGGTAGTGGCGCACCAGGTGCTCGAGCGTGACGATCCCGATCCGCTCGAACGCGAGCGCGCGCTGCGGGCCGACGCCAGCCAGGAACTGGACCCTGGTGTGCGGATCGATCGGCGGCGCCGAGCCCTTTGTCGTGCTCATGGTCGCGAATCTATCCGCGACGGGCACTGTCCGCACGAGCGCGTGTCACCAGCTCGGGACGGGGTGCGCGGGCCCGGCGCCGACACAGGCGGCGTGCGCGCTGTCGTAGGCACGGGAGCAAGGGGGGTGCGGGCGAGAGCAGTCGAGAGCAGGTCCGAGCCATGGAATGGCGAGGACCGATACGAACGAAAGCGCAGGGCCAGCCAGGATGGCTGGCCCAAGCGATGCTCTCGCCCGCATCCCCCCTGCTCCCGGGCCGGCTGACCCGAGCGTGCGTACGAGTCGGAGTCCCGGGCCGGCGGGCCCGAGGCTTGGGGGACGACGACCCGAACGCTACAGCGACTTCAGGAACGCCAGCAGAGCCGCTCGGTCCTTCGGCGATGCCTTCGCGAAGTAGTCGCGAGCTTTCTGCGCTTCGCCGGCGTGCAGCTCGATCGCCTGCTCGATCGTCGTTGCCGCGCCGTCGTGGAGGAAGTGCTTGCGGAAGCGAAGGCCCATCAGCGGCTCCGTGCGGAATTCCGACGGCGTCGCCAGGCCCAGGCAGATGTCCGCGCGCGCCGCGCCCATGTCGTGCAGCAGCAGGTCCGTGTATGCGTTCACCGGCCTGCGGTCCAGGGCGCGCACCTTGTTGGGGCCCGTGTAGAGCGTCGGCGTGTGGCACGAGACGCAGCGCATGCTGCGGAAGAGCTGACGTCCGACCTCGCCCTCGACCGTGAGCGGCAGCTGCGGCGGCGGCGCCAGGAAGCGCACGAAGTCTGTTGTCGCCCGGAGCGCGTCCGCGGAGAGCTCCGGGTCCGGGGTCGAGTCCACGCCCGCGGGGATCGGCTTGCCGCCGATCGTTTCCTCGTTCGGGTTCGTGGGGTTCGTGATGCCCATCTCGATCACGAACGCGCCCGCGTTGAAGTCCGCGAGCGTCGGCCCGCCGAACGCCTTGCGGCCGAAGCGGCCGATGCGCCCGTCCGGTGTGCGGTTCACGCGGCCCGAGATTCCGTCGTGGTCGCGGTCCGCCGAGTCGGCGCGCGCCAGGATCTCGTCATCGGGGACGGCGTCGAGCAGGCCGAAGCCGAACAGGCTGGGCGACGTGCGCGTGGCGCGCGACGTGGCCTCCGGCGGGATCGGCTCGCTGTCGATGCCGAGCGCGGCCTTCAACGCCGGCGTCGTGTGTGCCTGGAAAACCGGACCGCCATGCGCGGACAGCATGTCGCACGAGCCGTCCGGCCGGGGGATCGCGGCGTGCGTCTCCACCTCGTCGCCGCTGCCGCCCAGCTCGGGATCCTCGTGACACTCGCCGCAGGCGGTCGAGTTGAAGAGCGGCCCCAGTCCCGTCTGGGGCGTGAAGTCGTTCGAGAAGATCGCCTTGCCCGCGTTGAAGCTCGCGAGCTGCTCAGGCGTCAGGCCGCGCAACGGCTCACCCGCCTGCGGCGGCTTCGGGCACGATCCCAGCAGACCGGCGGCTTCCGTGCTGCTCAGCACCACCACCAGCACGAGCGCCGCCTTCACGGCGTCACCCCCCGCGCTTTCTTCGATCGCGGTCGGATCCGGCCGGCAACGTCCCGCATGGCACCCTCCCCTGGTCGCCCGCCCCCTTGGGCCCGCTGTTCCGGTGCGAAGCAATCCCGCCTCCAACCGCCGTGACCGTGCAGTCCGCGCACGGTCAACCGGCTGCGCGTGGTGCCGTTGAGCCCTGCGCCGTCAAGAGCTTGTGGGCGCGAGGCGGCGCCACGTCGTGCACGACGCCCGGCGCGGGTGGGCATCCCGCACGCGGGGCGCACCTTTACAGTGGCGGGGTGGGCACGTATAGTCCCCCGGCTCAGCTGCACACCGGTGCGCCCTCGAGGGAGTCCCTCCCGGGCGCCCGTTCCTTGTCAGGAGAATCCGATGGCGAAGTGCTTCGTCTGCGGCAAGATGCGCATGGCCGGCCAGAACGTCAGCCACGCGAACAACGTCACCAAGCGCGAGTTCAAGCCGAACGTCCAGCGCGTGCGGGCTCTCGTGGATGGTCGCCCGAAGCAGGTCGTCGTGTGCACGCGCTGCCTGCGCAGCGGCAAGGTCCAGAAGGCCGTTCGCGGCACGACGCTCAGCGCAACGATCTGACGCCCTGACATCGCCCGAGCGGCGCTCGACGTTCAGCGTTCGCGTGTCGCGGTGAGCAGTTCGCGCCATGCCAGCTGCTCCCGCGGCAGCGCGTGGAGCGGATCCAGCTCGAGCGCGCGGGCGAACTCGAGATCCGCCTCGCCGGGACGCCCGAGGCGCAGCAGCGCCCAGCCCAGGTCGGCGCGCGCCGCGGCGAAGCCGGGGTGGATCGCGAGCGCCGCGCGCAGCGAACGCTCGGCGCCGGCGGTATCGCCGCGCGCGAGCCGCGAGCGGCCGAGCAGCGCGTGCGCATCGGCCCAGCGCGGACGGCGCTCGAGCAGCGCCGCAAGCCTCGATTCGGCCAGCTCTGGACGCCGCATCTCCAGCGCCAGCGCCGAGCACTCGAGCGCGGCGGCGTCGTAGTTGGGCTGCAGCTCGAGCGCGCGGTCGTACACGGCTGCAGCCTCCTCCAGCCGGTCCTGCGCCCGCAGCGCGCGGGCGAGGCTCAGGTGGAGATCGGGCCACGCCGGGCTCACCGCGAGCGCGCGCCGCAGCGCGTGCTCGGCGCCGGCGACGTCGCCCAGCTCGTAGAGCAGCTGGGACTCGGCGAGCGCGGCGCGCGGCGCCTCGCTCTCGCGAACGAGACCGCGGCGCACCGCGCGCAGCGCGTCGTCGTTCCGGCCGAGCGCGTGATAGACGAGCCCGAGCAGGCGCTGGGCGCGCGCGAAGCGGCGGTTGAGCTCGACCGCGCGCTCGAGCGGCTCCACGGCGCCCTCCAGGTCGCCGCCGCGGAAGCGCGCGAGCCCGAGCCAGAACCAGAGGTCGGGATAGTGCTCGTGCGCGGCGAGCGCGTGCGCGATCTGCGCCTCCGCGGCCGCGGCGTCACCGGCCTCGAGCTCGGTGCGCGCCGCGAGCAGCCGCGCTTCGAGGTAGCGCGGGTTCAGCTCCAGAGCCACGCGCAGGTGTGAGCGTGCCCCCTCGAGCCGGCCCGCCTCGAGCATCAGCCCGGCGAGCCGGCAGCGGAGGTCGGCGTACCCGGGCCGCTCGCCGACGGCGCGCGCCAGCGCCTGGATCGCGCCCTCGAGGTTGCCTGCCTGCTGGCGCACGAGCGCCTCGTCGAGCGTCCCCGCGCTCCGCTCGGGCCTCGCGCGCGCGGCGGACACGGGCTCGCTCGCGAGCAGCCGGCGCCACTGCTCGCCGGTCCACCCGCGCGCCCCCTCGAGCGTCACCCAGTCGGGCGCCTCGAGGCCGAGCGCCAGGGCCTCGCCCAGCGCCTGCACGGAGCGCTCGCGCTCGTCTTTCTGAGCGAGACAGACCGCGAGCAGGAGATGGGCCTCGACGTAGTGGGGGTGATCAGCCAGCGCGCGCTCGAGGTCGGCGATGGCCTCGTCCGTGCGCCCGGAGCGCTCGTAGATCCGCGCGCGCTGGTAGCGCAGGTCGGGGAAGGTCGGGTTCTCCTCGAGCGCGCGGGAGAACTGAACCTCCGCGCGCGTGAAGTCCCCGGCGTGCTGGTAGGCGAGGCCCAGGTTGGCGCGCGCCTCCGCGGCGTGCACGCGGGCGAGGCAGTGGTCCGGATCGTTCGGGTCCCGGACCTCCTGCAGCACGCCCTCGAAGCACTCCGCGGCACGCTCGAACTCGCCGCGGTTGAAGTGAAGGATGCCCTCGTTGTAGCGGCGGGCGTGCCCCCACTTCAGCAGCGACGACAGGAACGTCAATGCGGCCTCGGCGCCCCGGTCCTTCTCAGTCCATGTTCCGCCGCAGGAACGTGGGCACCTCGAGCGAGTCTTGCCGCGAGCCCGAGCGGCTGCCCCACTGCGGCCGCGACTCGCGCCGCTGCCACGCCGGTGTCGTGCTGCCCGACGCGGCCACCTCGGCCGGCGCGCGGCCCGGCTCCGCCGGGTGCCCGCCGCCCACGACCGCGAGCGGCTGTGGCCGGTGCATGCGATCGACGAGCCGCATGTTCGTGCCGTGCGCCCCGAAGCCCGTGGCCACGACCGTGATCAGCAGGTCGCCGTCGAGCGACGGGTCGATGACCGCGCCGAAGATCACGTTCGCGTCGTCGCCCGCGGCCTGCGTCACCACCTGCGCCGCCTCGTTCACCTCGTGCAGCGTCAGGTCGCGACCGCCGGTGATGTTCACGAGCACGCCCTCGGCGCCGTGGATCGACACGTCCTCGAGCAGCGGGCTCGACACCGCCTGGCTCGCCGCGTCGACGGCGCGGTTCGCGCCCGCGCCGCGCCCGGTGCCCATGAGCGCGTTGCCGCGGCAGGCCATGATGCTTTTCACGTCGGCGAAGTCGAGGTTCACGAGCCCGGGCACCGTGACCAGCTCCGAGATGCCCTTCGTGGCCTGGAGCAGCACGTTGTCAGCGACCGAGAACGCCTCGGAGAGCGCGGTGCTCTTGTCCACCACCGACAGCAGCCGCTCGTTCGGGATCACGAGCAGCGTGTCCACCTCGGCGCGCAGCTCCGCGAGCCCCTCGTCGGCCTGGCGCAGGCGCCGCCGGCCCTCGAACTGGAACGGCTTCGTGACCACCGCCACGGTGAGCGCGCCGGCCTGGCGCGCGAGCCGCGCCACGACGGGCGCCGAGCCGGTGCCCGTGCCGCCGCCCATGCCCGCGGTGATGAACACCATGTCGGCATCGGCCACGGCGTCGGTGATCGCGGCCTCGTCCTCCTCCGCCGAGCGGCGCCCGGTCTGCGGGTCGCCGCCCGAGCCCAGCCCGCGCGTGGTGTTGACGCCAATCTGGACGCGCGTTGGCGCCAGCGACTGCGCGAGCGCCTGCATGTCGGTGTTGGCGACGATGAATTCCACGCCGCGAAGGCCGGCGCCGATCATGCGGTTGACCGCATTGCCGCCGGCGCCACCGCAGCCAATCACCTTGAGCCTCGCCGAGTTGCTGCGGTCGATCTCGAGTTCGAACGTGGACATGGGAACCCTCCCTGGTTCGGGCTTCCGGGGGTCGTACCCGCTCGGGCCCGGCGTGATGGACTTCAGAAAAGTTCGGCGAACCAGTGCCGAAGGTCGAATCCCTTCCGAGTCTTGGGCGGGACGACCTCGACGAAATCCCCCGGACCCTCTTCCGATTTCGCGGCATGGAGCACGAGCCCCACCCCGGTGGCGTAACGCGGATCGTTCACGTTCGCCGACAGCCCGCCAAGGCCGCGCGGCAGCCCCATGCGGACCGGCATCTCGAACACCTGCTCGGCGAGCTCCGTCGCACCCGGCAGCAACGACGTCCCACCGGTCAACACCACCCCGCTTCCGATCAGGGGAGCGAAGTGATTCTTGCGCACTTCCTTATTGGCCAGTGCGAAGATCTCCTCCATCCGCGGCTCGATCATGCTCGCCAGCACGTGGCGCGAGATCTCCTTGTCGCCGCGCCCGCCGACCCCGGAGACACTCACCGAGTCGTCGCCGTTCACGAGCGCCGCGAGCGCTGCGCCGTGCTGGATCTTGATGCTCTCCGCCTTGTCGATCGGCGTCCGCAGCCCGATCGCGATGTCGCTGGTCACGTTCGCTCCGCCGAACGGGATGATCGCCGTGTGGCGCACCGCGCCCTCGTGGAACACGGCCACGTCCGTCGTGCCGCCGCCCAGGTCGAGCAGGACGACGCCCAGGTTCTTCTCGTCTGCGTCGAGCACCGCCGCCGCCGAGGCGAGCGGTTCGAGCGTGAGGTCGTACACCTTCAGGCCCGCGCGCTGGATGGCGCGACAGATGTTGCGCGCGCTCGTCACCGCGCCGGTGATGATGTGCACCTCCGCTTCGAGCCGCACACCGCTCATGCCGATCGGGTCCTTGATGCCGTCCTGATCGTCGACGATGAACTCTTGAGGAATGACGTGGATGATCTCGCGGTCCGTCGGGATGGCGATCGCCTTCGCCTGCTCGATCACGCGCTCCACGTCGGCGGGCGCGATCTCGTTGTCCTTGCGCGACACCGCCACGACGCCACGGCTGTTCAGGCTGCGGATGTGGTCGCCGGCGATGCCGGCGTGCACGCCCTTCGCCTCGACACCGGACATGCGCTCGGCTTCCTCGACCGCGCGCGTGATGCTGGCCACGGTCTTCTCGAGGTCGACGACCACGCCGCGGCGCAGACCCTCGCTCGGGGCGTTGCCCACGCCCACGATGCGCAGCTCACCGGTCGGCCCCTGGTCGGCGATGATGCAGGAGATCTTCGTGGTGCCGATGTCCAGGCCGGCGAACGTCCGGCTGCCCTGCGCCATGGGGTTCCCTCCCGCGGTGGCTTCAACCGTCCTGTGTTCCGGTCGTGGCGGTGGGGCCATTGGGCCTCGCGCCGCGCACGACAATCTGGTCCTTGAACCGCACGTCCACCTCGCGGGGCGTCATGCCCTTGGCGGCGAGGTCGGCGAGCGTGGCCCGAAGGCCTGAGAGCTGTCGTGTGCCGTTCGGCCACACCGGCGCCAGCACGCGGATCCCGTTCAGCAGCACGAGCCGCGTGAGGCCGGGATCGGAGACGTCCACCTCCGAGACCTGGCCGGCGAGCCGGAGGGCATTGTCGCTCAAAATCGCCGTCCACGCGAGTCCCCTTCTCACGTCCACCGTCTGGACCTGGCTGCCGGGGGCCGTGTTGGAGAAGTCCGGCCCGGTGAGGAGCGGCACGTCGGCGACCACGCCCTGCTCGAGAGGCTCGAGCAGCACGCCCCTGGCGTCGATCTCCCATGGCTCGCCGTGCTCCACGAGCATCGCGGGCACGCGCTCCTCGACGCGGATCTCAACGTCGCGAAGGCCCGCGCGGTGCACGCGCGCCTCCTGCACGCGCGGCTCCATGAGCACGAGCTGCCGTGCGCGCTCCAGGTCGAGCGCGATCAGGTCCTGGCCCGCGGCGAGCCCGGAACGGCGCAGGACCTGCTCGGCATCGAGGTAGCGGAGCCCCGACACGCGCACGCGCCCCACCACCAGCACCTTCGCGCGGAACTCGCCCCAGGGGAGCATGGCGAGGAGCCCCAAGCCGAGCATGGCGCCGACGACGAGCAGCGGCAGGCGCAGGGGAGAGCCGGTGCGCTTGCGGCTCCGGCCGCGCCGCGGCCGCTCGAGCGCCTTGCCCTGGTACTGGCTCAATGCGCCCCCCTCCCGCTGGCCGGCACCTCGACACGCGAGGTCTTCGCACCCCGGAGCCCGTCGAGCAGGATTTCACCAAGCTTGGACACGTCGCCCGCCCCCATGGTCAGCAAGACGTCCCCGGCCCGGGCCTCCTTGAGGGCTGCCTCGACAGCCTCGGCCGCCGTCGGTGTGTACCGCACGTGCGCGGCGCCGTGCGCGCGCGCGGACTCGACGACGGTCTCGCCCGACACGCCCGGGATCGACGCCTCGCCGGCGGCATAGACGTCCATCACCCAGACGCGGTCGGCGTCGCCGAAGCAGCGGCCGAACTCCTCGCGTAGCGACTGCGTTCGCGTGTACCGGTGCGGCTGGAACACCACCAGCACCCGGCCGCCGAGTCCCTTCGCTGCCGCGAGCGTGGCCGCGATCTCGGTCGGATGGTGGCCGTAGTCGTCCACCACGCGCACGCCCGCCACCTCGCCGCGCAGCTCGAAGCGCCGGCCCACGCCGCGGAACGCCTCGAGCGACTCAGCGATGTGCTCGAACGCGATCTCGAACTCCAGTCCCACCGCCACGGCGGCGAGCGCGTTCAAGGCGTTGTGCCGCCCCGGGACCTGGAGCTCGATCATGCCCACGCGCTGGCCCGCGTCCTCGACGCGGAAGCGCGAGCCGTGCGGCAGCATCTCCAGGCCGACCCCGCGGATCTCGGCCTCGGGCCGCGTGCCGTAGAGGATGCTGCGTTTCGTCACCTTGGGCAGGATCGAGCGCACGTTGTCGTCGTCCACGCACAACACGGCGACGCCGTAGAACGGCACGCGGTTCGCGAAGTAGATGAACGCCTGGCGGACGTCGTCCAAGTCCTTGTAGTGATCGAGGTGCTCGCGATCGATGTTCGTGATCACGGTCACGGCGGGCGCGAGGCGCAGGAACGAGCCATCGCTCTCGTCCGCCTCGGCGACGAGGAAGCGGCCATGGCCGAGCTGGGCGTTGGCGCCCAGCGTCTTCAGGCGGCCGCCGACGACGATCGTGGGGTCGAGCCCACCGCGCTGGAGCACGGCGGCCACCATGCTCGTTGTCGTGGTCTTGCCATGCGAGCCGCCCACGGCGACTCCGTACTTCATGCGCATGAGCTCGGCGAGCATGTCGGCGCGCGGGATCACCGGGATGCCGTTGGCGCGCGCGCGCACGAGCTCGGGGTTGTCGGGACGCACCGCCGAGGAATAGACGACGACCTGCGCGCCCTCGACGTTCGAGCTGGTGTGGCCGAGGAACACGCGGCCGCCGAGCGTGACGATGCGGTCGGTGACGTCGGTGGCCTTGAGGTCGCTGCCGCTCACCTGGTAGCCCATGTTGAGCAGCACCTCCGCGAGGCCGGACATGCCGGCGCCGCCGACGCCGATGAAATGGATCCTATGCGTCTTGCCGTACATGGTTCGTTGGGTGTCCGTTCATGTCTGCTCGTTGATGGCGCTCGAGCCGGTCTGTTCCTTCTGCGGTCACCTGCGGGTCACGCGGGGCGCAGGGGGACGTTCATTCGCCTTCGGCGAATGCCCCCTGCGCCCCGCCCGCATGCTGGCGGGTGCAAACAATCCCAGCCGAAGCCTTTCCATTCAGAGAGCCTTTGCCTTTGCAGTTGTCACGAATGGCCCTCCTCGACGGGTTCTTCGGTGGCTTCTCTCCCGTGGTGGCCCTCGGCCCAGCTCACGAGGGAGCGGGCGATGCGGTCGGCGGCGTCGGGGCGGGCGAACAGGCGCGCGTTCGCCGACATGCGCGACAGCAGCGTGCGGTCGGCGAGCAGGTGCGCGATCTCCTGCGCGAGCCGCTCGCCGGTGAGCTCGGTCTCGTCGATCATCACCGCCGCGCCGCGGTCGGCGAGGTTCGCGGCGTTCACGCGCTGGTGGTCGTGCGCGGCGTAAGGATACGGGATCAGGATGCTGGGCCGGCCGCACACCGCGATCTCGGCCAGCGTCATGGCGCCGGCGCGGCAGACGACCAGATCGGCGGCCGCGTAGGCGAGGTGCATCTTGCGCACGAACGGCAGCACGGTCGCGGGCAGCTGCTCCTGCGCCACCGCCGCGGCGACGGACTCGTGGTCCTCGCGGCCCGTCTGCAGGATGCACTGCACGTCGAGGCGGCCCTTCAGCCGGCGGAGCGCGTCCAGCGCCGCGGCGTTGATGCGGCGCGCGCCGAGGCTGCCACCGAAGATGAACAGCGTCGGCCGCGTGCCGTCGAGCTTGAACTCTCGCAGCGCCTGCTCGCGCTCGCCGGAGAGGATGAAGGCGCGCACGGGATTGCCGGTGACCTTCAAGTGGTCGCGCTTCGGGAAGTAGCGGCGGGCCTCGAGGAACGACAGGTGCACCTCGTTGGCGATGCGCGCGAGCCAGCGGTTGGTGAGCCCGGGGATGCTGTTCTGCTCCTGGAGCAGCAGCGGGCAGCCGAGGAGCCGCGCGGCCACCGAGACGGGGCCGCTCACGTAGCCGCCGGTGCCGAGCACTGCCTTCGGCCGCTCGGTGAGCACGATCCAGATCGCCTGCAGGAAGCCGAACGCGTTGACGATCGCCGCCCACGGCCAGCGCCACGGCCGGCGCCGCGGGAATCCCGACGTCGCGAGCGTGCGGAGCCGGAAGCCCGCCTCCGGCACCGCCTGCGCCTCGAGGCCGCGCCGGCCGCCCACGAACACCACCTCGACTCCCGGATGGTGCGCGCGCAACTCCTCGGCCACGGCGATGCCGGGGAACACGTGGCCCCCGGTGCCACCGCCGGCGATCAGGATCTTCACGCCGTCCCTCGCGACCAGCGCTGCTTCACCAGCGCGTCCTCGTCGCCGTTCATGGCGCTCACGCGGTAGAGCAGGCCCGCCGCCGCAAGGTTCACGAGCAGCGCCGAGCCGCCGTAGGAGATGAACGGCAGCGGCAACCCGGTCGTGGGCGCGACGCCCGTGGCCACGGCGAGGTTGGCGATGGCGTAGAGCCCGATCTGCACCGTGAGCCCGCCCGCGAGCAGGCAGGCGAACGGCTCCGACGAGCGCGCCGCGGCGCGCATGCCGCGCCACAGGAAGAGGCCGAGCAGCGCGAACAGCACGGTCGCGCCGATCAGGCCGAGCTCTTCCGCGAGAATCGAGAAGATGAAGTCGGTGTGCGCCTCGGGAAGGTAGAGGAGCTTCTGCAGGCCGCCGCCCAGCCCGCGGCCCAGCACGCCGCCCGACCCGATCGCGATCAGCGACTGGTCCAACTGCCAGCCCGCGCCGCGGTGGTCGAGCTGTCCTCCGGAGACGAAGCCGAGGAACGTCTCGACGCGGGTCATCATGTACGGGTGCGTCGCGAGCGCCACCGCGACGATGCCGGCGCCGGCGGCGATCGGCGCGCCGAGGAACTTGAGCGGCGCGCCGGAGAGGAACAGCATCGCGAACCCGGTCATGAGCAGCAGCCCGGCCGAGCTCAGGTTCGGCTGCTTCAGGATCAGCGCGGCGACAACGGCGAGGAGCACGAGCGGCGGCAGCATGCCGCGCCAGAAGCCCAGCTCGGCGACGGGCCGGCGCTTGAGCCACCAGGCGAGGAAGATCACGGCCGCGAGCCGGCCGAGGTCGGTGGGCTGGAGTGACATGAAGCCGAGCCGGAGCCAGCGCGTGGCGCCGTTCGACATGTGGCCGATCGCCACGACCAGCGCCAGCAGCACGCACGCGCCCGCGAGCAGCCACGGCGCGAGCTGCTCCAGCCGGCGCAGGCTCAGGCGCGAGCACGCGAACAGGGCCCCGAGGCCGATGATCGTGCGCACGATCTGCTGGACGAGGAAGTGATTCGAGTCGCCGTAGCGCACGAACGCGTGGAACGACCCTGCCGAGTACACCATGACCAGCCCCACGGCTGTCAGCAGCAGGGCCAGCGCCACGAGCCAACGATCGCCACGCCTCACGCGGTCACTCCTTTGGCCGCCAATCGCGCCACCTCTTCTTTGAAGCGGCGCCCACGGTCCTCGTAGTCCTTGAACATATCGAAAGAGGCGCATCCTGGCGACAGGAGCACGGTCGCGCCGGATCCGCCGTTGGCGAGACCCGCGCGCGCCGCCTCCCACGCCGCGCGGACGGCCGCGGCGAGGCTCGCCGCGCGCTCCTGCCGCACGCCCGGCCACGCCTTCGCCAGCGTCTCCGCGCCCTCTCCGATCAGAACCAGGTGGCGCACGTGGCGCTCGACGAGCGGCAGCAGCGGCCGGAAGTCCTGTCCCTTGTCGCGCCCGCCCGCGATCAGCACCACCGGCTCCGGGAAGCTCTGGAGCGCCACGCGCAGCGAGTCCGTGTTCGTGGCCTTGGAGTCGTTCACGAACCGGACGCCGGCGAGCTCGCCCGCGGGCTCGAGCCGGTGCTCGAGGCCGCGGTACTCGCGCAGCACCTTGCGCAGCACGTCCGCGCCGGGCTCGAGCGGCAGCACGGTGGCGAGCGCCGCGAGCACGTTCGCCAGGTTGTGCGGCCCCGGCAGACGCACGTCCTCACGGCGGAGCAGCCGCTCGTGACCTCCGCGGTGAGCGAGCAGCACGGCCCCGTCCTCGAAGAACGCGCCCTCGTCCACGGGGCGCGAGACGGAGAACTCGGAGGCGGCCCCCTCCCCCGTGCGCCGCGACACCACCTCGGGATCGTCGGCATTGAGGATCGCCCAGTCCTCCTCGGTCTGGCGCGCGAACAGCCGCTGCTTCATGGCGCCGTACTCGGCGAGCGTGTGGTGGCGGTCGAGGTGGTCGGGCGTCAGGTTGAGCCACGTGGCGATCGAGGGCCGCAGCCGGTCGACCGTCTCGAGCTGGAAGCTCGACACCTCCACCACGAGCAGCCCCGTCGGGCTCACCTGCTCGGCCACCTCACACACGGCGCGGCCGATGTTGCCGCACACCTCCACCTCGCGGCCGGCGGCCCGCAACAGCGCCCCGACCAGGTCGGTGGTCGTGCTCTTGCCGTTCGTGCCGGTGATGCACACGAACGGCGCGCGCGAGGCGCGGTAGCCGAGCTCCAGCTCGCCGATCACCGGCCGACCCGCGGCGCGCGCCGCCGCGGCGAGCGGGTGCTCGATCGGGATGCCGGGGCTCCACACCAGGAATTCGTGGTCCGCGAGCAGGCCCGCGTCGTCGCGGCCCCAGGCGCAGGCGACGCCGTCAGCGGCCAGGGCGCGCGCGGCCTCGCCGATCTCGGCCTCGGAGCGGCGGTCGCAGATCGCGACCTCCAGACCGTGGCGGTGGAGCAGCCGCGCCGCGGCCACTCCGCTGCGCGCCGCGCCCACCACCAGGGCGCGGGTCCCGGGGAGCGGATGGCGGAGGTCCAGGCTCACTTCCGGCTCACTGCAACTTGAACGTGGAGATGGAGAGCAGCGCGAGCAGCGCGCCCGCGATGTAGAAGCGCAGCACCACGCGAGACTCCGGCCAGCCCATCAGCTCGAAGTGATGGTGGAGCGGCGACATCCTCAGGATGCGCTTGCCGGTCAGCTTGAACGACGTCACCTGGAGCATGACCGACAGTGCCTCGGCCACGAAGACGCCGCCCACGAGCACGAGCCAGAACTCGCGCTTGATGAGCACGGCGACCACGCCGAGCGCGCCGCCGAGCGCGAGCGAGCCGGTGTCGCCCATGAACACGTCGGCCGGGTGGCAGTTGTACCAGAGGAAGCCGAGCGCGGCGCCGAGCACGGCGGCGCAGAACACGGTGAGCTCGCCCGCGAACGGCAGGTAGCCCGTGTTCAGATACTCGCTGAACTTGATGTGGCCGGTCAGGTAGCACATGCCGGCGAAGGCGATCGCGGCGATCGCCACGAGCCCGGACGCGAGCCCGTCGAGGCCGTCGGTGAGGTTCACGGCGTTCGAGGCGCCGGTGATCACGAGCATCACGAACGGTATGAACAGGAGCCCGAGGTCGAAGTAGTACTTCTTCAGGAACGGCACGTGGGTGAGCGTCGGGCTCGTCGTGTTCGGCTCCGGCCACAGCAGCACGCAGGCCGCGACGATGGCGCCGATCGTGAACTGGCCCACGAGCTTGTAGCGGCCGAGCAGTCCCTTCGGCGCCTTCTTCACCACGCGCAGCCAGTCGTCGAGGAAGCCGAGCCCGCCGAGCCACAGCGTGGTGACGAGCGCGAGCCACACCTGCCTGTTGTGGAAGTTGCCGCACAGCAGGACCGGGACCGCGATGGCCGTGAGCATCAGGAGCCCGCCCATCGTCGGCGTTCCCGCCTTCACGTAGTGCGTCTGCGGCCCCTCCTCGCGCACCTTCTGGCCCAGCTTGACGCGCCGGAGCCACTCGATCATCGGCGGCCCGAGGAGGAAGCTGATGGCGAGCGCGAGCACCGCGGCGAGCGCGGAGCGCACGGTGATGTACTTGAAGAGGTTCAGGAACGACAGCCCGTGCACGGTGTGCAGTGGATACAGCCACTCGTAGAGCACGCGTCAGGCCTCCTGGGTCTCGACCGGGAGTCCGGCCAGCACGTCCTCGAGCGCCGCGCCGCGCGAGGCCTTGAGCAGCACCACGGTCCCGGGCGCGAGCTGGTCGCGGAGCGCCGCCGCGACGGCGGCCTTGTCGGGGAAGCGGCGCGCCTCGACGCCCGCCTTGCGGGCGCCGGCGGCGTAGTCGCCGGCGTGCTCGCCCACGACCCACAGCTCCGCGCCCCGGACTTCTGAGCCGACCTGCTCGTGCAGCCCGGCCGCCGTCTCGCCCAGCTCGCGCATGTCGCCGAGCACGGCGATCCGCCGAGTGGCTCCCGGCCAACCGGAGAGCGTGGCGAGCGCCGCGCGCATGGAATCGGGGTTGGCGTTGTAGTGGTCCACGAGCAGCGTGGCGCCGCCCGCGTGCTGGATCTCCATGCGGCCCTTGAGCGGCCGGTACGCCTCGAGCGCCGCCACCACCGCGGCCGGGTCCAGTTTGAGATGCCTCGCCACCGCGAGCGCGGCGAGCGCGTTCGCGACCTGGTGCAGGCCGATGAGCCTGAGGTGCACGGGCGGGAAGCCCGCGACCTGGAAGCGCGAGCCCTCGGGCCCCAGGTCCTCGACCTTCTCCGGGCGCACCTCGGCCGCCTTCGCGAGCCCATACGGGATGATGCGCGCGGGCGCGCCCTTCACCGCCGCGAGCAGTCGCGGCGAATCCGCGCCGACGAATGCCGGCTCGCCGGGCCTCAGCGCGAACGCCAGGGACGCCTTCTCGCGTGCGATGCCTTCCAAGGAACCGAGATTCTCCAGGTGCGCGCTGCCCGCGTTCGTGATGACGCAGGCGTTGGGGTGCGCGATCGCGGCCAGCGCCGCGATCTCCCCCGCATGATTCATGCCCATCTCGAGCACCGCGGCCCGGTACGCGGGCTCGAGGCCCAGCATCGTGAGCGGCAGGCCCCAGTGATTGTTCAGGTTCCCTGTCGTCCTCAGGACCGGGCCCGCGGTCGCAAGCACCGCCGATACCAGCTCTTTCGTCGTCGTCTTGCCCGCACTCCCGGTGACCGCGAGCACCCAGCCGCCCCAGCGGTCGCGCACGCGCGTGGCGAGCTTCTGGAGCCCGGCGGTGACGTCGTCCACGAGCACGAGCGGCCCGAGGGCCAGGTGCTGTATCCGCGGGTACACACTGCGCGCACACAGTGCGGCGGCGGCGCCGCGCTCGAACGCCTCGTCCAGGAACGCGTGGCCGTCGGTGCGGCTCCCGGGGAGCGGCACGAACAGCATGC
>Ga0306920_100002763_pt1 | contig 22128 bp, 21 predicted proteins | sample flu12Cox44000170_FD_204666 | JGI IMG/M metagenome (GOLD analysis project Ga0306920, IMG submission 204666) | Lab enrichment of tropical soil microbial communities from Luquillo Experimental Forest, Puerto Rico - flux4day.12C.oxic.44.000.170 (v2)... | ecosystem: Environmental > Terrestrial >...
GAAGAACCAGGCCGCCATCCGGCGGAGCTCGTCGTCGCCGTCGTTCATGCCGGGGATGAGCAGCGTCGTCACCTCCAGCCAGGTGTCGCTCCGGTGGCGGATCCACTTCAGCGTCTCCAGCACCGGCTCGAGGTGCGACGCCGTCACCTTGCGATAGAAATCCTCGGTGAACGCCTTGAGGTCGACGTTGGCAGCGTCGGCGTCGGCGTAGAGCTCGGGCCGCGCCTCGTCGGTGACGTAGCCTGCCGTGACGAGCACGTTCTTGAGCCCGCGCGCCTTCGCCGCCCGCGCCACGTCGATGACGTACTCCGCCCAGATGACCGGGTCGTTGTAGGTGTAGGCGATCGACGGCGATCCCTCGCGCAGCGCCAGCGCCGCGACGTCGTCGGGCGCGTGCGCGCGGAGCCCCTCCTCGTCGAGCCGCGCCTTGGAGATGTCCCAGTTCTGGCAAAACTTGCAGCCGAGGTTGCAGCCGGCGGTGCCGAAGCTCAGCACCGACGTCCCGGGATAGAAGTGATTGAGCGGCTTTTTTTCGACGGGATCGATCGCGAACCCCGTCGACCGGCCGTAGCCGACCTGCACCAGGCGCCCGCCGCGGTTCTGGCGGATGAAGCAGAAGCCCGCCTGCCCCTCGCCGATGCGGCAGTAGCGCGGGCAGAGCGTGCAGAGGAGGCGCCCATCGGGCTGTGGGCGCCAGTAGCGGGCGACGGGCGGACTCTCGGGGGTAGGCTGCATGATCCCGGAACGACGGAGAATTATGGCACGCCTGGCGCCAAACCCCGGGCGCCATACACTTCGATCTGGCAGATGAGGACCGAGCCACGCTCGAGCGTCCCGCGTACCGCCTACGAGCAGGTGTTCCAGATCGCGGGCGTCGCGGTCCTGATGGGCCTCTGCGGCTATGCCTTCGCGGTCTGGGCGAAGATCCCGGCGCGCGTCCCCGTCCACTTCGGCGCCCGCGGGCTCCCCGACGCCTGGGGCGCGCGGTCGAGCTTGCTGCTCCTCCCCATGCTCGGCGTCCTCCTCTTCGTCGTGATGACTGTGCTCGAGCGCTATCCGCGCCTCTACAACTACCCGGTCTCCGTCACGGCCGAGAACGCCGACGCGCTGTTTCGCCTGGGCCGCCAGCTCGTCGTGACCGTGAAGCTGACGACGACCGCGATCCTCGGCTATCTCTTCTGGGCCTCCACGCGCGTCGCCCTCGGCGAGATGCCGGGCCTGCACGCCTGGTTCTTCCCCGCCACCCTGCTGGCGCTCGGCGCCACCATGCTCAGCTTCGTCCCGCGCATGATCCGCCTCAAGAGCCGCGCCCGCCCGTCTTGAGCGGCGTCAATAAGGCTTCTGGTTGGTGATGTTCCCGCCCGGCGCGTAGTCGCAGAGCACGCTCGTGCGGTAGGTCAGGTTCGGGCAGTCGACGATCGCGCACCCGATGCGGACGCTCGCGCGCCAGACCACCTGCGTGTAGTGGCCCGCCGCCGTGATGTTGTTCGTCGTGTAGTCGTAGGAGGACGCCTCGCTCATCCAGGCGTTGACGGCGTCGGCGGGCGTGGTGCTCGAGCTTCCGCCGCTCGACCCGTAGATGTTCTCACCGATGTAGCTGTCCGTCCCGCCCAGCGCCTGGTAGTCGGTGGTCCGGTTGTTGTTGTGAGAGAGCAGGCCGCCCGAGCCCATGCACTTGGCCGTGTAGTTGTAGGCCGAGTCTGCGAGCACGGCGTCCCAGCTCACGGGCGGCAGCGCGGGTGATGGCGTCGGGTTGAGGGGACCGCTGCGAGCGGCGTTGTGCGCCGTGACGAAGGCGTTGATGAGATCCTGGCTGAGCGGGTTCGTGTGCGCACCGCCCGCCCCCGTGGCCCCGGCGGCGCCCGTCGTCCCGGCGGTGCCTGTCGTCCCGGCGGCGCCAGTCGTTCCCGCGGCGCCCGTCGTCCCGGCGGCGCCCGTCGTCCCGGCGGCGCCCGTCGTCCCGGCGGCGCCGCTGCTCCCCGCGGCCCCCGCCGTCCCCGTCGTGCCACCGGTCCCGGTTGGGCCGCTGCCGCTGCTGCCGCAGGCAGCGATCAGCGCCACGAGTGAGAGCCCTACGCGTGCCCGCATGTCGACCTCCGCTTGCAGGGAGCCCAAGCTTTAGCGCGCCGGAGGCAGCCCGTCGAGGAAGGCGCGTACCATGGCGTCGATGTCGGCGGGGTGGTCGGCCTCGAGATCGAGCTCCTCGCGGGCGTGCCAGAGCACGCGGCCGTCGTAGGTCGAGACGAGCGTCATCGACACGTAGAGCTCGTCGCCGGCGAACACCGGGTCGTCATAATCGACGCCGCCTTCGTGCGTGCAGACCGGGCCGTCGAGAGGGATGACGACGCCGACGCCGATGCCGACGCCGGGGCCACCGCGGTAGACGGGCGCGCCGATCGGCGCCGCGACGGGCCGCCCGGCGCCCCGCCAGCCGACCGCGCCGACGCCCGACGGAGGGACGGCGACCGTGCCCGCGCCCGGGGGCGTGCCGCGCCAGCCGCCGCCCGGCATCCCCGGGGCCCCGCCGCGCCACCCGCCCCCCACCGGGGCCGCGCGCGTCACGGCGCCGTGAGAGCCGCCGCCGAAGTTCGGTGATCCGAGACCGTTGCCGCCGCCCTGGTGGCTCGCGGCGATGGCGACGACGATCGCCACCACGACGAAGACGATGAACACGCCGGCGACGATGCTCGCCGCGCGCTTGCCGGGCGTGGTGACCGCCCCTTTGACGTTGACATAGAGGAGGGCGTCGGACTGCGTCGCCCAACCGACCTTCGCCGCGAGCTCGGGCGCGACGAGCAGGGGGCCGGCCATCGGGCCGGCGCCGCCGCCGGCCCGGCTGTTGGCGAACGATACGACGCCGTTGGCCAGTGCGCCGAGCTCGTCGCGCGTGACCAGCAGGCTGCCGTCGCGGGCGGCGATCCCGTCCCAGCGCGACGACAGATCGACGTCATAGCCGCGGGCGCGGAGGGCCTGCTCCGCGGCGTGCGCCGTCTCGGCGGACACGGCCTGGCCGAGCGCGGCCGACTGCCACGGATCGTTGTCCCCCACCTGGTCGACGACGACGAACACGTCCGGGGGGAGCACGGCGATGCGCGCCGGGGCGTAGGCGCGGGCCGCGAAGCCGGGATCGACCATCGGCTGCGGCGCCGTCGCGCAGCCGGCCCAGCCGGCCGCCGCGAGCGCGAGCGCCGGCGCCGAGCCGCGGAGCCAGGCGAGCCTCACCTTTTCACCGTAGCACGCCACCGCCGCGCAGGGCGGTGACTCGGACCACGACGCGGGCAAAGTGCTAGGATGCGCCCGTGCTCTGGTCCCCCCGGCCGAAGTCGCCGCTCGTGATCGCGGTCCTGATCGCCGCCCTGGGCATGACGGCGGGCACGGAGCGCGCGGCGCAGGCGGGCAAGCCCGCGGTGGGCGGCGGCGCGAAGCTCAACGTGCTCGTCGAGAAGTCGAAGGTCGATCTCAAGGAGCACCGCCTGGAGGTGAAGGTCTCGCGCCCGCCCGCCAAGGTGACGATCCAGGTCTACTCCGACTCCGACGCCGTGCTCGCCGACGAGGAGCACGACTTCACCGGTCACGCGGCGGGCGCGCCGCTGGTCGTCACCTGGAAGCCGTCGAGCGACTCGCCCGTCGGCCGGATCGAGGTCAAGGCCTACGACGTCTCCGGCGCCTGGTCGGGCGTCGAGATCACGCCCTGGTTCGTCCCCATCCCGCACGAGGACGTCAACTTCCAGACCGGCTCGTCGGAGATCCAGGCCGCCGAGGCGCCGAAGCTCGAGGCCGCCTACGCCAAGCTGGAGGAGGTGCTGGCCAAGGACCGCGAGCACGGGCGCATGCACCCCGGCATCACCCTCTACATCGCCGGCCACACCGACACCGTCGGCAGCTCCAGCTCCAACCTCAAGCTGTCGCAGGACCGCGCCCGTTCGATCGCCGCCTGGTTCCGGAAGCGGGGCGTGAAGCTGCCGATCTCGTACGAAGGGTTCGGCGAGACGTCGCTCGCCGTGAAGACCGCCGACAACGTCGACGAGGTCAAGAACCGCCGCGCCGACTACGTCCTCTCCGACGGCCCGCCGACCTACTCGGCCGCCTTCAAGCCGAGCTGGAAGCGGATCCCCTGATCATGTACGCGGCAGCCGTGCTATTCACTGTCCCTGGCTGAAGCGGAAGCGCAATGCAAGTTGTGTTCACACTGTGTGCCGTCAACTACCTGGCACAGGCCAAGACGTTGGGCGACTCTGTCCTGCGCCATAACCCGGACTACAAGTTCATCATCGGCCTCATCGACCAGAATCACACCGGGATCGATCTCTCCTTCCTCGGCGACCTCGAGCTGCTGGAGGTCGGCCAGATCGGCATCGCCGATCTCGAGGGGATGGTCAATCGCTACTCGATCGTGGAGCTCGTGACCGCGACGAAGCCGTTCTATTTTGACTACCTCTTCAGGAAGTACCCCGAGGCCGAAGCCGTCACCTACTTCGACCCGGACATCAGGGTCTTCACGCCGCTGACGGACATGGCGACGAAGTTGAAGGCTTTCAACCTGATCCTCACTCCGCAGATCACGAGCCCAATGAACGACGCACTCCTCCCCACGGAGAAGCACGTCTACAACACCGGGATCTTCAACCTCGGGTTCGCTGCCATGCGGAGAGGAGAGGAGGCGAACAAGATCAACGCCTGGTGGATGGAACGGCTGCGGCATTGGTGCTTGCAAGACCTTCCGCGTGGCTACTTCGTCGATCAGCTCTGGATGAACCTGGCTCCTGCGTTCTTCGACAAGGTCCTGATCGAAAAGCATCCGGGTTGGAACACGGCGCACTGGAATTTGCACGACCGGGTCATCGGCGAGGTCGACGGCCGTTTTCTCGTCAACGATCAGCCGCTGGTCTTTTTCCATTTCAGCCACTACACCCCCAAGAACCCCGACGTGATCGCCACGTTTCACACGCGGTTCTCATTCGAGAACAGGCCCGATCTGCGAACGTTATACCGGCAATACCACGACGATCTGGTTGCCAACCGATACTTCCAGCTCATCGGCGTACCTTGTTTCTATCTGCGCAATGAACGGAAAAAGGCGATGAAGAGGCAAGTGCTGGGTTGGCTTCGCCAGAATGTCCCGCAAAGCGTGAAGATGAAGCTCGGCCCGATCCTCAAGCGATCCTGATCGGCTTTCTGTCTCGCTGGCTATCGCTTGCGACCTTGGAGGTTCAAGCTGAGGGGCACGGTCCCCGTTCCCATCGGGCAGGTGATGGCCGACTCGTCGGTGAAGTCGTGATGATCGACCGTTTTGGGATCCCAGCGTTCAATGTCGGCGATGCCGGCCCGGTTCATCTGGTGCGTGAGCCATGGCTCGTCGAAGACTGCCGCGTGGAAATTCAGCCGGTAGTCCTGGCCGCCGAGCAGCAGGCTCTGCAGCTCCCGTAGACTCCCCCCAGCCGCATAGGCGCGCGCGATCACCGCGAAGTCTGGCACCGCGATCCGCAGGATGCCGCCCGGGCGCAAGACGCGAACCCACTCCTCCAACACGAACGCGGTGTGGCGGAACCCGAAATGCTCGAGGCAGTGGCACGCATAGACCAAGTCCGCGCAGGCATCGGGAAACACGCTGAGATCATCGATCGAGCTCTGGACGTGCACGTGCGGCGCCGCGAAGAGATCGATGTTCACGAAGTCGGGAGCGTCGATCGTTCCGCAGCCGACGTGGAGCCGCAGCCGGCCGTCCGCCGATAGCGGCCAAGACGGCGGCCTCAGAGTTCGCTTCAGCGCACCCACGTTCCTTCGTCCCAAGCGCAGGAGCTGGAACTTGACGCGCTCTCCGAATGGGGGTCTGACCTCCGCGGCCATCGAGGCTGCGGAGGATATCCATCTACTCGGCCGCCTTCAAGCCGAGCTGGAAGCGGATCCCCGACCTAGTCCTGCGTCGTCACGCCCGCATCGACCGGGCAGATGCAGAGGGCGCCGAGCGGGCAGCAGGTGCCGCAGCTCGTGCAGGAGTCCGACGGATTCGGACAGACGTGGCCGCCACAGACGCGGCCCCCGGTACCACCCGCCCCCACGCCCCCCGTGGAGCCGCCCGTCCCGCCCTTCCCCGCGGACCCGCTCGTACCCGCGCTCCCGCTCGTACCCGCGCCGCCGCGGCCCGCGAGGTCGCTGCCGCCGCCACCCCCCCGGCCTCCGCTGCCGCCTCGCCCACCCGCGCCCGCATTGCCGCTGGTGCCGCCGCGACCGCCCATGCCGGCGTTGCCGTTCGTACCCGCGCTCCCGCTCGTGCCGGCGCTCCCGTTCGTGCCCGCGCTTCCGCTGGTGCCCGCGCTTCCGCTGGCGCCCGCGCTTCCGCTCGTGCCCGTCGAGCTCCCGTCGGTGCTCGTCGAGATGCTGCCGCAGGCGGCGAGCGCCAGCATCCCTCCGAGCGCGATAGCGAAACGCTTCGTCGTCAGAGCGCGTACCCCCCGGCCTCGATGACGTGGCGGGCGACGCGGCGGCGGAGCGAGAACGTGTTGACGCGATCGAGGTTGTAGTAGCTGTTGATGTCGCGCATCTCGCGCCCCCACTCCTCTTCCTGCGACATCCACATCATCATCTCGCGCAGCATGTCGAACACCTGCTCGTGGGCCTTGGCCACGAACAGCTGGGTCATCGCGATCGGGATCTGGCTTCCCGCCTCCCCCTTCGCGGCCACGAGCTGCAGCGTCCGCGAGATCGCCGAGTCCATGCCGAAGGTCAGGATCAGGCAGTCGGCGAGCACGCCGAGCAGCTCCTGCTTCTCGGAGATCTGTTGCATGTACTTCTGCACGCCCAACGACGCCCCGTAGGCGATGGCGCGCTTGGCGAAGTCGCACTTCTTGCGCTCGCGTCCGAGCGGGCCGTCGGGGATGCGGCGGTCGATCTTGATCGGGTCGGCGAGCTCCTGCCGCACCTCGCCCACGAGGCCCATGAGCCCGAGCCGCCCGCCGAGGGCGCGCTTGAGCATGGTCCCCGGGACCAGCAGGCGGTTGATCTCGTTCGTCCCCTCGAAGATTCGGTTGATGCGCGCGTCGCGGCTGACCCGCTCGATGGGGTAGTCCTCGATGTAGCCGGCGCCGCCGAAGATCTGGAGCGTCTCGTCGGCGGTGGCGTGCAGCATCTCGGAGCCGAACACCTTGATGATCGACGCCTCGATGGCGTGCTCCTCGATCGCGTCGATCATCTTCTTCTGGTACTGCGGGTCGCCGGGATCGATGGCCCTCGCGCGCGCGTCGAGCAGGCCCGCGGTCCGGAAGGCCATCGACTCGGCGACGAAGGTCTGGGTGGCGATCTCGCCCAGCTTCTTGCGGATGAGATCGAACTCCGCGATCGGCTTGCCGAACTGCTTGCGCTCCTTGGCGAACCGGACGCCGAGCTCGAGGCAGTACTTGGCCCCGCCCACCGCGCCGATCCCCAGCTTCCAGCGCCCGATGTTGAGGATGTTGAATGCGATCTTGTGCCCCTGCCCGATGGTCCCCAGCACCGAGTCGGCGGGGATGGTGCAGTCCTCGAGGAACAGCGGGCAGGTGGAGCTCCCCCGGATGCCGAGCTTGTGCTCCTCGGGGCCGATGGTCAGGCCGGGCGCGCTGCGCTGGACGAGGAAGGCGGTGAACTTCTCGCCGTCGACCTTGGCGAAGATGGTGAACAGGTCGGCGAACCCGGCGTTGGTGATGAACAGCTTCGAGCCGGTCAGCTTCCAGCTCGCGCCGTCAGCCGATTTGACCGCCTTGGTCTTGGCGGCGAGGGCGTCGGAGCCCGACCCCGGCTCGGTCAGCGCGTAGGCCGCGATGAGCTCGCCGCTGGCCAGCTTCGGCAGGTAGCGGGCGCGTTGCTCGGCCGTCCCGAACAGCACGATGGGCATGGTGCCGATGCCGACGTGCGCGCCGAAGCTGACCGCAAACGACCCCTGCCGGCTCGCCGCCTCGGTGATGAGGCTGGAGCTGGTCTTGTCGCCGCCGAGGCCGCCGTAGGCCTCGGGGACGTCGTGGCCGAGGAGCCCGACGCCCCCCGCCTTGACCAGCAGCTCGCGCATGAGGCCGGGCTTCTTGGCCTCGATCTCCGCGACCCGCGGCGCGACCTCCCGGGCGACGAAGTCGTCGGCCGTCTCCTTCATCATCCGCTGCTCGTCGGAGAGCATCTCCGGCGTGAAGATGGTGACCGACCCCGTCGGCTCGAGCAGGAAGCCGCCGCCGGGGGAGAGGGTGATGCCCGGCGTCGACGTCGCCGGGGTGCTGGGGCTCGCAGCAGGCGCGTTCGAAGGGGCAGCCATGCTCACAGGATATCAGCTTGCGGCGCTCGAGGCTCGACCGCAGCCCGCGGCGCCCCTCAATTTCTCGGCTCAAGGACCTTCGTCCGCCGGTCGATGAAAGATCAGCGCGCGTGGGGCGGCGTCTGCGCGCGCCTTGTGCCAAAAACGCCGTGACCCCTTGCGTGAAGCTGGGGCTCGAATACCCTGAACCGAACGGATGAGCGCGCCGACGCGACCCCGAAATCGCGGCGATCGCCCCCGGGTGGCCCTAGTCCTCTCCGGCGGCGGCGCGCGCGGCGCCTACGAGGCGGGCGTCATGCGCTACATCCGCGAGGACCTGGCCGGCGATCTCGGCGGGCAGGTCCAGTTCGACATCATCTGCGGCACCTCCGTGGGGGGAATTCACGCCTGCTTCTTCGCGGCCACCTCCGACATCCCCGAGAAGCAGGGACGCATGCTGGTCGACCGCTGGGAGAGCTTCGTGCTCGAGGAGATGGTCAGCTTCGGCGTCAAGGAGTTCATGCGCGCGCCGGCCACGCTCCTCGGCAGCGGCCACATCGAGGACGTGGACGGCGAGCGGCGCCTGGGCGGTATCGTCAAGACCCAGCAGCTCGAGAAGGTCGTCCGCCGCCTCATCCCCTGGCACCGCCTGGGCCCCAACCTCAGCGAAGGGAAGCTCGAAGCCCTGGCCATCACGGCCACCGATATTGGATCCGGGAAGTCGGTGGTGTTCCTGCAGACCGCCTCGGGCCGCGCGCCCGTCTGGAGCCAGGACCCGTTCGTGCGCGCGCAGGAGGTGACGATCGCGCCCGAGCACGCGCTCGCGTCGGCGGCGCTCCCCATCCTGTTTCCCGCCGTGGCCGTCGGCGAGCGCTTCTTCTGCGACGGGGGCCTGCGCCAGAACACGCCGCTGTCCCCGGCGCTGCGGCTCGGCGCCGACAAGGTGCTGGTGATCGGCCTCCGCCACAAGCCGCCCGGCAACGGCAGCGGCGACGTCCCCGAAGAGTCGATGCCGTTCCCGGGCGCGGCGTTCCTGGTGGGTAAAATCCTCGACGCCTTCCTGCTCGACCACATCGACTACGACCTCGATCGGCTCCGCCGCTTCAACGCCCTCATAGAGGCGGTGCGCGCCGTCGGCAGCCCCGACCACGTCTCCCGCTTCGACGAGGTGGTGACGCGGATGCGCGGCGCCCCCTACCGGATTGTCGGCGAGTTCATGATCCGCCCCTCGGCGGACCTGGGCGAGATCGCCGGGCACGTCGCCCGCACGGGGCGCTTCAAGGGCTCGGGGGGCGGCGCCGGCATCCAGCTGCTCCGCCGGCTGGCGACGGCGCGCGGCGCCGACGAGGCCGACCTGCTCTCGTACATCCTTTTCGACGGCTTCTACGCCGCCGAGGTGGCGCGGCTCGGCTACGAGGACGCCCGCGCGCAGCACGACGTGCTTGCCAAGTTCCTCGGCGACAGCGTCGTCCGCGAGTAGCTACTTCACCACGCGGAGGCGCGGGCGGCTGCGGCGGCGCGGCGAGACCATCGGCTCCTCGTCGTCGAGGGCCGTGGCCGCGTCTGCCGAAGCGGGGACGGAGCGGAGGCGCGCCGCGCGGCGCATCGGCAGCATGAGCTCGTCCTCGGCCGGCACGCCGAGGTCGTAGTCCGGCGCGGTGTCCGGAATCGGCCGGGCCGGGATGATGGCGACGTCGTCGGGCACGTCCTCGGCGTAGAGCACGCCCCGCCCGTCGGTGCAGGCGACGACGTAGACGGCCGACCAGGGGACGACGGTGAGGTGGGCCGTCCGCGAGAACGACAGCGTGGCGCGGACGCCGTAGTCGTCGACCTCGAGGTCGGGGATCGGGATCGGCAGGTCGTGGCCGTACTGCAGGACGAGGTGCGCCTCGCCACGCAGCGACGCCGGGACGATCACGCCCGACCGGCGCGCGTCGAGGTGGAGCGATGTCCAGCCGTCCCGCAGGAGCGTCTGGAAAGCCTGCCGCTTCGAAGGTCGTTCGCTTGAGCTCATGCGCGCGGAGGAGGGCCGATTGGCCGCTAGAGTCTTACTTGGAAGCTGGCCGGTTGCAACGGCCTTCCGCGGCGAAAGGCCACCGCGGGCCCGACCCCGTCGGAAATCGAACGAAATTTTTGCGGGGCCACGCGTCGCGGCTCGCGTTTTTGCGATACGCTTCTGGCATGAACCGCCTCACGCCCGCGCCGCCGCCCGGCGTGCCGCCGCGCTTCCCTTCGGGGTGGCGCGCGCGCCTCGGCCGGGACCCGGTGCCGATCTTGCTGCGCGAGGGGAGCCCGGCGCTGGTGGCGCGGGTGCGGCGCGATCTCATCGACGACGAGGAGGCGCCGCGCGGAGACGAAGTCGCCGCCTACGCCGAGGTGAAGGCCTTCCTGCGCAAGCAGGAGAAGCAGGGCTCTTTCCCGGCGAAACCCCCGGAGAAGACGCTCGGTCCGGCCAAGTTCGCGCGCGCCGTGGCGACGCTGCGGGCCCTCGAGCGGCTCGCGGATTTCGGCCTCGACAAGCAGCACGCCGCCGTGAGCGGCGCCGCCGATCTGCTGTTCTCGTCGCAGGCGCGCGACGGCGGCATCGGGGATCTGGCGCTCGGCGAGACCGCCGACGCCCGCCCCAAGGTGGTCGCCGTGCACTTCCAGGGCTGGGCGCTGGCCGCCCTCTGCCGGGCCGGCTACGACGCGGATCCGCGCGTCGAACGCGGCTTCCGCTACCTCCTGGCCAACCGCCAGGCCGACGGGGGGTGGGCCTGGCGCGGCGTGCGGACCGATTCCGCGGCGCGGCCCTCGAGCCACCTCGTCACGGGCATGGCGCTGCGCGCCTTCGCCGCCTCGGCGTCGCGCCGCACGTCGCGCGAGGCGCGGCGGGCGGCCGAGCTGCTCGCCACCCGTTTCCTGCAGCCGGATCGCTACCCCGACCGCAAGGCGGCCAGCTTCTGGGAGCAGATCGGCGAGCCGCGCTTTTACACCGACGTCCTCGACGCCCTCGACGGCGTCACCGCGGTGGGCCTCGGCAAGGAGAACTCCGGCGTCCGCACCGCCGAGGCCTACGTCCGCAGCCGCCAGAACGCGGACGGCCTCTGGTACCCGGGCGCGCCCGTACGCCCCGACGGCGCGGCGTCGAAGCCAATTGCCGTCGTCACGCCGAAGGAACGGGAGCCTGCGCGCTGGCTGACGGTGCGCGTGCTCATCGTCCTCCGGCGGGTCAACTAGCCAAAATCGTGCTACAAAGCGGGTCCTTGCCCCAGCCACGCCACACGATCGCACCCTCGATAGCGGACGTCCGCGCGATCCACGACCTTCCGATCCCGGACCTCCTCCTGCGCGCCCAGCTCGTCCACCGCGAGCACCATCGCGCGAACGACGTGCAGCTCTGCGCGCTCCTGTCGGTGAAAACCGGCGGCTGCCCGGAGGACTGCGCGTACTGCCCGCAGTCGTCGCACTACGACACCGGCCTCGACCGCGAGCGGATGATGAGGCCGCCCGAGGTGCTCGAGGCAGCCGCGAAGGCCAAGGCCTCCGGCGCGACGCGCTTTTGCATGGGCGCCGCCTGGCGCGAGGTCAAGGACGGGCCCGCCTTCGACGAGGTGCTGGCCATGGTGCGCGGCGTGCGCGCGCTCGGCATGGAGGCCTGCTGCACGCTCGGCATGCTGAGCGCGGGGCAGGCGCAGAAGCTGGCCGACGCCGGACTCACGGCCTACAACCACAACCTCGATACCTCGCGCGCGTTCTACGGGTCGATCATCTCGACGCGCACCTACGATGACCGGCTGCGCACCCTCGACAACGTCCGCCGCGCCGGCATCACCGTCTGCTCGGGCGGCATCATCGGCATGGGCGAATCGCTCGACGATCGCTGCGGCATGCTCATGACGCTCGCCAACCTCGACCCGCAGCCGGAGAGCGTCCCCATCAACGCGCTCGTCGCCACCGAGGGGACGCCGCTCGCGGATCGCCCGCCGATCGACCCGCTGGAGCTGGTCCGGATGATCGCCACCGCGCGGATCCTGATCCCGCGCGCCCGCGTGCGGCTCTCGGCCGGGCGCCTGGGCCTGTCGCGCGAGGCGCAGCTGCTCTGCTTCCTCGCCGGCGCCAACTCGATCTTCTACGGCGAGAAGCTGCTGACCACCGGCAACCCCGACGTCGAGGCCGACCTCAGCTTGCTGCGCGACGCGGGCATGCGCCCTCTCGAGCTCGAGTAACACCACCAAAGGAAGACCTTTGAGCCGTCCCGCCCCTTTCGCCCCGGAACTGCGCGCGCTCGACGCGGGCGATCTCGCGAAGCACGCCCCGTGGACGCAGCCCTGGTGGCGCCCGACGGCCGGCGACGGGCCGACGTTGTTCTGGGTGCTCCTCATCCACGTGCTGTCGGTGGTGGGCCTGGTCCTCTTCCCGCTCCCCGGCTGGCCCGTGTTCCTCGGCGCGGTGGTGCTCCACTTCCTCGGCGGCCTCGGCACCACCGTCTGCTACCACCGCGCCATCGCCCACAAGTCCGTGAAGCTCCACCCGGCGGTGCGCAACGTGCTCACGTTCTTCGCGATGCTGAACGGCTCGGGCTCGCCGCTGTCGTGGGCCGCCTACCACCGCCTCCACCACGCCAAGTCCGACACGCCCGAGGACATCTCCAGCCCGCGCGTGGGCGGCTTCTGGTGGTCGCACCTGCGCTGGCTCTGGCAGGCGGGCAAGGCGCCGATCTCGAAGTACTGCCGCGACATCGACACCCCGGGCGCGCGCGCCTGGACGCGGTTCCAGATCCCCTTGCTCGCGCTGACGCTGCTCATGGGCCTCCCCTTTGGCCTCGCCGCCTTCTTCTGGCTGGGGCCGATCCGGGTGACGTTCGCGCTGCACGCCCAGTGCTTCGTCAACAGCGTTTGCCACATGCGCCCCGACGCGGGCCCCGACGAGCAGACGGCGCGCAACGTCCGCTGGCTGTCGCTGCTCCACCTCGGCCAGGGCGAGAACTGGCACCAGAACCACCACGACCGCCCCGGCTCGGCGCGCCTCGGCTGGGGCTCGTCGCAGATCGATCTCGGCTGGGCCACGATCCTGCTGCTCGAGCGCCTCGGCCTCGCTACGGACGTCCGCCGCCCGGCGGTCGAGCCCTCGCTCGACGCCGCGGCTTAGGCCTCAACCGCCAGCAGGCCGCCGAGCACGGCGAGCGCGAGGCGTCCCCGAGGTGGCGGCCGGCGGTTCATGGCACGCGGAAGGAGCCGATGTGGATGGAGCGCGATTTCGCGCCGGACTTGTAGTAGTCGCCCATGTACCAGAAGGTGGCGTCGTCGCTCGGGTCGATCACGGTGGTGGAGAAGTCCTCCCAGCGCAGCCCGCTGATCTGCGCCGCCTGGCCCGCCGCGACGACGGACTCGTGGAAGCCGAGGGTGCCGAGCGGGTCGGCGGCGGACCGCGCGGCGAAGCGCTGGCCCGGGTAGCTCGAGGCGTCGCCGAACGAGTAGCCGATGCCGATGTCGCCCCGGCTGTCCATGGCGGCGCTGGCGAGCCAGCGGTACGAAGCGTCGGGGACGAACGTGCTCTGCTGGTAGAGCGTGACGTTGCCGGCGGCGTCGACGCGGAACTCGTACCAGCGCACGCCGCCGCCGGTCGAGGGGCCATTGATGGAGTGGGTGATGACCAGCGACTGGTGGTCGCCGAAGTTTCGGTAGGCGAGCCGCTGCATCAGCTTGTCGCCCTGGGCGTCGAGCTTCGTGGTGGTCCCCTGCTGCGGAACGCAGCTCGTGAGCTGGCCGTTGCAGAGGTAGTTGTAGCTCGCCACCGTGATCTTGGTCGGCCCGGTCAGCGTCGTCGCGGACGGCGTGGTCCAGTCGACGTGCATCTTGTAGACGTAGATCCCGTCGTCGCTGTAGACGCTCTGGAGCTGCGTCCCGCCGGCCGCCAGCAAGATGTTCGGCGCGCCCGACGGCGGCAGCATCGTGCCGTCGAGGTCAGCGGGGTTGAGGAAGTTGACCCCGGACTTACCGACGCATTGCTCGGTCGCTGCCTGGCCGGCGAGCATCTTGGTTCGGTCGGCGACGCAGACGCGCTTCTGGACCACGGTGTCGCCCGCGCTGGTGGTGACGTAGTAGCCGTCCGGCCAGACGCCGAGCCGCGGGTAGTCGGGAAACTCCGCGCGCGCGAACTCGTAGCGGGCGTAGCTGCCGAGCGGATCGCCCGTGGTGCTCACCGCGTAGCACATGGCGTAGGGCGTGCTGAACACGGGCTGGATGAAGACCCAGCGCCCGGCCAGCTGATCGTAGCGGACGAGCATGTCGCCGCGATCAGTGGCGTCGGCGCCGCTCGCCATGCCTTCGCAGCGCCCGCCGAAGCCGGAGAAGATCGAGTTCGACGCCACCGGGCCCTTCAGCGACATGCCGGTCGACCCGTACATCGCCCCCTTCTTCGTGTAGACGGCGAGCTGCCAGTTGACGACCTGGACGATGTGGTTCGGCCCCACGGCCAGGCTCGGATCGGAGGGATCGCCGTTGCCCGGGATGCCGTCGAAGTTGTCGAGCAGCGTGAGCGCGGCCTTCGCCCCCTGCGTCGTCTGCGTGACCGGCGCCGTCTGGCCCGCGGCGCCGCCCGCCCCCGCCGTTCCCGTCGTGCCGCTGGCTCCGGCGGCGCCGCTGGTGCCGCCGCGGCCGCCCGCTGCCGTGCCGGCCGCGCCGCTCACGCCGGCCGCACCGCTCGCGCCGGCCGCGCCACCGCCGGTGCCCGACAAGCCGCCGGCGCTGGTGCCGGCCGCGCCGCCCTTGCCACCGACACCGGCCGTCCCGGCGGTCGCCGTCCCGGCCGCGCCCGCGGTTCCGACGGTGCCCCCCGCGCCGGACGCGCCAGTCCCCGCAGCGCCCATCGTGGCTCCTGCCGCGCCCCCGGTCCCGGCGCCACTGCGACCCGCGCTGCCGGCCCCGGTGCCGGCGGTTCCCGACGGACCGCTGCTCGACCGTGCGCAGCCGAGGGCGACAGCGAGCAAGACGAGGAACTTCGGCAGCGAACGGGGCATCGCGCGCTCAGGGGCCGTAGTTGCAGTTGCCCGTCCGGATGTCGTAGCCGAAGTTCCCGGAGGTCTGGTCCCAGCTCGAGTGGCCGACGACGGTCCACGCCGTGCCGTTGTATTTCATGAGCGAGTCGCCGTGAGCCGCGGCGTGGGAGAACCCGCGCCCGACCATCATGGAGGCGATCTGCGCGCGGCCTGCGGCATCGAGCGGCGGCTGGCTGTCGCTGGCGTCGCAGGCGCCGCCGGTGTTGGTCGTCACCATCGGGTTGCTGAAGGCGACGAGGTGCTCCCAGGCGCAGGCGGCGCCTGTCACCGGATCGACGCAGCCGGCCGGCGCATCGGCGACGCGCTTGACGTCGTAGTGGACGGTGCAGACGTCCACGCCGAGGCCCGAATCGCCGATGATGTAGAACTCGGCCCAGCCCTGGTAGTCGGTCGTGCTCACCACGGCCATGCCCCGCTCGCCGCACACGCCCGGGTTGGGGAAGCCGCCCCCCGCGTCCGCCGCCCCGGCGCCGCCGGCGCCGGCGCTCCCGGTGTTGCCCGCGGTCCCGGTCGTGCCGGCGGTGCCGGTCGTGCCGGCGCTCCCCGCGGCGCTCGAACCGCCGGCGCCCCCGGCGCCGCCTGTGCCCGGCGTCGATGACCCGCCGCTCGAGCAGGCGGCGCCCGCGAGCGCCGCGCCGAGGAGCCCGAGGATCAGCACGTAGTCTCTCATTCGCATCACGTCCTGTCGTTTCTGGCTCTGGCCGTCACTGCGGGCCGCCGCCGTTGATGGCGTAGAGGTCGTCGGTGAGGAAGTTGTGCCCGACGAGCTTGTTGAAGTAGTCGTTCGACGAGGAGAGATCGAACTTCACGTAGAAGACGGTCTTCTTGTCGGGCGTCACCTCGCGGATGACACCGCCGGTCCCGTAGTTGACCAGCGTGTTCCCGTTGCCGAGCCGGAGGGCCATGCCGCGCGAGGCGGCCCATTCGCCGCCGTCGGTGGCGCCGTCGCCGTACATCCAGATCCGCGTCAGCACCTTGCTGGTCGCGTCGATCGTGAACTCCTCGAAAGCGTGCTGGTGCATCCCCGCGGCGCTGTCCTTCGTGTACTGGGGGAGGTGGGTGGAGACGAGCAGCGTCCCCTGCGGCGTGAGGTTGGGGAAGTGCTGCCAGACGAACGACCAGGGTGACGGGGAGAAGGTGTAGGCGCCCGTCCCCGTCCCGTAAGTCGCGACCAGCGCCCCGCTCGTACGATTGATCACCGCGATGTTGTTCGACTCCGGGAACGACAGGATGACGGTGTCGCTCGCCGGATCGTAGTTCACGACGTTCGAGTAGCAGTTGGCGAACCCCGTCGAGGGGCAGGTCCAGATCGTCTTGACGTTCCCCGAGCGGTCCATCGCGCGCAGCGTGGAGTTCGGCCGGGTGCACTCCTCGGTGTCGTAGAGCAGCGTCCCGTCGGTGGTCATGTCGACGCCGTCGGAGAGCTGCGGCACCGTCACGGTCTGGTTGTACGTCTCGCGATCGAGCGTCATCTTCACGACGGCCGACGTCGTCCCGCAGCCGAAGGCCCGCTTCTCGACGAACAGGTACTGGCCGTCGCGCGCCACGCGCGGGAACGACGAGACGTCGGTGCTCGAGCCGTCGGCGTAGTACCAGACGACGCGCCCCTGGCGGTCGAGGATGTAGAGCCACCAGGTGGAGTAGAAGTAGCAGGAGTCGTCGACGCAGGTGTTGGGCGAGTTCTCGACCGCGCCCACGAGGTAGCGGTCTGTGGTCGCCAGCGTCGAGTCGTACATCATCACCGTCGGCTTGGGCATGCCGGCCGGGACCGCGCCGGTGGTCCCCATGTAGTCCTTGGTCTTGTAGTCCGTCCCGGAGAGGCGGCTGACGATGCGGAGGGTGACGGCGGTCGAGCCGGGCACTCCGAGCACCACCTCGCGGTGGCTCCCTGTCGCGCCGGCGACGAGGTGCGAGGTTATCAGGCTGCTGCCCGCGAAGCTGAACTCGAGGTACGTCTGATCGGCCGCCTTCGTCTGGGTCCAGGTGACGATCAGGATCGTGTTCACCATGGTCGAAACTTTGACGGTGACGCCGGAAACGAACTGATCGCCGGCGCCGGCCCCTGCGGCGCCGGCCCCCGCGGCGCCGGTGCCCGCCGCGCCGTTGCCCGCGGTGCCCGTCGCGCCGCCGCCGCCCCGTCCACCCGCGCCGGCTGCGCCGGTGGTTCCCGCGGTGCCGGTGCCCGTGCCCGCGGCCCCGCCCCGTCCCGCCGCGGACGTCCCGCCTGCGCCCGCGGCGCCCGATCCGGCGGTGCCGCTCCCCGCGGTGCCGCTCGTCCCGGTCGTGCCCGCTCCGCCCCCGCTCGTCCCCGCCGTCGGCCCGCCGCTTCCGGCCGTGCCGCCCGACGTGCCCGCGGTCCCCGTCGACGACGAGCCGCCGGTCGCCCCGGTCCCCGTGCCGCCGCCGTTGCTGGGCAGGCAGGCCGCGCCGTGAACCACCGCCAGCGTGAGCGCGGCCGAGAGCCAGAACCGCGTCGTCGTCGTCGTCGTCATGGCGATCCTCCTCCTCCATAGAGGGTGGTGGCGAGCGTCTGGAACCCGAAGGCGACGCCGGCGCCCGAATTCAACTTCCACATCGACGTCCCCGAAGCGTCGAGCCGCTCCATCTGGCCCGCCGTCGACCAGTTCACGAACGTGCCGCCGTCGGCGAGGCGGATCGGCTGGCCGAGGACGAAGGTGTAGACGGGCGGGTTCGCCATGTAGCTCCAGACCTGTGTGGCCTGCATCGCCGTGAAGTCGAGCTGGTACTCGAGGACGCGCGACACGTCGCCGCCGGCGCCGTCGTTGTCCATGACCAGGATGTGGTCCCCGACGACCTCGAACTGGTGTTCGTGCAGGAAGCGGGCGGAGCCCGCGGCGAACTTCATCGTCGCGCCGTACGTCCCGAGCACCCAGGCGCACGTCCCGGTGGCCCGATCGACCTTGGCGATGCTGCTGAAGTTGCGCATGCCGACGTAGTAGGCGCCCGCGGCCGGGTCGTAGTTGAGGGCGTTGGTGAACGTCCACCCTTGCGCGGGATCGTCGCCGGGCGTGGTGGTCGGATCGAAGCAGTCCCACGACGTCCACACCGTCCGCTGCGTGCCGTCCGGCGCCACCTCCACGATCTTGTTGCCGCGCACGCGCGCCCCGGTGGCGTCCGTCATGTCGTCGAAGGCGATGGCCCCGAGCGTGCCGTCGGGCATCTCCACGAAGTCGTGGGCCAAGAATGGGATCGGGATCCGGGTCACCTGCGAGCCGTCGAGGGACACCCGCACCAGCGCCGAGTCGGCGGAGGGCTCGCCGGAGATCTGGGCCGCGTTGTAGAGCACGCTCGTGCCGTCGAGCGAGAGCCGGACACGGTAGGCGTCGAGCCCGCTCTCGTCGGTGCGGTACCAGACGATGTCGCCGTTCGCGTTCAGGATGGTGACGGCGGAGGTGGCGCCGAGCACCGGAACGACGACGAACCCCGTGAACCCGTCCCCGGTCCGCGTCAGCGCCGGGAGGCCGACCGGGAGGACGCCGGTGCGGATGGTCTGGACGTCGCTCGCCGCGACGTCCGCGCCCCCCTCCGACGTCACGACGCGGAAGTAGACGGGCGTATCGGCCGTCAGCCCGAGCAGGATCGCCGCGTGGTTCCCCGTCGCCGCCGCATCGATCGGGGTCCGCGTGCCGAGATCGTCCTTCGTCGGCCCGAACTCGACGTACCCGGTGGTGGGGACGCTCGTCGACCAGCTCACGTCGACCACGGTGGAGATCTGCGGGCTCACCACGGCGACGACGTCGGACGGCCGCTTCGGATCGGGGGAGCTGCCGCAGCCGCCCGCGACGAGCGCCGCGAGCGCCACCATGACCGGCAGGCGGCGCTTCACGAGGCGCCTCCGGCGGGAGTGAGGATCGTGAGCAGCACGGGCGCGGGGGTCGAGCAGCGGCTGCAGGTGAGGGCCAGCATCCACGTCCCCGCCGGCGCGCCCGAGAACCCCGTGAACGCCGCACCCGTCGCCCGATCCTTGGCCTGGGCGAGATCGGCCGTCTTGCCGCCGACCAGCTGGATGTCCCAGAGGTTCGTGGCGATCGTTTCGAGGTCGAAGATCCGTGCCTGGATGTCGGCCGCGGTCATGCCGGCGTAGAACCCGATGGTGAGGCCGTCGATGCTCTGGAGGGGCGGCGGATTCCCCTGCCCATCGCGCGTGAGCGCGTGCCAGTCGACGACCCACGGCCCGGCCGCGGGGACGGACACCGGGGTGAGGGAGGTCAGATCAGCGGAGAAGGTGAGGAGACCGCAGCCCGTCGGCGCCGCGACGGTCGTGTTCGTCGACGTGCTCGTCGGCCGCAGGAACATCATCGTCCGCGCGCCGACGCCGGGCCGGGTCCCCTTGGTGAACAGCAGGAGGTACGTGTACGACGTGCTCTCGATGTACTTCGACGCGACGTCGATCGCCGTGCCGTTGAACGACAGCTGCGAGAGCTTCATGCAGGTCGAGCTGTGATCGGTGTAGAAGTCGAGATAGCCGTCGACCGAGGACTGCGAGAGTGTTCCGGCAGCGAGCTTCTGGGCGACGTCGCTCTCGGAGAGGCGCGAGACCCGGATGAGGGCGACGTCGTCGATGTCCGTCTGCGCGGCGACCGGGTGGCACTGCAGATCGTCGACGATGCCCGACCAGCAGATGTCGAGGTCCGTCGCCGAAGCGGTCTCCGTGAACGGGATCGCCAGGCTCGCCGTCGTCGAATAGTTGTTCGCGTCGCCGAGCGCGATGGTCCCGTCCGTCGTTGGCGACGACGAGCCGCACGCCGCGAGCGCGGACAGACCTGCCGCGAGGACGATCAGCGGGTGCCGGACGTGGAGGTCTCCTTGGGCGCGAGAGCGCATTTTTCGTGCATGTCCGGATCGGCCGCTTCCGCGGCGATTTCCAGCTGTTGGCGCCCGTCGGCAGCTTCATACCTGGAATGCCGGGCCGATTGTTTTCCGACGACGAATTGCGAGCTGCCGTCGACGGCTGTCGGCACCTAACGGCCATTCCGCGATGCATGCGCCGCGCGTCCAGCGGCGCTGCTGCAGCTCAGGTGCCGAAGCCCCACTGCCGGCGCACCTCGTAGAGCCCGAGCGCGACCGCCGTCGAGAGGTTGAGCGAGCGCAGCTCGGGATCGAGCATCGGGATGGCGACGGTCCGCGCCGCCTCACGCGCGAGCAGCGCCTCGGGCAGGCCGACGCTCTCGCGCCCGAACACCAGCACCGACGGACGCGGATAGGCGATCTCCTGGTAGCGGCGCGCCGCGCGCGCGGTGAAGAAGAACGGCGTGCCCAGCGCCGGCAGGCCGCGCTCGAAGGTCGGCCAGTCGGGCCAGAGGCGCGGGTTCACGCGCGCCCAGTAGTCGAGCCCGGCCCGGCGCACCTCCTTGTCCTCGAGCGAGAACCCGAGCGGCGCGACGAGGTGAAGCTGAGCGCCCGCGGCGAGGCAGCTGCGGCCGGCGTTCCCCGTGTTCCAGTGAATCTCGGGCTCGACCAGCACGACGTGGAGCACGGCGGGGATGTTAAGGCATCATCGGCAGCCGTGCCGCGAATCGATGCCCTCGTCGCCCGCAACCTCGGCTGGTCGCGCGCCGCCGCGCGCGACGCGATCGCCGACGGACGTGTGCGCGCGCGCGACGGCGCCGCGCTCGATCCACGCACCGACGTCGGCGACGACGCCCTCCCGCTCGCGGTGATGATCGACGACGCCCCCGACGAGCTCGTCGACCGCGTCGACCTCATGTTGCACAAGCCGGTGGGGTGCGTGACCGCGCTCCGCGACCCGCGCCACCCGACCGCGTACGCGCTGCTGCGCGACGCGCCCCTGCACGCCGAGCTCCGGCCGGTGGGGCGGCTCGATCTCGACACCTCGGGGCTGCTGCTCTGGACCACCGACGGCCCCTGGCTGCAGCGCCTCACCCACCCGAAGCGCGCGCTCCCCCGCACCTACCAGGCGGCGCTCGCGCGGCCGTTCCGATCGCCGCCGCGCGATCTCGAACTCGACGACGGCCACCGGCCCCACATCGAGGGGCTGGACACGCTGCCCGCCGACGACGCTCACCCCGCGCTCGCCCGCCCGGCCGAAGCGACCGTGCTCGCGACCATCACCATCACCGGCGGCGCGTATCACGAGGTGCGGCGGATCTTCGCCGCGCTCGACAGCCACGTCCTCGCCCTCTGCCGGGTGGGCTTCGGCCGCCTCCAGCTCCCGCGCGAGCTGCCGCCCGGCGGCTACCGCGCGATCGCGCCAGCAGACGTCGCGGGCTGACGCGCCGCTATCGAGAGCCGGCAGCCGCCTTCTTGAGCGCCTCGCGGATCTCCGGGTGCTCGTCGAGGAACGCCTGGCGGCTCTCGCGGCTGGTCTCGACGACAATCGTGGTGTCGTTGAGGATCTTCGACTGGCAGCCGAGGCGCGAGTTCGGGCGGACGTCGAACGCCTTGTCCATGATGTCCTCTTCGCGATCGGAGGCCTCGGCCAGATCGGAGAGCCCCTGCTTGACGTAAACGTGGCAGGTCGAGCAGGCGCAGACGCCGCCGCACGCCGAGCCGACCTGCGCGCCCGCCTTCTGCGAGGCCTCGAGGATGCTGGTCCCCACCGGCACCTCGATCTCGATTCCGTCGGGCTCGAATCTCACCTTCGGCATGACGTCACCCGTGCGTGTGCCCCCGGTGATCGCGGACCCGCGTCGCCACGTCGGTCTTGGGGGCGGTCTCATCGACCTTCGCCTCCACCGTGGCGACGTTCTGGCCGCGCAGCCCCAGCTCGACGACCCGGCGCATCCGCCGCGTCACGAACTCCTTCGATGCGCGCTCGACCTCTTCAATCGCGCTCCGAATCGCTTGGTGATCC
>Ga0306920_100002765_pt1 | contig 22126 bp, 15 predicted proteins | sample flu12Cox44000170_FD_204666 | JGI IMG/M metagenome (GOLD analysis project Ga0306920, IMG submission 204666) | Lab enrichment of tropical soil microbial communities from Luquillo Experimental Forest, Puerto Rico - flux4day.12C.oxic.44.000.170 (v2)... | ecosystem: Environmental > Terrestrial >...
GTCGGCTGTGCAGGTAGAGCAGCGCGTTCGGATCGCGGCTGGAGATCATCACATGCCGGGACTTGGCGCGCGGAGCCAGGAAGGCAACCAGGTCATCCAGGAACCCGCGGTCCGTCTGCATCAGGTCCAGCTTGACGATCCCGGCGGCCGCCGCGCCGTCCCAGGCTTGTACCAGCGTCGGCCCTCGGAACACCTGCCGGGCCAGCCAGCCCCACCAGTGGTCGCGACCTGCAACGAGCTGGCCACGCGCGGAGATCACGTCGATCTCCATGACGTCGGCTCCGTACTGCAGCGCCGTGGACAGCGTTCCGAGGTTGTTGCCCGCGTTGTGCGCGACCCCGAGAACGCGCGGGTAGTCGTGGGCAAGTGCGGGCTCCAGCTGGACCGTGTCATAGAACTGGGCTGGGGGCGCTGAACCGGCGTATTGCTGCACGTAGGGCCAGGCCACGACCGCCGCGACCACCAGCGCAATCACCAGCCCCCCGGCGATTGCCCATCGGAGACGACCCCTTCGCAATCGGGCCACGCTCACTCCTAGCCTCACGTGCTCCGGCTCTGCCGGGCATATTCCCGACCTTAAACCGGACTGGATCACCGCAGCACGAATCCCGGGACTAGCGGGTCGTCCGGGTCGATCGAGAACACGTGCTCGCCGGTGCGGTACGCCGTCCCGGTGACCTGGGGGATGACGGCGGGGCGTCCATCGACGTCGACGGTGTCGAGCACGGTCCCGGTGAACGTGCTGCCGATGATGGACTCGTGCCGCAGCGCGGTGCCGGCGGGCAGGCGGCCGTCGGCGGCGAGGATCGCGAGCCGGGCGCAGGTGCCCGAGCCGCACGGGGACCGGTCGACCTCGCCGTCGGCGAAGACGGTCACGTTGCGCTGGCGCACCTGTCCGGCGGCATCACCCAGGTCGTCGAACCAGATGGTGCCGTAGATGCCGTTCAGGCGCGGGTCGGTCGGGTGCACGGCCTGCCCGGCGTCGTTCAGGGCCCACTTGATCTCGCGGCCGAGCGCGATGAGGTCACCGAGGCGCTCCGGCGTGACGGTCAGGCCAAGCTGGGCCGCGGGCAGGGTCGCGTAGATGGCCCCGCCGAAGGCCACGGTCACGCGGACCTCGCCCAGGGAGGTGGCCACCGGCACGTCGCGGGCGACCACCCAGCTGGGGACGTTGACGAAATCGACGGCGACCACCCGCGCGTCCTGGCGGTGCACCCGCGCGGTCACCCGCCCGGACGGCACGTCGATCACCACGTCGGCGCTGCCGGTCTCCGGGGCCGCGACCCGGCCGGTGTCCACCGCCCAGACCCCGAGCGCGATGGTGCCGTGCCCACAGGCGGTGGAGAAACCATCCTTGTGCCAGAACAGCACGCCCAGGTCGGCGCCCTGGTCGTCTGGCGGCACGATGAACCCGCCGTACATGTCCGCATGGCCGCGCGGTTCTGAGCACAGCACCGCGCGCAGGCCTTGAACCGCGGGGTCCTGGATCGCCCGGGCCCGCCGCTCGGCCACCGTCCGGCCCGGGATCGGTACGGGAGGGTCCGCCACGATCCGGAACGGCTCCCCGCCCGTGTGGTAGTCCGTGGCCGGAATCGTGCGCAGGGCCAGCCGGGACGTTGCCCCGGTAACCGCCGTCGGCACGAGATCAGGGATTACTCGGTTGCCTTGACGGCTGACGGTGTAGCCGAGGGTTCTGGGCTTGCGGGTGCGGGGGAGCGTTCGAAGACGTAGAGATGGTTCAGGCCCAGCTGGAACGTGCGGTGTTTGACTCGCTGCCACAGCGGAGCCGTGAAAATCTGGTCGAGGTTGTCCGGCTGGAATCCGTGGTGCTGGTGAGCCTCCATCCCCGCGACCAGGTGAAGCCGCATGAGCACGTGGAGGATCTTGTCGACCGTCGGCGCTGGCACGGTCATGATCAGCGGTCCGCTGGGAACCACCAGCCGGGCAATCGTCTCAGCCCAGCTCGGCAGCTCGTCTTCGGGCACGTGCTCGATGACCGCCAGCGCGGTGACCGCGTCGAATGACTCGTCCGGCAGCTCGGGCAGGTCCTCGGGGAACAAGCCCTTCACCATCGTCACTCCGGGGATCGAGGGCACCGCGGCCAGCTCGGGGTCGATGCCGACTCCACGAGCCCCGGTGAGACGGAACAGCGTGCCGTCGTGCGTGCCGATATCGAGCACGCGCGCACCCGGCGGCAGTTCGCGCCGCGCTTTCCTGATCCGCACCTTCTGCAGGTAGCGGTCCAGCCAAGTCATATGCTCCTCCGGGTGGCGTACTGGCGACGGACGACCGGCGAAGGCCCGAGACCTGCTCAGGAAACTTCGCCGCAAACCGAGCCGAGAACCGACGTCTGAAACCCAGGCACACTGGCGATGTGGTACCTGAAACTACCCAGTTTCAATTGAGTGCCGGCTCTGCGGTAGACCAAGGGTGCAGTGTAGCGCACGCGACGGCCAGGACGCCGGTGCCGGCGTCTTTTGGCCGAGCTCGCCGGCGTAAGCGAGGCGGTGCCGGAACCTTGTGCGCCCGGGCAGCTAGCTCCCGCACCAGGCGGTCGCCCGCGGTGCCCGGGCTGAATGCTATGGCGGCCGCGAGGCAGGCGAACGGCGTGGCCGCCAGCACGTACCGGTAGTCGAAGGTGGCGGTCGCGGCCGGGATGACGATCAGCGCGAACGAGATCGTCCACGGCAGCAGCGCCTCCCCGCCGATCCGTCGCCAGGCCAGCACGATCCCGCCCAGCCCCGCCAGCAGGATCAGGCCGTAAACGGTGCCCGGCAGCCAGACGTACCGCTGGTAGCCCCGGATGATGCGGGCGAACGGGTCGACCACCTGGGTATTCGGGTTGCCATGGACGTACGCGGCCGCGAAGGAATCGTACTTGCCGAGATGAGCGCGGTCCCAGGACGGGATCGGGGTCCCTTTGTAGCCGAACACGTACTCGTCGTAAGTCTGCGCGTTGGGGAAGACGTGCCGTTTCCAGGCGAACACCCGCCAGGTGTCGTCGAAGACCGCCCTGGCGTAATCGAGCGGCTGTGCCTCGATGGCCCGGATGGCGAAATTCTCCGCGAGCGAGTTGGGCACCGGGGAGAAAACCGGCGGCGGGAACCGGTTGAGCGGGGACTCCGCCGCCCAGATGTATAGCTGGGCGATCGGCCGACGGTCCGGCGGCACCGTGATGCACAGCGACAGCTCGTTGACCGGCACCTTCATCTTGGCGCAGTCGGCGAACGTCATCACCCGGCCGTACAGGAACACGCCGGTGCTGTTGGTCATCGCGAACTGCCCGTGTTCCAGGCTGAAAACAGCCGCGTAGGCGAATACCGGGATGAGGCACGCGACGATGGTGGCCGCGGCCTTCCGCCAGCCGAACCCCCTGATGATCATGTACACGGCGAAGACGGCGAGCAGCGGCAGCGCGACCGACCGCACGCAGTCCGCTATGCCCAGCAGCAGCCCCACCGCGACGCACGTCCGCAGCGACGGACCCGAACGATCCCACAGCAGCAGCGTCGTGGCCCAGGTAAGCAGGAACAGGAACGGGACATCCGCCATGATCAGGTGCTCGAGCTCGATCTCGAACCCGTCATAAAGCACGGGGACCGTCGCCAGGGTGGCCAGCCAGGCCGGGGCGCCGAAGCGGCACCTGGCCAGCGCGTACACCATGACCGCGATCGCCAGGCCCATGAGGTGCTGCAGGATTGTTATGAGGGCGTAACTATGAAACGGCTCGAGGATCTTGAGCCCGATGGAATACCCGGAGACCCGGGTGGGATCGAGCTGGAAGTGGACCGAGTTCGAGATGTACTGGAACGAGTCGTTGAACCAGGCTTGCCATCGGTAGCCGAGTTCGGCGTCGACGCGGAGCAGGACGGCCGGGATGAGCACGATGATGAACAGGCGGTGCCCGGACCAGGTCCGGGCGGCCAGCGAGCTGAAGCCGCCTCCATCGCCCAAGCCGGGCTTGCTCCACCGGATCGGCCAGGCTCGCCGCGCCGAAGGCGCGCCCGGCGGGGCCGTAGGCAATCCCCTCAAGCCGTACCCTCCTGTGCCGGGCCGAGGCCCCCGACATGAACTAGCGGCCGGTCCCGGTGCGCTCGTCTCTGCCTACCGTAATATCAGGCGGCCCCGGGCCGAACGCACGCGGGCTCTCGCGTCGCGACGCTAGGGCGACGCCCCCCGGGGAGAGTCGGCCGCCCGCTGACCCGGCCGGATAAACCCGGGCCGCTCCGTGCTCCCGGCATGGCGAATAGCCAGACCGTTCGGTAACGAGAGGTTCATTGTCCCGAACGGGTGGCCTCGAGCAGTTGCCGCGCCAGGTCCGCCCGAACCCGGTCAGAACGCCATGGCTTCGGGACGAAGAGGCCACTCGCACTGCTGCCGGACGATGGCCGGAGGAAGCCAGCCATTCCTTATCGCGACATGTTGGCGCAATATGATCGGCGCCGCAGGGCGGACTGGCTGGAAGGGGCAGTCATGACGAGCATCGCGGCCGGTGACGGAGCCCAGCTCGGGCCCGTGGCCGAGAACCTGGGGCGGCGGCGCGCTTCGGGGATATACGGTGCCATCATCACCGCGGCGATCCTGGATACGGTCGGAGGCCACGCGTCCACCACCGTGCTGGTGATCTCGGTCGTGGTCACGTTGCTGGTGTACTGGATCGCCGAAGAGTACGCCGAGGTGCTGGGCGAGCACACGGCTGGCGGCCGGCTGCCGAGCCGGGCCTACATCCAAGGTGCGCTGGCCGCGACCTGGCCGATGGTCAGCGCGTCCTTCGCGCCGTTGCTGGCGGTGGTGCTGGCCACGCTGGCCGGGGCCTCCGCGCTCACGGCCGCCAATGTCGGGCTGGTGGTGGCGATGGTGCTGCTGACCATCCACGGATGGCTGGCGGGCCGCGCGGCACAGCTTCAGGGCTGGAAGCTCCTGGTTGCCACCTCGATTGCCGCGGGACTGGGCTTGGTGATGATCTTGCTCAAGGACCTGGTCCTGATCCACCTGCACTAACGCCCGCCTGGCAGGCCGGGGAGTAGTGGCGTGAGATGCCCGGGGAGTGCCACGGGAATAAGAGCCACCGCGCCTAGTTATACGGGTAGGGGTATATGACCCGCGGAGGCATGCCATGGACATCAGCACTCCTGGGGCCGACCGCGTCGGCCTGCACGTTAGTTTCCGCACCATGTGCGGCCGGGAGATCCGGGTAGGCCATCTGGTCCTCGGCGGCGGCCACCACCCGGCCCGGCGCGTCAGCCTCGACATCGGTGCCTCGCCGGGTGTCCGGAACGGCACCTGGGCCGGGCTTACCGCCGACGAGGCACGACGGCTGGCCGCAGCCCTGCTGGCGCAGGCGGCCGCGTGTGACGCCGGCCCGCCCCGAGGCTGAGGAAGGCTACGGCGCAGGGTTCACGTAGAGGCCGCGTGCGCGAGCGCCCGGTCCAGGGGCAGGCCCGCACGGGCGGCGCGCTCGTACTCGTCATCCACGGCCACTACCGTGCGGCCGGCCGCGTCCAGGAAGGACGCGGCGACCGAGGCGCGGTAACCGGCCTCGCAGTGCACCCAGATTTCGCCGTCGGGCACGTCGGTGAGGCGGGTAGGCAGCTGGTGGATGGGGATGTGCACGGCGCCGCTGATGTGCGACTCATTCCACTCCTGGTCGCGGCGCACATCCAGGACCACGACGCGGCGGTGGCGGCGGACCGCCTCCAGGTCGGCGAAGTCGGCGACCGGATAGCTGCACAGGGGCCGGCCGCCGGCCCAGTCTCCCGGGCTCCCGGTAGCGGCTGCGGCCGGGTGGTCAATGCCGATCCGGACGAGTTCCCGCTGCGCCTCGGCGACGTGCTCGGGCGAGTGGCCCAGCAGGGTCAGCGGCGTGCCCCATGGAATCAGCCAGCCCAGGTAGGTGGCGAAGCTGCCGTCCAAGCCGAAGCTCAGCGTGCCGGGCACGTGCCCGGCTGCGAACACACGGCGGGCGCGCAGGTCCACGACCCATTCCCCAGCCTCGATGCGCCTGTGCAGCTCGGCGGCATCTGCGCGACGGGGCGGCGACAGGTCGGCGCCCAACGGTCCGGCGGCGTTGGCCGGGCCCATATGGGCGTAGTAAGCGGGGAAGGCGTCGAGGCCGGCCAGGAGTTCGTGCACGTACTCCTCCTCGCCGAGCCGCAGCACGGGGTTGGCCTGTCGCTGCTGGCCGATGGTCGAGGAGGCGCCCGCGGACTGAGTGGCCGAGCAGAAGCTGCCGAACCCGTGGGTGGGATACACGTCTGCGTCTTCCGGCAGCTCGGCGGCCAGGCGGTGCGCCGACGCGAACTGCGCGTGCGCCAGCTCGTCGGCGTGGGCGGAACCGAGCAGATCCGGCCGGCCGGTCGAGCCGTACAGCAGCGAGCCGCCGGTGAACACCGCATGCGCGCGGCCGCCGGCCTCGAGCACGTAGGACAGATGGGTGAAGGTGTGCCCCGGCGTGGCCAGCACCCGGACCCGCAGCACCGGGCTGACCTCGATGACGTCGCCATCTTTCACCGGCACGCGGTCGAAGGCCACCGGATCGGCGGCGTTGACGTGGTAGGCCGCCCCGGTGGCCCGGGCCAGCGCCAGCCCGCCGGTCACGTAGTCGTTGTGCAGATGGGTCTCGAACACGTGGGTGATCCGCACACTCTGGGCCGCGGCCAGGTCCAGCACCCGGTCAATATCCCGCTGCGGATCCACCACCACGGCAACGTCGCCGTCGTGCGCGAGGTAGCTCCGGTCACCCAGCGCGGGCGTGTCGATCGCCGCGACCTCGACGCCGGACCCCGCCGTGCTGCTCATGGGATGATCTCCTTCGCCAGCTGATCTCATATACCCCCAGGGGTATTCAAGAGTCCAATGTACGAGTTGGCGGCCGACGGCGCAACTTCGCTCAGGTGAATGGCGAGGTCGCGCTCCGGGCGGTGATAATATACCCCCGAGGGTATACGACTGTCATCGGGTGGCGTCCCCGCCGGTGCCGGACTGGGAGCTTGTCATGGATGTGGACCGCGAGACGATGGCGAGCGTGGTCAAGCGGCTGCGCCGGGCCCAGGGCCAGATCGGCGGGGTCATCCGGATGATCGATGAGGGCCGCGACTGCGCCGACGTGGTGACCCAGCTCGCTGCCGCGGCCCGCGCCCTGGACCGGGCCGGCTTCCAGATCATCGCCACCGGCTTGCAACAGTGCGCCGCCAACGGCGATGGCACCGCCGAGGCCGACCGCGCCCAGCTGGAAAAGCTCTTCCTCTCTCTCGCCTGACCTCCGGGTCCTCGCCCCTCCAGAGTGAATCCGATCTCCATGCATATGCACACTTATGTAACTGAGTTAGCGTTAGTCGCAGAGCCCAGCAGGCTCCCAGGCGGCATGTGATCTGCGCAGGAGTGGTTGATGACCGCACGCGAGACGGCCAGGCGCCAGGCCCGCGCGTGGCGGGCGGAGATCTGTCGCACTGCGCGGATGAGCGCATCGCTCCGGCACCATCGAGCACGCCTTTCCCCAATTCCGGTACGACCAGGGAGCGTCTAGTGAACAAGCCGGCTTCGGTCCCCGACCAATTCGACGCGGTGGTGGTGGGTGCCGGTTTCTCGGGCCTGTACATGCTCTACCGGCTACGCCAGCTCGGGCTGTCGGTAAGGGTCTTCGACTCGGCGGGCGATGTCGGCGGGACGTGGTACTGGAACCGCTATCCCGGGGCTCGCTGTGACATCGCCACCCCGGACTACACCTACAGCTTCGACCCGGAGCTGGAGAAGGAGTGGACCTGGTCGGAGAAGTACGCTACCCAGCCGGAGATCCTGGATTACCTCCGGTTCGTGGCCGACCGCCACGGGCTGCGTCCTGACATCGAGTTCTCCACCGCCGTCACCTCCGCCCGCTGGGACGAGCAGGAGAAACGGTGGACGATCACGACCGGCCGCGGGGAGGAGATCCGGTGCCGGTACTACATCATGGCCACCGGTTGCCTTTCCATGCCCAAGTCACCCGACATCGAAGGCGTCGGTCGCTTCGCCGGCCAGGTCTACTTCACCAGCCGCTGGCCTCACGAGGGCGTCGACTTCACGGGCCAGCGGGTCGCCGTCATCGGCACCGGCTCGTCGGGCGTCCAGGTCATCCCGCTCATCGCCCGCCAGGCCAGCCAGCTCACGGTCTTCCAGCGCACCCCCAACTTCTCTATCCCGGCGCACAACGGCCCCGCCCCGGCCGACCGGCTGAAGCAGCTGGACGAGGACCGCGACGGGTACCGGCATGCCGCCCGGTGGTCACGGCTAGGGGTTCCCAACGAGCCGACCGACGTTCTCGGCGTCACCGCCAGCGAGGCGGTCAGGCGGGAGCGCTTCGAGGCGGCCTGGGAGCAGGGCGAGCTGGTCGGCATCGTCAGCGTCTTTGCTGACCAGCTCCTCAACCCGGCTTCCAACGACATCGTGGCCGAGATGATCCGCGAGAAGATCCGCTCGATCGTGAAGGATCCCGAGACCGCCGAGGCGCTCTGCCCGAAGGACCACTATTTCGGGACGAAGCGGCCGTGCCTCGATACCGGCTACTTCGATACCTACAACCTGCCGCACGTCCGGCTCGTCGACCTGCGTAAGCAGCCGATCGTCAGCATCACCGAGGACGGCATCGAGACGGCGGACGAGTCGTTCGGCTTCGACGCCATCGTGTACGCCACCGGCTTTGACGCCATGACCGGCGCCCTGGTGGCCGCGGACGTCACTGGCCGGGACGGCCTGTCCCTCAAGGAGAAGTGGGCGGCCGGGCCGTCGACGTACCTGGGGCTCATGACCGCCGGGTTCCCGAACTTCTTCATGCTCACCGGGCCCGGCAGCCCTTCCGTCCTGTCGAACATGGCCGTATCGATCGAGCAGCACGTCGACTGGGTGGCCGGGTGCCTCGAGCACATGCGCGAAGAAGGCCTCGACACGATCGAGCCAACCGAACTGGCCGAATCCGGCTGGAACCAGCACGTCCAGGACTGCGCCGCCATAACCTTGATGCCCACCGCCAACTCCTGGTACATGGGCGCCAACGTCCCCGGCAAGCCGCGCGTGTTCCTGCCCTACATCGGCGGCGTGGACGCGTACCGGCAAGCGTGCGACGACGTGGTCGGGCAGGGCTACCTCGGATTCAGGATGGCCGGCCCTGGCGGGGCCCGGTGCCAGGACGGGGTAATCCGTAGCATGCAACCCGATGTCGCGATGGTCCTGGACTTGATCGCCGCGCTGGGCCTGCCTCCCATGGAGACTCTGTCGGCCGATGATGCACGGGCCCTGATGGCGGCCACCGCGGCCACCCGCCCGCCGGGTCCCGAGGTGGGCGAGGTTACCGACGGAGTGATCCCCGGTCCGGCCGGGGACCTGCCGTACCGGCTGTACCGCCCGGCGGGGCCGCCCGAGGGGCCACGCCCCCTGGTGGTGTACTTCCATGGCGGCGGCTGGGTGCTCGGCAACCTGGATTCGGACGACCCGCTCTGCCGGGACCTGTGCGCGCGCTCGGGCGCGGTGGTCGTGTCGGTGAACTACCGCCACGCCCCCGAGGTTCGCTTTCCCGCCGCCGCGCTGGACGCCTTCGCGGCCGTGCAGTGGGTGGACGCCAACGCCATCGAGCTAGGCGGCATCCCCGGTCAGCTCGCCGTCGCGGGCTGGAGCGCGGGCGCCAACGTCGCCACGGTCGCGTGCCAGCTGGCCCGCGACGCCGGAGGCCCGCACATCTCAGGGCAGGTGCTGATATGCCCTGTCGCGGACTCGGACATGACCCGGCTGTCCTACCAGGAAAACGGCGACGGGTACATCCTCACCACGGCGCTGATGCGGTGGTTCTGGGATCACTACGCCGATCCAGCCGACCGCGGTGACCCCCGTGCCGCCCCATTGCGCGGCGACCTGCGAGGTCTGCCCCCAACCTGCATCGTCGCTGCGGACTTCGACCCGCTGCGAGACGAGGGCGTTGCCTACGCGCGCGCCCTGGAGGCCGCCGGCGTACCGGTACGCTTCGACCGGGCCCGCGGACACACCCACACGTCGGTGACCATGGTCGACGTGATCATCTCCGGGGCGCCGGTACGCGCCGGGATCGGAGAGGCGCTGAGGGATTTCTTCCCGTCCGCCGAACCACAGGGCATATGAGCTAGACAGGCGCGCGCGGAGCGCGTCAATCGGGATGCTGGCCACCACTCTTGGGCGCGCTTCCGGAGGCATCGGAAGATCAGCGGTAGTCACCCCGGCGCTCGAGCCTGCCAGGGCTCCGGGGGTCTTACCGTGAAGGCATGACCGCATGGGGCAGCCTGCCGCCCGCGCTGCCGCCGCATGGCACGGTGCTGGCCTGGGTGCGAGGCTGCCGGTGCGAAGAATGTGAACGCGAGCACCGGCGTTTCGTGGCCGAACTGGCGGTGCGAGGGCCGCTGAGGCTGCCCGCTCAGCCAGAGCCCCGCAAGCTGGATGCCGACACCCTGGCCCGGCTGGAACCGGCGGTGAGCCAGTCCGACTGCCCCGTGTGCGGCGCGCCGCGCCATCAGCGGTGCCGCAACCTGGCGTTTCCCCAGCATTTCGCTCCTACTCATCCGGAGCGCAGAAGCGGATCGCTACCGGGATCCAAGGACCGCCAGGCGCCGGATTCCTCGGTGTAGTCGCCGGCCACGGCGGGCGCTACTGGATCGGCGCGCCGCTGGCCCGCCTTTACGACGTGGATGCCACATTCACGCTGTACCAGCGACATGGCTGGGACATCCACGCCTTATGCCGCCAGTGCGGCCGGGCGGCGGGCTCGTATCACCAGTCACGGCAGCCTGCCCGGAGCGCAGCAGCACCGGCGAGCCGTCGCCGGGGTGCATGAACCGGTCGCCAGAGCTCTGCCGCAGCGCCGCCGGGTGGCTAGCCCTCCGGCGTTCTCCGGTCGTTGCTATGGGCGTGCTGGTGGCCAAGGATGGTAGTGCCTAGATGTGGAGGGCGGCCTCTCGCACATGCCGGAGATGCGGCTGGCGCACGTGCACCCCCTGCGGTGGCTCGGCCAGCGCGACCGCGGCTTCGCCGCGCTGCGCCGTGCCGGCCGGACAGCAATCATCATGCCGGCCATGTTCGCCGTAGGCGACAAGGTCATCGGCGACCCGCAGGTGGCTACGTTCGCGGCGTTCGGGTCTTTCGCGATGCTGCTCCTGGTCGACTTCGGCGGCCCCATGGCGGAACGGCTCCAGGCGGAGGCGGCGCTCGCCGTGACCGGCGGGGTGTTCGTCTGCCTGGCCACGCTGGCCTCGCAGACCGCGTGGCTCGCGGCCGTTGCGATGGCGGTGGTGGGGTTCGGCGTGATCTTTGCTGGCGTGGTCAGCTCGGTGCTGGCCGGGGCGACCACGGCGCTGCTGCTGGCGTTCATCTTGCCGGTGTCGCTGGCCGCTCCGGCGTCGGCCGTGCCCGCCCGGCTGGCCGGCTGGGGGATGGCCGGGGGCGTCGCGCTGGTTGCGACGGCGCTGCTGTGGCCCGCGCCAGCGCACGACCGGCTGCGTGGTGCCGCGGCCGTCGCCTGCCGGGAGCTGGCCGCCCGGCTGCGTGCGGGGGTCGCGTACCTGCTCAGCGGCAGGGACGAGCAATTCGCCCGGGATCGCGATCACGCGGCTGCGCAGGCGGACCAGGCAGTCCAGGCACTGCGCAGTGCCTTCTTGGCGACGCCCTACCGCCCAACCGGGTTGAGCACTCCCGCTAGGACGACCGTGCGCCTGGTAGACGAGCTGATCTGGCTGAACAGCATCGTCATTCAGCCCGGGCTTCACCGCGACGGTGTCAACCGCGCAGCGCTGAGGGTCAAGGAGGCCGCGGCCGCGGTTCTCGACCGCGCCGCGGATCTCCTCGACTCGAGGGGCGGGAGCAGCGATGAGCTCGACGCCGCGCTGACCGAATTGGCTGCTGCGCACGCGAAAATGCAGGAGGGCGTGACGGCCGACCTGCCGGTCCGGTCCCTGCGGCCGGCGGGCGACCCGGCCGCGGGCGCGGGGCCGGGCAGCGAGTTCATCACCTCGCTTGACCCGGCCTTCCGCGCGGAGGAACTGAGCTATGCGGTCTCGCTCATCGCGCGCAACGTCGAGCTGACCGCGGCCGCCGAGCGACGGAGCTGGCGGGAGCGGTGGCTCGGCCGCCAGCCCGAAGGTGTGCCGGGGACGCTGGCCGCGGCGCGGGAGCGGATCACGTCCTACCTCGAGCCGCACTCGGTCTGGTTGCACAACAGCTTGCGTGGTGCCGCCGGGCTGGGGCTGGCGGTGCTCGCCGCGAGACTGACCGAGGTCCAGCACTCGTTCTGGGTGGTCCTCGGCGCGCTGTCGGTGCTGCGCTCGAATGCGCTGACCACCGGGCAGGACGCCGTTCGCGCCGTGCTCGGCACGGGAGCGGGTTTCATCGTCGGCGCGGTCCTGCTCGCGGGAATCGGCACGAACACCACGCTGCTGTGGTTCCTGCTGCCGCCGGCGGTCTTTCTCGCCGGGGTCGCTCCGGCGGTCATCTCGTTCGCCGGGGGGCAGGCGGCGTTCACGCTCACGCTGGTGATCTTGTTCAACATCATTCAGCCGACCGGATGGCGCGTCGGCCTGGTGCGGATCGAAGACGTTGCCCTCGGGGTTGGCGTCAGCCTGGTCGTTGGTGTCCTGGTCTGGCCGCGGGGCGCGGCGCCCGCACTCCGCCAGGCGCTGGCGCAGGCGTACGCCGACGGGGCGGGCTACCTCGCTAGCACGGTGCGATCCGGGACGGCACGCGGCGACCCAGGCACGCCGGCGCTCCCCGCTGTGACCGGCGACGCTGCCCGGGCCGCTGCGGCATCGCGCCGGCTCGATGACGCGTTCCGCACGTACCTGGCCGAGCGCGGTGCGAAACCGATCCCGCTTGCCGAGGTGGCCGGGCTGGTCACCGGGGTCGCCGGACTGCGTCTGGAGGCTGACGCGGTACTGGACCTCTGGCGAGGCGACAATGGCCAAACGGGCGGCGACGTGGCCGCCGCACGCCAGGAGATCCTGGGCTCGGCTGAACGCGTTACGGGCTGGTACGACGGTCTCGCGACCACGATGATCACCGGCGGTGAGCTACCCCAGCCGCTCGCCCAGGATAAGGCCGCCGACGGCCGGCTGGCCCGGGCCGTACGCCGCGACCTGCTCGGCGACGACAGCGAAGCCAGCACCACGGCGATCCGGATGATCTGGACCGGCGATCACCTCGACGTCGTCCGCCGTCTGCAAGCGGCCATCATCTCACCGGCGCGCGCCACCGCCGGGTCGCCCGCAGGCGGCCGCACCATCCCGCCGCTTCCCCGGCGATTCCTGGCGCGACTCCGGTGATCGGCTCGCCTGGGCGGGACCTACGCCTGGAGCGACGGCTCGTCGGGGGCGGACAGACTCAGCACGGCGCCGGCCACCGCGGGCGAGGCGCAGAACTTCGCTTCCAGCGCCCGCAGCCGGACCGCCACGTGTGACTCGGTGTCATCACCGGTGAGGTCGACGTCGCCGGTCACGAAGATCATCCGCGGCCCGACGATCTCCAGCCACAGATAGGTCACCCGGGCAACCTCCGGCATCTCCAGCAGGGCCCGGATGGCCGCCGAACGGACCCGGGGGTCAGCTTCCTCGCCGACCAGGAACCGCCGGTTACGGTTGATCAAGACGACCGCGACCACGCCGAGCAGCACGCCGACCAGGATCGAACCGACCGCGTCCGGCACCGGGGAACCGGTCAGCTGATGGGCGCCCAGCCCGGCCGCCGCGATGACCAGGCCGGTCAGGGCGGCGGAATCCTCGGCGAACACCGCCCGCAGCGTGGGATCGGAGGTCACCATCACGTGCTCGATCAGATCCCGCTGCAACGACCCGGCCTCGGATCTGGCCTGCCGGACCGACTGGAGGAACGAGATTCCCTCCAGGACAAACGACACGGCCAGCACCACGTACCCGACGAGGAACCGTTCGGCCGGTTCGGGGTGGATAAGTCCCTGGATGCCGTGCGTGACCGATACGGCGCCGCCGGCCACGAACAGCCCAACCGCGGCGAACAGCGACCACACGTAGGCTTCCCGGCCATGACCGAACGGGTGTGCGCGGTCGGGCGGGCGGCGCGCCCGCCGGTTGGCGATCAGCAGGAAGATCTCGTTACCGGAGTCGGCCCACGAATGCGCCGCCTCGGCCACGAGCGACGCCGACCCGGTCACCAGGGCGGCGGCCGACTTCGCCACGGCTACCAATATGTTGGCGCCGAAGGCCACCAGCACCGTCGTGAGACTCTCCTCCGATGCGGCAGGACCGCGCAGCAACGGTACCGGCATGAGCGGCTCACGGGGTCTGCGGGTAAACCCCTCAGCCGCCCCCCGTGCCGGAGCCTGCTCGCCGCCCTGCTCGCGCGCCATCAACCACTCTTAACACAATCCGCCGGCCCCGGGAACGGGCACAGAAACCACCGTGGATCAGGCACCGCCAGCCCCTCGGTTTTCCGAGCGACGTGCTCGCAGGCACGATGCAGGCCTGCAGGCGACGCGCGCCATAGCCGGCTGATCTGCGTCCGCCTGCCCGCAGGAGCGCGGCTAGGTAGCCGGGGTCGAACCGGCGCCGGCAGCCGCTGCACCTACGGCGGGGGCCTGGTCGCTGCACGCCACCTGGCCAACCGGGCTGCCAGGTCCAGGTCGTGCTCTCCGAACCGGACCGCCTGACCATCCGGCCCGCTCGCCCGGTAGGCGTGAACCCTTCGGCGCGGCCCGTGGCACGCTTGTATTGATTGCACCACGAGCGGGATCTCACCACCGCGATGCGCCCTCATGTGCCCGGGCCTGATTCCCCCGAGGCATGAAGGGCCGGCTGTGCCGGGCGGGCGGTACGGCCGCCGTAGGTTCCGAAGAACTGCGCGGCGGCCTGCTGGATGGCCAGCGACCAGGTGGGGTACGCGTGGGAGGTCTGGGCGAGCCGGCCGGTGAACATGCGGGTGCGCATGGCCAGCGCGACCTCGTGGATCATCTCCCCGGCCCGGGCGGCCACGATAGTCGCCCCCAGTACCCGGCCGCCCCCGGTGTTCCCCAGCACCGGTCGGCGTCCTGTGATGATCTTGACGAAGCCCTCGGTGCGCCCGGCGGTGACCGCCCGGTCGGCCTCGCTCATCGGCAGCCACGCCACCCGCGCGCCCGCATGCGACTCGGCCGCTTGCTGCTCGGTGAGCCCGACCTGCGCCACCTCGGGGTCGGTGAATATCACCCACGGGATCGCCGAGGTCTCAAACGTGGCAGCTGGCGACCAGCGGCGCCGGAGCGCGTTGCGGGCGGCCAGGCGGCCCATCGCGAACGCGGCATGGGTGAACAGCATCCGCCCGGTCACGTCACCCGCCGCGTAGACGCTACGCACGGTGGTGGACAGGTGCCGGTCCGTCACAACATTGCCGCGTTCGTCCAGGCGGATCCCGGCGTCCCCCAGCCCCAGGCCGTCGGTAATGGGCTGGCGGCCGGTGGCCACCAGCAGCCGGTCCGCCGCTATCTTCTCTTCCGGCACCAGCACCAGGGTCACACCGTTTTCATTATGCGTAACGCTGGCGGCCGTCACCCCGGTTCGCACGCTGATCCTCTCAGCGTGGAATACCTCTTCGATCTGGTGCGACACGGCCGGGTCCGCGGCGGGCAGCAGCCGGGGCGCTGCCTCGATGATCGTGACCTGGCTGCCGAGCCGGGCGAAGGCCTGCGCCAGCTCGCAGCCGACCGGGCCGCCGCCCAGTACCGTCAGCCGGCCCGGCAGTTCATCGAGGTCGAAGATGGTCTCGTTGGTCAGGTAACCCGCTTCCGCCAAACCAGGCACCGCGGGGACCGCGGGGCGGGATCCGGTCGCGATCACGAACCTCCGGGCTTGTAGCGCCCGCCCTTCCACGCTAACGGTGCCCGTCCGGGTAAAGGCCGCGTGGCCGCGCAGCGCCTCGATGCCCTCCCGCGCGAGCACTTCGGCGGTTTCGGTGGCGGCGATCGTCTTGACCGCGCCGCGTACCGCGGTCATCGCGTCAGCGAACGTGGCGCCACGGGCGGCCGCCTGGATCAGCGTCTTGGACGGGACGCATCCGGTGAACGTGCACTCCCCGCCGATCTCGCCTTCCGAGACCAGCAGTACCCGGGCGCCCGCTGCGGCGCCGGCCCGGGCAGCGCCCAGCCCCGCCGCGCCGCCGCCGATCACGACTAGGTCATAGACCGTGCGCACCTGTCACCTGTCCGCCCAGGGAGCACCAAGCCATCCGCGCCGAACGCGCCATCGCGGTTCTCCTCTATTTGTCAGCAGGTGCCCTTCCGCCAGAACAGGGGGCCATAGCTAATCATGATCCCGCGGCCCGCCCGCCACCGGGCGGGTGCCATAGCAGAGGCCGGTGGCCGGTGAGAGCCCATGGCGGGCGCACTATGGGTGCAGGAAGCTGATGGCGCGTGTGATGCCGCGCATCCGCTGGGTCTGGCCGCGTGGACGCGGAGGTGCTGGTGATGGGCGAGTCGTCGGTGGTGGTCAGGAACGGGCAGGCCGCGGCCGCCGGCCAGGGCAAGCAAGAGCGGGACGAGGTATTCGTCGAGTACACCAAGAGCATCTGCCCGGTTTGCAAGGTGGTGGTCGACGCTCAGGTCAACATCCGCGGCAACAAGGTGTACCTGCGCAAACGTTGCCGGGAGCACGGCTGGTTCGAGGCGCTGGTGTATGGAGATGCGCAGGCGTATCTCGCGTCGGCGCGGTTCAACAAGCCCGGCACTATCCCGCTGACCTTCCAGACCCAGGTGCGCGAGGGCTGCCCCTCAGACTGCGGGCTGTGCCCGGAGCACAAGCAGCATGCCTGCCTGGGCATCATCGAGGTGAACACAAACTGCAACCTGGACTGCCCGATCTGTTTCGCCGATTCCGGTCACCAGCCTGACGGGTATGCGATCACGCCAGAGCAGTGCGAGCGGATGCTAGACGCGTTCGTCGCGTCGGAGGGTGAAGCGGAGGTGGTGATGTTCTCCGGCGGGGAACCCACCATCCACAAGGACATCCTCGGCTTCATCGATGCCGCCCAGGCCCGCCCGGTCCGCAACGTCACCCTCAATACCAACGGCATCCGGCTGGCCACCGACAAGACGTTCGCCGCCGCTCTCGGCCGGCGCGACGGCCGCCATGGCAAGTCGATCAACATCTACCTGCAGTTCGACGGCCTTGAAGAACGCACCCACCGGGAAGTCCGGGGACGGGACCTGCGGAAGATCAAGCGGCAGGCGCTGGACAACTGCGCCGCGGCCGGCCTCACGGTGACGCTCGCGGCCGCGGTCGAGCGCGGCCTGAACGAGCACGAGCTGGGCGCCATCATCGAGTTCGGTTTGGCTCATCCGGCGGTGCACTCGGTGTCGTTCCAGCCGGTGACCCACTCGGGGCGACACCGGCAGTTCAACCCACTGACCCGGCTGACGAACTCGGACGTGATCGAGCTGATTGCCGCGCAACGCCCCGACTGGTTCCGGAAAGACGACTTCTTCCCGGTGCCGTGCTGCTTCCCGGCCTGCCGGTCGATCACCTACCTGCTCACCGAGGGTACTCCGGGGCAGCCGGACTTCGGCCTGGTGCCGGTTCCGCGGCTGATCCAAGTGGAGGACTACCTTGACTACGTGTCCAACCGGATAGTCCCCGACTACGCGGTGCGGGAGGCGCTAGAGAAGCTGTGGAGCGCGTCGGCGTTCATGGGCACCGTGACCACCCACGGGCAGCTGCGCGCCGCTGCCGAGGCGCTGAATTGCGCGGACGCATGCGGGGTGAATCTGCCCGAGGCGATCGCGAACCTCACCCACCGGGCGTTCATGATCGTGGTGCAGGACTTCCAAGACCCTTACACGCTGAACGTCAAGCAGCTGATGAAGTGCTGCGTCGAGGAGATCACCCCGGACGGACGGCTGATCCCGTTCTGCGCCTACAACTCCGTCGGTTACCGGGAACAGGTTCGCGAGCAGATGTCGGGGGTGAAGGTTGCCGACGTGGTGCCGAACGCAACCGAACTTCAGCCCCTGCTCGCCGAATCACCCTACGGATCGAAGATCGCCCGCAGTAAGTATCGGGCTGGCAACGGGCACCACATGACAGATGCCACGAACGTTGGCCGCCGGGCGGTCCCAGGCACGGGTGACCCGCAGGGGATATGGCGGTGACCGGGCGGTCGGCCCCCGCGAGTGCGCAGGTCAAGGCGTGCTGCGCCGCCGCCTACTCCCAAGACGCGGTGGCGCTTGTGCTGGGCGGGTCCTACCACCCCGGAGGGCTCGCACTTACCCGGCGGCTGGCCAGGGCCCTCGGTTTGCGCCCGGGGTGGCGGGTGGTAGATGTCGCGTCCGGGTCTGGCGCGACCGCCCGCCTGCTGGCCGCCGAGTACGCCGTGACCGTCGACGGGGTGGAACTTGCCGAGTCCGCAGTCGGACGTGCGCGATCAGCGGCCGATGAAGCCGACCTGTCCCGCAGCGTACGGTTCCACCGGGGTGACGCCGAACGTCTTCCGCTCTCGGACGCGATCGCGGACGCGGTGGTATGCGAGTGCGCGCTCTGCACGTTTCCGGACAAGGCGGCGGCCGCTGCCGAATTCGCCCGGGTGCTGCGCCCCGGCGGCCGGGCAGGCGTCACGGACGTCACCGTCGCAGACGGACTGCCGGAGGAACTGCGGACTCTGGCCGCCTGGGTGGCCTGCATCGCCGACGCCCGCCCGGTCGCCCAATACACCGACATCCTCACCCGGGCGGGCCTTGTGGTCGTGTCCATCGAAGAACATGACGGCGCGATAGCACGGATGATCGAGCAGATCGAGGCCCGGCTGACCGTGCTGCGGATGAGCACCGCCGGCCGGCTAGCCGCAGCCGGCGTCGACGTGGACGCCGTAATGCGGTACACGGCGCTGGCGAAGCAGGCCGCGGCCGACGGGCTCATTGGCTACTGCTTGCTGGTCGCCGAGAAACCCGCGTGAGGCGCCCGGAGAATGCCGCCAGTCGCGCGGCTACCGAGCGATGCAGGCCCTCGTCGCCGCGCGGGCGGTCCGGCGACGTGCCCCAAGAGACACCTGATCAACGGCTGCTCGGAGCTGCTCGCCCATGCGGTCGTGAACATGCACTGCCGGGTCCGTACTGCGAGCCGCCACCGCCGTCATTGATGGCGAGGCTGAACTGCTGTGTCGCGGACTGTCCGCTGCCATCGGTGACCTTGATGATGAAGGTGAAGGCACCGTCAAGGTGGATGAGGACGACCTCGGTGACGTCGGCGCGGAACAGGTCACCCGCCGGCACCGACCTGGGTGCCGGGGTTCTACGCCAGCCGCACCGACACCGTCAGGCGGCGCCGTAACCACGTCCGCCAACTCGAAGCCCTCGGCTACAAAGTCATCCTCGAACGCGGCCCCTGACTAACCGCGCCAAAGCACCCGGCCCAGCCGACACTCCGCCGATACTGCCGCGCCCCAGTAACTGCCCTATTTCGGGTTAGCCTCTCGTCTACTGACGCCGCGCGTCGGACAGGTTCTCGCGTGGCCGACAGTACTGTGGGAGTACCGCAGAGTGTGGGCCGCGGGAAGGGGCGGAGCGGCGATGCAGGTGATCATGGTGAGCCAGTTCGGCGGCCCCGAGGTGCTGGAGCTTGGCGAGGCCGAAATTCCCCAGCCACGCTCTGGCGAGGTGCTCGTCCGGGTGATTGCTGCCGGAGTTGGCCCCTGGGACGCCTCTTTCCGTCGTGGCGGCTGGGCTGGCTCCTTGCCGTATGTCCCGGGAGGTGAGTTTTCCGGGGTTGTGGTGGGTGACACAGGAGCCGACGCTGCCCTGGACGACGGGGCGCCAGTGTACGGCTACCCGGGCTTGACCGGCTGTTACGCGCAGTACGTCACGTGCCCTGTGGAGAAGCTGGCTCCTGTCCCCGGCGGGCTGCCGATCATCGATGCGGCGGCGACGCCGATCGACGCGCTGACCGCCGAGCAGGGACTGACCGACGAACTGGCGGTGGGAGCTGGCGATCATCTCCTGATTACCGCCGCGGCGGGTGGACTAGGTCATTTCGCGGTGCAGATCGCCCGCATCCTGGGAGCCTCGGTGGTAGCGACGGCCAGCCCGCAGCATCACGAGTTCGTGCATCGGCTCGGCGCGGCCGTGGTGATCGACCACACCAAGCCAGACTGGCCTGACCAGGTTCGCGAGGCGACCGCCGGGGGCGCCGAAAAGGTGCTCGCATGCGCGGCGCCTACCCTTGACGGCGCGGCCCGGGCGGCTCGCGACGGAGCGCTCATCGCCACGCCGGTGCAGGCTGAGACGCCAGCCGGACAGCGGGTCCGGTGGCGACGTTACGACGGACAGCCGAGGGGACCCCGGCTGATTCGGATGGCCCCGTGGTTCGACGACGGATCACTGTCGGTCACCGTGCAGGCCCGCTATTCCTGGCATGACGCCGCGCAGGCGCACCGCGAGGTGGAGCGTGGCCACACCCAGGGCAAGATTGCCCTCATCGTGGATGACGACCTCGCAGCCTCGCTCGGGGTTTGACGTGCGTCCCTGTCAACCCGCGGGCTAGGCCTGCCGCTGGGCGCGGATGTGCCGGACGATCTGTCCCAGATCTTCCGATCCCGCCTCAGGAAAGGCGATGAGCCAGTCATGCACGATCCGCAGCAACGGCAGGTCAGCCGAGGCGGTCGCCAGCGTGACGTCCTTGGCGGCAAGCCGCAGCGGGTAGTTGGCTCCCTGTGCGAATGCGCGGCCGGCTATCCCGGCCAGCGGCCCGCTGGCCAGGGCCCCGGTCACGAGTTCCCCGGGAAGCCCGAGTGCATCCGCAAGGGCCATGGCTTCCCCAACCACGGTGACACCCGCGATCACGGCGTTGATCAGGACAACCTTGAGTGCCGCTCCGTGGCCGACCGCGCCGCACTCCGTTACGGTGCCGAATACCTCCAGAACGGGCCGGACCCTCGTGATGTCCCCGCCCGCCAGCACGACCAACTGCCCGGAGGCAGCTCGGTCCGCGCTGCCCATGACCGGCGCGTCGATCAGCGCGACGCCGCCGGGCAGGAGGGCGGCTACCTCCTCGACAGCCTGCGGGCCGATGGTGGAGGCCTCGATCAGGGTGGTGCCCGGTCGCAGATGCCGGGCGATACCGTCCATTACCTCTCGCACCGCGGTTGGATCGGCGAGCATGGTGATGACCACGTCAGCTTCACGAACCGCCTCGGCAGGACTCGCCGCTACGTTGGCGCCCTCCGCCTGGAGCGGCTCGGCGCGCGACGCCGTGCGGTTCCAGACCGTCAGCGGGTAGCCCGCCGCGAGCAGGCGCTTGGCCATCGGACTGCCCATGATCCCCAGACCGATAAAGGCTATTCTCTCCATGCGCTCCATCCGGGTGTTCCAATCGTCAAGGAAACTATCGTGGGGTCGCGCGCCGGGACCCACCCGTGCCGGTTCGCTACAACGGCATCACCCATGACTCTAGGCTGCATCGCGGTCGGCGCCAGATCTGGAGAGCCGAACGGGGAGCCAACGGAAGCAGACGCCGAGCGCCGGACCCCGGCCGCCGGATCCAGGTCGTTAGTCTGTGGCGTACGGCCGCCGGTCCCGGCCCCGGTCGTGGCTAGGATCAGCGCTGGCTCGGCGTCAGGTGCGGGATCGGAGATTCTCATGGTTGCCGGTGTACTACTCGTGGTCGCCTTCGTCGTGATGGTGACCGGCGCGGTGGTGTTCACCAACGCCGTCGAGTGGGTGGGCGAGCGGCTCGACCTCGGTCATGGCGCGGTGGGCAGCGTGCTGGCGGCCGTGGCCACCGCGATGCCGGAATCGCTGATCCCGGTCGTCGCGATCATCCAGGGAAAACAGGCAGGCGATATCGCGGTCGGTGCCATCGTCGGGGCCCCGTTCCTGCTGGCCACCCTGGCCATGGCGGTGTCCGGTGCCGCCGCGCTGGCCTACCGCGCCCGTCGCGGAAGCGCGCGGCTGCGGCCCGACCGCAACGCCATCACACGGGACCTGCTCGTGGTTCTGGGTGCTCTGCCGCTAGCCATCGCCATCGGGCTGGTCGGCGCACGCCCGCTGCGCCTGGCCGGTGCGGTGGTCCTGGTGGCTGGGTACGCGGTGGTGATATGGAAGACAATCATCCAGGCCAGGCAGGAGGGCAGCACGGACGAGCCGGACGCCTTGTAC
>Ga0306920_100002766_pt1 | contig 22122 bp, 21 predicted proteins | sample flu12Cox44000170_FD_204666 | JGI IMG/M metagenome (GOLD analysis project Ga0306920, IMG submission 204666) | Lab enrichment of tropical soil microbial communities from Luquillo Experimental Forest, Puerto Rico - flux4day.12C.oxic.44.000.170 (v2)... | ecosystem: Environmental > Terrestrial >...
GCCGCACCGCCGCAGGTTCCCCAACTTCGCCTGCGGAAGGTCCTCGCGCTCACCAGCCCAGCGATGACCTTTACGGGGCGCACTCCCGCCAGCGGCCGGTCAGGAGAAGAGCGAGACTCCGCCGGCGACGCGGCCTCGGGCAAACTCGTTCGGGTGGCCTTAGAGTCGATCAATGAATCTCTGCCCCCACGCCGACATTTGCAATCAAGGCACTTAAGAGCCGCTCGCAACGCAGCGACGAGGCTGTAGGCAACGGACCTTGCCCACTTTCATGCCGCGCTGACTGTAGAGTCATCTGGCCGGCGGTGATCGACTGCCCCGACCGCAAAGTCATCGGCTTTGAGGTCGCGCCGCGCAGACGCGTTATGGAAGCCGAACGCGCAGTCGAGGTTTCGCTGCCATTTGCTATCTTTCAGTCTCCTCGACCTGGCAATATTGGTGACTCGATCTCAAAGAGGAGCAGGATAGTGCCCGATTTCAAATTCGTTGCGAGGATGGCGACCAAGTTTGCGGCATACAGTGCCTAAATAAACGGCGATGCGCAACGCTCTCATGAAGGACACGGAATCCACGACCCTTGTTCGCACAATAGCCGGCGCCGCCCGTCTCACACGATTATTTCTTCAAGAGCTATTCTTGGGAGACCTAAATTGTCCCCACAGCTGGCAGTTTCACCCATCACTCCGGGAGAACCTCGATTACGACCGATCTCAAAACATCGGGCACGACACTAGCTTGTTGGTTATACTGTTCTGGACCGCTTTGCAACCCTTCTTCGACGTCTCGATCTGTCCTCATTTTCGCAAAAATATTTCGCGCTGCATTCACGTCTTGGTCGGAAGCATGACCATTCGGACAGGATAGTATTAGTCTAGCGGCGTCTTCGACGATTAGCTCGCCACATTCTGCGCATCCGCGGGTCGTGTTACTAGGATCTGTTGCCAGAATGATACAACCGGTCTTCGCTGCAGCTTCGTCCAAGTAACCCATCAGTTCCGAGACCGCAACCCACTGATGATATCGGCGTGCTCTGGCAAGGGAATACTTGTTGTCAGCCTCTGGTTGACGATCTTCAATCATTTGCTTGATACCGGGCGGGGATTTACATGCGATCGCCTTGTAATTCTGCGCTAGCCAAGCGGCAAGATTGCGATAGAGCCAGCGGCGACGTGCCACGAGACGGTCGAGCAGAGCTATACGCATTGAACGTTGGCGCGTATCTTCCACCTTCCACGTTGCGAGCAGCTTATCTATCTCGATACCGTGTGGATACCACTCCTTGTGTACGCGAAAATGCTCAAGCAACCGACCAAGGCCCCCCTGTTTCATGCGTTGAAACACAATAGTATTCGTCACCCAAGCGATATCTTCTTGCACCTGAGAAGGTAAGAGGGTGGGAAGCGCAGCTTTCGTTTTCTCAACGTTTTCGGAAATTCGGTGATCTAAATCTATTAAAGCGTAATAAGACGACTCGATCCGGTGACGGCGAGTATGGTAAGAAGGCATATTTAGAGGGCAACGTAATTCGTAGAAACGTCGCCCATCGTATAGCATTCCAATGCGCACATAGCCTTGCATCAATCGCCAACCTAAATCCATGGCAGCCTGCCGGTGACTTCGAGTCGGCCACGTTCGTGACATCTGCTCGACGGTGATCGCAATGGACCACTGCCAGCCGCGCGTTGGGTGCTTATTCCCGAGCCACATTATTTTCTTGACCATCGCGTCGCTCGGAATTTGGCGGTGCAGCACTGTACGAAACCGGATCAGTTCATTTCCTACTTTGAACGTACCTGTCGTCGCCCGTTGACGGGTGTGATTTCGAGTTTTTCCAACGTAAGCCTCGGGATGGACTGGTGCGAGATGAAAACGTCGGGCACGATTCGAAAACAATGACTGCACCGAAGCTCCGCCGGCTGTGAAACGATGGGGTATTGCGACATGGTCGAGCAGTAGATGAGTCCGGGGAAAACCCGCTTTTTGAAGTGGCTCACCGAGCTGTAGTGCTTGAAAGGCGCGCCTCCGGGCAACGCGGAACCGATCTATAACTTCGGGACCGCATTCCCAGTTAAGCCCCGACATAGCAACAAGCGCAGTCGTGGCAGCTTCCGTATTCTTGCTGATCTCCGTTTTGTCAATCTCTGGTAGCGTCTCTGAAGCAAATTGCGCGTCGTCGTGAAGGCGAACGAGTGCATTCCAAAGAGAGCGCATTGCTTCTGCCGTATCCCAGACTGATTGCGGGACTTCAAACGGACGCGCCCAAAATTTATATACCGTAATTGGCCAGTCGCGTTTCCTTTTGCGCAAGGTTTCAGCCCTATCCAAAAGAATATCGTTCTGCAAAGCAGGCGGACAACGCCACGATGGATTGATCTTAAATCCCCTCTGTGATTTTCGGGGTCACCGGCGGCTTTGTTTTATTGTTAACCTCGAAACCGGCAGCGTGGCCCCACTGATTCAGTGGGGTTTGAAGCGATTCCAGGCCGTACTCCGTCGTAAGCGGGCCGCATCTAATTGGCGGAGCGAGTAAAAACCGTCCAATGGCCAAGATGTAGCGACACCATCCCGGTCCCGGCTCTGCTACTTAGCGTACCTAAGCGTAAAATAGAAGAGGTCTGAAAGCCGGCACCTCGGCAAAAAAGGGATCTCCAGGTGCCGAAGAGGACCCATGCATCACGAAATTACGCAACGGCCGTAGCGCGCTATTGTGGGTGGAAGGACACCCGGAGTTGGAGCCTCGCGCAAAAGGGCAGGCAACCTAGTCGGCTCGGATGTCCGGGTGTCACGTAATCGGCGGATATCAGCATTCGGTTCGAAGCCGCCGGGTTGCGTGGCCGCTAGCCAAATTATTTTGACCACCAAGGCCGCGAAAACGTGAGGACAATTTAAGACACTTAGCGCGCCGCACTGGATGAAGGCCAAGTCTGATTGAGCAGCGCCGCCAGCCGATGTCCAGCCTTTGCGAGTTGGCGCCCAGCCACTTGCCCCTCGCGGTCCATATACGCTGGGCTCATCGTCACGGGTGTGCTGGTGGCGGGATCACAGGAATGCAGAGAGCACGGCCTATCTGCAATCCCGAGCGCACTATAAGCGTCCGCTTCTGCCACTTGGTGTGACTCCCATGCGATTTGCTCTGACTCACCAGGCTTCCATGTCACCCGTTCGCCAGTAGCCGGGTAAAGCCCTTCGAGCTTGCGAGCGGTCGCCTCGGGGTCGGTCGTTCCAAGCTGCTTCTCCAAGACGGTTACAACCGCATCATCCCAGGCGTAATGAAGATTCTTCTCTGGCGGCACGACGTTGACCTGCTGACAGGTACCGCCGCGGTCCGCGTTCGTCGTCGTATGGAGAGGCTGATGGATGTCTCCGACGAAATGGATGAGAAAGGCGAGGTCGCCAGCGGCGCCCCATTTGTCGTAATTCCCGTCACGAAGACGCTGCGCGTACTCGTCGATTTTGGCCGTCACGCAATTCCCTTGCGGGCACCGCGCCGACACACCTCGCTCAGTATCTTGAAGGCAGATGTCGATGTAATGCCACGGCCGCGTTGTCTTGTCTTCCTCGCGGAACTCGGTATCCGGCCGAATCGATGCCGCCATCATTGCCTTTTCGACTGAACGCGTATCGGCCGGTACGCCGAGAATTTGCGCCACATGCGACCTGGCGGTCGGCGTCAAATCATCGGCAGCTATGACGGCAACTATCTCGTGCCCCTCGGCGAACCAAGCCCAGGCTGGGACTGCGCACGCCAAAGCCCAAAGCAGAAATGCCAATGTGATCTTCGCCATCCTCACCGCCCCCCAAAGGTTCAAGTTGACCAGCAGAGCTGGAAAGCCGGTCTTAAGACGTCAGCACCGCAGAAAGCAATGCGCTAGTCTCAAGTCGCCTTGCTGCGCGGGATTGATCCGGCCGGACCGTAAAGACGCTTGCGGGCGCGAGAGGACGAAAGCCGTCTCATCGAACCCAAAAACTCCGACTAAATAGCGACCTCTTCCAACAAGGTGATGGTGATCGAATCGAATGCCGGATTGGTGTTATTACGCATTGCCTCGCGCGCTCGCGTGAATTCCTGATCGGCGCGCGCTTTGACCCAAGCATTCCAGTCTGGATAGCGGCTGACGACCGCAACACTACCGGGGTCGGGCCCGATTTCCTGGCGAACGACTGTAACGGTTGCGCCCGATCGCTCAAGCCCGCATTTCCGATATCACAGTCGACTACCAATTTGCTAAAATCGTGCAAAGCTCTTGATAAACGTGGGTTTTGACGCGGTCCGGGCGGTGCGGAGGTGGAACGGCGGTGGGTGAGACGCAAGAACAGCCCTTTCAGCTGTCGTTCAATAGTGCGTTGAAGGTCGACTTCCAAGGTTCGCGGGTGACTTCGGATGGTGGCTTGGTCCTGGTGCGGGAGTTGGACGAGCGCTTGGGTTTCGGCGAACTTATTGCTCGGCACTTGGCGGACTCACGCGGCAAGAACACCCAGCTACCGCTGGCCGATTTGCTGCGGCAGTCGGTCTACAGCCGACTGGCGGGCTATGAAGATCTGAACGACGCGGCGCGGCTCTCTCAGGATCCGACCTTTAGGTTAATCGGGTCGCGGAAGATCTGGGAGCGTGGGGCAGCATTGACCTCCCGCTTACAGTCCTTCGAGACGGAACTGCTGACGCAAAAAGAGAACCTGGCCAGTCTGGCCGCGCTCAATCGGGAGTTAGTCGCGAGGGCGGAGACCATTGATTCGCCCCGGCGCGCGGTGCTCGACATGGATAGCACCGAGATCCGGGTTTATGGGCAGCAGGAGTACAGCGCCTACAATGGCCACTTCGAGTCGACATGCTATCACCCGCTACTGCTGTTCAATCGCGAGGGTGACTGTTTGGCGGCCAAGCTGCGCCCCGGCAACGTCCACAGCGCCGAGGGCTGGGAGGAATTGTTGCTGCCCGAGATCGCGCGGCAACAGCAGCAGGGCAAAGAGGTGGTCTTCCGCGCCGATGCGGCCTTTGCCAAGCCGGAGATCTACGAGGCGCTGGAAGAGCGCGACGCGAAGTACGCCATCCGTCTTCCCGCCAACGACAACCTGCAGCGGAACATTACGGAGTTGCTGACCCGGCCAGTGGGGCGGCCGAGCTTCAAACCGGTGGTCTGGTTCAAGAGCTTCCTTTATCAGGCGGCCAGTTGGCAGACCACGCGGCGGGTAGTCGCGAAGGTCGAGTTTCACTGTGGGGAGTTGTTCCCCCGCGTGGGCTTTATCGTGACCAACCTCACGACGGCGAGCCGCGCGGTGGTGCGCTTCTACAACAAACGGGGCACGGCAGAGCAATGGATAAAAGAAGGAAAGCAAGCGGTGAAGATGACCCGGCTTTCTTGCCATCGCTTCCGCGCCAATGAGGTGCGGCTATGGTTGAGTCTGATCGCCTACAACCTGGGCAACCTGTGGCGGCGGCTGGCGCTGCCGGCAAGGGTCGAGAACTGGTCGCTGACCAGCTTGCAGCAGCGGTTGGTGAAGACCGGTGGCCGGTTGATAAAGCACGCCCGCTACTACTGCTTACTGCTGGCGGAGAGCCACCTCACACGACGGCTGTTCACCGGCATGCTGCGGAAAATCACCGCGCTGCCGTCGCCGGCGGGATAGGCGCCCCGCAAAGCGCAGCAGATTTGGGTAACGCGACAGGGCGGAATGGGACAAGTGTCTGATGACTCGCACGGAAAGACGCGGCTTTCGGGCGTTTTATGCCGATGCGAGCCAGAACCGGCTCGTAGCCTGGCGATGAAAATCCTTTGGCCTCAAAACCGGGCGGAATTTCGCATTTGCAAACCAAATGCGCCTGGTGCGAGTCTGAATCGAGATCTAAAAAGGAAATCCCGGCTTAAACCGCAAGAAGCCGATGCATGCGAGTTAGCGATTAGCACCAACATGTAGCTGGAACGGTCAGGCTTTCACGGCTTTCATTGGTCGAGGACGGAACAACATGGATCCCGGAATTCTTGCCAAGTACGACGCCTCCCGTGATTTCAAGTTGAAAACGTTTCGATCTCTATGTTATGCGCCGCACACATCGCTGTACTTCAGCATGGATGGGGGCGTGCGAGTTTGCTGCCATAATTGGTCTTGTCCCGTCGGGAACGTATCGAGAGAAACAATCGACCAGATTTGGAACGGCGAAGCAGTGAAATCGATTAGACGAGCGCTGGAGTCCCGCACCTTCGCAGCCGGTTGTGAATACTGTGAGTGGCAGATCGCTACTGGCTCGCTCGTTAATTTGTCGATGCAAAAGTGGGACGTGTTCCCGGTACATGAGACAGATCCCGCCTGGCCATTGCAGATGGAGTTCTCGATCGGCAACACATGCAATCTCGAGTGCATTATGTGCGACGGGAAAGCATCGTCAGCTATCCGGGCGCACCGAGAAAAGCTACCTCGGCTCGTGAGTCCCTACTCCGACGCATTTTTCGATGAACTTCGTTTTTATCTGCCGCATCTGAACAACGCCCGTTTTCTTGGAGGCGAGCCCTTTCTCCAAAGCGAATGCTTTCGCATATGGGACATGCTGGTCGAGGACGGCGTGTTGCTGCCTTGTCATGTTACGACGAATGGCACTCAATTCAACACCCGGGTCGAGCACCTTCTGGAGAAGATGCCGTTCAGTATCGCGATCTCGCTTGACGGATATCGGAAGGAGACGATCGAGGCCATCCGAGTGAATGCGAAATACGACGTTTTGATGAAAAACGTTAGTTCGTTTCGACAGTACACGCGTGAGAAGAAGACAAGTTTCGGTCTAACCTACTGTCTCATGCGACCCAACTGGGAGGAGTTCGGCGACTTTTGCCTGTTTGCAGATAGCTTGGGATGCCGTGTGTTCGTTAACGCGGTGCGTCGACCCTCACACCTAAGCCTCTACACGCTTGAGCGCGACGAACTTGGACGGATAGCTGACTCACTCGAACGGCAAGCTCCCGATGTAGTTCCGCGATTGAATCAGAACCGAGCAGTCTGGGTTGGGGAAGTTGAGCGTATCCGCGCGCGTGCTGCCGGTCAGTCACCGATGATTGACCGCATTCGAATCAAATTGGGCAAAGGCTGAAGAGCAATATCGTGCTTTTCGCATATGTGGTGGCAGGTGACTCCCAGGTGCCACGCCTCAACCATTCGCTCGAGTTCTTGAAACATTTCGTACGGTCCGAAGTAGTCGTCATTGCAAGTCGCTGCACTTTGCCTATCAACCACGATCAGGTGGTGAGACCATACATCGCTGAGCGTTTCGACGATCATCAGGCCAGCATACTCTTAAAGACAGGCATTAATCGCATATTCGGGAAAGTACCGGGTCAGTGCTGCTACATCGACAGTGACGTGATTGCAGTGAGTCACGACGTTGAGAAAATCTTCAGCGAGAAAAGGGGGCCGGTTACGTTTGCGGCAGATCACACTCGGCTCGGCTGGTTCAGCAGGTATGCGGTACGCTGCTCTTGCGAGCGGGGCGAATGTGATCATTTGAGGCAAGCGATCTCCGCGAAGTTCGGCGTGGAGGTATCCGACCCGAACTGGCAGCATTGGAATGGCGGCGTGTTTCTTTTTGAATCCGGATCCGGAGCGTTTCTTGACACCTGGCATGATTTGACGCGAGCGGCTTTTGAAGATCCCTTTTGGAGGACTCGAGATCAGGGCACTTTAGTTGCGGCAGTGTGGCGGCATGGATTACAGAATCAAGTCACGCTAGATCGCAGGTATAATTACATAGTCGATCCTTGGTGGCAAGTAAGCCAAGGAGCCCGAGTAGGCAAGCTTCCGGCTGCCTATCGTGTTGACTCGAGTTATTCCCTGACGGGGGAACCGGGCCTTGCACGTCCGGTCTTCTTGCATCTGATCAATGGGGCAGTCGGAGCCGCCGGCTGGAAGAACTGGGATGATGCTGTCGATCTTCTCGGCAAATCGAGGAAAAGACCTCCTACACAATCCGTGTGAGCTTTGCCACATATAGCTCCTCGGATGCTACCCATAGCGAGTACTCCGCCGAAGCTCATCTAGTATCGTTTCCCTGAAAGGCGGGAAAGGGTCCGCGGAATCCCCAGTCAGAATACGGTATATTCCGCGCGGTGTCGAATCGAACGGTAGACCAGCCAGAACGATCTGATGCCAACCGAACCCCATTTGGCGTAGGAAAGAAAGGAATAACATGACGCAGCCGTTGGCCGAAGGATTTCGACTGTTCGCTGTTGGCTTGTTAACGTAATCGAATAGTGGCCGTACATCGAGCCACGACTGCTCGGCGTGTCCGAATACGTTCACCGCCTGGGGGTATAAATCTCGAGAAACTGAGAGACAAAGGCCCTGACCCAAACAGGACTTACTCGACCAACTCAAAGTTGAGCTGCCAAGAAACTGGACCATTAGCGCTGCTACAGATGCACATAATTCCTGCACTGACGCGGCTATTTCGGAATTATCGTTTGGGGCCACGCAGTGAAAGACGTTAGCAGAACCGCCTTCATGCGTGGCGACCCCCACCGTCTCGGGTCTTCTTTGCAGAGCATATTCAACGTGTACAGTGAGTTGTATTTTACGTGACTGTTCTGGCATGAACGGCGGGAATATACCGGCGATCATGTTGAAGTCTCGCTCGGAGACTGAGTGTACCGCTCGTTCGATTACGCGGCGAATAGGACCGATACCGTCATCGAACCGGATATCGAATCGTCGCATCGTCTTTACTCTGAGTCCGTTTCTTCGAACGCATTGTCACCGAGACGTAGATAGGAATTGTAGGATCTGCGATTTATCCAGCGCAGAAATCGGGCAGGATCGTTGCGTGCTCGTTCCGCCGAGTATTGTCGGGCCAGGAGTTGCCAAAGGAACCAGTCCCCGTAGTCCAACGACCACTGGTCTATTATGCCGTGCCAAAGCAATTCGAGCTTAAAAGGACGCTCGGATAAGCTGAGTGGAAAGATCAGGTCGGGGTGCCCCGTATACCAGCTTCGTCCATACGCCCAAGAGGGCTTTCGAAACAAGAGTCGCGACTCGAGCAGAACTGTGGAGTTACAGCCGATAACGCCGGAAGCGTTTTCGATGAGGGCCTGGAGTGGCGCAGACCGGTCGAGAAGCAAAGTGTTCGGAAGGCACGTATATAAATGCTCGCGACAAATAGTTTGCTGTACTGGATGCCGTTTTATCACAAGTTGAAATTCTGCCGGAATGACTTGGCGTGTCCAAAGCAGAACCTCAAACCAATCGGCTAAATTTAGGTCATGTTTGTTTACGCGGTCGCCGATGAGCTGCAGAGGCCAAAAGACAAAGGGCTTTCGAATGCCCTCTGGAAGGGGGTTCTGCGGCGTCGACCAGTGCTCCTTTCGAAAAGCAGTCACTGTTGCACGTTGTTTTGGGGTAAGAGAACGAAATTTTGTTCGGCACAGCGACGAATCCCACGCGTAACCGACGGGGTCTGCGTGAACGGTTGTGTAGTGAGGAAACCAGCCAAACTCGCCGTAAACACGATCCAGGCCGTTTTCGGAGCAGAAGTTGGCGAGCTCTTGTGAGCTTTCAAGCAAATTTCCAACTATAAGCAGCTCTGGCAACCCGTGTTTGCGCGCGAGCTCTGCTAAGTCGCGCGCATTGCGAACAGCCCGTCCGTACAGATTGCACCCGCCCGCGAGCTCATACAGCTCCTGAAGATGCTTTGGATGTGTGTACGCAAACCGTTTGGGTGCGAGCGCACGACCGATTACCGTCCCGGTTGCCATAATGAACTAAATGCTGGTCATACTGGATAATTGCGCAAGATGATCTCAACAACCTCTGCAGGTGTAATGATCTGCATGCACAAAGGAATCCGCAGTGACTGGGTGATCTGAATAGGCAACTCGCACTTGCTCTCGGTTCTTTGGCGGACATGAGTATTCTGGCAAACGTAACGCCAACATCCCTTTGTGCGGCAACACCCGAGCTGACCAATCGCGGAGAGAAGCGTGTGGTTGGGGTACTGCACGAGCGATGGAGTTTCACGCCCGCCAACTAGCACGACGCAAGATCGGGGCTTGCCATTCGTGGTCGGAACCGCGGCCGCGAGATGCATGGCAAACGTCACTGGGCACAGCACACCATCTGCATGAAATATAACCCTGATCAGCTTACGTATATCCGTTTGGCCGACCAAGTTCTTGACGCCCTGTAAAGGCAAGTGCCAGTCTGAAGCCGCTCCGCACTGCACAAAGCTGATAGTGGCACTTAGCTGATCGACTACTTGTTGATAATAAGATGGATTCCACCATTTGGTAGTCGTGTCGAACTTACCACCAGCGACGACGACCCAATATGGCCTTGTAACGTTCATAGTAGCAAGAAAGTCGGGCTTCTTCTCATCTTCGTCGAGGTAAACTTCCGGCCTCTCTTCAGTAACGGGGACGCGAACGCCGAGCTCTTCTGACAGCTTGTTATGATATCGCGTCGTAAGGTGGCGCGGGTGCATCTCATTATGAGAATACGCCGGATAGCCTAGATCTATATATCGATGAGTCGTGGTCCGATCGACGCGTTCGACATACGGATTGTGTTGCCAGATTTGTCTGCACGTCGTGTCAACATCCGTGACGAAACGACCGGGGTGCGCTAAATGTAGGTCGCGAATGGCGGAAGTAAGCATCAAGAGGTCGCCGGGGAAGACCCTCGCACGCAGCACAAGCTTTTCTGGTTTAAGTGACCGCAGCTTCGGCGAGCGGCTCTGCATCGTTTTGTCCAATGCCGTACTCCTGAGGATCACGTGCGCGCTCGCTCAGAAAACGGTGTTCTTCTGACGTTCAACCTCGGCAGCTGAGCAGAGGTTGCTGTGAAGTAACGCCTGTAGCAGAAGAACTCCACCATAGAGCGGCTATTAGCGCTCGGGGCCTTCGGCACGCGCCAGCTTCCCCGAAGCCGTTGCTCCGATATTTAATTAGGTTTAGTACTTGGCAACACGACAAACCGCAAGCCAGGATACCCATTCTCGCTCAACAGCCCCTATCAAAATCGATTTACAAACGCAAGCTTCGTGGCCAAATACCACTTCTGGGTGTACACCATCGGTGTACTTTCATAGCTCTGCTGTCCTGGATGATGTGTGTTAGTACGGAGGCGGCTAATTCAGGCAGCTGTCATTAAAGGGTGCAGAGCTCGAAACCGACTTGGCGTCCGACAATCAGGGATCTCAATCGCCCATTGGGACGAATGAAAGCGGTTTTTCACCGAAGTACTCATCGCCGAAAGAATTGCCGCATTGCCGATATGGTAGTAAGACGCTAGACTGCACCGCGATTTATCGTTGACCGGGATTGAAAGCGGAGCTTTGATCCAAGACTCACACTTTTGTAGGATCAACTAGTTGCAGCCACTGTCGTTAGATCGTGCAGGTACACGCAAAAGGGGGAGATCGCAGGTGATTCAAAACCCGAAAAGTATGCCGGGCGTAAGTTGAACAAGGGCCTGAGGTGTGGCCCTCGGCAGCAGTCTGAGGAGAGCAGCGGAATGCCGAAGAAGGGCCGCAGCGAAGGGCAGATCCTGCGCGCGTTACGGCAGGCGGAGAGCGGCACAAGGGTGAGCGAGATTTGCCGCGAGTATGGCATCCGCGACGCCACGTTTTACAGCTGGAAGAAGAAACTCGCCGGCCTGGCTCTGAGTGAATTGCGCGAGCTGCGGCAGCTGCGCGAGGAGAACGGCAAACTCAAGCTAGTCGCCGACCCTCTCGCTGGATCGCCACGATCCTGCAGGAGATCGTGCAAAAAAAGCTGTAAAGCCCCGCCATCGGCGCGCGCTGGCTCCTATATCACCATTGAGCTACCATTTCGGTCCAGAAACCGCCACGATCGCCGTTTCTTTGAACGTTGTAAACGGAGGTCAAGTTTGACGTTTCGTAAATTCGTTCTGATGCTGGCTGGTTTGCTATGAACTCAGCATTACGCCGGATTCACGTAAGGGAGAGTTATGAAGCTAAGTGATTCGCTTCCACGGTCGAGCTTACCTCGATTCGGTGGTCCGGAGGACTGCGAGCAACTCTGGTGGGGACCGGACAACTTGGAAGAGTACCGAAAACACGGTGGACACCCAGTTTATGGTGAAGAAGACATCATTTATCGCTTTAATAGTTTCGGCTACAGATGCGTAGACTTCACGGAGGCAGCTCAAATCCGGATGGTTTCTATCGGTTGCAGTTGGGTGTTTGGAGTGGGACTTGCTCAAAGAGATCTTTTTCACGAGCTGTTTGCGCAGCGCTTGCGTAGAGAATTAGCAACCACCGTCGTGAACTGGAACTTAGGCAGATCGGGGGCTTCGAATGACTACATCGCGCGCGTCCTTCATTTAGCGGTGCCGCGGTTGAGGCCGCATGTGGTTCTGGTGCTTTTTACAGCTTCGAATCGCCGCGAATATATAACTGCCGATAATCGCCTGATGAACTTCAATTCTCTGCCGCCACAGAATTCGCACTGGGTCGAGAGAGAGACGTGGACACATTTTAACGCGCTTACGAATGGCTACGATGATCAGTTGAATCTGTTTCGCAATTACAAGTCTGTGGAAACCCTCCTTGCAGACTACGTCTGGCTTTTCTCAGCAACTAATACGAACGATCTAGATCTAGAGCCTTTAGCAGGTCATTTAGATGAATCGCATCGAGCGAAGAAGCATCGTTTTGTCGACAAGGCGCGAGATCATGGCCATCCCGGTCCTGAGACACACAAGCTTCTTGCTGATCTATTCTGGGCTAAGTTTCTCGAAACGGGAGAGCTAGCGCAGTTGCGACGATCACTCTCATCCGCAGGGACATCCTGAAGGACTTTATGATAGTGCTGGATGGATAAGTTTTTGCGCGACGCATTGGAGTGCTGTTTTTCGATGGTTTTGAAATCTCAGAAGGTGAGGAATCACCCGAAGGACGTACAATGAAGAAGGTTTGGAAATCCATTAGAATGCTTTGCGAGTACTCTTGGTTCAAAGTAACGCAACGTTACCAAATACATAAGGCTCACAAGAAGGACCCAAACATCTATCCTCTTTATTGATGGGCCGCCTAAGGCAAAGCAGTGACATCCATAAGAGGAAAAAAGAGAGAAACAGATTGTTTTCCGCCGCCGCGTGGAAACGGCGATGTTGGCCGCACCTCGGAACGCCGAGGTAATGTGGGTGACCCAAACCCGAAAAGTAAGTCGGGCAGCCGAATAAGGAGCAATCCCCAACTGCAATGCCAACCAGGACATCAACGGACTGAAAATGAATCAAAACAACCGGCGGCTACTAACTTACGAATGGGATACCAAGTGGGGTAAGTCCAAGCAAGGCAACCAGTCACTAAGGGTCGCGCTTGATCCAACCAGCGTCTGCACACCGGATGTCTTATGGCGCACTTAGTCGTTGCAGCGCCGTTAGGAGAAATAGGCCTGCGCCACCGAGCCCAATTATTATAGAGCCAAACCATATCAGCCGGACCCGCGTGAGCGCCGCTACAGCGGCGAGCGCGATTGCGACTTGTAACAGAGCGACGCTGTCCGCGAACCGGTGATGCTGATGCATCAGATGATCGGCCTCGGCTGACACCTGATCGCGCGTTCGTTCCTTTTGGTGGGCGACCTTAGCCAGTTCGGCCTGTTCGCGCGCGTAGCGATGCTGCTCATCACCAAAAGAGCGTGGCGGATTTTTACCAAGGACGATCCACACCGATTCGGATGCCGCCTGTATCGCCGACTTGATCCCCTTCGCCTGATACGCGGCCCACTGGTCCGAGGCCTCGGCCTGAAAGCGTGTTGCCTCAGCTTTTAAGGCGAGCGCCTCATTCACCGTGCCGGCTGCACGGAGAGCGGCGACGGCCGCTAACGCCGCAAACAGGGCAGTTGTTAAGGCGATAGCTTTGAGTGACGCGCCCGAGTCGCGCTCAACCTCCTCCCGGATTTGCTCATGGAGACGGTCGGTATCGACTTCTGGGGCCTCAGGCACGGTGATCCCCTCGTATCACCGGATACTATAGCATCAGAGCTCTTCTGGCACCACTTCGCGGGCATCCTTGTCGTTGCGTATTCCGGCGAAGCGTGGGGATTTAAGCGATTCTCCGGCGTCCATTCGAGAAATTCTATGCGGCCGACAATGAACGGATCCAGCCATCGGCACAAGGCCATTTTCGCGGCGGTCAGACCATCACAGCGGCGCTCGCCAGCATTTTTCTCCCAGCAGCTGCTGCATTTCGCGCACGCCAGATGCCCGATCAGCGAGGCATGCCGCACGTGCTAGCCGGGACTGGCCTCATGAAGAATGGACGAACACTGAGTCTTTCAGTTCCGGTCTCGGCGAGTGACGGGGACGCGGGTGCGGTCAACGGCATGCTGACGGCCATGGCTCGGGTGAGTACGCGCGAGGGCCCGTAGGGTCGAAGCTTGGAACCGCCCAAGATCCAAAAAGTGGTGGTTATTTACCACGCCACGTGCGGTTGAGACTGCGGCGCGGGGGGACCCTTTGAGACCCGCTTAACTGTAAGGCAGCAAGGCAACCAGTCACTAAGGGTCGCGCTTGATCCAACCAGCGTCTGCGCACCGGATGTCTTATGGCGCACTTAGTCGTTGGAGCGCCGTTAGGAGAAATAGGCTTGCGCCACCGAGCCCAATTATTATAGAGCCGAACCATATCAGCGGACCCGCGTGAGCGCCGCTACAGCGGCGATCGCGATTGCGACTTGTAACAGAGCGACGCTGTCCGCAAACCGCTGATGCTGATGCATCAGATGATCGGCCTCGGCTGACACCTGATCGCACGACCAAGCTAACGCAGGCCGACCTCATCGGCGCCAGTTCGCTCTTAGCCAAGTCCAGCTGCAATAGCGACAATACGAAACCAACCGTGCAAACGATCGTGTGGGGCTGAACCGGTTTCTATATCGAAAGCCTGCTTCTCCTCTAAACTTGGAGCACCAGGTCCAACTCCATCCTCGCGATTGCGCGATCGACACGGCCGACGCATGCACGCCAGGAGATACTCGAAGATGCGCTGACAAAAACAAATTCCGCCACCGCAGTGAAGCTCGCAGAGATGGAATTCAGTTCCGGAGAGAAACTCGTCTCCGTGCGCAATCGGAGGAAGTCGCCTCGCTCTGGGACCAGTCAGGCGGGGAGGATCCCAGCGAGCCGTGATTCGCCGTTTACGGGAACGCCCTGGGCGCCCGCTTTGTAATCATTGTGGCCGCCCGCGCGTTGCTTGCGGTCGGCCTTCTATTCGTTCTGGACCTTGGACATCGAAGCCTATCCGGATCCGGTGCAACCGCGGGTCGAAATAATTACTCAACCCATTGGCCTAAGTGCTGAGGAAGTTGAGAGGCTGAATAGCAGCAACCGTGTTCAGATACCGCGCCCAGGATGGGAGAAATAGCTGAGGTTGGGGCAGCGAGCGCAGGAATTTGCCAGTGAGTTTTAGTGTGCAGCATGGCACTGAAGATGACGAGCAGCTTGCGCATGCAGGCGGTGAGTGCCAGTTTGGCATGCTTACCACCGGCGCGCAGCAGCAAATAGAAGGTTCTGATGGTGGGATTGTTGCGGATTCCCGCCCCCGTCGCCCTGTACAGCACCCGCCTGATCCCGGCACGCCCGCCCCAGATGCAACGGCTGCCGGGCAGGCTGCCACTGTCACGGTTGAAGGGCGCCAGGCCAACCAAGGCGGCGATCTGCTTGCGATCGAGTCTTCCCAACTCGGGCAGCGATGCCAGCAGGCTACTCGACAGCACCTGCCCGACACCGGGAACCGAGCGCAGCAACTCGTCGCGCTCACGCCAGAGCGGAGTGTTACGGATCATTGTGCCGAGTTCCTGGTCGAGGCCGGACAACCGCTTCTCCAACCAGCGAATGTGCTCATCGATGCTGCGGTGTAAGACCTTGGGCGCCATCGAGCGCCGGTTCTTCTCGGCGGTCAACATCTCGACCAGCTGGCGGCGCCTTGTCACCAGCGCCCCGAGTGCCGCCGCCTGCTCATCGGCTATGGGGGCGCGCTGCAGGTTTCACCACCTACCCGAAACGCGCGAGCATTTCGGGTATCCAAGCGGTCAGTCTTCGCCAGCCGCCCGGTGGCGCGGGCGAAATCGCGCACCTGGCGCGGATTGACTATTGCCACCGCGATTCCGGCGGTGGCCAAAAGCGCTGGCAATAGCTGCATCCAACCCGCCTGGTCGCCTCCAGAATCACGAAGTCATCTGGCCCGAACTGTTTGAGCATCCGTGAAATTTCCAAGTCCGTATTGGCCACCGAGAAACTCTCGGCCCGTGGCGCCCGATGAAGACCTCCATTTACGCTTTGGCGACATCGATTCCGACATACCGCTTCGTCTCATCCAAGCGTTTATCAACAGCCTTGTATGTTGACGCTCCCTGAACCAGGCGTAATCTAGGTCAACCAATTATGAAACTGGAGTAATCACACCTTTTCGTCAACAGCCTACTATGTGAGTATGCTGATTATTGTTCCACCCTCCGACGCGGTTGTGGCCGGCTTGCCTTAGCATCTTTTAGTATGCCACTCGTAAGCTGGTATCGGCCGATGTCTGAGTCAGTGTTGCTCTGCTGCGGCTTCTAATTTCTGTCGCAGTCCTCAATGCTAACAAGGCACAGACCCAGGAATTGACTTTCTAGGTTTCATGCTCTAAAAAGGACGAAATTTAGGGCTCACTTTGCGTGACCGTGGTTTCATTTCAGTCGGTCACCCCAAAGCTGATGTCGGGTACTAACTATGCAGAGACGTCCCCTTGACGCTTCCTGGAAAGCCTGGTTGCAACAGAACATTGAGCGAGGATGCGATCCGGAAGAACTCTTTTATATACTCATTCAAAATGATTTTTCACTTCCTTCAGTTCGAGAAGCAATGGGTGATCACGATCCGACGCGTGTTTCTGCGATCAGTAAAACGATAGCAAAGTGCTATCGGACAGACTTCAAGTCTATTGCTGAAACGCGTCTCACAGACCCTAACAAGTGTCCGCAGGCGAGGCGCTACCCGTCAAAAAAGGTCCAGCTTTATACATTTGACAATTTCATGTCCAGTCAAGAATGCGATGCGATATCAGACCTTATCTGCCAAAGCTTACGCCCTTCCACGATTATCACGGCGAGCCCCGAGTCGGATAAATATTTCCGAACCAGCAGTACGTGCGACCTAGGCACTCTCGAAAGCGACCTGATCGATGCTCTGGATCAGAAGATCTCGCGAACCGTTGGGATACGACTTTCGTATTCCGAAGCGGCTCAGGGTCAATTTTACGCAATGGGCCAGGAATTCAAACCGCACACCGATTACTTCGAGCCGGGGGATGAAATCTATGCGAAGCAATGCGCGGTGAAAGGCAATCGCACTTGGACCTTCATGGTGTACCTCAGTGATGTCGCTAAGGGCGGTGGAACTCATTTTATCGCTCTAGACCACGTCTTCCAGCCCAAGAAGGGCCACGCATTGATTTGGAACAATCTGGATGCGAATGGCAGCCCAAACCACAACACTCTTCACGCGGGACTACGTGTCGAGGAGGGGCACAAGATTATCGTGACGAAATGGTTTCGGGAGCAGGGAAGGGGTCCAATGTTTTATTCGGATTGACATTATCTCCAGGGTGATCTTTATGAGAGTACCTCATTACAGCTCGAGATCCCACACAGCATCAACATTGCCCATGCCCAGAACAAAAAGCCGCACGACGAACTTTGGAGCGGCAAGCCGGGGGCTAGAAGGGACTCGAGATCGCTGCGCATTCGGACGACCGCGATGTTCCGTCTAGTTCGGGTTACCAGCAGACGATTCGTGGTGCGAGGTTGCGTCGATTCCGAATTGCGAGCCCTGGTGTCGAGCATGTTACGGTATTCGCCGAGTCACTAGTGAGCACAGCTGAGTGTTCTGTCGGGTAAATAAGTCTCATATTTCGGATGCTGCTTTTAATATCGGGGCGGACTTGGTCCTCGCCAAAGGGTAGGTTGTCATTGCAGCGGCTGAGCCACTTCAAATCGCGGCTTCGAGACGACGAGCACTATTGAAGGTCCCCCCGTCAATAGACTGCCTGGTAATTGCGGGCCAGCGTTCACTAACGATGTTGTTTGCAAGGCTATGAAAGCCTGGGTAGGCCCCTACCAATTGCCGAAGAACCTTCCAAGGATAAAATCGCGGGTTCGTTTATGAGAATGACACAGGACGGGCTGTTCATCTATTGTCAAAGCGCATTCGGTGTCGGCCATTTCGTCAGAACGGCTCGACTGATTAATGCGGTTCGTAATGCCTGTCCCTCGATCCCGATTTCCCTATTTCACGGCGGGCGGTCAACGGCCTTTTTGCATCTTTCCGGTTCTGTAAAAACTGTCGAACTGGAGCCTCTGACTTTCACAAGTATCAACGGTAGTCTCTCTGCGCTCGATGGGTCAGACCCCAAAGGCGTCCTCCTTCGGCGAAAAGCCCACCTCACTCAACACCTGCTACAATTAAGACCCAGGGCGGTACTGTTCGAGCACTTCCCGTTCGGACGATGGGGATTCTCTGAGGAAATCCTGCCTTTTATTGAATGCTGCTGCTCGTTGAATCCGCCTCCCCTATTGTGGTCCAGCGTAAGGGATGTCCCCATCCTTTCCGAGTATGACTACTTCCGAATGCTAGGAGTCATTCAGCACTTTCATCGTGTCTTCGTTCATTCCGATCCGAATGCGATTCCGTTCGACTTGGGCCGGCCTATTCCGAGAGCGCTAGCAGCGCGAATCGAATATACTGGTTATGTGTCGCCGACAGATAACGGAAAAATACAAAGGGGTACGTACGTTCTTGTGCACTCTGGGGGCGGCTATGATGGCCAGGCGTTCTGGGAGGCTGTGAACTCATTCCGAGTTAATATGAGTGGCGTTCAATTCAAGACTTGCGGCCAGGACCCTGTTGAGCTCATGGACCTTGTCTCTACGATGCGACTTCTGCGGTCAGCCTGGCGCAGCATTTCCATGGCCGGGTACAACACAGTGGCCGAATGGTTGGCTTTTCGTACACCAACGATATTTGTGCCAAGGCGATCCGATACGGAACAACTCAAGCGATTACACAGCCTTCACGAATTCGCCGGAGGCCCAATGGTGATTTCGGATCCGACTCCCGAAGGATTACGGTCCGCTTGGGATGATCTTTCCAACAACGAGCCGTTCCGGGCCAACATTTGGATCAAAGGCCAAGAGAAGTTTGCCAGCGCCGTGAAACGATATCTGGGGTGAATGGGACGTAAGCTGTCGAGACCGGTTCCCTGGCCACATCAGCAATCCGGAGGAGAATTGATCCTAATGACTTGGTCGTCCCCAGAAAATGCAAATCGTTATTCATCAGCCGACCATTATCCAACTTGGCCGAAAAATCTTCGGCACAGGGTTATCGCGAACGGGCACAACAAGCTCTCTGCATCTTAGGATTTAGGTCAATTCATTGCCCCCAGTGGGGTCGCGTGCGGGAGTTTGTAGAGCAGTACGATGCTGCGACTGATACGCCGATAGCATGCAGCTTCCGAGAGCTAGACGCTCTTTATCCGGATGCCCGATTATCCGGACCGTGCGGGATCTCCGCTCCTGGCTAAAATCTACAGAATGGTTCTTCGGAGACAGGGAGCCCATCGTGCAGTGGCGACGTGAGCTGCGCCTCAGCGTTTACAATGTTTTGACTTGGGAACGTGAAGCCTTTTTGCGTGCTTATCATCGGCACGTGGAAATGGTATTGAACCACTTTGTGAATCGGCTACAGGAGCTTCTCACGCTTAACATCACGGCGGGAGAAGGATGGGCTCCGCTCTGCGCTTTTCTTCAAACCCCGGTACCTTCCGTGTCGTTTCCTCATGCGCATGCTCGGGGCAATGCTCTCAAACGATCAGCTGGTTTTGGGACGCTCCGATATGAGCTGCCGACGGTCCAGGCATAATCCGCTTCACTTTGAGGGTTCGATGCGGCGTTGAGCCGAGCTAAAAGCCGCAACTGCGTCACCCTTAGTTTGTCCAGCCAATTGCGCCAATCGACTGATCGAGCAAGTGCAAAAAGCGGGCACAGGCGGACCGCACGAGTTATTCGATAGCGGTGTTAGAAGACCGGTTTGAGTACCATCGGGCAAACCGTAGCTCTTTGAAATATCCCGCGCCAGCGAAATCGTTGTACATCGCCTTCGGACTTACTCAAAGAAGGGAAGCTGCGGCTTCCATTACCTGCTCTCCGGTGATGATTCGCGTGTGCACGAAAGTCATCCGAAATGCCATCTCAGAGCTGGCTGCGATGCTGCCCGGCCGGCGATCCAGTCCTCGCTCCCGCACATTCCGGCTGACCAGGTGTACGGAACAAGCCTTCGGTTCGTCGAACCAGGCGGGAAGGTGCTCGATCCAGAGCCCGATCGTCGGGATATCGGCGTTGGCCATGGCCAAATGATACGGCCCGGCGGGAACCCCGACCAACAGATTTGCCGCTCGAATGAGCGCTTTCATCAGAATTCCGAAGGGAACTTTGCAGGATGTTGCTGCGCCGAACAGTTCGGCAAAGCTGTAAGCGTGAAGCTCGGGATCCCGGACCGTGTGCTCTCCTTCGAATATGCGGTCTTCAATCGAAAGAAAAGCCCAGTGGGGATCCTTGCGCAGCATAAGCCTCATGAAGTCGCGACACTCTTCGCCTTCTCGCCTGCTTCCAATCGGCAGGTCGTTTCGCCAGAGGTGCCCCCAATTCTTTCCAACAGACGTGTATCCAGTACGGCCGATGATGCACAGCTTCCGCTCCCCGAATCCGATCCAGTTTTTTAGGCGTGCTTCCACCCATTGCTGAAGCCATGGAATTACCTCGAAAGAAATCGAACTGCGAAGCGGCCGCAGCAGGTTCGTAACCGCCGATCGCGGCGACGCAATCAATCGTATCATATTGCGCGCTTTGCTCTGAAATGGCGGGGCGGTGTGCCCGCTGGTTTCCGGAAATTCCGTCCAGAACACCACATCGATGTGATTTTGCGAGCAGAGTTCGTAGAGGCTCGGCGGAACACACAAGTACCCTAGCGCCCCATCCAAGAATTGGCCATCCAGCCCAAGGTGCCGCGTGTTATCCCACCGCTCTGACACGACATTGCTTCCCAGATAAACCGGTGTCACGTAAGTGTTACCTTCGAGTACCGACACATTGTTGTCGCCGATCCGTGTGATCCAGTAACGGTTGGAAGGTTCCAATAGTGGCAGCACGTAAGACAGTTGCACCCAATCACCAAACCCGTGCGGAAAGTAGATGAGCACGCGCGCGTTCTTGATCTGATAGAACCCTTCCCGGTCGCCGCTGAATACGCGCGTTCGAAAATTCGCTAGCCGCATATGCATACTATGCCTCCTTTTGCGCCGCCATCACTAGTCATCGACCTGGAGGATCGCGGGCAACTGACGTCGCGCATTCCACTCGTGAGCGAATCAATTGAGTTCCAGTGACGGAGCTGACTGCACCTTATGAAGTAAATGGATGGCTTTACTACCATCAAGGCAAACGTTGCCCGCCATCAGGCATCACTATGTTGTCACTAGCATAGCCGCGATGCTCGGTTTCGATTCGCCAGCCGTGGTTTTTTCGTATCCGGCGCGCACCCTAGCCTCTAATTGATCTTCCGTGAGATGATGTTCTCCTGTCCGAACTTTCGCCTCCAGACTTTAGGCATTGCTGCCTACTCCCTCATTTCCCCGCAGTCATAAGTAGAGTCGGTTGATGTTTGACCCGCCCCGCAGAACCAGGACAGCGGAAGGAAGAGAATTCGGCCGGGCGCAGTTGTTGGGGCCGGATTGTCCGGCAGTTTTGGCACTCAACTGACTCAATCTACCTCCAGTAAAGGCCTAGTGTGGCGGTCCAGTTTGCCATTTTTTGAGAGCAGCTTTTCGGCCCCGCCCTCATTGCCGGCCAGGACGGGCCGGAAAGCTGCCTTGGTTTCGAATTCGCAGGCGGGAGCGCCAGGCAGCGCGACGGCTGCGCTCCGCATTTCCTGCCAGTTGCGTGCAAAGCCCGCGGGCGTGGCATCACGCAAGGCGCTATGCGGTCTGACCTGCTTATATTCGTCGCGCCAGCGAGCGAGCTTGTCACGGACATCACTCAGCGCAAAGAACACTTCTACGTTCAAACACTCGTCGCGCAATCGTCCG
>Ga0306920_100002767_pt1 | contig 22122 bp, 18 predicted proteins | sample flu12Cox44000170_FD_204666 | JGI IMG/M metagenome (GOLD analysis project Ga0306920, IMG submission 204666) | Lab enrichment of tropical soil microbial communities from Luquillo Experimental Forest, Puerto Rico - flux4day.12C.oxic.44.000.170 (v2)... | ecosystem: Environmental > Terrestrial >...
GGGTTCAGATACAACCCAATAATGTCGGCGGCCTTCTTCTCAAAATCCGGATCGTTCGAGGCCAGGTAGCGTTCTATGCGATGCGGCTGAAGTCCGTGCTTACGCCACACCCGTGCCACCATCACTAGCGACAAAACCTCGGCTGCAGTCGATGCGCTCCGACACTTCATCCCAGGTATCGCCTTCGGCCAGCAGCAAGATCAGCCGTGCCCGCCGGGAATCTTCGGCCCGGCCCGTCCGGCTAGTGGCTCGCCGAGTCAATTCCTTAAGCTCCGAATTTGTCAGAGTGATCGCGTCTCTCATAAACACGATTATAGTCTACAAATGGTTGTTACAGTCAACTAGAGGCCTCTTTATGAAAGAGATAGGCGTCTTCGAGGCAAAAAATAAGCTAAGTGAGCTGCTCGACCTTGCCGAGAAAGGCGAGGAAATCATTATCACCAGGCACGGCAAACAAGTCGCTCGGCTGCTGCCCATCGAAAAACCCTTCGACCGTGCAGCGGCCCGGCAGGCGGTGGAAGAGATCAGGAAGATGCGAAAGGGAATCTCGATTGATGACGCTACGATCAGGGCATTCATCAATGAGGGGCGCCCGTGACTTTTGTGCTTGATGCGTCGGTCGCCTTGAGTTGGCTTCTTCAAGAGGAGCACCGGCCCTTGAGCGACCGCCTATATGAAGAAGTAACGCAAACCGGTGCCATTGTTCCTTCTCAGTGGCGTTTGGAGGGTTGCCAATGCCTTGCAGATTGCGGTACGGCGCAAGCGAATTGGCGTGGCATATCGGGACCAGGCCCTACATAACTTCAGGAAATTCCCGATTGCGGTGGACTCAGAAACAGACACGCAGGCTTGGACCGGTACACTTTATTTGGCTGACCGTTATCAGCTAGCGTTATACGATGCAGCCTATTTAGAGCTCTCACTGCGGCGACGCACGCCCCTCGCCACGCGCGATCAAGAACTCGCAGCGGTGGCTGGAGTTGCGGGAGTCACGTTGCTACCAACCACTTGAACTAGCAATGCGGCATTGCGTGCTGTAGTAAACTCCCATCGCCCTCGCCTTTCAGTTCCAATCCATCGAGGGCGGAGGCCCATGTTCCTTCGGTTTCTTTCGCTTGTTCTTTCGATATTGATTTCATCGGTAGCTCTCTTCGCGCAATCTCTGTCGCCTGCTTCTCCGGATACTCCCGAAGCCGGCTCCGTCGAAGCCATTGCGAAGGCCACCACCGAACCTCAGTTTCTTTCTCCTTGGGTCTCTTATCTTCCGGCGTCCTCCAGTGTTCCTTCTACCGCCAAATTTTATGGACGGATTATGGGCGCTCCAGGCGAACTGGTAGACCCCGCACAAGCCTACGCCTACTGTCGCGCTCTCGCCGCTGCTTCTCCCCGCGTTCGCGTCTACACGATTGGGCGCTCCGAGGAAGGCCGCGACATCGTGCTCCTCGCCATATCTGATGAGAAGGGAATTGCCAGTCTGGACCAGTTGAAGGCCGCGACAGCTTCACTCGCCGATCCGCGCAAAACCGACGCAGCTTCCGCGGAGCAGCTTATCGCCAATGCTCGTCCCATGTATTACCTGAATGCCGGCCTTCACTCTGACGAAACCGGCTCGACCGAATCCGTTCTTGAGCTTGCCTACCGCCTCGCCGCTTCCGAACAGCCCATGATTCGCCGCATCCGCGAAAATCTCGTTGTCTTGATCAACCCCGTTTCTAATCCGGATGGCCGCGACAAACAAGTCGAATGGTTCTACCGCTACCTCAAAGGCAAAACTGACTTTGGCGCTCTTCCGCGGCAGGCTCCCCCTTATTGGGGCAAATACGTTTACGTGGATATCAACCGCGACGCCCATCAGCAAACCCAGGAGACCACTAAAGCCGTTCACCGCATGTTCTACGAATGGCATCCCGTCATTGTTCACGATCTCCACGAAGCCGTTCCCCTCCTCATGAGTTGGAACGGCACGGGCCCCTACAATCCCAACATTGATCCCATCACCTACACCGAATTCCTCGCTCTCAGCTTCCATGAAGTCCAGACCATGACGGGTCTTGGCATGCCCGGCGTCGCCACCTGGAATTTTGGCGAAGGCTTCGCTCATCTCTTCCTCGATTCCGTCGCCATGAATCACAACGCGGTCGGGCGTGGCTACGAAACCTTCGGCAACGGCTCAGCGGAAACCATGCTCCGCTCGCTCTCGCCAGCAGAAATTTCCCGCGATTGGTATCGCGTCCTGCCGCCTCCTTCCGGAAAGTTCAGTTGGTCTGCTCGCGATAATGTCAATTACAACGAGACCGGGATCCTCGCTGCCCTCGATTATTCCGCCACCAATTCCAAAACTCTCTTGCGAGAGTTTTACACCAAGGGTGTTCATTCGTATCAAAAAGGTCTGAACGAACCACCCTATGCTTTCCTCATCCCGGAAAATCAGGGGGATCCCGAACGTGTCGCCCAACTCGTTTCCCGGCTCCAGATGCAGCAGATCGAAGTGAGCCGCGCCACATCGGCCCTGCAACTCAAGGATGGCGCCTATCCCGCGGGAACCTATGTGGTGCGACTCGATCAGCCCTACCGTAACTACGCCGTGGATCTCCTTGCGCCGCAAGACTACCCAAAGGAAAGCAACGAACCGTATGACGATGTCTCCTGGGAGCTACCCGCAAATTATCATCTGCAAGCCATTCCTACTGCAGACGCCTCGATTCGATCCACGAACCTGACCTTGCTGACGGAGACGCCTCATCCCCACGGAAACATTTCAGGCTCCGGCCCAATTTATGTACTGAAGGATTCAGGCCAGGAGGGTCTACTCGAAGCTCGCTACCGCCTTGCGGCTTTCCGGATCGAAATCGCCGAATACCCGTTCACGCTCAATGGCGCCAACTATCCCGCTGGCAGTTGGATTCTTCCCTCACAGCCGGGTCTCGCCGACGCTGTTAAAAACACCTCAGCGCAACTGGGCCTTGATTTCACAAGCGCCACCGCTGCGCCCGTGGTCTCACGCCACGTCGCAAAAGCCCCCCGCCTCGGTGTCTGGGTTCCCTGGGCAGATACGGATTCCATCGGTTGGGTTCGCTATTCCCTCGATCAGCGCAAAATCCCATATACCTACGTTCGCGATGAGGACATTCGCGCTGGCAACCTCCACGACAAGTTCGATGTACTTCTGTACGGGCACGTGGACCTTGAACTCGCCGAGCAGATCCAAGGCATCCCGAAATCGTGGGGCCCAATGGCGTTTGACAAGACACCACAATTTCCGGCTCTGGGCACTCCTGCCGAGACCAAGGACATCACGGGCGGCATCGGCTGGGAAGGCCTAGCGCAGATCCAGAAGTTTATTGAACAGGGTGGCTTGCTCATTACACTGGGAAGCGGCTCCACGCTCGCCATCGAAGGCGGCATCATCCGCGGCGTCCGGCGCGACTCGGGCGGCGTTCCGCGCAGCACGCAAGGTGGTGGGCCTGATTCTTCAGCTGCGGCGCAACGAGCCATCACGCGCACCCCAGGCTCGCACGTCCGCGTCACGTTCGTCCGCCCCGATCATCCCATTGCGTATGGATATCCTGCCGAAACGCACGTCTTCCGCCAGAATTTTCCGTTGTATTCTGTCCCCCGACGCTGGTTGCGCATGGCCTACTGCACCACCTGCCTAGACGGACCCATTGATACCAGCAACGTCGTCCTCGAGTGGGGCGCTCGCGACGGCGCTCCGTTTCTCGTCAGTGGCCAGGTTTGGGGAGAAGAGAACTTAATTGGCCGTCCGGCCATCATGGATACTCCCGTCGGCCAAGGCCGCGTCGTCACATTCAATTTCAATCCTGTGCACCGCGACATGAATCGTGGCGATCAACGCATGCTCTGGAATGCCATCATCAACTGGCAAGCAATCGTTGCTCCCTCAGCCCAAGCAACAACAGAGTAGAAATTAGGGCATGGCGGCGCGGTTCGTATCTTTGGAAACTTAAACAGGTGGTGTCATCCTGCGGTCTCGGCGGTTTTTTGCTGGGCTGAGGACCTCAAGCTTTGCTGTTTCCATTGTCCAAGGGAGGAATTCGCGAGTTCTAATCCGGTGGCCGCACGTACGCCGCTCCATGCCGGAACAATCCTGCCGACGCAATCGACTGCGAAAATACAATCCGGATCGGCACAAAAATGGCTCCTGCTCCTGGCGTATATGGCACCGCCACTTCCAGCCGTGTCCCTTCCGGGTAACGATTCCGACTGCGAAAACTGATCCCGCCCTTCGACAAATCCTCGCACACCGCCACTTCTTCCTGAAATCCCCGCCGCCGGATGCATGCCAGCACGCGCGCTTTTACTCGCGTGCGGTTCCTTCGCGGAATCACGCGTTCCTCGACGGCCGTCCGTGAGGGCAGCGTCTCCTCGATCTTGGGCTCGGTATGAGCCTCTACCCAAATGGACGGCGAATCACAATGCTTGCACAATCGCGCGATACACCGCCGCACCTCGAACGATTTCAGCTCCATATCGTTGAGGTACACGACCTCGCGCCTCTGGCAGAAACTGCATTCCATCAAAAGCCGCGCCAACGCCTCTTCCGCTTTTTGCATGGAAGGGAATTCAATGTCCCAGAAATCCGTTCGCGGCTCGATGATCGCCACCGCGTAGATGAATCCATCTGGCTCGCGGTCAATTTCCGCCATGATTCTGGCGCGCGCGGTTTTCGTCTGATCTCCTTCCATCTTCCTATGCAGAGTGATTTCTTGCCCAGGGAAGAACTGCTCGGCCAGCCGCAGCACCCCGCCATTACGGCTCACAAGGAGCGTCTTCGCCGGTTGGCGCACGGCCGTCCCGTCCGTGGCAAACCAGGCTGCCTCCACCTCCAGCCGGAGCGTGACCCGGTCGCTCTGACGCATCGTCTCTGTACGCGTGGTTGACATGATGAGAGGGGAGCTACTTCGTTAGGCTAACATGCCAGAACCGCGTCCGAGTTCCTTCCGGTTACGCTTTTGTCGTACCCACTAATACTCTCGCAGCGCTTTGGGGGGGCGTTACCCTTTGGGAGACACTCATTCCGTCCGGAGTTCTCATTCCCCCGCTATTTAGAGACACTTACGGGAGTGGGAAGCTCATCCGTCTGGGGGCCTTTCCAGTTGTTTTTTTGACTGAGATCTCATGTGAGCAAAGTCATTTCCATGCCTGACCGATCCTCTGGCTCCTCGCTTCGTATAACAGGCGTGCGCGACCGGCGTTACACCATCCGCTACCCTTTCGCCGCCGACGCTCAGCTCATTGATATGGAGTCCGGCAAACAGGTGGATGGCGTTACCTCCGACATCTCCTTGGGCGGCTGCTTCATTTGCACGAGTAAGCCAATGCCGGTCAACTGCCGCGCTCGCCTCAAGCTTTTCCGCAAAGGTCAGGTCCTGGAAGCGCTCGTGATCATCCGGATTATCAAACCACGTGTCGGTCTTGGCATCGAGTTCTTCGATCTCGAAGCACCCAACAACGAAATCCTCGCCACCTGGATTGATACCCTTCGTCGCACGCGTTGACCCTGTCTAGTGCGCCGTGTCCAACGGGTGCTGGCTCTTCTCGTAAAATTCATTCTGCAGCTTCAGACTCTCCTCATCCGCTTTAATGGCTCTAATCGCGCGGACCAGTGTGTTGATCCAGCTCTGCACGTCCGCTTCCCCTTGTTCCTTCGTAGCCGTCGTCGCGTCGCCTGAATAGTGATTCGGAAAACGCGCGTACCACCAGATTCCCGTATACACATTGTCTGGCAGTTTCACTCGTTTCTGGTCTGCGCCAGATTCGCTTCCCGCACGATCCATGTGAACCAGATCTGAATGGGTTACGAGCACATTGGAGGTCTCTGTCTCTCCCGCGTGCCAGTCGGGGCCGCTCTTTTCTACACCCGCCTTTCTCGTGGCCTCATGGCCCCATTGCACGTACACAACGTAATCGTGCGGCTTTGCGAGTTGCGATTGCGCGAAGAAGGGAAGCAGGTGTTCGTTTCCGCCATGCCCGTTCACGATCACGACTTTCTTGCAGCCGTTGCGCGCCATTTCGTCCGTCGTCTCCTGCAGGAGTTTCATCTGCATTTCGGCGCTGTACGCGATCGTTCCCGGTTCGTGCTTCGCCTCAAATATTTGCCCGGCGTAATATTGAGGAAAAATTACCGCGTATTCCTGCTGCGCCGCATGCTCGGAAACATAGCGCACGTTCAGCAAATCGGTCCCAAGCGGCAGGTGCGGCCCATGTTTCTCCAGAATGCCAAAGGGGAGCAAACATGTCCCCTGCGATTTCGCGATCGCTTCGCGAAAGTCTCCTGCGGTCAACTCTTCCCATTTCACACTTAACTTCGTTTGCGCGTTGGCAGTCGACGCCATCGTTAGGCAGAACGCGCACACAAGCACCGCGGTTCGTCGCATGAAGTCACTCCTCCTGCGACGCATTGTATCGTAACCTCGCCTCCGTTTATGTGCTGCGGGTCGGGCGCGACTGGCATTGGCGTGCATAAAATGTTTCTTATCGCCGGTGCCGTTGAACGCGTGCGAGTTTGCCGCCACGAACCGAGGCTCACTCCTGCAACCGGCCTCAGGAGGATGGAGTGGTAGATTCACTACTTCCGACCATCGCCTTCGCAACCTGCTCCAGAAACCCAACCGGATACTGCTTTTCGTCTGGTTTGCCATACGGGCAACCCTTCGGGAATTTCCAATGGTCGTTGACGCAGAAGGTGCACGGCCCCTCGCCGCGAGAGAGAAAGCCTGGGCTACCATTTTTCGAGCTGGTGTAAGACAGCTTGCCGTTTTGGTACAACTGTTCGAGCACAGCAGCCATCATTTGATGAGCATCGAAATAAACCGCCATCAACTGTGTGCTAGCGCTCGCATATGTCCGTTTGATATCCGCCAAAACTTCCGGCACATCCTTCTGAATGCCCGCCGAGACGAAGCTTCCGGCAATTCTCTGAAACTTGATTCGTGGATCGTTCTGAAGGAACGCTGCGGCAGACGGAAAGGCCTTCTCGAATTCACCGAACGCCTGCTCGCTCATGCGGAACTGTGGCATGAAGTTTTCGTCGTAAGAAAAATGGGGCGTGATCACCAACCGGGTTGAGAAGCTGAATTCTTGGGCACCGATGTCAGTCGAGAACTCGAGTCGGCAGTCCTGTTGTGTCGTTAGCCGGAGCAGTGTGTAGGGCCCGTCTTCGGGAAATACCGGGAGCGACGGCTGTGCCTTGATGAGATGGTGGAACGATTTCCGGAACATCTCCCAAGATGCTTGACCAACCAAGAATACAATCACAGGACGGGACTGTAGCAATTGCTTCATGGCCCAGGCATTCTTGTGGACGCAGTTAGAAATGATGGTGTTGACGCTCTGATTGCTACCACCCAACCACTGCGGTCCCCAATGGGGAGACGCACATGCAACCATATCCACCTGGCCCACGTCCTCGCCGACCTGAAGGCGCACATCGGTATGTCCCTTCTGCTTTAACTGGGCTTCGAAGATCTTAAGGACCGGAACAATCTGCACGTAGTAGCTGATGGGCTGCGCGTCAATGCCGGTTTTGCGTCCAGCAGGAACGTTCAATCGTGCTGCCAGGAGATCCCCTTTCCCGAAATGAGCATTCGCATCGACAAGAACCACATATCGCGGCTCGCCCAGCGTGCCCGGAAGGTGGATCGCGGTCGGAGTGGAATCCCCATCGTATTGTACCCGGATGTCATACGAAGGGGAGTCGCTGGGACGCGGCAATTCCATCATCATGCCGGGTCTTTCTGCCTTGACGCGTCCGTCAGGCAGCAAAAATTGCTCGATGAATGAGAGATCGAAGTGTTCCTGATAGACAGACCGGTATCTGTAGTAGTAGGCATACTTCGTCCACGAATCAGAGCCAGCGGCACTAGAGAAGCTTGGATAACACCATGACGCAGCAGTCTTATTAGGAGCAAAGGCCGTCAGATTGGGATTGATGCCAATCGTCATGATGGGGGCCTTGCGGCAGCCATCCATCACCTCGGCATCAGGGAATGCCGGAGGGCGAGTCACGCCTTCCACCCACGTGAACGAACTCGAACTTCCAGAGGGTACATGCGCGGCAGGCGTGTTCGACTCGAAATCGTAGGAGGGGTATGGGCCATAAGGCTGTTTGGAGGAGTCCTTCGGCCAGAAGAAGTCGCACGTCCCGCAGGGCCGGATGTTGAAAACAAGGTCGATTTCAAGAGGATCTTGGGGCGGCTTCGGGCCTTTCTGCCGCAGTGGATCATAGGGCATGGCTACTCCTATGGACCGGGTGGCCAGTTACAGGGTTTACCGAAGGCTAGCGATTGCGGTGCGGTGGCAACCTCGTACTGGCGACGAGCAATCGTGCGGCTCAGCCAACTTGTTGTCCGGCCCAACACACGTCTGCGTGTATACACACCAATAGTGATTATCTCGAGTGGAGGGCACCGTCGCATCGTCTTCGCTCATCGTGAACTGTCCCTTCCACCGAAGTGCAGGACAGAGATCCGGATGATCAATATTGAATCGGATGGCCTGTTTCATATTCTCCTATGTTTCCGGACATTGGATCGATTCCAGCTGTCTGCAAAATGCATCGCTCGACAGTCACTCGCGCGATCGAGATTTTGTAGGCATTCTGGCCCAAACTTCTCGCGTCCTTAACCGCCGCTTGTGCGGCCGCAGAAGCCACAGCCGCCGTCAGTTTCTGGCCCGCAAGAACTGCTTCGGCTTCCTTCGAGCGCCAGGGCACAGGAGCCACATGACTCATGACGACCACCGGGTTCTTAGCACCACTGTTCGTCATGGTCATTGCCACAGTCGCAGTTGCAAGCGGCCAATCAAACCCATGTTTTTGCCGCACTTCATAATACGAGGTTGTCATGCCAGGTGCGGGAGGAATTCTCACCTCTGTCACAATCTCATTGGGGAGCAGAACATGCTCGCGTTGTGTCTGCCTTTGTGGCGTGACATAGAATTCTTCAAGTAGCATTTGCCGGGTTCCCTTGGGCCCTTGCATGACCACCTTGGCGCCATAGGCTATCAGCGTGGGCGCAACCGTCGACGGGCTGACGAAATAAGCTGGCCCATTGTTACCGAGAATGGCGTGGTAGCGGTTATCGCCTTTGAGCACCAGAGATTGTCCCTTACTATCCAGAGCCAGCAATCCGTAGCCGTTTCTGAAATACCAACAACGAGGACGTTGGCAAAGGTTACCGCCTAGAGTGGCCCGATTGCGAATTTGCGGGCTTGCGGCATCACCGATTGCCTGCGCGAGGGTTGGGTATTGTTTCGTTACCAATGGATGTTTTGCGAGGTCATCCATAGTTACGAGCGCGCCGATACACAGACCTGTTCTCGGCGTGAAGGAAACTGCACTCATCCCCGCAATTTTCTTGATATTGATCAACCGTGTGGGCTTGATCACAAAATCTTTCATTAGGGCAACGAGATCCGTTCCCCCAGCCAGTATTTCAGTCGCCCCCCACTTTGGGTTCAGGAGCGAGATAGCATCCTGCACCGAATTCGGGCTCGCATATTCAAACGAATTCACTGGTCCGCTCTTCCCAGGGCGGCGAGGACCCTGTCTGGCGTGAGGGGCAAATTCGGAACTCTGACGCCGAGCGCATTTGCGACCGCATTCGAAATCGCGGCACCTGGGGAGATCACAGCGGGCTCTCCGCACCCGATGACACCGCGTTCGTCGTAGCCGGATCCAGTCATGAGATGCACAACGAGTTCGCCGATGTCTCCAATTCCACATAGCCGATAGAATTCCAGATTGGCATTCAACATACGCCCTAAATTTTGGTCCATTACCTTTTCTTCATAAAGGGAATAGCCCACGCCCATAATTAGGCAGCCGTATACCTGGCTCATGGTTGTCTTCTGGTCGATGATGAGTCCGCAATCTTGAACAGCAACGATCTTGTTAATGCGGACTATACCTGTCCCAGTATCTACAGAAACATCCGCCATTTGAACGCCGCACGCCCCGCTGTCGGCCAGAGTGCCCGGGCCAGGATTCTTTCCCGACATCGTCAATGGGAGCGTGCCCAACTTGGAGCATGCTTGTCTCCAAGTTAGGATTGGCTTGCCACCTTTTACTCCTATTCCCTGCTCCCCAACCTCCAATTGATCAGCCGTCGTACCCAGGGCCGCCGCGACTTTTTGGAACAATGCCGCAAGGGCATCCACAGAGGCACGCCGGACGGCTGCTGCTGCGCCCCCTGCTGTGCCACTGCCCCCGGAAGCGGCGGAAGCAGGGAACGTGCTGTCGCCAATGGCAACCTGGATATTCTCTGGTGACAGGGCGAAGGTTTCGGCGGCAACAATCGCAAGCACTGTTCGAGTTCCCGTACCTATGTCTTGCGAGGCAGCTTTTACGAGGACTGATCCATCCGGGTTGATTGTCAGAGTGCATTGAAAATTGTGCGCCTTGCCAGGCCACGCATGCATGGAAACACCCAGGCCCTGCCGGACAACTCCCGAGGACATCGTTCCGCGGGGCTTCCATCTCGCAGACCACTGCATCAGTTGGTCTGCTGTGGCAAGCTCCTGCCTGTAAATAGCGGAACGCGCGGCCAAGAGATTCATATTCTTCATCAGCAGCTTGACCGGGTCCATTTTGAGTTTATCGGCCAAATCATCCAGAGCGGACATGGTCAGCAGACAAGCCTGCGGGTGATGGGGCCCGCGCATCGAGCGTGCACTGCCGATGTTGTTCACGATCTGCGTGTGTTGGCGTTGCTGATTCGGAATTTGAAATAGGTAGGGAAGGGGTGGTTCACTCCCCCCACCCAATCCACCGGTACTCCAGCTTTCTGATTGCCACGCCATCAGAGTCCCGTCGCTCTTCGCTCCGACCTTTACGTGTGCGTAGGCTGAAGGCCGGCATCCACCCACCTCTTGTTCGGCATGACGATCCAGCATCAGTTTTACGGGTGCGCCACCCGCTTGTTTTGACAGCTGGGCCGCCGCAAGCCCCCAGCGATCCGCGGCTAATTTGGCACCATAGCCTCCGCCCACGTATTGGGTCACAACCTGAATCTTATTTTGAGGAACCTTCAGCGCCGCGGATAGTTGTCCAGCGATTCCCGTCACCGCCTGCGTTGAAATATGAACCTGCAAAGCATCGTTGGTCCATGCCGCCACGCTGCCATGCGATTCCAAGCAGCAATGGGTGATCACCGGCATTCCATAGTCGCTTTCGATCACCACATCAGATTGTGAAAAACCTGCTTTGACGTCTCCGACTGTTTCGGGATCCATGGGTTTTCGATACGAAGCAAAGGGAGCGGGCGGATTGGGATTTGCATCGAGTACGAGAGAAGGAAGAACAGTGTATTTAACGTCCACACTTCCTGCTGCCATTTCCGCAGAGTGCTCGTCATCAGCTGCGATAGCAACAATGTCGTCGCCAGCCCAAAAGATCTCTGTGCCGGGCCCTTGAATCACGAAGGCAGCTCTGAACCCTGGCATTTTTGCCGCCGCCGTCGTATCTATACTCTTCACTTTGGCGTGAGCGAAGGGACACCGGACAACCTTTGCATAAATCATACCTGGCAGATTTACGTCGTAGGTATAGGTAGCCTTTCCAGAAACCTTGGCTGGGCCGTCCACGCGGCTGACGCTCTTTCCGATAAGTTTGCGCTGGCCGGGCAACGGCCAATTATATTGCGACATCAACTTCTACTCCGATTCGGTCTCCGAATCTTTAGCCCTGCGGGCCGAGGCTTCGCGGCCATCGCGGCTGCGGCTTGAGCTACCGCTTGCTGGATTCCTGCATACGTTCCACAACGGCATAAGTTACCGCTCATTCCCTTCAGTATGTCCTCATGCGTGGGGCTAGGTAGTTCGGCGAGAAATCCTTTGCATGACATAACAAAACCGGCGGTACAAAAACCACATTGAAGGGCATCATTGTCGACAAATGCTTGTTGTACGGGGTCGAGGTCGCCGTTTGCGCCCAGTGACTCGATCGTCGTGATCTCCCGATCCTGTACATCTATCGCCAGGAGTGCGCAAGCATATTCACGTTTCCCGTCGACAAGTACCGTACACGCGCCACACGTGGCACGGTCGCAGACCCGTTTGGCACCCGTCAGTCCCCAGAACTCTCGCATAGCGTCGAGCAAGGTGATGCAGGGTTCAAGATTCGCTCTACATGGTTTACCGTTAATCGAAACGGTAACCGGTACTTTTCCCGGACCCAGAACAGGGACTGATTTTCGTTTTTTTGGTGTCACTTTCGAAACCCCAAGAGCTTGTTCCCGGCGGGTTTATCACTAGCTTGGCACCCATCCATGAAATTGCTCACTCCATGCACAAGCGCGTGACTCTTGGTTTCAGTTTCGCCAAGCGGAGTCGAACTTTACAACCGTCCGAAACACATAAATTCCATGCAGCAAGAGTAGCGAGGTCTAAGTCCGGCAATCCGGCCAGCGCTATGCGCGCTACACTGCCTTCGTGTTGAAAATAAGTCAACACATAATTCGATCGAGAGATCGCCCCTCCTGAATTTCTCCCCGGCTTGTTCTAGGTGCATCCTCCCAGCCGCAAGAGAGAAAAGAGCGCCACCCACTCGTTGGTTCCGATGATCTGCTCCGGGCCTCGGCTGATGATCGCTAGTGGCTCGACAATGTCCGATAAGTGCAGTGCTTCATTAGCGGCTGCAGCCCCTCACTCCGCGGCAATAAGGGCCCAGCACACAATCGCACTGCACACGGAACTCCAGCGACCAAAACCCTTGTAGATTTGCCCGGCGAGGGTAGCTTGTTGCTTGATGGTCAGTCCGTCGGCCTTGATCTGGGGATCGGAAACGTTTCGCACTGCAAGCCAGCGAGGAGCTTTCGCCCCCATTTGACTGCTGACGAGCCCAAGGACAGCGTCGCCCATTTCCGACACATCACCCAACCCCCAAAGGCCATAGTGATTGTCGGAGGTATCAAATCCGAAAAAATCAGTGGTCACGACAGATGATGCGAGAGCGTGCGTGGGAACCTTTAGAATGAGCGGCTGCCGGGTATTGTCCTTTGGGAGTTGCCCGGCATTGGCTTTGAAGAGCTTCTTCGCCGCGGAAAGATATTTAGTCTTGGGAAGAGAACTCTCATAGTGGGCTTTGCGGAAACGCTCGCGTTTGAACTTCGAAATGCAATCGAAGCGCACAAGAGGACTGAGGATCACATCGCCCACCTCAAATTGCTTGCCAATGCCCCCAGCTGTCCCCGTGGTAATGACGAGCTTTGGGTTCACTTCCTCGATGATTTGCCGCCACACGTCTTCATTGGGAAGCTGCGGACCATCCTGTGACATGTGAGAGTCGGATTTGAAGACAACCACCTTCTTCCCGCCGATCACCGTCGTCCAATACGTGCCGAGTCTCTTCGCCAGGCGCGCGGGGCACCCGGCCCGCATCCTCCTCGCGATCGAGGCGTAATTGTGTGTGTACGGCCGATAATCATCGCGGGAATCCTTGCCGGGGGTCAGCACGCGGCTCAGCGCGTGACCTTCGTCGACAGTCCATGTTACAAGCAGCACGTCGGCGGGCGGGAGTGGCCCACCACTCCGTCCGCCTGGTGGAGGTCCGGTTTTCGGTGCTAGCCCTTGGGGCCACTTAATATCCGTGAATCGCGAGAGCCCGGTTGCGGTTGTGAATGCGAGGAATTCCCGGCCAGCCGGTGCCTCGGAATCGAAGTCTATGATCTCTCTCTGCAGGTCCACATCACTGGAAGAATCTACCGCAGGGGCAAACGCGTACGTCGATGCGGGCGCGGGTCTGGCAATAGGGTCGAAGCCAAGATTCCGCTCTACCCATGCTCGGCCGACAATCATGTGCTGTTCCCTCCTGCCTGACGATTGTAAGCTTGCCTGCTGCTTCAAACCAGGAGAACTATTCAGGGGGACTATTCGGAGGCCTTCAGGACTAGGCGTGACAATCTAGTGTCGCGTTACCGAAGAAGGTGACACGCGAATACGTTTTCTTGGGTTGCGGTACGTCCAGTGGAACGGCTGGGCGTTCTGGTTATAGAGCCGGATGTAGGTCATGATTTGTGCGCCAAATCCGACACCGAGTGAAACACGCCACGCCGGATACAATCTCGGGTGATCATCCCCAACCAAATCTCGATTTGGTTCAGCCAGGAGGCGTAGGTGGGGGTGAAATGAAATGTCACCTTGGGGTGCTGTTTGGCCCAGGCCTGAACGACGGGAGCTTTGTGCACCGCGAGGTTATCCAGGATCACATGGATGGCCTGGCGTCGTGTGGCACGGAACGGTCTCGCTGTTGGCCGCTCTGGAAGTGCACAGCGGGAAGGTGGTAGGACGGTGCGTGCCACGCCACACCAGCGAGGAGTTCGTGAACTTCCTGGATGAAGCCGTAGCCACTTATCGTACTCGACGGTCTGCCGTTCCGGCCGTTTGGGCCGCAGCGGCAAGGCCGATGGGTAAATTTGTGGGTAAGATTCTGAAGGAGTTCTCAGCAACGATGACTGATCCCTCACAAACGCTGCAACCGTTTCAGCAGCGCGCAACGCCAGCCGATTATCAGGCGCCGGAGGAAAAACGGAAATGAGAAATGTAATCTACGCAATCAACGTCACCCTAGATGGTTGCTGCGACCACACCAAAATGATTGCCGATGAAGCAACATATGAATATGTCATCCGCGTCATCCGAGATGTTGACCTGCTCGTCTTTGGGCGTAAAACCTATCAGTTGATGGTTCCTTATTGGCCTGATGTCGCCAAAGACCCTTCTCAGTCAAAAGCAGACAGGGAATTTGCTCAAGCATTTGACTCCATCAACAAACTCGTTTTCTCACGATCATTAGACAGCGCTGAAGACAAGAGTACGAGAATTACTCGTGCGAATCTTCAAGACGAAATGCTTAAATTGAAACAAGAACAAGGCAAAAATATTCTAGTCGGCGGTGTAGCTCTTCCTTCGCAGCTTGTAGAGCTTGGTCTAGTAGATGAATTTCGTTTTGTCGTTCAGCCACTCGTTGTAGGAGAAGGGAGACGGTTGTTAGAAGGGATTGACCCGCAGAAGCGACTACAATTGAAACTTGTCGAGTCAAAGATCTTCAAATCAGGATCTATTGCGCTTCGTTACTTGAAACAATGACAGAAGAACCTTAGTCATCTGCTTGGAATGAATGGCGGGGACGAGCGACTTACATTCTTGTGGGGGCTTGCTTCGGAGCGCTTCCTCCTCGCGCACGTTCTCGGCAGTGTGCGGCTACTGGAGGGTATTCCGGGGTTATAATCGCGCCACCAATGACTCTCGCTCCGGGTACAAAGCTCGGTCCCTACGAGATCGACGTCCCGCTCGGTGCGGGCGGGATGGCAGAGGTGTACCACGCCAAGGACACACGCCTAGAGCGCAGTGTCGCTATCAAGATTCTCCCCGCGCAGTTCTCTGCGGATCCCATTCGCAAGGAGCGCTTCGAGCGCGAAGCCAAGACCATCTCCAAGCTGAATCATCCCCACATCTGCGTGCTCTACGACATAGGCCATCAAGGTGGGATCGACTATTTGGTGATGGAGTGTGTCGAAGGAGAAACACTCGCGAAGCGGCTGGAGAAAGGACCGCTGTCCTTGGAGCAGGTGCTGAAGTACGGAGCGCAGATTGCCGACGCCTTGGACAAAGCACATCGAGCGGGAATCGTTCATCGGGACTTAAAGCCGGGGAACATCATGCTGACGGCGACAGGCGCCAAGCTCCTGGATTTCGGCTTGGCAAAGCCAGCGGTTCCGTTGGTGAGCGAGGCAACCCTGACTGCAGCGGTCACTCAGACCACGCCCGTGACACGGGAGGGCACGATCGTCGGCACATTCCAATACATGTCGCCCGAGCAGGTGGAAGGAAAAGAGGTAGATGGGCGGAGCGACATTTTCTCGTTGGGCGCGGTGCTGTACGAAATGGTAACGGGGAAGAAGGCGTTCGAGGGGAGGAGTCAGTTGAGTGTGGCGTCTGCGATTCTGGAAAAAGAGCCGGCACGAATCACTTCAATAAAGCCGATGACCCCGCCGGCGCTGGACCACGCGATCCGCCTGTGCATGGCCAAAGACCCCGAAGAGCGCTGGCAGACCGCGCGGGATCTTGCCTTCGAGTTGAAATGGATCGCTGAATCCAGCGCCCAAGCCGGCGCCTTCCCCTCCGCAGGCCAAGAAATGATCACTCACCAGTGGCTTGCCTGGAGCGTTGCGGCCCTGCTGGGTGTTACTGCAGCGCTGTTCGCGATTTTGTATTGGGGCAGGAGACCCCCGGTGACCGAGCCGGTGCGCTTCGAACTCCCGCTGCCTCCTGGCAACCTTAGTTTCACGCTGTCGCCCAATGGCCGCCAACTGGCCTTCCCTGTGCCAGGGCCAGAAGGGCTCATTTGGATTCGGCATTTGGAATCGCTTGAAGCGCGCACTTTGCCGGGCACGGAGAATGTTCAAACGCCAGTCTTCTGGTCGCCTGATAGCCGATTCATCGCGTTTCAGTCTGGAAACAAGCTGAAGAAAATCGACGTTTCCGGAGGCCCTCCCCAACCGATCTGCGATACCTCGGCCATAGTCCTCGGCGGGGCGTGGAACCGAGACGACACTATCATTTTCGGCACCGTTGGGAATGGCATTATGCAGGTTCCAGCGGCGGGAGGTGTCCCCACCTTGGTCACAGCGACGAGTGGCCGCAACGAGATTCACGTGTTTCCGTCTTTCCTTTCCGATGGCCGGCATTTTGTCTATCTGAGAGCGCCCGAAAATACCGGCATTTACATCGGGTCACTCGACTTGAAACCCGAGCAACAAAGTTCCAAGCGAGTGCTCGCCACTCCCGTTATGGCGGTTTATGCTCCCTCCCCTGAAGCCGGAATGGGGCGGCTCCTTTTTATGCGGGAGGGCAGCTTGCTGGCTCAGCTATTCGACGAACGGCGACTGGAGCCAGCGGGTGAGCCGATTCTGTTTGCCGAGCACGTAGCCAGCTTCCTCCTTTCCGGAGCCTATTCCGCCTCGTTCAGCGGTGTCTTAGCTTATCGGCCGGCTAAGACGGGGCCCGGGCTTTCGCAGCTCACCTGGTTCGACCGGCAGGGCAAGGAACTGAGTGTTGTGGGAGGACCCAGCAGCACTTACGCGTACTTCGATCTGGCACTGTCACCGGATGCGACAAGAGTCGCGGCGTCACGACTCGATTTATCGGTGGCGGGCTCGCAACAAGGTATCTGGCTGCTGGACTTGGCTCGCGACGTCAGTACCCGCTTCACATTTGACCCCGCCCCAGATTTATCGCCAGTCTGGTCTCCCGACGGCAGTCGCATTGCCTTTGCTGCAGCGCGGGCTGGAGGGACCGGTATCTATCAGAAAGCTTCAAATGGCGCGGGGAAAGAGCAGGTGCTGCTCGGTGCCACGGACGAAGCAAAAGTCCCGAATGACTGGTCGCGTGACGGTCGCTTCCTTTTGTACGCGCAGCAGAATCCCAGGACAAAGGCCGACCTATGGGTTCTGCCGCTTGCGAGCGACGGCACACCGGCTGGAGCTCCCACCCCATTTGCGAATACGGAGTTCAATGAGGACCAGGGGCGGTTCTCTCCAGACACTCATTCGGTCGCTTATGTTTCCGACGAGTCTGGAAGGTCCGAAATCTATGTTCAGCCTTTCCCAGCAGCTACGGGTGGCGGCAGCAAGACGCGAGTCTCCCGCGATGGCGGCGACCAGCCGCGCTGGCGGCGCGATGCCAAGGAATTGTTTTATCTTTCTCTCGACGGAAAGCTGATGGCTGTGAATGTGTCTGGGGGACCGACGTTCAAAGCGGGCGTTCCTGAAACGCTGTTCCAGGCGCTAGTAGTGCGCGGGCGGAGAGAATCTCTCCTGGGCGTTTTGCGCTGGGATGTCGCTCCGGACGGCAAGCACTTTCTTATCAACACAGTGAAAACGTCATCCGAGCCCCTGACAGTCGTGCTGAACTGGACGGCGGACCTGAAAAAGAAATGAATCTAGCTGCCGGACGGAGCATCGCTGCGCGACGCTTCTCAGCATTTCACCCGAGTGACGAAATCGGAAACATAGGTACTGGTCCCGGTGATCACGGAGCGTATCGTTCCTCAAGTGCCGCTACGTGGCAGCGAAGAGTTTCTCGAACAGTTCTTCTGCAAGCTTGGCTCCCGTCTCCGTGAGCCAAACTGATTTGTTTTTGTTTGCCGGGTCGGAAATATAACCCTTCTGGTGCAGTGAGTCCATGACCTCCCAAGGGAGGCTTTTCCATGCACGCTTCCCGTCCCCTTCCTTAAATGAGTTCAATTGGAGAAGCGCAAGTACGACCTGTTCCAATTTTTCTTCGTCAATTTCCAAGCAGCACCTCGACATTCCGCAGCGGCGGCACAGTCCTGCAGGCTCACTCACCGCTTTCATACTCTTCTGGGCCAATTGTGTCCAGGTATTGCAGGTTACGAAGGTTCATGCGATTCCCAACTCCTCACGTCGGGAGGTGGCGTCCATGAAAAGAAAAGCAAAGGCAAGAAGAAAGAATCGGCAGAAGACGAAGCTTGGTCTCCCCGATCTGGAGCACGTCAAATCGGCGGTACTGGTGAGCCTGCGATCACCCGAAATCGCAACGGAGTTACCGACGTTCCATCGACGACTTTGTCCGCTGGTATTGTTATTGGAATGAATGGCGGGGACGACGGGACTCGAAACATCCCCGGGGTCTGATTCCTCGTAAGTTATTCATTCTACATTCCAACAAATCCAACAAAAACAGCAGAATCACCGAATCCGGGTACACAGCGGGTACACGGAAGAGCAAGCGTCTGCAGGTACGCCGAACGTCGTCGCTACAACGTGATCCCGGGGTGATCTCCTCACTAGGCTCTGGAAGCTGCACGGAAGTACAATCCGCTTAAACGTGTCCTGCCTCAGCTGGAAATGGAGAAAGCGTTCATCCGTTAAGATAACGGAGCGAACAGATGAAGAAGCAACGGAAGCAGTACACGCTGGAAGAAAAAGTAACCATTCTGAGGCGGCATTTGGTGGAAGGAGTGCCGATCTCGGATCTGTGTGACGAGCTGGGGCTCCAGCCGACGGGCATCAGCAGGAGATTCAAGCCGAGCGGGATGGGAAACTTGGTGGCACGAACCACAATGCCAGGCTGTTGCACCAAAGCTTCCGGAGTTCGTCTTCACGGCTGAGTGCGCACTGGTACGAGCTTGATCCTCTTCTCTGTAGCGTTCTCGACTCCTTTCCGGCTGTACAGCAAAGGGAAGTATTGGCCATTGCGCCACATCTGTACCAAGTCCCGATAGTGTGGGCTATCTGGATCGCCGGATTGGCCGGGGTGGTTGACGGCCCTCGAATTGTCCCAGCTGCCAACATCGATCACCACGCGTACCGACGGACCGCCCATCTGACGAAAATCGCTGACGCGGTACCCCGACGCACTGGGCACAAAGGCACTGCCGTTCTTTTCGATTGGTCCAACGTTGATCCGGGCGCGAGTGGCATCATCCACAATCGCGGCGAAAGGATGTTCGCTAAGGTTGTATTGCAGCTTGCCCCAATTCCACTGTCGCGCGTCAGGGCCTTGTAGCTTTTTCATTTCTTCGTAGGCCGAACGAAGGCTTGCCAGCAGTAGCTGGTTTCGTTTTTGGGCTGCATTGCCAGCAAAGCACGTTTCGGGATGCTCCAGGGCATGAAGCATCACTGCCGTATCGGGAGCATCCATTGCGTCGGCCGCGCTTTGGCTGAGCACGGCGGCTTTGAAGGCCCTCCCAAGATGCCGGCTGAACCAAACCTCATGCAAAGCTGATGCGGGTGCGTCGGCGTCAACGCTGGCATTCCAGCTCGTAAGGAGGCCAAGAGCAGCTTTGGTCTTCGGATCGTCGCTCGAAAGCGGCCTCAGCAGAGCGACAAGACGCCTCGCCGGGATCGATACCTGGTCGTTCTGTAGATGCATCGAGTCCTCGATCGAGAGCGTGTGTGCCTCGGACATGACTTCATCGATTCTCTGATGGCGTGAGCCGTTCGCCCATTCAAACCCGAGTTTGCGCTCCTTGTAAGGATAGTCAGCCGGAATGTTCATTTCATTCGAGGTGGTGATGTAGCCCGATGCGGGGTTGTACGCGCTGGGCAATTGCTCGCCCTTCCAACGCCCTGCCCACTCGAATCGTCCGTCGCCGGGCACCGGCAACAATCCATCCCAATTGGGGCGAATAGGCGCGAGTCCTCCAGGTGCCCATCCAATGTTTCCTTTCACATCGGCGTAAACGTGGTTCAAGGTAGGCGCACCCCAGTATTCGATGGCGTCCTTGAACTGATCGAAGTTCTTGGCGCGCATGTAGCGCACCGACCCGTAATAGGGAGCCGTGCCGGGCTCCAGCCAGGCGCTGCGTACGGCAAAGGCGCGGTTCTTCCCCTTCTCGATGTAGATTACCGGGCCGTGTCTGGTGAAGGTGAGGTCAACCGACACGGGAGCTTGACCTTTGACCTTGATCTCCTCGTTTAGCACGCGGAAGGATTCCCAACTACCTTGATACTTGTACTGGTTCGAGTTCGCCGGGTTCAGTTCATAGATGTAGAGGTCCTCCTGGTCGATCTCAAAGATGGTGTAGCCGAACGCGATCCAGTCGTTGTGCCCGAGCGAAACACCAGGAAGCGCCGGCTCATTGGCGCCAATCACGTGTAGCGTCGGTGCATTGAGGTCGGAGATGTAGCGCAAGCTCGGCTCGGAATATGCGCGATGGGGATCATTGGCCATTATGGCGCGTCCGGTAGCCGACTTCGAGGGCGCAATCACCCAGTTATTGCTGCCTTCAAAATTCTCCGTGGGCTGCTCGTCAACAACTGTCTCGACTGCTGGAGCAGTGTCTGTACTCGCCGTTACCTTGAGTGCCGCAGGTGTGAGGCGGACCTCCTGCGTCGCCAGCGTGAAAGCTTTCAGAAGGTCCTTTGGCAAGCACGGATCGATTCCCGGAGGAACCTGCGGCTGCCACGGCGGTTGCAGCCCAAGGCGAACTTCATCCGACTTCAGATCGGCGGCACACATTACTCTTGATCTCGCCACTTCACTGTTGAGATTGCGTGTCAAACCATGGCTGCGGATACGGACAACGTCATCGGTGCTCCACTTCGCCGGCGCGTAGTTGAGCTCTTTGAATTCCCAAGGCACTCGGTCTGGATGGTGCGTTAACCAGTCTATATACGCGTTAACGCCGGCTACAAAGCGTTCAGCAATCTGCTTCGCATCGGGACCGTATACAGCCCACTCCTTGTCCATGTCTGCCCGGTAAAGAAATAAACGGGTGGCCTGGTCCTGCTCGACGAAAGCCGGCCCAAATACCTCTGACAATTGTCCCAGGCCGCGCCGACGCCACAAATCAATTTGGAAGAGCCGATCGCGGGCTGCATTAAACCCTTGGGCAAAAAACAGATCCGCCTCGTTCTTCGCATAGATGTGTGGCACTCCCCAGTGGTCGATCAAAATCTCAACTGGCTGTCCTAGATTGGGCAAGGTGATGGTTTCGGACGGGATCGTGCTTTGCGGCCCCGCGTAGGCCGGGGGAGTAGCCACCCACACCGCTATTAAAAGCACACATATCGCGAGGGTAGACGATCGGACGATGCGAGGTGCTAGCTGCAAGTAAGGTTTGAGCATGGAGAGTCCTCACTTCCCTTAGGGAGCTCGGGGTAGTTGGAACTTCTGCGGATTGTACACCGGGTTGCTTATGGCTATTGGCAGTCTCATCGTTGCGGTCGAACGGACAATTCGGAAGTCATTCATCCATAGGTTCAATTCAACATACCTGATTGCGTCGTTCTGAGTTTGTTCATCGGCAATAACCGCGCCCGCAAACCACTTATCGCCCCGAATAGTTTCATGACTTAGGAGGACCTCAGGAACGTGCGCAGTGAGTCGTTGTACTTCTGAGAACCTTCCCAGAACATTGCGTGGCCCCCACCTTCGTCAGCTTCAAAAACGACGAAGGAAGAGCCCGGAACGGCCTCGTGGATCCCTTGCGCGATTTTCACTGGTACTTTCGACACGCGCCCACCAATGACCAGGGTGGGCACCTTGACCAACACATACGCATCCCACCAATCACCGAAGGCGGCCCAGCGAAAGAGTTTGGCCAGGTACGGGCGAGGGAGCTTGAGCCCCTCACGG
>Ga0306920_100002768_pt1 | contig 22121 bp, 25 predicted proteins | sample flu12Cox44000170_FD_204666 | JGI IMG/M metagenome (GOLD analysis project Ga0306920, IMG submission 204666) | Lab enrichment of tropical soil microbial communities from Luquillo Experimental Forest, Puerto Rico - flux4day.12C.oxic.44.000.170 (v2)... | ecosystem: Environmental > Terrestrial >...
GCAAGAGCCAGGCCGAGGTCGCCGCTTTCGAGTTCACCACCGTGCCGAACTCCTACGCCGCACGAACCGGTCGAGCGGCCAACGTCGGCGTGATCGGGGTCGCCGTGTTTCGGGAGCGCGTGCCCGAGCATGTCGCCTCGACAGCCCCCAGCGCCGCCGCACCCCCTCCCCCACCGGCCGGCGAGAATGGCGGTGAGTCGGGCATTCGCGGCCGGGCGGAGGCCGATGACGGATCGGCACGCTCGGCGCAAAAGCGGGATGCTGTGGTGCAGCCGCCACCCACGGCCAGGTTGGGGACCGGCCACGGGGCGCGGGAGCAATCGTATGTGGAGTTCACGGATTTCACACGCGCGACCTCTCAGCCCAATGAAGTCGTGCGCATCCGCTACGACAGTCGCGAGAGTCTCCTCGCGCTCGGAATCATTCCACGCGCTGCGCCGGTGGCTGCAGACCCCAATCCCTTTCCGGGTTCTTCGCTCGTACACTTCGTTCCGGACCCGCCCACCTGTAACCGCGGGCCGCTGCGACAATGCGTACATGACTGATGGAGGTGATACCGACGAAGCCCTCATGCTGCGCTTCGCCGCCGGTGAGGTGCGGGCTTTCGAGGAACTATATCGACGCCACGAACTCAGGGTCTGGCGGTACTTGCAACGCAACTTGAGCAATCGTTCGATCACTGACGAGCTGATGCAGGATGTATGGTTCTCGGTGGCGCGCGCAGCACCGGGCTATCGGCCCAGCGCGCGCTTCACGACTTGGCTGTTCACGCTCGCGCACAATCGTCTCGTCGACGCGCTGCGCGCCACGCGACTTCACGAGCGTCTGTCCGCGGTAGCAGCTGGCTCGGGCGCCGTGAGCCTTGTCGAACAACTCGCGGCCGACAGTCGAACAGAGCCGCCTGAACGGGCGCAGTCCCAGCAGCACGCTGCTATGGTGTTGGCGGCGATCGAAAAGTTGCCTCCGGAACAGCGCCAGGCGTTTCTCCTGCACGCCGAGGGGGACCTCACGCTGGAGGAAATCGCCCGGGTCATGAGCACCAATTTCGAAACGGCCAAAAGCCGCTTGCGCTACGCACGGTCCAAACTCCGACAACTGCTGCAGGAGTACGCATGAGCAGTGCGGACTCTGACGACGACCGCGCGGACGAACTCACCGAGCGCTATCGGGCTGCGAGCGCTGTGGATCCGGCGCGGCCCAGTGACGCCGTCCGCGAGTCCATCTTCGCGTGCGCCCGCACCGCCGCCGTCGATCATGCGACTCACGGCCTGTCGACCGCTCACCGGCGCAGGCCTGCAGCGAATGATTCCAGCTGGCGCATCCGTGCTGCCGCGAGCGTAATCGTGGCGGGTTTTGCAGCTCTCCTCGCGTGGCATTGGCATGCGCCCACGCCAGTCCCGGAGCAGAAGCTCAATGCGTCACCGTCGCAGGTTGCCGCGCACAATCCACCGGCGACAGGGTCCGCCCCATCCGTCGAGCCTTCGGTACCTTCTAACGTCGAGCGGCTCGCAAGCGCGGCTCCCGCTCCCAATGCGGACACTACGCGCTCGAGACAGGGTGCCGGCGCACCAGCCGAGGCTTCCAGCCCCGCGCACGATGCAGCTGCAGACCTGAGGAGAGAGGGCGCTAGCGAGGCGAGTTCACAGCAGGCGCAAGCCAGAATCGCAGGCGGTGCCGCCGGGGACAATGCGACCTCGGGCAGTAGTGCCATTGACGCAAACCGAGCGCTCGAGAACCCGATTGCCGGCGCTCAAGTCGCGCCCTCTGCCCCCGCAGCACCGCCCAGCATCCAGGCGCGTCCGTCCCGGGCGCTGGCCGCAGCTGCATCAGCTCGCGCCAGCGTGGCGCCGAACTCACCGTTGGTCGCGGCGGCCGAATCGGGCAATCTCAAACTCGTCGATCAACTCCTGCGCAGCGGAATCGGCACTGAACAGACCGACGCTCGGGGACGCACGGCACTTCTCGTCGCGACGCTGCGTGGTGACACGGCGATGGTGCGGCGCTTACTCGCTGCCGGGGCCCGCGCCGACGTCGCGGATGAGGACGGCGACACACCGCTCGCCGCAGCGCGACGTCAGGGGCCGCCCGAGCTCGCGCGTTTGCTCGAGCGCGTGAATCATCCCTGAACTGCCGACCGCGATCGCCCGGGCGACGAAGCCTTCGCGCAGGTCGCCGCCTGGAGTATGCGGACGGGACGGACGTGCCTGCTAAGTCTGCTTCGCCAGGCGCCGCGGCGCTGCCATTGCGGCGAGCGGCATACTTGACACTGTAGCCGCGGAGCTGCCTTCTAGAGGTTCGAGGCCGGGGTCAGGATGGATGGCCGCGCGGCATGAGCATACGAGGGGCCAGCGCCGTGCAGAATCCGCGATCACATCTCAGAGGCAACGGCTTGAAGAGTTCTGTAGCGCTTGCCGTCAATCCGCCCGTCGAACCAATGCTCGCCAAGCTCGCGGACGAGCTGCCGGCGGGCGATTACCTTTACGAGCCGAAGTGGGACGGTTTCCGGGCGATCGTGTTCCGCGGCGCGGACGGGGTGTATATCCAAAGCCGCGATGCTCGACCCCTTGATCGCTATTTCCCCGAGCTGCACGAAGCTTTGCTCGATCGCCTGCCGGAGAACTGCGTGGTGGACGGCGAGATCGTGATAGCGACGGCGCATGGGCTCGATTTCGACACTCTGCAGCTTCGACTGCATCCAGCGGTGTCGCGCGTCGCGAAACTCGCAAAAGAGACACCCTCTTCATTCATTGCTTTCGACGTGCTCGCGGTCGCGGGACGCAATCTCATGACTGCGCCACAAGCGGCGCGCCGTAATGCCCTCGAGAAGTTGCTCGGCAAAGTGGAGCCGCCGGTGCATCTCACACCCGTAACGCGCGATCGTGCAATTGCGCTCGACTGGCTCACGCGCTTCGAGGGCGCCGGGCTAGACGGTGTGATTGCAAAGCTCGACTCAGGCCCTTACCTGCCAGGCAAGCGCGCGATGATCAAGGTGAAGCACGCGCGCACCGCCGACTGCGTAGTGGCGGGCTTTCGTTGGCACAAGAGTGGCAGGGACGCAGTAGGCTCGCTCCTGCTCGGCTTGTACGACGACAGGGCGATTCTGCAGCATGTCGGCGTCACCTCTTCCTTTACGATGGCGATGCGAAGGCAGTTGGTGAAGGAGCTCGCGCCGCTTCGCATGGACGCGATGCGTGATCACCCTTGGCGCGAGTGGGCCGGCACCGCCGCCGAATCGAGCCGCATGCCGGGTGCGCAGAGTCGCTGGAGTGCAGGTAAGGACCTGTCGTGGGAGCCCCTCAGAATCGAGCGCGTCTGCGAAGTGAGGTACGACCACATGCAGGGCGATCGCTTCCGCCACGCGGCGTTTTTCCTGCGCTGGCGAGCCGACAAGCGACCGCAGGACTGCCGTTACGATCAGCTCGAGGTCACGAAGCCCTACGAGCTCGAGAAAATCTTCTCGTCCGGATCGAGCGCCTCCTGATCCGGCCGCAGCTCTTCGGGTACGTGTTGCAGATTGACGCGGATCCGGGTCCACGTGCTGTAGCGCCCGCGCATGGCGTCGACCAGTACGTCGGCCGGCTCCAGGTGTGTCGCGGCTTGCGCATGGCGCGCTTTCCAGCGCTCGAGGCCCGCTAGCGCGTCCTCTTTCCGGCGAGCGCGTCCAATCTCGAGTAACGGGAGTCTTCGCCTGGAGGGTTGGACGCGAGGAGGCTCCGACGCCTGTCTCCTGTAGTGCGGCGGCCAGGGCGCATCGCCCAAGCCCTGGCGCTCAAAAAGCTCGAGCAAGCCCGCGAGCGAGCCAGCGTGTTGGTCGATCGTCGCATGCACGTCGCCGAGCTTCTCAAAGCGCGCCGGCATCGAGGCGAGAGTGAAGTCCGCTGGATTGCACTCACCGACCTCGTCCCAGGCCAGCGGCGCCGACACACGCGCGTCTGGCGTTGGCCGCACTGAGTACGCAGAGGCGACGGTGCGGTCCTTGGCGTTCTGGTTGTAGTCGACGAACACGCCCTGGCGTTCCTCCTTCCACCACTTGCTGGTTGCGAGCTTCGGTGCACGCCGCTCGACTTCGCGCGCCAGGGCGAGCGCGCCGCGACGCACCTCGTCGAAACCCCAGCGCCGTTCAAGCCGGACGTAGACGTGCATGCCGCGTGAACCGGAGGTCTTTGGCCAGCCGACGAGGTGGAAGTCCTCGAGAACAGTGCGGGTTATTTCGGTGACTTCCTGTACTTCCCTCCACGTGACTCCAGGCACGGGGTCGAGGTCAACACGCAATTCATCGGGATGCGCGAGGTCCTCGGCCCGTACCGGGTGCGGATGAAGCTCGAGGCAACCGAGGTTCGCGAGCCACGCCAGCGCCGCCACATCTCGCGGCACGACCTCCTCCGCGACGCGGCCCGAGGGAAAGCGCAGCTCGACCACCTCAATCCAGCGAGGGCGGCTCTTGGGCGCGCGCTTTTGGTAGAAGTGCTCGCCGTCGATCCCATCCGGGTAGCGAACCAGCATGTTTGGGCGGCCGCCAGCCCCACGAAGCGCGCCCTGTGACACGGTTATGTAGTAGTGCACCAGATCGAGCTTGGTGTGTTTCGGCTTCGGGAACAGAAGCTTGTCCGGGTTGGAGATCGCAACCTCGCGCCCGGCGAGTACGAGGATCTCAGCGTTGCGTTTGGTGACCACCTGGCGCGACCTCCGGTCATTCGGCGGACTTGAGTGCGTCGTCCTTCACAGGACCCCATCTGCGCAAAGAACAAATGGCAAAGGTCGCGCCCGAGTAAGCCAAAGCCGGTGCAGGCCGGTATCGGCCATTCCCGTAACCACCGGCCGACCTGATACCGTTGTCATGGATCGACCCTTTCAGGAGCGAAGCATGATCGCCCACACCTCACTCGCGGTAAGCGATTATCCAAAATCCAAGGCCTTTTATTGCAAGGCGTTAGCCCCGCTCGGCTACAGCAACAACATGGAATATGGCGAGGCGGCAGGGTTCAACGATGGCAAGAACACGGATTTCTGGATCAGCAAGGAGAAAACGACGGTGCCCTTGCATGTAGCATTCGAGGCCCGTAGCAGGGAACAAGTGCAGGCCTTCCACGAGGCGGCACTCGCGGCCGGAGGTAAGAACAACGGCGATCCGGGTTACCGCGACTACTGGCCGGGCTACTATGCTGCCTTTGTGCTCGATCCTGACGGCAATAACATCGAAGCGGTGTGGTACGACTACAGCAAAGCGTCGTGATCTCGTATCAAGCGCTCTTCGCAATCATCCAGTGAGTGCGCCTGCACTCAGATCACCAGGCTGTGCTGGGAGACGCGCCGTCGACCCGCTGATTCACAAGGGCTATCTGTGCGAGCTCGCTGACGCATATCTCGGTGCCGCTGCAGACCGTGAGGACCCCCGCGTATCGCCGTTGTTCGCCAATCTGACTGGAATGCCGCCGATGCTGATCCAAGTGGGTTCGGCTGAAACCCTACTTGATGACGCGACACGTCTCGCCGCCGCAGCAGGTCAGGCGGATGTGCCCGTCACCCTGGAGATCTGGCCGCATATGATCCACGCTATGGCATCTGTGGAATGCCCGTTTGGAGTCAGGCCGACAAGCCCTGAGCAGCGCGGGCAACTTCATGCGCGAACACCTGTGAGAGATGGGTCTGTGTGTTGAGCGCCCACCTGCACGGCCGAGTTGGGGGCGTGAGCTCCGGTTATCTCTTCGCCTCTGCGTCGCGCTCTTGGAAGCTGGCTTCTGCCGCGTCAGATACCTCGACCCACTTCCGGTCAGGCGACGCTTCGGCTTCGTAGTTGTCGTGCCAGTTCCACCACTTGTACGGCGCGCTCTGGGGGTAACCCTGCGGCGAGTCCTCCCACGTCTCCTGCCGGCCCAGCGGCGTGATGTCGAGGTAGCTCCAGGTGGTTCCCATCGCCTCATCGCCGCGGTTGTTGATGAAGTATGTGCGGAACACCCGCTGGTGGTCGCGGAAGAACACGTTGTGACCGTGCCATTCGCCGACGCCGAAGTCGGCGTCGAAGCTGTCGGTGAGTGTGTACCAGGGCATCTCCCAGCCCATCCGCGCCTTCAGGCGCGCGATGTCCGCTTGCGCCGCCCGCGAGACGTAGGCGAGGGTGGTGTCGCGAGCGTTCAGATGGGCGAGGTGCGCGACCTGATCGGCGCCCAGTGAGCAGCCGCGACAGGCGTGCTCGGGCCAGCCGAACACGCCCGGCTCGAAGAAGGCGCGATAGACGATCAACTGACGCCGTCCCTCGAACAAGTCGAGCAGGCTCACCTTGCCGCGGGGCCCCTCGAATTCGTACGCCTTCTCGACTGCCATCCACGGCATTCGCCGGCGTTCGGCGGCCAGGGCGTCCCGGGACCGCGTCAGAGCCTTTTCCTTCACGAGCGTCTGCTGGCGCGCAGCCTCCCAGGCCTGCGGCGACACGATCGGCGGAGTGCTCAGGGCGGGTTGTTCGTCGTGCCGATCCATCTCAGGTGTCTTGTTCGTGGCCATGGCGATCTCCGAATTAGACGAGGTGGTTCCATCGCCTGCACCGAAGTCTACGTCCGGCTCGCCCCGACGCAAGCTGAGGCCAGAGCGACAAGTTACAAGCCCGCGCCGTCGACCGCGTGATTGAAAGTCGAAGTGGAAGCGGCCTTTGAACGGTGGCTCCATCAGAGATTAAGCGCGAGTGACGGAACGGAAGCCAATTGAACGGCTGTCAGCGAGATGTGCTCGACAAGGTCAATTCCCACGTCTGACCCACCAGGTCTTTGCCAAACGAGCGATGGCGCTCCTCCGCAACCAGACGAAATCCCGATGCCTCGTATATTCGCCGCGCGGATACGAGCACATCATTGGTCCACAGGGTAAGTTTCTTGTAGCCGCGTTTCTGTGCACCCTGTATACAGAGGGACACCAGCTTCCTGCCGATGCCCAATCCGCGCGCTGTCGGCTCTACATACAGAAGGCGAAGTTTCGCAATTTGCTCGGAGGCGCGCACCAGAAAGATAGACCCGACGATGCTGCCAGACCACTCGGCGATCCACGCCGCATCCGACTCGTCGTCGAAATTCTTGACGAATGTGGCAAGTATCTCTGCGATCAAAGCTTCGTAGCTCATGTCCCAGCCATACTCTTCGGCATACAGGACGGCTTGGCGATGGATGATCCACCCGATGTCCCCGGTCCGGAGCGTACGAATGCAGAGAGAACTGCGCGATTCACCTTCCGCCGCCAGGAGCGTCCGCAGACGTTCCATGGCGGCGACGAGCGCTTCGCGCGCCGGTGGACCAAGTGGCGCGAGCATACCGGCAATCTGCCGGGTGGCGGACTGATCGAGCGGTCGGAAGGCTTCGTATCCAGCCCGGGTAAGGTCGATGGACTGCTGGCGGGCATCACCTGCGGATACGGTCCGCTTGATCAGGTGCCGACGCTGGAATTTCGCCAGGATGCGGCTCAGGTACGCCTCATCGAGCTGCAGATCGTTTGCCACTTGGCGCGCGGCCACACCACGCCGCGTGGCAAGTTCATAGAGGACTCTGCCTTCCGTAAGCGACCACTCGCTACTCAGAAAGTCCTTGCTCAACAAACCAAGCTGGCGGGTATAGAACCGGTTGAATCCGCGGACAGCGGCGATTTGCTGCGCATCTGGATGGTTGACGGCCTTTGGCATGCGGCCAGACTCCACATCACATCTCGATGCTCTCGCATATACTTGACGGAGTCAAGTATATGCGAGAGCTGTGACGCTGCAGATGAACGGCGCAGCGATTCTCAGCTCGACACTTGCCTCGACTTCGTTTCGAGTCCTCGTTGGTTAACCATGCGAGTCTGCTGCGGCAATCTCCTCTCGCATCATCAGAGTTGCGACCCCGAAGACAGGGAGCAAGCAGAAGCACCACTCGATCACAGGCGCACAGAGCAGCGCGGCGAGGGCACACCCGGCCGCGAAGACCACGACACTCGTAGTCAGGCGCTTGAGACGCGTCCGTGTAGGCGCCGCGATCTCGCTTTCCGACCCCTTCGCCATGTCGGCCAGGTCGAGCATGAGTTGTGTCGTCGTTCCGGTCACGATCGTCGAGGGCGGCGCATGGGCAAGGTAGACCCGATGTGCCGCGTTCTGAATGGCCATGGCCGAAACCAACAGCAGCCCGACCGCAAGCCCCGGACCTGCGTCAGGATCGTCAAAGGGACCTAGCCAAACGGCAAGTCCTGCGCAGAGCGTCAGCAGCAGTACCTCCAGTCTCAGTAGACTGCGAAACGGACGATGCCCGGACCGCTTGAGGCGAAAGGCCAGCAGTCTCGGAACGAACACCGCGATGCAGAACATCCGCAGGGCGAGCGTTTCGCGAGTGCACCCGAGGTTCCAAACACGAGCGAGGACCCCAAGGTGACAAAATTTCCCGTCACGTGGGCCGTGAAAAGACCCTTGAGCGCGAGAAAGCGCTGGTATCGGCGTAGCCGGCCGCGAGGCCTTGAGCATCCGAAAGGGACCATCGCATTCGTTTCTCCTTGGCGCGGGGGTGGCCTGAAGGCTGAGCAGCCGCGAAGGTGTGGTGACCGTGACCGGGGGGATCGGAACTGGCAGAGTATCGCCTCTCTTTTAACAGCAGTCAGGCCACCGGCGGCGTCATTTGAGCCGGGTATGCTGGAGCCAGCAGATGGCGGGTACTACTACAGACAAAGGACAGTCATCGACGTCACGGGGCTCGCTGATGCCTTGGCTGCTTGATTCGGACCCTTCGATCCGCTGGCAGGTGTTGCGCGACCTGACCGAGGCGCCGGCGGAGGAAGTTGGAACCGAGCGTGCAAGGGTCGCGACCGAGGGTGCGGGCGCGCGGCTGCTTGCCCTGCAGGCGCCCGACGGGCGATGGGGTGGCGCGGCGTGGAATCGCGGGTGGGATTCCACAATGCACGTACTGATGCTCCTGCGGGAAATGGGTCTAGACCCCGCCAGTGACAAAGCACGGCGCGCAGTGACCCTCGTCCGCGACCGCGTCACGTGGCGCGGATGCGGTCCGCGGGAAGTGGACGGCAACCCTTTCTTTGCCGGTGAGGTGGAGCCCTGTATCAACGGGCAGGTCGGGATGGTCGGCGCCTACTTCGGCCAGGAGGTGGGGGGCATCGTCGACCGTCTGCTCGCCGAGCAACTGGCCGACGGGGGTTGGAACTGCGAGGCCGCCAACGCCTCGACGCGGTCGTCGTTCAATACGACGATCTGTGTGCTCGAAGCGCTGCTCGAATACGAACGCGCGGTCGGGGGCAACCGAGAGGTCACCGGCGCCCGTCTGCGCGGGCAGGAGTACCTCCTCGAACGTCGACTTTTCCGGCGTAGGTCAACCGGCGAGGTGATCGAGCGAGATCGCAAGGGCGGCGCCTCTTGGATGCGGTTCGGCTTTCCGACGTGGTGGCATTACGACGTGTTGCGGGGACTCGATTACCTGCGCCACGCGGGCGTCGCACCCGACGAACGTGTAGCCGAGTCGATCGACTTGGTGGAGTCGAAGCGCGACATCGACGGCAGGTGGCCGCTCGAAACGCAGTACCCCGGCAAGATGCCGGTCGAGACTGACGAGGGCGTAGCACGGCCGAGCAGGTGGAACACCCTGCGCGCCTTGCGAGTGCTCGACTGGTATTCAGCGTGAGACCGGCCCTCTCCCGGCAAGCCCGGTTATTCCGGCTCTGCAAACACCGGTGGCGAAGGGAAGCGCGCGCCTTCGCCAGCCAACCATTCCCGAAAGACTGCGACTTTTTCGAGCGCAAGGTGAGCGGGCGGACACACGAAGTGGTAGGCGTGCGCAGAGTGCACTGCTCGACCCGCTACTGCGAGTCGCCCCATCGTTACTTCGTCGGCGACCAGCGACCAGCGCGCGAGTGCTAGTCCCTGGCCCGCTTCGGCGGCACGCACGATCGCGATCGCGTCATCGAATGCGGGGCCGGAACTCGGCCACACCTGCTCGGTGCCAGCTTCCAGTAGCCAAGCTGTCCACGGCTCATAAGGACTGTGGAGCAGTTTGTAGCGCCTCAGGTCTAGCGCCTCGGCGATTGGCCCATGGCGCTGCAGCAGCCGAGGCGTGCACACAGGGACCAGCCATTCGTCGAGCAGTTTCTGCGCGTGCAAGCGGGGCCAGTTCCCGGCACCAAAACGGATTCCGGCGTCCATGCCGGTTTTCACGAAATCGACCAGCTTCACGGATGTGTGGATCTGCACGTCGATGCCTGGATGCTGTGCCGTGAAATTCGCCAGTCGAGGCAGCAGCCACTGCGCGAGGAAAAAGGCGAGCGTCGTCACACGCAATGGCCCAGCGCCGCGGTCGGCACGTGCCTCGTCGATCGCGCGCTCCAGATCGGCGAGCGCTTGCTCAACTTTCGGCCGCAGCCGCTCTCCTTCCGATGTCAGCTCAACCTGGCGACCGTTGCGGCGAAATAGGGGTACATGCAAGTATTCCTCGAGCGCTTGCACCTGCATGCTGGCGGCGCTCGTTGTAAGACCGAGCGCGTCGGCACCGCGCGTGAAGCTCTTGTGCTGCGCAACCGCAACGAACACTCGCAGACTCGCGAGCGGGGCCCGTCGGTACGCCGGACGAGATGCTGGACGTTGGGTTGAGCGCTGGGGCGGATTCGCTGCTTTCTTTCGCCGACTGGTCTCGCGTGCAGGCACGGGTCGTTATCCGGGAAATGGGCCTTGGCCATGATCATACGCGTAATGCCGGGATTCCCCGGCTGATCCGCGTACAGTCCGGCAATCGACGGCAGACGACGCCAGCGTTACTGCGCCATCCGTTCAACGTTGCTTAACCGCTCTTCAGCTCTTTTGATACTACGCATCCGCCAAAAGCTCAGACTCACATCCGAGTTTTACCACTACCGCTTGCGGTTAGAGAGGAGAGTCATCATGAAGCGCGTCCGTCTTGTGAGTCTTGGCGCCGCAGTCGTCGTGACTGCAATCCAATGGGCGGCCTTTTTCAGCCCCGTGCTGTACACAGGCTCGGTGCGGGCGGGTGGTGCTCTCGTTGCAGATGAGGTTTCCGCTGGTGAGTCGCCAGTGATCGTTGTTACGACACATCGTCAGTCATTTTTCAAGTTCTGATTCCCACAAATCTCAAGCGAGCCGACAGACGCACAGACCCTGCAGTCGTGACCGCCCGTCAGGCAGTCGAACGGCACACGAGGCCGGAATCGCGTCCAGGTGCGCCACGCTTCGTGAGCCCGACGCCATTTGTTAGGTGTATGCGTGTCTTTGGTTGGCGACAACAATCGTTGACTGCTGCGCTCGATGGGCCAGCGCGAGGTGTCATGCATCGTGTAGGCCGTCTCCGATAGCGTCCGCCGGAGGGAGGCATGGTCTGCGCCTCAGGTGGCATTTTCTCTCTTCATACTCGTGGATGAGAGGAGAGGTCGACGCGAATCATGGTCACGCGCGTCGCCCGTTCGAGTCGTGCTGCGATCTCTCGCAGTTCAGCGACGCATTCGGGTGCCTCAAGGATGTCGAAATCGGCGCCGGTGAGGACGACTTGCGCCGCCAGTGCTTCGATCGAATCGGCACCCGTGCTCAGAGTGCAACTCTCCTGATCCAGCAGTTCCAGCACCCCGCACCAGCTTGGAATGCGCTTGGCAAGCTCAGCCACCGAGCCTTTCAACTTGATACGCATGCGATAACGGTACGGAACCTGTCTGATCGAGCGAGACACGTACGCGGCGATGTCCCCGGGGAAGTCGCGCGGGGTGAATTGTGGCCCGGTCGACACGACACGTTGGACACGATCTATTCGAAATGTGCGCCAGTCTTTACGTTGGGAGTCCCAGGCGACGAGATACCAGAGGCGCCCGGTGTGCGCGAGCCGTATCGGCTCGACCACTCGCGCGGTCACGTTGCCGGCACGATCCCGATAGTTGACACGTAGTTTTAAGTGGTCGCGGCACGCGCAGGCGATTTGCGTGAGGACTTCGATGGATGGGGCCGCCTCCGGACGCGCGAGAGAGATGGTAACGGAGTGCAGAGCGCTCGCGCGCTTGCGTAGCCTTAAAGGCAGCAACTGATCGAGCTTTGCGAGAAGCCGGACCGCCGCCTCCTCCATCTTCCCGACGCTGCTGGCGGCAGCGCGCACGGCGACCGCAACCGTCACCGCCTCCTCATCGTCCAGGAGCACCGGCGGCAGCGAGGAGCCTGCCTTGAGCTGGTAGCCCCCACCGAGCCCGGGTGAGGCCTCCACGGCATAGCCCAGCTCACGCAAACGATCGATGTCGCGACGGACCGTACGCGCATCGACTTCAGTGCGTTCGCTGAGCTCGGCCCCTGACCAGTAGCGGCGCGACTGAAGCAACCAAAGCAGACGGAGCAAGCGGGCGGAAGTCTTGAGCATGATCAGGTCAAAGTATTGGGTCAGCCGCGGACAGATCCTGTCCTCAATGCATTCTACGATTATGGCGTCGACTGCCGCATCCGGATCGGCCGGGGTGCCCAGCTGCACATCCGCCCTTTTGACGGAGGGAGATCGTGACATGAACCTCTCGAGCACTATCGAGCGTCCCCTCGGCCCGACACTGCGTCCCGCTAGCGTGCGCCTCAGCCGTCTGCTCAGCGCTGTGCCCGAGCGCATCTTTGATGCATGGCTTAATGCTGAGGAGGCGCGGACGTTTCTGTTCGCGGGCCCTACCGGGGACGCGATGCGCTCGGAGATCGACGCTCGGATCGGCGGAGGATTCAGGATCGTGCGTCGCTGGGGGGGAGAGGATGTCGAGTACTCGGGTGAGTACCTCGAGATCGATCGACCGCACCGTCTCGTGTTCAGCCTATTCGTCGAAAGATATGCGCAGCGAGACGACCGTGTGATCGTGGAGGTCGCAGCAGTGGCGGGGCAGTCGCTCCTTGTCCTGACGCACGAGCTCAGCTTGCCCAATCCGGCGGAAAGGTCTCGCATCCAGCGCGGATGGGCAACAGTCCTGGACCGATTGGGGACGCTCTGCACTGAAAGCGGTGTTGCATATGCGGTTGCACCGGCCCAGGGTGGCAAGGCTCCCCACCAAGGAATTTGCCCGGTCCACTGGCTCTCGCCGATGCACGGACGCCTATGAGCGCGGGAGCAACGAGAGCGGGACCACTGCCACTGCGAGTGTGGTCGGTCGGAGACGTCGGACTTTCGTCGTTAGTCGACTACAGCAGCACTAGTCTGCCGCGCTCAATTCGCGGGCACGAGATATCACACACGTCAATGTAGGTCATCTCCGATAGCTTCGCTCGAAGGGAGGTGTTTAGTCTGGCCGCTGTAGCGCAAGGAGGTGTACCGTGAAACGAACCGCACTCGCTTTAGCCGCACTGACTGCCACAACGGTTGGCCTGGCACAGCAGACAGCTCCGCCGACCTCGGCAAAGCCGCGAACGCCGCAGGAACAGACAGCACCGCCAGCAGACTCGAACTCACGCATGAGCGAAGCCGACAGGCAGACTCTGATGAAAGACTGCGTAAAACAGGTGCAAGCCGCCAACCCTAGCGTGCCGGAAAAAGACGTCAAAGCTTACTGCGATAAGCAAGTGAAGAGTTACTCCCGCAGTAACGGCACGGAAACGACCGCGCCGCCCGCCAACAGGTGGCGCGTTCGTTTGTCGTGATATCTCATGCGACGACCAGCGTCAGGACAGCGGCCAACGCAACAGGAACTACCCACGCCCAGTCCGCAAGCATCCGCACGGATACAGCGGCAATTCCGCAGCCACAGAGGAATCCACCGAGCAGCAACACCGATTGCACCCAGCGACTCTTCTGTTCCGCAGAACCGGATGGTTTTCCCGATGCCAAGTCCATCGATGTGAGAACAAAGTTTGTCAGATTACCCGTCATGACAGCCGTGGAAATCACGTGCGGCATTGCCAGGCGCAGTAAGGCGAACTGACAAGCCATTGCCGCGACGGCGATCATCGCGACTGCGCCCGCTGTCAGGCCGTGCGGTTGGGTCGATGGCTTGGCCAAGACGCCTACCATCAGAACCGTCGCAAGCAAGACGAACTGAACCATCAACAACAGCCTCACCAATCCCACCGACTGTCTGCCCGAAGACCGCGCGATGAGCCAAACGGCCGCCACCGCCAACATAAAGACAGGAATCGCCAGCGCCTGCGCCACCCTCAGGGGCTCACCGCCCACGAGCGCCGCCGTCACAACCACCAGGTTGCCCGTCACGTGCGCGGTGAAGACATTTCCAAGCGTATAGAAGCCCGTGAGATCCACCATGCCCGCGACGACGCTCAGCGCTGGTGGAAGCCACTCCTCCAGGCGTGCCCCTCGCGCTGCAGCCGCATCACGGGACGCCGGCGTGCCGACTGTGTCAGAGGTGTTGGGGGACGTCTGCATGTTCCTTGGTCTCCGAAGATCTTGCGAGCTCTTGCCGCCGGTCGAAGCGGTCGATCAGCATTTTTGGAACTATGAGACCGAGACCCATGGCCAGAATTATCATGAATGCCGTTATCGCGTCCGCCAGTGTCGCAGCAAGCAGTCCCAGAGTTGTCGATGAGCCACCCGCAAGCTGCAACAACCCGCTCGCCGTCCTGAAGAGGTAGACGCCCGGTAACAGCGATACGACCGACGCGAAGCCGATGGCGGCGAATGGCATGTGCCAGCGACGTGACACCGGTGTGAGAATCAGAGCGACAAACGCACAGGCGATCAGGGCGCCGGTTGCAACGCCCATGCCGAACAACGAGATCGCGACCCACCGAGCGGCGTGCGCCACCATGCCGACGGCCACCGGCCACGGCCACATCTTCAGCGGCGTGGAATAGAAGACGCTGTAAGCAAGCACGGCAATACCCGCGGCAAGGACGTCCATCCACAGCGGAACGGCGCGACCGGCCGGATCCACCGGGAGCGAGACGCCTAAGAGCGCGAGACCGACCAGCAATCCAACCACGATCGCCAAGACGACCAGGAGCCCATACAGCAGTCGGGCGGCGCCGAGGTGAATCCTGCCGTAGGCGAGATCGAGTGCGCCGTTAAGGAGGTGCGGGCCTGGCACCAGCACCATGCAGGGACAGACAGCCACCAGGCGGAACGATGAGCTCAGGTCGTATCGAACGGCGATGCCGCCAATAACCCCCGCGACGAGAGCGGCACACAGGGGTTGAATGAATAAATTTGTGCTTCGTGCTGCTAACAGGCGACGGACGATTGCCCCCACGCCCGCGCTAAGGATGATCAATGCCACAGCAGCGAGGTGCGCCACACCGAAGATCACCGCCAGGGCAGCGGCGCCCAACGACGCCGCGAGTGTAAACAGCCATGTCGGTGCTGGCGGCGTCTTCGCGATTTGGCTAATCGCGGATGCAAAGTCGGTGGCGCCGAGGCTGCCGGCCTTCACAGCATCCAACGCGTTCATCCCGGCAGCCACCCGCTGCATGTCGACTCCGGCAGGGTCTGCAGCGACTTCCGAAGCGAAATCACCGCTTTCGTCTGCGACTGCGAGCTGCAGCTCTCCCCACCGAGGGAGGACCGCGGCGCTGAGTCCCAACGTCCTCGCGAGCTGTTCCGCCGCAGTGATGGTCTCTTCTGTTGACTGCCCATTGACGTACAGCAGCCGTGCAAATGCCAGGACGAGCTCCGCGTGTTCACGCACTGTCATGAGCTTCTCCGCAGTTGAACGATCAGGCCGCGTGCCGCGTGGACCCTCCCGACGCCCGCCGGATCCACGCCCTGTTGCTATATCAGGCCGCCGCCGAGTGGCCGGGTGCAGCTTTCGCCACGTACGGACGGACCATCTTGCTCGGATCGACGATGCGGTCGAATTCCGCCTCGGTTACGAAGCCCAACTTCAAGGCCGCAGCTTTCAACGTCAAATCGTTGTCATTGGCGTAGTGCGCAATCTTCGACGCTTTGTCATAGCCGATCACCGGCGACAACGCAGTCACCAGCATCAGCGAGCGCTCCACGTATTCGTTGATCTTCTTGAGGTTCGGCTTCGTGCCCTCGATGAGAAACTTCCTGTGGTGGGTCACCGTGGTCCCAGCAAACGCAGGCTCCTCCGCTTCCGTGGTGGTACGTTGCAGAGTCAGCGGGACTCATGAAGGTGTGGGCAGGATTCCGGTCAACGGCGGAATGCTGGTAGGCGTCACGCCGACGCACAAGCACTTCGAAGTGCAGCATATTCATTGGTACAAGCTGCGCGACGGCATGATCATCGACCATTACGCCAACCGAGATGACATGGACATGATGCGGCAACTTGGCCTCTTGCCGCCCATTGCGGCCTCGCCACCGACGCAGCCAAGGTAGACGGGACGTGTCGAAACAATAGCGTCGCCCCATCGGCGGGCGGCGCTTTGTGGTGCCTCACCTCCATGCCACGACAACGAAGCCGCTGCTTCGGGGGACACGCGGGCTCGTTTTGTCATGCGCTCCATCCTGCTGGAGCGGAGAGCGAGGTTAGCGCGATGGCGTCCCAGGTGACAGTGGCCAAACGTATACCCACCTTCGGCGCTCCGATCTACTTAAGGGGGTTGCGCGTATACATTCGCGCAGCGCGCCACCGGGTCGGCGCGAAAACCGAGGAGGGAGGCACGAGCGATTATGGAAACACTGCCGCTTGCGAAGGAACAGTTAATGGATTACGAGTACATCCTCGTCGGACCCTTGCTCGCTACGCATCAGAGTCGCTCACGAATCGTCTCAGGAAGCAACTGCTTGTAGCGACGGCTTAGCGCGAGGCGCTCCCCGTCGCGCAACACGAGCTCATAGTCACCGTGGAACATGGAACGAAGCTCGGCGATGAAGCCGAGGCGCACGACATGCGAGCGGTGCACCCGCAGGAATTCACTCGGGTCGAGCTGCGCGGCGAAATCGGCCAGCGACTCCCGGATCAGATGAGTCTTGCCTTCCATGTGAACCTCGACGTAGTTTCCCGCCGCCGACACGCGCTGGATGTCTGCCACATCGAGGAAGAAGGCGCGCTCGCCCGTGCGCACCAGGATCTGTTTGGCCGGCGGTGGTCGGCCCGGTATCCCAGCCAACAAGCGGCGCACTCGCTCTTCGAAGTCGCTGCGATCCGGTTCGGCCAGCGCCGCACGGACGCGTGCCACACTCTGTAAGAAACGCTCGCGATCGTACGGCTTGAGCAAATAGTCTAGGGCCTGAATCTCGAACGCCTTCACGGCATATTCGGAGTACGCCGTCGTGAACACGATCAAGGGCGTCGCAATGCCTCGCAGCCCCTCCATGACCTCGAAACCACTGCGCACGCCGAGCTGGACGTCGAGATAGACGACATGGGGATTCAGGTAGCCAATCTCGGCGACTGCTGCGTCAACGGTGTCGGCGTACCCGGCCACACGGAAGTCTTCGAGCTCCGCGACGAAACGCTCCAGTTTCGCCCGTGCTGGTGGCTCGTCCTCGACGATGACGACGGAGTAGCTCATTCCGAGGCCGGGAACGCGACCGTCACAACCGTGCCGCGTGGCTCGCGGGCGGCAAGCGTGAGCTCGTGGTCGTGCGGAAACAACAATTGCAGTCGCCGTGATACGTTCGACAGCCCTGTGCCGCGACCCAAGGGCACATCCGGAAGTCCGACACCGTCGTCGCTGATTGTGCAGCTCAAACGCCGGCCAGCGCGACGCACGCTAACCCAGAGGCAGCCGCGCCCCTCGGCTAGGCCGTGACGAAAGGCGTTCTCGACCAGCGGCTGCAGCAGCAGGCGCGGTACCCTGAGGGCATCGAGACCAGGGTCGACTTGGAGCTCGAATGAGAGCTGTCCGCGAAAGCGCTCGGCCATCATTGCCGCATAGCCTCGCAACCACTCGAGCTCACTGTAGAGCGGCACCAACAGCTGCTGATCGGTCGCATACGCCGCCCGCAGCAGATCACCGAGGTGGCTGATCATACGATCAGCAGCGTCGACGTCCTCGCGCATGCGGTTGGAGATGGCATTCAGAGCATTGAACAGGAAGTGCGGATCCACCTGCGCCGTGAGATGCCGCAGCCGCGCGTCGCTCAGCTGCGCGGCGAGCTGTGCTGCGTGCAACTCACCGGTGCGGCGCTCGCGAAACTCGCGCACCGCGAACACGATGAGCAGGATCGTGAGATAGGTGATCACATCCTTCTGGAGCTCGTAGAACCACCCAACGAACACATTGCCGAACTCATACGAGTCACCGGCGAGCGCGTACACGATCTTGCGCAGAATGACCATGCTGGTCGTGTGCACCGCCGAGAACACGATCGCAGCGACAGCATGCGCAACGACGATGCGGGTGCGGGGCCGCGCGTCGAGACGAAAGCGCTGTTCCATTCGGACGATGAATGGGCTCAGCGCCAGGATGACGAGCACGCTGCTCAACTCCCAGACGAACGGCTTCCAGGCCGCAATCGGCGGGCCGGACCGCATTCCGATCAGCTGGTTCAGACCGTGGTAGAGACCGAACAGGATCGCGAGCGTAATGAATAGCGGCCAGCGCGACTGCAACCAGCGTGAAGCGAGCCCGCCCCGTCCGCGGGGCAGGTGTTCCAACGGATGGGCGCCATCGGCGCTGTCGGATAGCTGGGCAGTGAGCGACTCTGGCATGCCGTTTGAGAGAGTACTGCTGCAGCCCTTCATTCGCGAGCGGCGGCGGATTCTCGAGAGGTGCCGCATGAGCCCATGATGAGCGGCGCGTACGCCGCCAGTTGCGCCATCTTCAGAAGGTCCCTGTGTCGCACGTCGAACCACTTCCGATTTGATTCCAGTTCACGAAGTGCAGCTGTCGTTGAGCTTAGAGGCCGCGTTGAACGTAGCAACAAGCTTGGGATTAGCGGGACAGACTGAAGGTCAAGCGGGCCGCGGGAGGCTCCGCACGCTTGTCCGACGCATCATCGACCGGAAACCAGCGCGGCTTGTTGGCCTCGTCAAGCCGGCGATCTAAGCGCAGCACCGCCGTTAGCGAGCCAGGAAACCCTCGTTAACCATCGCCCTGGCGGTCGCGGCAGCGACCTCGCTCACCAGCGCGTCGAGACCCGAGGGGTTGGTCGTGCGGCTGGTACTCGCCCAGAGGAGCTGCGATGTCTGATCGGCCGGCAACGAGTAGACCAGTGTCTCAACGGACACGAGCGTCTCGGTTTGCAGGGTCCCGGGCTGGTAGACGGTGCGCCATCCGAAACCCCAGTACGGCCGAAACCCCCGGTAGGGAGGCGTGACGACAGTCCCGGGGGTGTAGGTAATGCGCTGATCCTTGCCCACCACGCGCATAAACACAACCGCACTCGCGCCGGCTGCCCTCAACCGCGCCTCAGCTGTCTCGCCATCGAGATGCTGCTCGCCGGGCAATAGGTGGTACGTCCCAAACCCGCGAGCGCCTCTGGCGGAGAGATCGCTCGCGAGGGCATTTTCGCCGCTGCGGCGCTGGCTTTCGGTGTTGGTAATAAACACCGCCCCAATCGATTTGCCAGTAAGATTGATCGCCTGTGCACCGGGTGCCTTCCACGTCGACGTAAGTGTCGTGTTGGTTGCGCAGGCAACCAGGAGCGTCAGACTCATTGCAAGCGCAGTGAGAGGTTTTGCTCGAAACATGGCAGCTCCCTTCGTACGCGCTACCCTTCCTGTGGCGCGCTTGGCGCAAACTCAGCTGGAACAACGTATCGTTACCTGTGCGGGCGATGACAGCTCACGCCGACGCCCAAGGTTGGGCTGAAATTCCAGCTGTCAGCACACTCCTTTGCGGTCGGCAATAGTAGCCGATGCCCCGGAAGGCCATCCAGCCAACCGCCGCTCCGCTACCGCTCACGCGGGACTGATCCTAACCCGACGAGCTGGCGGCCGCCTCGGTGTTATCTTGCTGCTTCTTGGCGTTGCGTTGTGGGTTGCACTTGCTTGGTCTGACAAAGAATCCTGCATGAGTCGCCTTTGTGAACCAAGCCAACATTGCCAACGGTCCGCAGTAGATCGACGACAGCCGCAAACGCAGGTCATGACCCACACCGACCGAAGTATTGCAGCTGCGAAGGGATCGAATCAGGACCGCCGAGCACGCCAGTCAACGCTGATCAGGGACTGGCTACCGTGGGCCAGGTCCACAGCACCAAAGACGGTGGCGGGTAAGGCCGTCAGCTCGCGAAACGCGTGCAAGGCCACGTGCGGCAGTGCGGGAGATCGCTCGGGTCCCGCGCGACCTATAGGCGTTAACGGGGTACTTGATACCCCTGTTGGGCGCTCGAAAAGTAGTTAGGTCGATTCTTGACGGATAGGTTTATGACAGAGCACCACTACAGGCGCTGGAAGAGAATGGGCGCCCGCGGCGCTCGTCAGGCGCTTCTTGTCGGCCCTTCAACTACAGTCGTCAGGCGGCGTTGGGTAGGCGTTGCCATGCTTTACCGATTCAGTCTCAGCTTTGCCCGGCATCGCGGCGCGCTTGTAAGTCAGTGCCTACGGCACCTACCGGATTCTCCCGACAGGCCTTCGCTACGTCAGCTTCAAAATCGGCGCGCCTACTGTTGATGCGCTCGAGGGGGTTAATGCCATTCCCTTGTGCGCTTGAGGGCCGGAGGTCTCAGCCGGCCCTTTATTCGCAACATCGGGCGCCCCCGTCAGCAGCCAGGCTTTCGCTTTCACCTGTATTGGGCGCGGTCATCGGCTTCCCGCTCTTCTCCACTATCGTTATGTCCTATAGTTAGCACCGTTGCGATGACGCGATTTGCCGTCGTTGCCGCACAGGTGCATGCTTGTGGTAGTCGTCTGGGGCATGCGACATGACCGAACAAGAGGAACGCGTACCCCCGTCCGGTGGGGTTGAGCGTCTCGAGGCGGAGGCGGGTCAGCATGCCCGTCACGCGCCGGTGCGGCTCCGGAAGTCGAGGGCATCAGAGGACGACTCGGCTGAATTCGCTGACGAGATAGACGATGACACAATCGAGTTGGCGCTGACCGAGGACGATATGCTCGCGTTGTCGCGAGCGGCCGAGGAAGAACACGCCGAGACGAACCCACGTAAGTCAGCACTCATCGCTACACGCACCTTCCTTCGCGATCAGAGCGTGCGGTCTGGTAGATGGCCAACGGTGGTGGCGTCCTCGGCAATAGGTATCGTTATCAGTGTCGCCTTGGGGTTAGTTGCACATCGCATCCCCACGGTGACGAACACAGTGCCTTCCGGGGCAGAACGGTCGGCCGAATCGCTGGATTCGCCTGTCCGATTCAGCAACCCATTTGATGCTTCAGAAGTATTCGAATTTCCGCCCGGAACTAGCGACGAGCAAGCGCGCCAGTCAGTGGCAGCAATACTTCTACAGCGCGCCCGCGACCGCCAAGAGGCAGACGTTGTGAAGGGCAATCGGCCAATGCCGGGTGGGGCTGTCCATCGCGCCCGCATGGCCCGCAACTCGGAGCCACCCAGGACTTAACTCCGCGGTGCATGCCAGCTTTGCGCGCGCTCGCTGGTCAATGCGGATTCTTCGGTACGCCTCTGGGCCTCGGCCTCGCAATCGCCCTTCGGTAGCGGTTTCGTTTCTGGCCGGCGTCGGTCTGCAAGACTAGTCCTCCAAGCTGCGTCTATCCAGTCTGGCGGCCGAAAAAGACGGGCTTGTTACAATTCCGGCGAACGGAACTAACCGGCCAGGGAAGGTCGCGCTAATGATCCTCGACGGAAACGCAACCGAACAGCAACAGTTGATCTATCGCGAGATAGCGCGGGGGCTTCGAGAACTCGCCCCGGCACTTCGGCAGCCCGAACTCAAAGAAGAGCTCGAGCTCCTAGCTCTTCGTTACCAGAGACTCGCCGAATTCCGCGAAGAGTTGTCTCTGTTGCATTCGTTGCCTCTGTACGCCAGGCCTCGATCGCACTAGCTCCAACTGTGGCAAGGTGCAGCGCGCATTCGATGGAGAAGAGGACGATCAAGCGATCGAGGTTCACTGACGAGCAGATCGCCTTCGCGCCGCCGCCGCAGTTGCTAGCCACCGGGAAGAAGTGACCCACCAGTGTGGCTGAACGCCCTAAGCGATGCCCTACTGCTCACAGGCACTCATCACTGTACGGATGCAGTGCGCTTTCCCACTAAGGACTTTTGTCCCACGCAAACCGCGATCGCTAGGCGGACACCGTAAGACGCCGCCGCAGCAGCCTGATACCGAACCCCAACAGCGCAGCCGCCAGAAGTGTAGCGGTGCCCGGCTCGGGTACACCGTGC
>Ga0306920_100002769_pt1 | contig 22118 bp, 15 predicted proteins | sample flu12Cox44000170_FD_204666 | JGI IMG/M metagenome (GOLD analysis project Ga0306920, IMG submission 204666) | Lab enrichment of tropical soil microbial communities from Luquillo Experimental Forest, Puerto Rico - flux4day.12C.oxic.44.000.170 (v2)... | ecosystem: Environmental > Terrestrial >...
AAACTCGTACATCTGCGATGAACCAGCGGCGAAACAATAGGCCATCTGGAAACGATCCAACGTCTTATGAGCGCCGGTAATTTTGCCCGCCTGATAAAGCTTCATCAGCGAATCAACGAACATTTCAGTATGAACACCGAGGTCCTTAACCGGCGAGTCAACTAACAGTTCGCAGACCGCGTTGGGCATTGCACCGATGCCGACCTGGAGGCAAGCGCCGTTTTCGATTTCTTGCGCAATAAGACCGGCAATCTTCTGCTCGATCTCGCCGGCGGGTGGATTCGCGAGTTCCGGCAACGTTTGCCGGCCCCCTTTGATTACATAGTCGACCTCGTCGATATGCACACCATTCTCCACCCCGTAAACGTAAGGCATGCTCTCGTCAGTCTCGACGATCACTATCCGCGCTCTTTCCGTCAGTGCTTTCTCATAGGTTACTGCACCGCCGAAGTTGAAGAAGCCGTGTGAATCGAGCGGCGCAGTTTTGAGAATAGCGACGTCGACTTCGATAAAGCGGCGATAGTAGTCGGGTGCCTCGCCGAAATTCATCGGGATATGATGACAAAGGCCACGATCGTGCATCTTGCGCTCGAGGCTGGAAAAGTACCAGGAGAAATAGTGAAGGTGCCGTGCCTCGGGATCGGCCTCGACAGCGGCGCGAGGTCTGAGTGCCAGGCATCCGCGCACCTTTACCCCCTCAAGCGTACTGACCCGCGCAGCGAGCGCCCGATCGAACAAATCTGGCTGGCCGAGCCCGAACCCGTAGTCGAGCCAATCGCCTGATTTCACCACGGCGGCGGCTTGTTCAGCGGAAACCGTCTTGCGCTTGAGCTCTGAGGCGAATGACTTACCCATGAATTTCCCACCAAATCCAGTCATGTACCGTCGTTCTGGCGATGTATTCCGTTTGCCAACATCAGAAGCGGGCAACTCAGCCCATCCGTCAACATCTGAGCGGGCCTTACGCTAGCCGCACGGCTTAGATGCTTGACTGTCGCGTCTGCATAAGGTTTGTTTCATCGCGCGAATCGGATCAATGGCAACCGCCGAAAATCTCCAACAGGCGCCACCCGTGCAACGAAGCAGACGTATACCGCTCGCTGTGCTTTTTACCACGGTCTTCATCGACCTACTGGGTTTCGGCATCGTAATTCCGTTTCTACCATTATACGCGGAAAAGCTGCAGGTGAATGCCTGGGGCGTCGGCGTGATTCTATCCAGCTACTCGCTGATGCAGTTGCTCTGCGCGCCGCTACTTGGGGGCCTTTCGGACCACTATGGTCGCCGTCCGATTATCATGCTCGGCTTGCTGGGTTCGTCGCTCAGCTATGCGATTTATGGATGCGCCGCGTCCTTTGCTCTGCTGCTGATTTCGCGCGCGGTGCACGGCGCATGCGCCGCCACGGTTTCGACCGCGCAAGCGTACGTGGCTGATGCGACCACCGAAACGGAGCGGGCGCACGGGATGGGAATGATCGGCGCCGCCTTTGGACTGGGCTTCGTGCTGGGACCGGCACTCGGTGGCTTGCTCGGGCATTCCAGCCTGCGTGTGCCGGTTTTTTTCGCCGCAGTGTTGACACTGGCCAATCTCATTTTTGCCGCGGTTGCGTTGCCGGAATCTCACCAGGCGGATCACACCGCAAATTTAACCTGGGCCGCGGCGGCAGCGCCGTTGCTGAGGCTGCCCCGCCAGTTGATACGCCATCATTTATCACGCCTCTTCGTCATCGCGTTTCTGGGAACCTCGGCGATGGCGGCGTTCGAGACGACATTCGCCCTGATGGTGTCCAGCATTTACGGTTATGGGTCGCGCAGCATCGGCGAATTACTAGCGTTCGCGGGACTGCTACAGGCGTTCACACAAGGCTATCTGCTGCGAAAAATAGTTGTGCGCCAGAGTGAGCTGAGACTCGTACGTAGCGGGATGTTAGCGTTCGCTGTCGGCATGGCACCGATGGCTACTCTGTCGAATCGTGGGTTGCTGTGGACCCTCTTGGGACTGTTGTCGCTGGGTTATGGGTTGGCGAGTCCGTCGATCGCCAGCTTGATCTCCAGAGGCACCGAGCATCATCTGCAGGGTGAGGTATTGGGAGTGAACCAGTCCACACTCTCGCTCGCTCGCATCTGTGGTCCTTTGATGGCGGGTTTGATTTACCAGACGCTCGCCCCGGCTGCGGTTTATGCCGCGGGAGCCGCCGCTGCAATAGTCGCGGTCGCTCTTACTCATGGCGTTGACCCCACCGCGCTATCCTCAGGCCCGCAAGCGATGAAGGCGGGTTCGGAAATCTGCAAGCTCTAAAAAATGGGCGCGTCCCGGAAAAGGAGAGATCGTCACGCTGAACTGGATCCTGGTGTTCCACATTTTCGGCGTCGTATTTTGGGTGGGAAGCCTGCTGCTCATCAGTAGCCTCATGGCACTGGTGTCCGACGAGGTCGGTGTGGCCAGGGAGCGCATCATCGTGCTCGCCCACCGGCTGTTGCTGGTCAGTGCAAATAGCGGAGCTGTGGTTGCGATAGTTTTCGGTATCCTGGCGGTTGTGGCCGAGCCGGGGGTGCTCGCCCGCGGCTGGCTTCACCTGAAACTGTTACTCGTGCTGTCGATGCTGGTGGTCCAATTTCGTTTGTACCAACGTATCCGAGCCGTCGAAGAGGCGCCGCTGGAGGCAACCCGGCGAGAATTTTCGATAATGCACGGCCTGGTGAGTCTGTTGCTGCTGGCGACGCTCATGCTGGTTTTTCTCAAACCGTTCTAACCCCGAGGGTGAAAACTCATAATGGAGGCAGTGCGGTGAAATTTGGTGTGCTAACTCTATTTGATCATTACGCCGAGGATTACTCCGAGGAGCAGTACTATAAGAACTTCTTTGAGGAAGTAAGTTACGCAGAGGAAATGGGCTTCGATTCGATCTGGCTCGGTGAGCACCATTTCTGCCGCTACATCTGCCCGGCACCACAGGTCGTCGCCGCGGCCGTCGCCCAGCGCACTAAGAGGCTCCGGATTGGTACCGCGATCGTTTTGCTTCCGCACCACGATCCAATCAGGCTGGCGGAAGATTATGCGTTGGTGGATCTGTTAAGCGGCGGCCGCCTGGATTTCGGCGTTGGCCGCGGTTTTATCAAGGCTACATACGACGGCTTCAATCAATCAATGAACGAAAGCCGTGAGCGCTTCAATGAGTGCCTCGAGCTTATCGAGCGGGCATGGCAGCAGCTTACCTTTTCCTATGAAGGGAAATTCTACAGAGCGAACAACGTCACTATTCTGCCGCGCCCGCTGCAGAAACCATCACCCCCCATCTTCATGGCTGCCGCAGTTAGTCCGGAATCATTCGTCGCAGCTGGCGAGAAGGGTCATTCGATCTTGCTGGCCCCATTCATCCAATCGCGCAGTGCTCTAAGGGAGAATGTCCAGCTTTACAAGGAAACGCTGCTGCAGGCCGGATACTCGCCTGAGAAGCTGGAAATAGTCGCAGGGTACCATAGCTTCGTCGACGAGACCCCTGAGCTGGCTTGCCAAAAATGGCAATCCCACTACATGCGCTACATGCATTTCGTAGGCTCGTTGATCGCCCCTGGCGAATACACCAGTCCACAGTATGAGTCATGGCGGCGCTCGGGCGAAACGCTTCGACAGATAACCTGGGAGCGAATGTATCCTACTCAAGTACTCTGCGGCGACTCCGCGCAATGTGTCGAACGGGTCGGTCTAATGCAGGAAGAGTTTGGCGTGACTCACTTCTGGGTGTATATGGACCTCGGCGGCCTCGAGCAACGCCAGATGCTGCGGTCGATGGAGCGGTTTGCGACCCAGGTAATGCCGCACTTTCGCTGAGCTTCTCGCGGTCATGTAGCAGCGCGCATCGTTTGCAGGTCCGGCTCGCCTCGATGAGGAGACGTTGCTTTCGCGGTGGTTCGCAGTTCCATGTAGAACCATGCACACGAAGTTGGTTCAGAGTCTTGTCTTAAAAATGGTCTTGCCTCGCTGGTTTGACTGGGTTATCCCAAAGCGCTACGGGACTCTTCAGAATCGGGGTGGGTGTGAAGCACTTTAGTGGGAGATGGCTGTGGGCAGCACTGCTCGGCATGATGCTGTTCGTGGATGGAAGTCTGCTGCTGGTCGGACATTCACGCGTAGAGTCATCGGCTGGCATGGGGATCGTGGAGCTCGCCTTTAGTGGGACCCTGACTACCAGCGATGGAGCCGCATTTTCAACCGAGTACCAGCGCGCACTGCTCAATGTCGTATCGGTGCGAATAACCCCGAGCACAGATTTGAGCTTAAGTGATTCCGACCCAAGCTGGGTCACCATTCCAGCCCCAGCCGCAATAGGGTCGACTAATCCGACCCAGTTCATCACCACCAGTTTGAACTTTGGCGGTAGCGGCACCCTGTTAACTGCCGCAACCAGCATTCTGCAACTGGACATGGTGCCGCTTCAGAATCTCCCCTTCTTTTTCAATGCTGCAAGTGTTCCTGCGCAAAGCTACGGACAGTTGGAGCTGGTGCTCAATTCCCCCAATGGCGGCAACGTGGTGCCGCTCTGCCCGCAGGCATCACCTGCCGGTGAAGGCTGTATCACCTATTCGGCGGCACTCGCGTCACAAGCCGTGCTGCGTGCCCTGTTTACGACTGCTTTGGTAGTACCGCCAGGAACGGTACAGCCTCTAGTCGTAAATATCGCGATGACTGTCGGGCCGCCGCCGACTGCAGACCCCAACACCGCAAGCGTCTCGATCAGCCCGGTAGTAAGTTCACAAGGAAATCAAAGTACGGCTCTGGGAGCCGTAATCGGCACGGTCGTAAATTTCGACTCGAACACCACCGTGACCGCGGAATATGCCGGCACCAATCAGATCGTTGCCGCGACCAAATTGCAGTCGGACGGAACCTTTGTGTTGAACCTCCCTGCGCTAACCACGCCGGCCTTCACGCTCTATGACTTTTATGTGTCGGGCAACGGCGCGTACGTCGTCAGGAGCAACCAAAAAGTTTCTTCGCAAGGTAATACGTCGACCCCTCCGCCACAAACTGATCTCGGAGTCCTGGCAGTGCCGTTTTCGACCTTCGGCACGATCATCGGTACCGTCGCCGACGTCTGCAACGGCACGGCCGTCGAGGCAGCGACACTGAAGCTGCTTGTACCGGATACAACGACTGCCGGTAGCGCAACAACTTGCGACCTGAGCGGTACGCCGCCCGCCCTTCCGTCCAATTGCGTGGTCGTCGCCACAGCGGCGACCGACGATCAAGGTCACTACCCTTTGCCCAGCACTCCATTTACCATGGTGCCGGTGACCCCGCCTCCCGGAGTTCCGTATTACGACCTAGAGATAAGCGCACCCGGCTTCAATACGACGGTTCCGCAAGTAGCAGCGGGTTCACTGTTCTGTCCCACGTCCCGGTTCGCGAATAGTTGCAGTTTTAGCCTGGAGCATGGCTATTTAGCCGGGACCACCACGCTTTCCAGTCTGAACAGCACCGGCCAACGGCTCAACGCCCTGGTGATGGCGGAAGACAGCGGCACCGACAAGATCGAGAATATCACCTTATCTACAATCCCGGGCCACAACAGCTCCGGAGTGTTCGAGATGGCGGTACCGGATGCGGCGCCTTCTTCGGACGCAATCGCGGTCAACAACTTTGACGTGTTCGCGGCGATGCAGGATCTGTTTCAGGGCTCGCCCCAGAGTAACAGCGGCCACTTGATCGGCACTGCCGCCGGCGTTGGAGCGCCGCCGTCAGACTGCAGCACCATCACTATTCCGGCGCTGTCGCCGATGGACTGCGTTGGATTGGGCAGCGTGGATGGGAGTGTGTTGGGAGCAAATCCCAGCACGACCTCGGTCAGACTTTCCAAGAATGGCGTGCAAATTATGGAAACGGAGCCGAATTCGATCATTGCGTCAGGTAACAACTATAACTTCTGCGCCCCGTCCGACAGTTACTTGTTGACGCACTACGAGCGAAACATCGCGGGGTCCTCGGTTCCGATTGCCCTGGCGCCACCGCTTACTGTTTCAGCCCCTTGTTCGAGCATTTGCGAGGACGGCAATCCTGGAGGCACCTGTCTGCTGTGTCAACCGACGGCAGCTCCGACGTTACCCTAATGCGCGCGGGATTAAGTTTACGCGGACTCTTCCGCAGCGTCATTCTTACTAGTGCGGCAATCGCGGCGCTAGGCGGATGCCAAACAGGAAATACGGGCAGCCCGGGTAACACGCCTAATATGCCCCAACAGAGCAGCTATCGAATCGTCGGAGATGTCGGCACGCCGTTCCGCGCGATCGTCTCGGATTCGCGCTCGTCCTGGCAGGTGTCCGGTACAGTTCCGACTAGCATCGCGATCGTGAACGACAGTCCGCCGGATCGGATAGCAGTGAGTAAGACTAGCAACGATGGCCGGCTACTGAGTCTTCAGGTTATACAGGGATTTACGGTTGGTACTCTGGATTCGACGGTGAGCAATTTCGGGACTGCGGTTGGCAGCATCGGGGGCACCCTGCCGGCCTTCGCCAACCCCGCTTCGCCCGACGTACGGTATTTTGTCAAAACTCCCCTGGTCGGGGTGTTCAACGCGCTCATCGAAGACGAAAAAAACAGTTTCGCGCTGGAATCGCGGATTCCCGCTGTGATCCTGTTCGATTCTCCGAATGGCGGCAAATCGGGCCGGGTGGATGGGGAATTCAGCCAAGTGACTTTCACCGGAGTTTTCGATGTCGACCTGGCGATCAACGGCCAGGTGGTCCAGAGTGCTTCGGGCGGAACCACTGTCGCTGTGCATGCCGGCGGCTGAATCTGTTCAGAGCGAAGGCGTAGCCGTAAGGTCTGACGTTTTGCGACGCATGTAGACGAAACGCCGGAAGCAGCTTTTGCGATTCTCTCGATACTTACCATATTGGTTGAACTCACACGTCACTGCGGGCCGGGCGGTTCTGGTGCTAGCTGTGGCGGCCGGGATGGCGCTGCGATTTCACCAGCTGGATGCAATTTCAATGTCGGCTGACGAAGGGGCCGCTTGGGCGGCGGCGGCTGAGCCGGTGAGGCGTTTGCTCCAACTGCAGCCCCAGCTCGATGCGGGGAAGCTGGCGGTTTATGACCTGCTGCTTCACTATTGGATCGAGATCTTTGGAGATAGCTTGAGCTCGATGCGCGCGCTCTCCGCAGCGATCGATACTACCTCGATCTTATTGATATTCGCCGTGGTGCGGGAACTGTACCGGGATTTTGCTCCCGCTGAGTTGCGAACCGGGGAGCTTGCCGGCGGGTTTGCAGCTCTCATCTTCGCTACCAATGTCGCGGTGGTGCAGTCGGCGCGCACCGCCCGAATGTATCCGCTGATGACGGCGGCCGAACTGGCGCAAATCTTCTTTTTCATCCGCACCCAGCGCCAAGGGGGCGTGTTGAATTTTATCCTGACCGCAGTGTTTCTCGCGCTTGCGATAGCTGCCAACTTCACCGCATTGTTTCTGCTCGCAGGCGAGGGACTTTGGGTCGGCTACTTGCTCGTAGCGAGATGGAGACGCTGGCCAGGAGTCGGGTTACGCTTGGCCGGTCCCGTTTCGTCCCTAGCTGCAGGTATTGCGTTGCTAGTCCCGTTTGCGCCTGCGGCGGTAGCCGGGTCACAGACGGCGATTGCAGATGGGGCGTTGAACTGGATCAGATACCGACCGCCACTGGACTGGTCGTATGATGTGCTGCGCAACGATGTGGGTAATAAATCGCTGTTCAGGTTACTTCTCGGGTTGGCCGCCTTCGGCCTTTGGCGGCATCGGAGCAGGGCGCCGCTGCCTCCAATGTTCATGGCGGCTGTGACCGTCGGACCGTTCGCGGCGGTGGCAGTGCTAAGCCTGCTCGGCAGGCGGATGATGGTGGATCGGTACGTCCTTTTGGCGTTAGTCGCTTTTTTGGGACTTGCGGCTGCAGGAGCGGCCGCATTCGAATCGGCGGGGGCACGAATACTGATTCTTCTCCTTGTGGTCTTGCTGTCAGCACGTGCGCTCAGGCACTCATCAGCCTTTTGGGTCGATTGGAAGAAAGCAGCAGCGATAGCGTGCGCTGAATCCCCTGCCAACGCGGCGATCGGCGTCGTCCCTGGGTATGCCGTAAATGCAGTGCGCTATCATCTGCCGCCGGAACGCCGTCCCTTTGCAGTTGGACTCGGCGCACAATGTGGCGACTCGCAGGTAGTGATAGTCAACCCGGGGCGTCCCGTTCTGCCCGCGTATATGTCGGTATTGAAGGCATGCTACCCCCGCATATTGGGTCGAGCAACGCGAGTGGAAGTTCGCGCGCGTTAGACGAGCAGTAGCGTCCGAGTTGTTTCCTCATATGGCGCAGTGTTACAGTTAGCAAATCCCGGCGGGGTCCAGTGCCAGTAGGCTTGCAATAGTCTACTGGCGCTTCAGTTGGTGTGGTTGATTTCTAAGCCAAAGATGGTTCGTGACAAACCTCAAAAATCTTCTCAGAATTGTGGGTCTAGGAAATTGGTTGAGAATATAGGTTCTAGCGCCTGTCGCAGAATAGTCTCGACTTTCGCGATTGTTCTCTGTGGCCTGTCCGCGATGAGCATGCCCCTGGAAACATCTGTCTCTCCAAACGTTCTGACCCCTCAGACCGGCACCGGAGCAGTGGTCAAGTACCCACAACCGCCGTCAGGGTTCGACCCGCTTTCGGCCTCGAATGCCGAGTTGGCCAAATATGGATTTCCGCCGCGGCCCGACGCTGGCCAGGCGCCCGACATGTATCAGCAGTGGCGCACAATGGTACCGGCGCCTCGCATCACCAATCCGAAATTACATCAAACGAAAATCTACAATGGGCCCGCTAAATAGCGGGCCGCCGACACATGAGCCTCATTAAAAACCGGCTACGGCAAAAAGGTTTTGATCAGTCCCTTGTAGGCCTTGAGGTGGAACGGCTCAAGTCGAAGAGCTTCAACGAAGTTCTTGCGTGCCGCGGTTCGGTCTCCACCCCGCAAAGCGACCCGCGCGTTGTGACGAAGCAGACTGGCGCGTTGTAGAGAGGCACCGTCTGAGACTCGCGGATCACGGAGGTAAGGGCCGCCCGAGTGCCGATCACGCTGCGACGCGTTCTCGTCGGCTAACAGGTCGCGGGTCGGGGAAATCCGATTCGCTGGCTGGGTTGGTTGCTCCTCGTAGATGGATCCCCTCGAAACGTGAGAGTCGCTGGCCTCCAGCAGTTGACTCGCCTGTTGTAGAGACGAACGACCGGAGAAGCGCGGATCATACAGGTGAAGGCCGGATGGGGGCCGATAGCGATGCAGCGTGTTCTCACCGACGAACGGCTGGCAGGCGACGAGAATCCGTTCGTAGTAAGTGGATTCGGTCAAAACGTGAAAGTAGTTGGCCTCCAGCATTTGCCGCAAACACGTCACTGTCGGCATGAAGCAGTGATAACCGTCTGTCACATCGAGATACGCGGCCTGCTGCGGCCTGACAAACCAGTCCGGGGCGAAGTCGCCCTCGAACACGACGATTGATTGTTCATGGGCGCAATGCCGCACCTGGCTAAACCCGAGGAACGGATCGACCAGATGGTAATAGACGCCCATACACAGCACAATGTCGAACCGTTCCTCAAGCTTGGCGGCCTCGTAGATAGAGAGGTCCGTTCGAGTCTCGATGGACGAGCCCATGAGTTCCTTTGCCAGGTTGAGACCGGCACTCCCCGCCCAGTTTTGCGTCTCGTCATCGGTGGCCAGCACTCGGGAAGCGCCCCGCCGTTCGGCGTAGAAACTCCAGTGTCCATCCCAGCAGCCGATATCGAGCACCTTCTTGCCGGCGAAATCAATTTTGTCGAGTTCGCTCCGCATCCAGCTCCAAAGCTTTCGATGGCCTTCCGCATCGTCTGTCTTCGAGCGTGCCTTAAGGCCATTTGGAAAGTCGATGTCGTGATACCACCGAATTTGATCGATCCTCTCCTGTAACTCGGCAAGTTCCAATGTTCCGTCTTCCTTCCCCGTTTTGGGCTTGTCAGTTGAGATATCCATTTTCCTGTTCGGCTCGCAACTAGCGCTTGCCTCACGGTTGCCCGCGCGCACAAGTTGTCGCGCCGGCGCCTCGCGGTTCCCCTAATAGAGGGCTGGCCCGGAATCATAAAACCATGAGGTCACACCGCCGTAAAGGTAAGGGGTCGAGATTACCGTGGTCGATGGACACGATGAACCTGGTGTCCACGGTGGGCACGTCATACTTAGCGCGTAAGTTGTCGTACCTGCCGGGCTTGCGCCGGGCGTGAAGTAGTTTCCGGAATTGGAGGCATAAGAGAAATTGAATTGATCGGCCAGATAATTGGCCAAATTCGCTAAGCCGTTGCTTAGGGTAGGTCGCTCCTCAATCCATTCCGCGGAATTGCCGGCGAAGGTCGTGCTAGGCGGCGGGTTAAACGCGTACGCCTGCGCTTGGTAAAGTGTGTAGTTGATCAGATAAGCGTGTCCGAATGGTGGGGTAGTTGTATACCAAACCGAAGACACCATCAGATCACCCGGTCTGGCGGGGGGGATGCTTACAAAGATCGATGGCGCAGGGGCCCATTCGATCCAGGAATAGTAAGATTCCGCCTGGGTAGAACCCGAGCAGTAGGCGTCCGCCTCGGTGCCCGCCTGCAAGACTTCGTTCGAACCAAGGCCATCGAATCCGATCCATTGCGAGGAATAATCCCACGAACCGTCGCAGACGCCAAAGCCCTGCTGCGCTCTCGGCACGACCCATTCGGCAGAAATCAAACTATTATTGCTGGCGAACGTGCCGCTCGCCCCACCGACCGCATAGCCGCTCCAATTGAGGCTGGTCGCCGACAGCATGCCGTTGCGAAGGGCTTTGCCTATCAACAAATTTTGCACCGGACCGTGATAGATTGTCGTCTGCCGCAATACCGCATTTGCAACGCGGGGCACCGACACCAGCTTTTTCCAGTGGGCATAAGGCCTTGGCGCCCTCAGGGGATCAGGGCGCGGAGGGAATCCGTAGCCCTCCAGTTCTGCGTCCGATGCCGAAAGCGGACGGAACTTTGTCGGCGGTCGAGGATATGCGACAACGGCTCGAACTATAGTCTGATCTCCCGAAATACTCTCGGCGGGCGGGCCACCGCTCGCTCTGAGGAGAGAAGGGCTACTGCCAAACGCAAAGACGAAACTCCAACTGGCCACTATGATGCGTCCGAGAACCCCTCTCAACGCCTTGCTTGGCATATTCCCCCTCCGGAAAGTTTCCACAAATTCCACCCTGAAATCGAAGCTGGTTTAGAATCATCCTGCTTGCTCTAAGGGGAAGCTTAGTTCACAGGAGGTTATTCTGCGTGTCAATCGCTGGATCGACTTCATCGAACGTGCCGTTGTATTAGCAGTGCATGCTGGCTATCGCTAAACTGCATCTCGTTATCGATAAACTCGTCAGCGCCTTCTGCAAAGTCTGTTTAAAACAGGTCGAGGTTAGGCTATGGTGCTCGTGGTGAGGCCAGTGTCGATAAGAGTTCCCACTGACGGTAGAGCGAATGAGAGAGGCCTCATCCCTGCCCGCGTGATTAGCCGCGAGCGTCAGGCGTGCTGGGGTTGGGGTCGGTGACGAACAAATTCTGGCGTTCCATTGGTGAGACGCTCCTATGGTGGCGCCCAGCGGACGGCGAATCCGATCCCGCTCACTATCTCGACCTTTACAAGCGCGTCCTGAGTTATATTCGGCCCTACCTGTTCCCACAGCTTGCTCTAGCAGTGGGGGCGATGCTGCTGAATGGTTCCGTCAACGGCATGATACCGCTGCTGATCAAGCGGATTATCAACACCATCGCGGCGATTCCCAACGCCAAGGTTTCGGGCGCCAGCGTTCACGCGATGCACGTGCTGGCGATTGAAATTCTGATAGTGTTCGCGGCCCGCGCCGTCACCGATTTCCTTTCCGATTACCTGACCACCTACCTCGGGATGGAAATCGCGATGGATATGCGCGGCGAGTTCAACGATCGGCTGCAGCGCCTGCCGCTATCCTTTTTTAATTGGCGATCAACCGGCGGGCTTATCGCTCACGCACTCAGCGACGTTCAGCTTGCTTCCTCGGTGATTACCAACACGCTTTTTTCGCTGATCGGCGACAGCGTCACGCTACTGGCCCTGGTGGTAGGGCTTTTCTGGATGGACTGGCGGTTCGCGCTGATCGCGTTCGTGGTGTTCCCAATCGCAGTGCTTCCGGTGATCGGCGTCGCCCGGCGGGTACGCAAGATGTATCGGGGTGCACAAAAGAAGCTGGCAGACATCACTGGGCTGATGCTCGAGGCGACGCAAGGCTGCCGAGTGGTCAAAGCGTTCGGGATGGAGGAGTACGAGTGCACGCGTTTTCGCGCCCAGCTCGCGCGCCAACTTCGCATGCTGCGGCGGGTACTACGGGTCGGCTCGTTCACGAATCCGTTGATCGAAGTGCTAGGAGCCTTCGCCGTGGTCGTGACGCTCTGGTACGGCGCCGACCTGGTGCTGGCCGGCGCCCGCTCGCCCGGCACCTTTGCTGGATTTATCGGCGCGATGCTTATCGTTTACAAGCCCTTCAAGCGGATTGCCGGCACCAATAACTCCATCCAGCAGGGACTGGTCTCCGCCGAGCGTGTCTTCAAGGTTATCGACTATCCTCCCGAAACCTACGACGTGCCCGGCGCGCTCGAACTCAAAGCTGGTCCGCACAGCCTCGAATTACGTAACGTCAATTTTCGCTACGCGCCCGGAAGGGAACTGGTGCTGCACAATATCAACCTGGAGATCGGACCGGGCGAGGTAGTTGCCCTGGTCGGAATGAGCGGTGGTGGCAAATCCACCCTGGCCGATCTGGTTCCCCGCTTTTACGATCCCGAAGGAGGGGCGGTTTTGATCGACGGGGTCGACATAAGACGTTTCTCGCTCAGGTCCTTGCGGTCACAGATCGCCGTCGTATCGCAGAGCACCTTCCTCTTCAATGACACGATCCGTGCGAATATCGCTTATGGCGGGCCTGGCAAGAGCATCGACGAGATCGTGGCTGCCGCCAAACAGGCCAACGCTCACGACTTTATTGCACGTTTGCCCGACCGTTACGACACCGTGGTCGGCGAAATGGGTGTCCGGCTTTCCGGCGGCGAGCGGCAACGAATTGCAATAGCGCGCGCGCTGCTGAAGAATGCGCCGATTCTTATTCTCGATGAACCTACCTCCAACCTCGATTCCGAGGCCGAGCGCGTCGTTCAGGACGCTATCGAACGGCTAATGGAGAACAGAACGACCCTGGTGATCGCACATCGTCTGTCGACCATTCGCGGCGCTGACCGCATCTACGTAATCGTGAACGGTGAAATCCTCGAGCAGGGGACGCATGACAAACTGATCGCCCTCGACGGAGCTTACCGCAGGCTCTGCGATCTGCAATTCTACACGCCCGAAACCTCCGAATCGCTAGCCCGCCCCGCGGCTCTCGGATAGCCCACCTTATTAAACGCGACCGTTGCGTCCTACGTTTCGCAGTCCCGACCTCTGGCTATTTCATCAGCTTGGTCATTCGAAATACACCGCGGCTGGGATAATCGTTGGTATAGGTTCCTTTGAGGCGCTCGCAGGTGAAGTCATACGAATAGGCTAGGTTGTGCACCGCCGCTTCATTGGGAAACAGGAAATTACTGATTCCCGTGACGCCGAGGAAATGCTTGTCCTGTTTGGCAATCGTCGGATAGATGTCGCTGGCGGCTTCGTAGATTGGCAGGGATGATTCGATCAACGACATCTGAGTTTCCAAGTACAGTGCACCGTCGTTCAACAATTTGTGCAGCCGCCTCAGGGCGCCAAAAATATTCTCAAGGTGATACAGCACCCCCAAAAAAAAGATCACGTCGTAGCCGCCGTCAAACGGGTGGGTCTGAAAATCATCAACGATAACTTCGGGGGCGACGTTCCACTGCTTACAAGCAAACAGGAGATTCTCGGGATAAGACGGGCGGTCGGCCGTGTTGATTGCGGTCACCTTGCCGGCTCCGGTGAGCAGCGCCGCAATAGTGAAGAAGCCATCGTTTGCCCCAATATCAAGCACTCGTTTCCCTTTAAGATCAGAGGCATTTAGATGCAAGTTCTCCCATAACTTAAGTTGCACATGACGGTCGGCGTGAGCGCCCGCGATGCGATTGCCGTTAGGGAGGGGCATGCTATGCCACCAGCGCCTGCCGTTGGGGCTGGGGATTAGATTGTTATAGTCAGCTCGAAAGAAAGTAGGCATCAAACGCAACACGAGGGTAATCAAAGTTCACATGAACCGTGAATCAGATGTTGTTCGTCGCCATTGTGGCCATCTTTAACCAGGATCACCTTGAATCAACCGCTAGAAGCCGGCCGGGGGTATTCTCGATGCCACCGCGCGGCAGTGTTCACGTGGCCAAACATTGCGACCACCATTCGCGCTCGGGCTTTGGTCGCGAGGACTAGATTCTGGCGGCTGTGTTGCCGCTTGCTTGAGTTACAGGAATCAGCTTAGGGTCTACGTCCGTTTACTTCCTCCTGACAAATCACTACCCTGCTCGCAAAGTGATGGCGCGCGTGATGTTAGCGGGGGGCCCGAGCGCAAAACGATTCCAGAGCGCCTGCGCCTTTTCAATCTACCTGGCCATATCCGTCTTGTTTTTTGGGTTGCCGCTGTTGGGCCACTTTGGCCACCGATTTATCGGCGATAGAGCCGATACGCTCATCCAGATTTGGTCGCTCGCCTGGTGGCCGTATGCGTTGGCGAGTGGCCAGCATTCGATCATCACGCAAGCCCTTTGGGCGCCAACCGGCTATAATCTGGCCTGGACAACCAGCATTCCGGGACCGAGTCTGGCCCTCTATCCTATAACACGGCTATTCGGCCCGATAGTTTCCTACAATATCCTCAGCCTCCTGTGCCCGCCTGCAGCAGCTTTCTCGGCGTTCGTGTTATGCCGTTACCTGGGCGGGCGGTTCTGGCCGGCAATGGTCGGCGGCTATATCTTCGGCTTCTCCCAATACGTGCTGGCGCAGCTGGCAGGCTGTCACTTGTTTCTTCTGTTTATCTTCCCGGTCCCGCTCGCAATATATCTTGTACTATTGCGGCTCAGTCGGCGAATAACCAGGTTCGCCTTTCTGGCCCTGCTTATTGCTCTTCTGTTGTGCGAGTTTTTTAGTTCTACCGAACTCTTCGCCACCACCGCGGTTTTCGGCGCTGCCGCTTTAGCATTGTCCTGGCTAATGTGGCGAGCGGCACCCGATGTCCGAGATGTCGCGATAGAGATCGGGTGCGCCTACGTAATCACGGCCCTGCTGGCGGCACCTTTTCTATATTGTGTATTCGCCGGCGGCGTGCCCGGGCCGATCAATCCCACTAGCCTGTACTCGAATGATCTGCTGGCTTTCGCAGTGCCTACCCGCGTGCTTTATTTGAGCGTCGCATTGCGCTGGGTCGCTCGCCACTTCAGGAGGAGCGTCGTCGAAACCGGGGGTTACCTTGGGCCGGGGTACTGGATAATTCTCGTCCTGTACATCAAATCATCCTGGTCGACCAGGCCGGGTAAATTTCTGATCCTTAGCCTAATGTTCGTTGGGTTGATGTCGCTCGGACCCGCATTACACATAAACGGAATAGACCGAGGCCCGGCGCCGTGGCGCCTCTTCAGCGAGCTTCCTCTAATCGACCAAGCCCTGCCGAGTCGGTTTGGGGTGTACTTCTTTTTGGGGGCGGCGGTCATCGCGAGTCTATACCTGAGCCAAAGCTCGATTTCGTGGTGGTCGAAACTGCTATTATCGAGTATCTGCCTGCTGTCGTTGGCGCCGAACCTCGCTGCGTTCCGGTCAGAGGTAGCGCATGTCAAGCTTCCACAGTTCTTTAGGTCCGGGGAATACAAACGCTACCTGGCCAGGAACGACAATGTCCTGGTTTTACCATATGCACGGCGCGAAGACGGTTTACTTTGGCAGGCGCAGACGGATTTCTATTTTCGGCTCGCTGCCGCACGGCTGACGCTTCCGCCGGCTGAAGCCGCCGGCTGGCCCGTTTTGTCGACGCTGGACACTGGTAATGAGATCCTGGATTTCGCGGAACAGTTTAAGGCCTTCCTCTCGGCTCGCGGCGTAAAGGCCATCATTACAGACCCTCAAGGCAAAGAGCCTCAAACCGACGGACCGTGGCAGCGGTTGCTCGCGGAAGCCGGATTGGTTCCGCTCCAAACCGGAGGGGTGCTCTTTTATGAGGTGCCGCCGGCGTTGGTCGCGCAATTTCGCGGTGCGACCGCGCGCGAGATGGTCCAGAAGGAAGCAAAAGCGTCGTTCTCCACTCTGCTGAACGCAGCGCGCCGATACGTGTCAGAAGGCTTTCCACTTCCGATGCTTAACCCTTGGCAAGCGCAACGGCTGAATCTGCTCACACTACCTGCGAATAAGCCGGCGCCTCGGCCGGCGGATTTGAACTGGTGGCGCAATCTGTGGCTTGGCCCGTATGGCGAATCAATGGTAGGTATCGGCATCGTGGGCGACTACGATGACCTTAAGCCCTTGGTGGATGAATACCGCGCCGATGCCACCAACATTTTCTTCCCGTACCCCAAAAAGCTCGTGGATGGTCCGAAGCAGGGCTCGGGACAGTTGCTAATCACCTTCACTCCCGAAAAACTGCAGCGAGCAGCGCGCAAAACGACAGGACCAGGCTCAGACTCAGGCTAAAGAATCGGGAGTGCTCGCTGCCTCCTTCAAATGCCGGAGTGGCCGGGATCGCCAAAACAAATGACAGGTTCAGCCGTAATCGAGGACCTTGAATTAGAGCGCGGACGCTCAGTGGAGCGTATGCGTCCTGCAACGAGGCGGAAAGTCCAAATACAACTAACCTTCACCTACTCATGGCCAAGGCTAGTCGGCATTATGCTTCTGTTGTTCGTCGCTTGTGCTTTCTATCTCTCACCGGTTCATTATATAGCGGATAGCTCCTACTCGCTGCTGATGGATGAGGCGCTGATTCACAAGTGGACCCCCAACATGATCGCTTACCAAGTTCCGAGGGGTCATGGTGTCGCGTTCATTAACGACGGCTACTCATATCAGATCAAAATCATCAAGGGGCGGCTCTTGTACGTTTACCCGTGGGGGAGCTCGTTGCTTTCCCTACCGGCGGTACTGCTGTTCAACGCCGATGGGTTTAAGATCGCTCCGCATCGGAGCGGTTATAAGTACAGCTGGTACAATGAGTTGAGGATGCAAACGATCATTACCACCGGCGTTTGCGCGGTCATGATTTGGGTTATCTACGAGGCCGCGGGTTGTTTCTTGCCGCTCCCGTGGTCGCTGGCGATCGCGTTAGGCGCCGCCTTTGGAACATCGATTTGGTCGAGCGCCAGTCGGAGTCTATGGCCGCAGACGTGGGCTGTTCTGCTTATTACGGTCGCGATCTGGATCTTGCTAAGCGGCAGCATCATGCCATTCCTGTTGGGAACCGTGCTTGCCTGGTCTTGCCTCGTTCGGCCGCAGGTCATCCTCCAGGTAGTCGCGATTACGGGATATGTGCTGGTCCGATACGACCGGCGGTTTTTGTTCCGCTATGTTATCGGTGGTGCGTGCTGGGCGATTCCGGTCTGCACCATGATGTGGTTTTTTACCGGCGGCTTCTTCTCCTCAGCGTATTCACTTGGAATGCTTGATTTTCCGCACGATTTTTTTCGAAGGCTTTATGCAGAGTTGCTCAGCCCCTCGCGCGGGTTTCTCGTCTTCTCGCCTGTCGTTTTAGTTGCAGTCTTTCTGACAATCCGGTACTGGAAAACTCTTCCAGAGCGCCGCCTGGCGATTCTAGCGCTTGTTGTCATCGCCATGCACTTGGCACTGCTATCCTCATTTATCAACTGGTGGGGCGGTATGTCCTATGGTCCTCGTCTTATGCTCGAAGCGGTGCCATGGGTCGTGTTGTTGGCGATCCTGGGTTTCAGTTCGTTCGTGCAGGATCATAGTTTGAGCCTCGCGCCGCGCTCGATAACAATCTCAATCGCTGCCCTGGCGCTGGCTATTAGTATAGCCACGAATGCCCCAGGAGCATTGTTGCTGAATTCAGGAGTCTGGAGGCCCTATGATCCAGACCACCCCGAACTGCTTTTGGATTGGCATGACCCCCAGTTTTTGTGTTGGATTCAGCGATTGCAAAACTGACAGGAGACCGGGCCGTCGAGGATCGCGACGGTCGGTCTGGCGGCACGCAGCCGCCCCTGCCCCCTTTAGCAGAAGATGAGCGCGGTTCCAGGGGGAGATGCCGCGAGCAGCGCCGAGGAAGACACCTGAACACCATCTCGAAGTCGGTCTATGTTTTACCAGGCGTATGATGGCCGCGTTCCTCGTCTGCTATAACATGAAGTGTCCGGCTTCAAGGAATCCAATGACGTTCGTTTCATATGCACAGAATCACGAGGACGTGATGCTCTACCGCGCGCTGCGGGAAGTGAAGCAGGGTTTTTATATCGACGTTGGAGCCCAGGATCCAGTAATCGATTCGGTGACCAAAGCCTTCTATGATCGTGGCTGGCATGGCATCAACATCGAACCCAGTGAGGAATACTTTCGCAAGCTTCAGAGCGAGCGGCCGCACGACATGAACTTGGCCACCGCGGTTGGAGACGCACCCGGTATCATCCGTTTTTATGAGGTAGCGCATACGGGTCTTTCGACCACCAACGCCAACTACGCTCAACAGCATTCTGAAGCCGGTTACCAGGTTGAGTGCCGTGAGGTGCAGTGCACGACGCTCGACAGGATTTGTGCCGACTGCGGCGTCGCTACGGTCCATTTTCTAAAGGTCGACGTCGAAGGCTCCGAGCGCGGGGTGCTCGAAGGGTTTTCATTTGAAACGGTCCGCCCGTGGCTCGTTGTCGTGGAAGCTACCGAACCTAACTCCGATCACGAAGTCTTCACGGAATGGGAAGATCTTCTTCTAAGCCGCAGCTACCGGTTTGTCTATTTCGATGGACTAAACCGTTTTTACGCGGCCGAAGAGCATGCGGATTTGACCCGACATTTTTCACGCCCGCCCAACTGGTTTGATCAATACGTCAGTTACCAGTTTTGGCGCACTCGGACAGAATTGGACGAGGTGCGAGCAACCGAGCGCAATGCGCTGGTCAATTCTCTCAACCATATGCTGGCAGAGGTTCAAAGTGTTCGCGCCGAGGCACAGGCTCATAGAGCCGACGCGCAGAACCTGCGCGAGGCTCTCGCCAAGCGTGAACTGTGGGTCGGCAGCCTGCAAGAAACTCTCGCCCAGCGGGATCGGCAACTCGGTGGCCTGCAAGAAAGCCTGGCCCAGCGGGATCGGCAGCTTGGCAGCCTGCGAACTACCCTGGGAGCAACCCAACGCCGTGTCCAAACCATGCGTTCTTCCATCTCGTGGAAGCTGACCAGCCCGCTGCGCGAGGCGAGACGGGCAGCAGTCCGAATCATCGGTTTGTTCCGCTGGCGGAGACCGCCATCAGATACGGGGACCTCGGTGCTCGCAAACTCAGACCTGGCCATCCCCGACGAAATTGCTGCCGGACTCACCGAACCCGCGCGATTGCTTTACCGTAACATGCGCGACGCGGCGGCTTTTCAGCGGCGCACTGGGAAAAAGCGCCTATCAGAGAGGGAGCGCATATGAGAGTGGTCGTTGAGCTTCAGGCGTTTCCGGTGAGCGGCGCGCCGCCCGGCGTGATTGATCACTATGGCGCCTCGCTCGCTTGCGCCATTCGAAAATATCCAGGCAACCATGACGTGCACGTGGTCGTAAACCATTCATCCGAGGAGTTCGTTGAGACTATACAGGCAAAGTTCCCTGTTTTGTTCCGCCATAATGCTTTTCGCGCGTCGCATCTTCCGTTTCTGAGCACCGCCAAGGCTAACGGACGTTGGAACCGGGCGGCAGTAGAGCTTGCGCGGGAACACGCGCTTTTACAACTCAAGCCCGACGTTGTTCTGTGCGCGCCGCTGACCGGCGCGGGCAGTGCCGTGCTGGTTTCACAACTACGCTCCACCAGTATTCCTACGGCTTTCGCGCTGTCCGCGCCACCTACTGCAACTCGTGCAGAGACAAGTCCGGAGCCGGGTAGCCGCAATGCCCCACAGCCCCCGTCGAGCAGAATCCCCGCAAAGCAGCGCTGGCGGGCCGAACTCGTGTTGACCCTTTCCGAATATTGCAAGCGCCTGCTGCTCGATGCGCTCGAGTTGCAACCCGAACGCATTGTTGTAATTCCGCCCGGTGTGGACGAGCGATTTCAACCCGCGGCCGTGTCAACGGCGCAGGCGTATGCTGTCAACCCGCGCTTAGCGCCAAATCAGGACTTCATCCTGTCAATTGCGGGCGGCGAACGTCAGGGCGTCGAGCGGTTGCTGGAGGCATATGCGTTGCTACCCCGGGAACTGCGGGCGGCAAATCCGCTCACTGTAGTTGGAGTCACCGAGAGCGACGAAATCCGCCGGCTTGCACAGCTTGGGCGCTCGCACGGTCTGGCAGATGGCGAGTTGGTGATCGCTGGTGACCCGAGTAATGAGGAGCTCGCCGCACTCTACACGAAGTGCAAGCTTCTAGTTTTGCCGGGTTTAGGAGAATTGTCTGGCTCACCTCCGTTAGACGCGATGAGCTGCGGCGCGGCGGTGCTGGGGCCCGATCAATACAGCATTCCGGAACTCGTAGGTCTTCGCGATGCGCTTTTCGAGCCGGCCTCCGCACGCCAGATGAGCGAGAAGATCCACCTAGTGCTAGCGAACGCTGAGTTTCGCGAAAAATTGAAGAAACACGCCATAGATCAGGCGCGTCGATTTTCCTGGCGGGCGAGCGCCCGCCGGATTCTCGACGCCTTGGAGGCGCTGCGTACTTCCAGGCCGGCAGGGTCGGAGCGACGTCTGGCGTCAGCGAAGAGGCCGCGCATGGCGTACGTGTCGCCGCTGCCACCAGAACGGTCGGGCATAGCCGATTATAGTGCTGAGCTGCTGCCAGAACTCGCCAAGTATTATGAGATTGAGCTGATTACGGATCTTTCCCAGATTGCGGACCCGTTTCTACAGCGACGGTTTCGCCGAGTGCCATTCCGACTGTTCGCGAAATCGGCGCGCAGTTATGAGCGCATCCTTTACCATGTTGGTAGTTCGCAGTTTCACCTGCAGATACCATCCTTACTCGAGCGTTACCCGGGCGCGGTTGTGTTGCACGACTTCTTTTTGAGCCATCTTTTCTACCACCTTGACGCAATCGATGGCGTGTCTTTGTGGCGCAACCTCTACGCGTCTCATGGGTATCCCGGTCTGCTCGCACGCGCCCGCAAGGGCGTTGAGGCGGCGGTATGGTCTTATCCGTGCAATCTGGCCGTGCTTTCCCAAGCTGCCGGGACAATTGTCCATTCGGACCATGCCAGGCACCTGGCTCACCAGTGGTTTGGTATATCAACTGACAACTGGAAGGTTATTCCGCAGCTGCGGAAACTCCCGCCGAAAATGGATCGACAGAAGGCGCGAAGAACTCTTGGTATCGCGGCCAATACCTTCCTAGTCTGTTCTTTCGGGTTCTTGGCACCGACGAAGCTCAACGATTTGTTGTTACGGAGTTGGCTTGGGTCAAGCCTGGCCCGCCTCCCAAACTGCTGCCTGGTATTTGCCGGGGGGGACAGCGAAGGTAGGCCATATGGGCTCAACGGGGTAGCTTCGAGCCAGATTCGAGCCACCGGCTACCTAAGCCAGGAAGATTACGAGCGGTATTTGGCTGCGGCCGATGTGGCTGTGCAACTGCGGGGAGAGGAGCTTTCGACGGGAGAGACGCCCCGCTCCGTGTTCGACTGTATGGTCCATGGTCTAGCTACTGTGGTTAGTTCGCATCCGGCACTTACCGATCTGCCTGCCGATTCGGTCCTGAAGCTGTCCGAAAGTTGCAGCGAGGATGAATTGATCGCAGCACTCGAAAAGCTCTACCGGGAGACAGACTATCGTGCCATGATCGGCCGGCGGGCGCAGGAACACGTTCGAGTGAAGCGGAGTCCAGCCTTAATCGCGCAGCGATATGCGGAGGCGGTGGAAGAATTCGCGCGCAATCATCCCGTTACCCTAACAAACCAAGTAGTGTTGAATCTCGCTGAGTTGGCGGCCGAGGCGCCGTCT
>Ga0306920_100002770_pt1 | contig 22115 bp, 15 predicted proteins | sample flu12Cox44000170_FD_204666 | JGI IMG/M metagenome (GOLD analysis project Ga0306920, IMG submission 204666) | Lab enrichment of tropical soil microbial communities from Luquillo Experimental Forest, Puerto Rico - flux4day.12C.oxic.44.000.170 (v2)... | ecosystem: Environmental > Terrestrial >...
CGGCGAGGATCCGCTTCTCCGACACCGGCGCGGGGGTGCCGAGCACCTGGGCGAACAGGCTGACCCGCAGTTCCTCGATCATCCAGCGCACCGCCTGGACGTCCGCGCCGGAGCGCCGGGCGGGCGGAAGCTCTCGGGCGGCCTGCTGGTAGGCGTCGGTGACCCGGCGCACGATCGCCGTGCGCTCGGCGTCCCGGCCGGGATCGGAGGCCAGCGTGTCCAGCCTCCGGCTGATCGCGCGCAGGTAGCGCACCAGATCGGGCAGGCGCCGCAGCCCGGTCTCGCTGACGAATCCCGGGTAGATCAGCGCGGCGAACTGGGCCCGCGCGTCGGCGAACGCCGCGGCCAGCGGCGGGCTCGGCGTGGCCCGCAGCCTGGCCTCGGCGTCGTGGGCGGCCTCAAGGACCTGCCCGGCGGCGTCGACCGCCCGGGCCGTGGCCAGCGGCAGCGCGGACCGGGCCTGCGCCACCAGGCCGGCGAAGCCGTCGGCGTCCCAGGCCGGGCCGCCGGCGTCCGCGATCACCTGGTCGGCCGCGCAGGCGACGCAGTCGTCGAGCAGGGCGCCGATGCCCGGGTAGGGGTTCCGGCTCATGGCCAGCTTCCGCTCGTTGGGCAGCCGGTCGGCGATGGAGCGCACGCCCGACGGAACCTGCAGCAGAATGAGCCGGCGGGTGCCGGCCGCCATGGACACGCTGGCCTCGGCCTCGGTCGGGAACAGCCGGACGTCTACGGCGTCCCCGGTGTCCGCCAGCGCGGGGTAGGCGGTCATCTGACCGCGGGTGAACACGCGCGGCAGCGTGCCGATGCTCCAGTCGCGCAGCCCGGTCCGGACGAGGCTGCCCGCGGCCTCGGTGAGCCTGGCCTGCAGCCGGGGCCGTAGCCGCTGGCGCAGCGCGTCCAGATCCTTCCCGCTCGCCAGTTCCCGGTTCCCCTCCGTCACGCGGTAGGTGATCCTCAGGTGAGCGGGCAGCCGGGACGGATCGAACGCGTCGCGCGGCACCGGCACCCCGGCGAGACGGCCGAGTTCCCTGCTCAGCGCGTCCAGCAGGCTGCCGTGCGGCTCGCCCAGCCGGGCGGTCACGGCGCGGGCGGTGTCGGGCACGGGCACGAACAGCCGGCGCAGCTCCTTGGGCAGGGACCGGATCAGCTCGGTCACCAGCTCCTGGCGCAGCCCCGGCACCTGCCAGCCGAGTTCCTCGCCGCTGACCTGGCCCAGGGCGGCCAGCGGAATGTCCGCGCGCACCCCGTCACCCGGCTCGCCGGGCGCGAACTCGTATGACAGCGGGAGCTCGCCCCCCCACGAGCTGGGGTAGTCGGCCGGGTCGATGTCATCTGCGGCGGGGCCGACGAGGTCGGCCTGCGTGAACGTCAGCAGGTCAGGGGACTGTGCGCGGGCCTTCTTCCACCAGGCGTCGAAGTGCCGCGCGGACGTCACGTCCCTGGGTATCCGCCGGTCGTAGAAGTCGAACAGGGCCGCGTCGTCGGCCACGATGCCCCGCCGCCTGGCCCGGTCCTCCAGCTCCCTGGCCTCGTCGAGCAGCTGCCGGTTGCGGTGGAAGAACTCGTGGTGGGTCGGCCAGTCCCCCTCGACCAGGGCGCCGGTGATGAACAGGTCCCGCGCCGCGGCCGGGTCGACCCGCGCGTAATTGACCTTCCGGTCGGTGATGATGGGCAGGCCGTACAGGCTCACCTTCTCCAGCGCTACGGCCGCGCCCCGCCTGGCATCCCAGTGCGGCTCGCTGTAGCTGCGCTTGACCAGGTGCGCGGCCAGCGGCTCGGCCCATTCGGGCTCGATGCGGGCCGCGGTCCTGGCCCACAGCCGGGACGTCTCGACCAGCTCGGCGGCCACCACCCACTGCGGCGGCTTGCGGGCCAGCACCGAGTCAGGGAAGATCGCGAAGCGGGCCCCGCGCGCCCCGGCGAACTCGGCCGGCCCGCGGCGCTTCCGTTGCGGATTCTGCCCGGCGTCCTTCTGCTCGGCGTCCTTCAGCCCGATGTGCGAGAGCAGGCCGGCCAGCAGCGCCATGTGCACGCGGTCCGCGGCGTCCGCCGGGCCGGCCGGATCCGCCTCGGAGCCGCGGTGCGGGCCGGCCGAGATGCCCACCTCCCGGGCGGCCTGGCGCAGCTGCGCGTGCACGTCCTGCCACTCGCGCACCCGCAGGTAGTGCAGGAACTCGCGGCGGCACAGGCGGCGGAAGGCCGACGACGACAGCTCGCGCTGCTGCTCGTGCAGGTACTCCCACAGGCTGAGGAAGGCGAGGAAGTCAGACCCCGGCTGGGCGAAGCGCGCGTGGCTGGCGTCCGCGGCCTCGCGGGCGTCCGCGGGACGCTCCCTCGGGTCCTGGATGGACAGCGCCGCCGTGATGATCAGCACCTCGCGTACGCACCCGTGGTGGCTGGCCTCGAGGATCATCCGGCCCAGGCGCGGGTCGGCCGGCAGCCGGGCCAGCTTGCGGCCCACCCCGGTGAGCTGGGTGGCACTTCGCCCCGGCTGGACCGCGCCCAGCTCTTCCAGCAGCCGTATCCCGTCGGTGATGTTGCGGGAGTCCGGCGGGTCCATGAACGGGAAGTCCGCGACCTCGCCCAGCCCGAGCGCGGCCGTCTGCAGGATGACCGAGGCGAGGTTGGTGCGCAGGATCTCCGGGTCAGTGAACTCCGGTCGCGACGCGAAGTCCTCCTCGCTGTACAGCCGGATGCAGATGCCGTCGGACGTGCGGCCGCACCGGCCCTTGCGCTGGTCCGCCGAGGCCCGGGAGATGGCCTCGATGGGCAGCCGCTGCACCTTGGTGCGGTGGCCGTAGCGGGAGATCCGCGCGGTGCCCGGGTCGACCACGTACCGGATGCCCGGCACGGTCAGCGAGGTCTCCGCGATGTTGGTGGCCAGCACCACGCGCGGCCGCTGGTGCGGCTGGAACACGCGGTGCTGCTCGGCCGCGGACAGCCGGGCGTAGAGCGGCAGCACCTCCAGGCCGGCCAGGCCCGCCTGCTCGGCCAGCGCGTCGGCGGTGTCCCTGATCTCCCGCTCGCCGCTGAGGAAGACCAGGATGTCCCCGGGGCCCTCGGCGCGCAGCTCGGCGACGGCGTCGCAGGTGCCCTGCGCCTGGTCCCTGGGCTCGTCGTCAGGGCGGTCCGGGTTGGCCAGCGGCCGGTAACGCACCTCGACCGGGTACGTGCGCCCCGACACCTCGATCACCGGCGCGTCCCCGAAGTGGGCGCTGAAGCGCTCCGGGTCGATCGTGGCCGACGTGATGATGACCTTGAGGTCGGGCCGGGCGGGCAGCAGCCGCTTCAGGTAGCCGAGGATGAAGTCGATGTTCAGGCTGCGCTCGTGCGCCTCGTCGATGATCAGGGTGTCGTAGCGCCGCAGCTGCCGGTCCCGCTGCATCTCGGCGAGCAGGATCCCGTCGGTCATCACCTTGACCAGGGTGTCGTCGCTGGACTTGTCGGTGAACCGGATCTTATAGCCGACCGCCGTTCCGACCTCGGTGCCGAGCTCGGCGGCGATCCGCTCGGCCACGGTGCGGGCCGCGATCCGGCGGGGCTGGGTGTGGCCGATCTGGCCGGCGGTGCCGCGGCCGAGCTCCAGGCAGATCTTCGGCAGCTGCGTGGTCTTCCCCGAGCCGGTCTCGCCCGCGACGATGACCACCTGGTGGTCGCGGATGGCCGCGGCGATCTCGTCCTTCCGCTGGCTGACCGGGAGCCCGGGCGGATAGGAGATCGCGGGCACGCGGGCACGCAGCGCGGCAGGCGAGGGCGTCAAGGTAGCGGCTTTCATGGCAGGGCATCGGGGACACGTAGCCGGGTTCGCTGATCTCCCCAGGATGGCTGCCGGGTCCCTGGTTACCTAACAGTTTTCCGCCTCGCCTGCTTCCGCAACGCGCGGCGGGATGGCCGGTCGCCGTCGACCGGCCATCCCGCCGCGAGATTTGGGGCGTTCCGAGCTCAGCCGGGTCAGAGTGCATGACGCGGTCTGACCCGGCTGGGTTCGGTTGATTCGTTGGCTTTAGCCGCCGGGAAGGACCTGGATGCCCTCGGTCCGTACGGAGTCAAGTTGGTTGGGGTTCAGGCCGAGGTCGGACAGGATGGTGGGAGCGACCTGGTACGTCCGCACGGGCTTGCTGATCGTGGCCCCGACCGGAGCGCTGTTGACGATGTTGGCTCCGTTAACGGTCAGCAAGGCGACATGGGTGTCATCCTCGGCGAAGCCGCCGTGCTCCATCACCTTGGCCTTGCTCGTGGAGTAGATGGTTCCCGGTATGGGCTGAATGATGATGTCGGGGGTTCGCGGATCGGTGGCCGGATTGCCGAACTGCTTTATGAGAGCAGGCCCGAACAGCAACGTTTGGATGCGGGCCGGGTTGCCATGGGCCATGCTGGCCTGCAGGGCCGCCACGCCCTTGGCTGTGTCGGCCGCCTGGGTCGCCGGGTTCATCCAGATCAACGCGACGTCGTCGTCGGTGACCATGGCCGGGAAAACGCCGGCGTTGTTGAGCACCGTGACCTCCGCGTGGCCGATCAGCGCGAGCTTGGAAGGATCGATAGGGGACTGTCCGTGCTTGGCGGTGATGATGATCTTGGTCGTGGCCAGCACACCCCTGGTACGCAGTTGGCTGACCATCGACCCGATAGCGTGGTCAACAAAGTGGATCGCGCCCTTCAACTGTGGCGTGAAGATGGGGCGGGCCGAGGTGCTGCCCGGCTCGTACCCGCCAGGAACGTATTTCGGGTCACACTTAGGTCCGGGGCTGCGAACACACGACAGGATCGGGTCGACCAGCTTTTGCCCCACGCTGACGGCCTGGAAGTTCATGCCGAAGATGTTCGGTACGGGAGCAGCCAAGGTTGCCGTCGAGTTGCGACCGTCGATCTGGTTGAGGATAGCGTCGACCTTGATCTGGTCGTAGGCTTCGGTGTTGCCGACCAAGTCGGTGATGAAGTACGGACCTGTTCCATCGGGGTTGGGCAAGGGGAAGGTAACGCGATTCCCGCGAGTGTCGACGAGCGACGGCGGGATGAGATCGGCGTTGATCTCGGTGTTGAACGGATCATTAACCGTATCCGGCGTGCCATTCCCAGCGACCTCGGCGTTGTAGACGGGATGCTTGTCCGCCCAGGCGGTGTACATGCCGCGCCGGTGTGCCACGCTAAAGATCGAGTTGGTGCGGAGGAAGTCGTTGGGCAGCAGTGGCCGGCACATGCCCCTTTGCTTCAGGCGAATTAGCTGGGCGGGATCGACCGTAGGGCCAATGATCGGCCGATTTCCGTTGGGATTAAGGAATGTGGGAGCGAGCGTATCGACGTTCTCGAAATACGGGGCCTCACTGCCCGCGGGTCCAGTGCAGTTCTGGCTGAGCGTCGCTGTTTGGGCCGGAGGTGTAAAGGTCGTGCGGTCGTAGCTGTCGTCGTAATATACACCGGTCAGCTTTGGGTCACCGCCAGTGGCCAGAGCCATCAGACCTGGAGCCGAGTCAGACGGTTCCGAGGTATGGGCATCCGTATAAGTGGTGCCAAAGTGGGCGAGTGACGCCAGGTTGGGGCACAGGCTCTGGGCCTCGCAGGTGGCCAGGTCGGACGCGTGGAAACCGTCGATACTGATCAGCAGCACGTGCCGGATGCCGGTGCGGTTCCCGCCATTGCCGTGGCCAGGCGCGGCCGCGGAGGCAAGGGCGCCGCTACCCAGCAGGGCGACCGCCGCCACGCCCGCCGTGACGGCCGTGACCCGCCGGATAAGTCTGGAGTGCATGATGGTTCTCCTCCCTCGCGCGGCCGGTCCACCGCGCTCCGCACATCGTTCCCTAGCCCAGGCCATGCTTAGGTAACCGTGACCTGAACAACGGGTAAGGCTTACGCCAGCCTGGCGCGGGTTCCCCTCTTGACGATCATGGACCGGGCCGTGGATTGTTTGGTCCTAAAGACCCAGCAGACACCGGAGGCGTGCGACAGGGATGACCGAGGCTTCCCGGCTGGCCGAGCTGCTGGCCTCGCGGCTGCGGGCGGTGTGGGGGGCGGCCGTCGAGGTCACCGGCCTGCAGCAGCTGCCCGGCGGCGCGAGCCGGGAGAGCTGGGGCGCCGCGGTGCGGATGGCCGACGGCGAACAGCGCCGCCTCATCCTGCTGCGTGACCCGGAGGGGTCCGCTCGCCACGGCGACGTGGCACTGCAGGCGGCGGCCATGACCGCCGCGAGAGCTGCGGACGTCCCGGTGCCGCGGGTCTACGACCACGGGGAGGAGGCCCTGGGTCCCGGCCGGCCCTACCTGCTGACCGAGCGGCTGGACGGGGAGACGATCCCGCGGCGGCTGCTGCGGGACGACGCGTACGCCGCGGTACGCCCCCGGCTCGCACGCCGCCTCGGAGAGGTCCTGGCGCGCATCCACCGGGTCGACCCCGATTCGGTCCCGGACCTGCCCCGGGTCGACGCGCTCGGCCAGGTGACCGCGCTGTACGAGGACTTCGGCGAGCCGCGGCCCGCGCTGGAGATCGGGCTGCGGTGGCTCGCCGAGCACCGCCCCCCGCCCTCGCCGGACGCGCTGGTGCACGGCGATTTCCGTACCGGCAACCTCATCGTGGCGCAGGACGGGCTGCGGGGCGTGCTGGACTGGGAGCTCGCGCACCGCGGCGACCCGATGCAGGACCTGGGCTGGTTGTGCACCAAGGCCTGGCGGTTCGGCTCGGCGGCGCCGGCCGGCGGTTTCGGCACCCGCGCCGACCTGATGTCGGGTTACGCCGACGGCGGCGGCACTCCCCCGGACGAGGCCACCCAGCGGTGGTGGGAGCTGTACGGCACGATGCGATGGGCCCTGCTGTGCCGGCGGCAGGCCGAGCGGTACCTCACCGGCGGCGAGGGCTCGATCGAGCTCGCGGTGCTCGGCCGGCGCGTCTGCGAGCAGGAGTTCGACGTCCTGCTCGCGCTGGGCTACGCCGCGCCGGTCACGGTCGGCGACCCCCTGGATGCCCCCGCGGGACCGCCGCCCGCGCCCCACGACCGGCCGGCCGGCCCCGACCTGCTCCGCGCGGTCGGCGGGTTCCTCGGCACCGGGATCGGCGCCACGGATCCGCGCCTGGCGTTCCACGCCCGGGTCGCGGCGAACGCGCTGCGGATCGCGCAGCGCGAGGCCATACTCGGCGCGGCGCACGCGCACGGTCACCGCGCCCGGCTCGCCGCCCTGGGCTGCGCCGACGATGCCGAGCTGTGCGCGGCCATCCGGGACGGATCACTGGACGACCGCTTCGGCGATGTCATCGCCGCGGTCCGCGCGATGACCGTCGACAAGCTCACCGTCGCCAACCCCGGCCACCTTGCCCGCCCCGGATGAGCCAAGGAGACGAGAACGTGGACTTCAACCTGCCCCCGGACCTGCAGGACTACCTGGCCGAGCTCGACGGGTTCATCGAGCGCGAGATCAAGCCGCTCGAGCAGGCCGACGACAACATCCGGTTCTTCGACCACCGCCGGGAGGACGCCAGGACCGACTGGGACCGCGGCGGGCTGCCCAGCCCCGACTGGGAGGCGCTGCTGGCCGAGGCGCGGCGGCGGGCCGACGCCGCCGGGCACTACCGTTACGCGTTCCCGAAGGAGTACGGCGGCCGGGACGGCACCAACCTGGGCATGGCCGTGATCCGCGAGCACCTGGCCCGCAAGGGCCTCGGCCTGCACTGCGACCTGCAGAACGAGCACGCGATCGTGGGCAACAACGTCGGGCTGCTGCTGATGCTGGAGTACGGCAGCGCCAGCCAGAAGGACGAGTGGGTCGACGACCTCGCCGCCGGGCGGCGCGGGTTCGCGTTCGGCATCACCGAGCCCGCGCACGGCAGCGACGCGACGTTCATGGAGACATACGCGCAACGGGACGGTACGAACTGGGTCATCAGCGGCGAGAAGACCTGGAACACCGGCGTGCACGCCGCCTCCCACGACCTCATCTTCGCCCGGACCAGCGGGGCGCCGGGCAGCGGGGAGGGCATCACCGCGTTCCTCGTGCCGGTCGACGCCCCCGGGTTCACGGTCGAGGAGTACCTCTGGACCTTCAACATGCCCACCGATCACGGCCACATCTCGCTGACCGACGTCCGCGTACCCGACACCGCCATCCTCGGTGGCGAGGGGCGCGGGCTCGCGGTGGTGCAGCACTTCTTCAACGAGAACCGCATCCGCCAGGCGGCCTCCAGCCTGGGCGCCGCGCAGTTCTGCATCGACCGCTCGGTGGCGTACGCCAAGACCAGGGCCCCGTTCGGCAAGCCGCTCGCGGCCAACCAGGCGATCCAGTTCCCGCTGGTCGAGTTGCAGACGCAGGCCGAGATGCTCCGGGCGCTGATCCACAAGACCGCGTGGGGCATGGACCAGTCCGGGCCGTTCTCCCAGTCCGAGCAGGTCTCCATGTGCAACTACGTGGCCAACCGGCTGTGCTGCGACGCGGCCGACCGCGCCATGCAGGTGCACGGCGGCCTGGGCTACTCGCGGCACATGCCGTTCGAGCACATCTACCGGCACCACCGCCGGTACCGCATCACCGAGGGCAGCGAGGAAATCCAGATGCGCCGGGTGGCGGGCTACATGTTCGGCTACATGAAGCAGCGGGCGCCCAAGGGCGTGCCCGAGGTGTCTTAGGGCAGGCTGCGGAGCACCAGGGCGGTCTCCAGCGCGGCCAGGACGGCGTCCCAGCCCTTGTCCTCGCTGCTGAACTCGCCGCCGCAGCGGTCGATGGCCTGGGCCAGGGTGTCGCAGGTCAGCACGCCGTTGCCGACCGGCGTGCCGGTGTCGAGCGGCACCCGGGACAGCCCGTAGGTGACCGAGTCGCAGACGTAGTCGAAGTGCGGGGTGCCGCCGCGGATGACCGCGCCGAGGCAGGCGACCGCGTCGTGCCGCCGGGCCAGCTCGGCCGCCACCACGGGAAGTTCGACGGCGCCGGGCACCCGGACGACCAGCGGCTCGGCGATCCCGCAGGCCCCGGCGGCCGCCACCGCCCGCTGGACCAGGCAGCCGGTCACCTCGGGGTGCCAGCGGGTCGCCGCGATGGCCAGGCTCAGGCCAGCGGCGTCGACGGTCCGGCCCGCGGGGCGGCCCTCGCTGCTCACCTCGCCTCCGCGGCGGGCGCGGCCGGGTCGGCCCGCTCGGACGGCGCGGCCGGGCGGGGCGTTCCGTTGGGGATGAGAAGGTCGTCCAGCTGGTGCCCGAGCCGGTCCCGCTTGGCGATCAGGTAGCGCAGGTTGTCCGCGGTGGCCGCCACCGGCAGCGAGACCCGCCCGGTCACCTCGAGGCCGAACCCGGACAGGCCGCGGACCTTGGCCGGGTTGTTGGTGAGCAGCCGCAGCGAGCGCACGCCCAGGTCGGCGAGCATCTGCGCGCCGGTCGAGTACTCGCGGGCGTCGGCGGGCAGGCCCAGCTCCAGGTTGGCATCCACGGTGTCGGCGCCCGCGTCCTGCAGCTGGTACGCGCGCAGCTTGGACAGCAGCCCGATTCCCCGGCCCTCGTGGCCGCGCAGGTAGAGCACGACCCCGCGGCCCTCGGCCGCGATGGCGGCCATCGCGGCGTCCAGCTGGGCGCCGCAGTCGCAGCGCTGGGAGCCGAACACGTCTCCGGTCAGGCACTCGGAGTGCATCCGGACCAGGACGTCGGCGGCGTCGTCCAGGTCGCCGAGCACCAGCGCGAGGTGCTCGGTGCCGTCCACCGAATTCTGGTAGCCGAACGCGCGCCACTCGCCGAACTGGTTCGGCACCCGGGTCTGCACCACGCGGCGGACCGTCTGCTCCGAGTGCCTGCGGTACTCGATCAGCTGGGCGATGGAGATCAGCGGCAGGCCGTGCTGGTCGGCGAAGGCCCGCAGCTGCGGGAGCCGGGCCATGGTGCCGTCGTCGTTGAAGATCTCGGCTACCACCCCGGCCGGGGTCAGCCCGGCCAGCCGGGCCAGGTCGACCGCGGCCTCGGTGTGGCCGGGCCGGCGTAGCACGCCCCCGTCGGCGTAGCGCAGCGGGAACACGTGCCCGGGCCGCACGATCTCGTAGGGCTCGGTGGCCGAGTCCACCAGGGTGCGGATGGTCCTGGCCCGGTCGGCCGCGGAGATCCCGGTGGTGATGCCGTCGCGCGCGTCCACGCTGATCGTGAACGCGGTGCCCATGTGCTCCTGGTTGTCGCTGGTCATCGGGGGCAGCTGCAGCCGGTCCAGGTCCTCGCCGAGCATCGGCACGCAGATCAGGCCGCGGGCGTAGCGGATGGTGAAGGCCAGCAGGTCGGGCGTGGCCTTGCTGGCGGCGAACACGATGTCGCCCTCGTTCTCCCGGCTGGCGTCATCCACCACGACGATCGCGTGGCCTGCGGCGATCTCGGCGATGGCCTGCTGTACGGTGTCCAGGCCGGCGTCCCCGGGCGTGGTCTCGTCCGTGATCATGACTGGGTCCCTCCCGCGAGCAGCTGTTCCACGTACTTGGCGATCATGTCGACTTCCAGGTTGACCGGCTCCCCCGGCTGCTTGCGGCCCAGGGTGGTGCGCGCGAGCGTCTCCGGGATCAGGCTGACCTCGATCCAGCCGGGCCCCTCGGGCGAGCCGGCCCCGTGCGATCTGACCGGGGCGAGCGCCGACACGGTGAGGCTGACCCCGTCGACGGCGATCGAGCCCTTCTGCACGACGTAGCGCGCGAGGGGCGGCGGGACAGCGATCCGCAGCACGTCCCAATGCTCGCCCGGCCGGCGTTCCAGAATCGTGCCGGTTCCGTCCACGTGCCCCTGCACGAGGTGCCCGCCGAGCCTGCCGTCGAGCCGCAGCGGGCGTTCGAGGTTCACCGCTGAGCCCGTGCCGAGCGCGCTGAGGCTGGACCGGCTCAGGGTCTCGCCCATCACGTCGGCGCTGAACGTGCCGTCCGATGCGCCGGTGACCGTCAGGCAGACCCCGTTGACGGCGATCGAGTCGCCCGCGCCCGCGCCCGCGGTCACCAGCGGGCCGCGCACGGTCAGCCGGGCTGCGTCCGGGAGCTCCTCCAGCGCGACGACCTCGCCGAGTTCTTCCACGATTCCGGTGAACACCGCATCTACCCCGTTCTCCTCCGCCAGGCGCCTGCCGCGGGCTCCGGGGTTGCGGGTATGTGCGAGCACGGCCTGTCGGGCCATCGCCGGCCCGGCCGCGCGCGTGCTGCCTCCCATCCGGACTGTTACCGTCGGTCCCGGAGTTCCACCGGGTCAGCCGGCCGATGGCTTCGGCCGGGTCGCGGACTGTCACCGCCGGTTCGGAGTTTCACCGACCCCGGAGCACGCGTTTTACCTCTGGAACCAGTGTGCCATGCCGGCTATTCCGGGCGCGAACGCGGGCCAGCCCGGTCAGGTGCCCCGATGGGCCTGACCGGGCTGGTGAGGCGCTGCGGCGGCCGCGGCGCTTAGGTGACCGTGGAGCCCCGGCGGGCCAGCGCGTCCAGGGTGACCGCGGCGAGCAGCACGGCGGCGGTCCAGATGTACTGGCCGGCCGCGCCGAGCCCGAGCAGGATGACGCCGTTGTAGATGACCGCCACGACGAACCCGCCGAGCACGGCGCCGGTGATCCGTCCCCGGCCGCCGAACAGGCTGACCCCGCCGATGACCGCTCCGGCCACCGAGTACAGCACGTACTGGCCGCCCGCGATGTTGTTCGAGATCGACCCGAGGAACGACGAGTACAGGATGCCCGTGATGCCCCCTATCAGGCCGCACATCGCGAACGCCAGCACCCGGATCCGGCTCAGGTTGACACCCGCCCGCCGGGCCGCCTCGGCGTTGCCGCCGACCGCGTACATGTAGCGGCCGAACTTGGTCCGGCCGAGCAGCACGCTCAAGACCACGGTCATGGCCAGCACGATCGGCACCACCCAGGGCACGCCCTCCAGCGGGATCACGCCGCTGCTGCGGTTGTGGTTGAGGATCAGCACCAGCGCCAGGCCCACGGCGGCCAGGAAGACGAGCTTCAGGATGGTCACGCTCAACGGCGGGGCAGACAGGCCGTGAGCCCGCCTGCGCTGGTCCCGGAAGATCAGGTAGACCGCGGCGAGCGCGACGGCGGCGATCAGGATGATCCACCCGGCGGTCGGGCTGACGTTGTTGGACACCAGGCCGTTGATGAAGCCATTGTGGTCCTGGATGACCCCGCCGAGGCCGACGCTGCCGGTCTGTTCGAACAGCCACAGCAGCACGCCGTTCAGGCCGAGCAGGCCGGCCAGCGTGACCACGAACGACGGGATCCGCAGCCAGACGATGATCAGGCCCTCGATCGCGGCGATCGCCGTGCAGGCCGCGATGCCGGCCAGGATCGCCAGCCAGGTCGGGAACGGGTGCGCGACCGCGACCATCCACAGCGTGATGGCCCCGCCGATGCCGGCGTTGAAGCCGAGCGACAGGTCGATCTCGCCGAGCAGCAGCGGGAACGTCTGCGCCATGCAGAACGTGATGATAAAGCCGGCCTGTGTCATCAGGTTCGCGATGTTGCCCGCCGACAGGAACGCGGGCTCCCGGATCTGGAAGTAGGCCCCGATGATGATCAGGCCGATGACGACCGGCAGGGCCCCGCTCTCGCCGCTGCGGACCCGGCGCAGCCAGATCCTGGTGTACTCGCCCAGCGACCCGGCCATCACCTCCGGGGCGCTGGTCTGCGCGATGGTCGAGGCCCCGGCGGCCTCGGTGGCCTCGGACTCGCCCGCTACCGCGACCGACCCGGGCTGTTCCTGGGCCGGCTCGCCGCTTTCCGGTGATGACATTCCTCAGCCCTCCGCGCCGCTGCTGACGTTGCCCGAGGCCGCGGGCTCGCTCCCGCCGTTGCGCAGCCGGGCCGACGCGCCGGTGGTCATCAGGTCCACGACCGACGCCGTGTCGAACTCCTCTTTGGGCCCCACCGCGGCCAGCCGACCGAGGTAGAGCACGGCCAGCCGGTCAGCGACCCGGAACACGTCGGTCAGGTTGTGCGAGACGACCAGGACGGCGTGGCCGGTGCTGGCCAGCTGTTCGATCAGCGACAGGACCAGCTCGGTCTGGGTGACCCCCAGCGCGGCGGTTGGCTCGTCCATGATGACGAGCTTGGCCTCCTGCATGACCGCCTTGGCCACCGCGACCGCCTGCCGCTGCCCGCCGGACAGCGACCCGACCGGCTGCCGGATCGACCGCACGGTCGTGACCCGGAGGTCGGCCAGCGTCTTCTTGGCGGCGATCTCCATCTTGATCTCGTCGAGCAGCCCGAACCGCGTGAGCTCGTGGCCGAGCAGCATGTTCGCCACGATGTCCAGGTTGTCGGCCAGCGCCAGGTCCTGGTACACGGTCGCGATCCCGAGGTTGGTCGCGTCCCGGGGCGAGTGCAGGTGCTCCGGCTTGCCTTGCCATACCAGATGGCCGGTGGTCGGCTGGTAGATGCCGGCGATGCACTTGATCAGCGTGCTCTTGCCCGCGCCGTTGTCCCCGGCCAGGGCGGTGACCTTCCCGGCCGGGATGTCCAGGGTGATGCCGCTCAGCGCCTGCACCGGGCCGAAGCTCTTGCCGATGTTCTCCAGCCGCTGCAGCGGCGTGTCACCGTTGGCCTCCGGGCCGGCCGGCGCGGAGGCGGATGGCACCCGGCCCTCAGGCCGGGTGCCATCCTCGGAGCCGTTCGTTACCACTTAAGGGCTCCCGCCTGCTCGCTTACGGCCATGGCTGCTAAGAGATACCGTACTTCGTGCAGTCCGCCGCGTACGAGCCCGAGCACAGCTGGGATGCTGGCACGAACCCGTCCTTGATGACCGTGGACTGGACTTTGTCCGGGGTGACCCACTCCGGCGTCTCCAGGATCGACGGCACCTTGGTGTGGGTGTTCACATCGGTCGCGAAGCCGTTGACCAGGGCCGCCGGCGGCGTCACGCCCGCCCGCAGGTACATGGCCAGTGCGGCCGCGGCCTGCGCCTCCAGGTAGATCGGCTTGTACACGGTGCCGCACTGGTAGCCGGAGATGACGTTCTGTAGCCCGGTCAGGGTGGCGTCCTGGCCGGTCATCGGGAACGTCATCGCCTTGATGCCCTTGGTGATCAGGTAATGGATGATCGGCGCGGCGTTCTCGTCGTTCGGCATCAACCCGGCGTTGGCGTTCGGGTGCGCCGTGTACGCGGCCTGGAACTCGGTCAGCGCGGTCGCCGGGGTCCAGGTCCCGGCCGGGTTCGCGACGTCCTTGTACGTGCCGGACGAGAACTTGGGCGTGAGCACCGCCAGGTAGCCGTTGGCGAACAGCGTGGCGTTGTTGTCGGTCGGGTCGCCGCGCATGACGATCACCTGGGCGGGGCTCTTCACGTGCCAGGCCGTGATGCAGGAGACCAGGCCGTTGCCGAGCAGCGTGCCCACGTAGGTGTTGTTGAAGCTGACGTAGTACTTGCGGGTGCCGCCCAGGGTGAGCCGGTCGTAGTCGATCACCGGCACGCCGTGCGACTTGGCGTAGGACTCGATCCTTGACCCGACGCCCGAGTCGAGCGGGTCGACGACCAGGACCGTGGCGCCGTTGGTGATGGCGGCCTGCGCGTCCGAGAACTGCGTGGCGTCGCTGCCGAGGGCGTTCTCGATGATGGTGTCCGACGTCGGGAGCCCGGCGAGCTGGAAGGACTTCTTGAGGTACGGGGCGTCGAACTCCACGTAGCGGGTCGACGAGACGGTGTCCGGCAGGATCACCGCCACCTTGCCGTGGCCCTTGGCGGCCAGCGACTTGATCGCGGTCATGGCTGAAAAGGTCAGGTTGAACGACGCGGCGCTGATCTGCGGCACGGCCGATGAGCCCGATGAGCTGGGCGCGCTCGTCGTAGTGCTGCTGCTGCAGGCGGCGGCGACCAGGGCCGCGGAGGCGGCCATGGCGGTGAGGGCGATTCTTCTCCGGTTAATAAAGTCCAACGAAACCACCTCGTTTGTGGGGCTCGGCGTGCGTGCACAAAAGGGGCGTCACGGACCTGGGTCCGCTTTGCGCCGGCAGGGCGCCCGCTGTCAGGTAAACCGTAGACTTCGGGAAATAAACGTGGCCATAAACATCACGCCCTCGGCGTTAAAATACAGTTAACGCGGCGCCCGTGGCGACGCCTGCCACCTGCGGAAGTGTCAAACGAGATCACTTCGACGCGGGACCGTTACTCGGCCGCGATGCGGTAGCCGGCCCGGGGCTGGGTCAGGATCAGCGGGGTCGCTCCGGCCCCTTCCAGCTTGGCTCTCAGCCGCCGGACGTAGACCCGCACGTACTCGGTTTCGGTCTCGTAGCCGTGCCCCCACACCCGTCGTAGCAGGTGAGCGTGGGTGAGCAGCTTGCCGCGGTTGGTGGCCAGCTCGCGCAGCAGCGCGAACTCGGTCGGGGTGAGGTGCACCGGCTGGCCGCCGCTCGTCACCTGCTGGCTGGCCAGATCGATGACCAGCTCGCCGATGATGATGGCGGCCGGCTCGGCCTCCGGGGCCGTGGCCGGGCGGGTCCGGCGCAGCGTGGCCGTGATCCTGGCCAGCAGTTCCTCGATGCTGAACGGCTTGGTCATGTAGTCGTCGGCGCCCACGTTGAGCGCGGTCACCTTGTCACGCTCGCCGCCGCGAGCCGAGACCACGATGATCGCCACCGACGAGCGCTCGCGGATCTGCCGACACAGCTCGAAGCCGTCGACCTCGGGCAGCATCAGGTCGAGCAGCACGATGTCCGGCTCCTCGGTCTCGAGTAGTTGCAGCGTGCGGACGCCGTCGGCGGACACGACGGTGTCGAAGCCCCGGACGGCCAGGTTCGACCGGATCAGGTCGACGATGTTGGGGTCGTCCTCGACCACCAGCGCGCGCGTGTTCGGCGTGGGGTCAAACACCGCGGGCTCCGGCCCGCCGTCCGGTCCTGGCATCTGCGCTGCGGCCGTTGCCCGCCGCCGGCCCGGCCGCGCGGGGCGCCGAGTCGGCAGGCGGGCCATCGGGCCCGGCTGGCATCTCGATGGGCAGGTGGATCTGGAAGCAGGTCCCCTTCCCCGGCTGCTCCAGCACGATGTTCCCCCCGTGAGCTTCGACGATTCCCTTGGCGATAGACAGCCCGAGCCCGGCGCCGGCGCTCGGCGTGCGGCGGCGCCGCATCGGCTCGAACGGCGCGCTGACGATCTCGCGCGGTATCCCCGTGCCATTGTCCAGAACGCTGACCGAGATTCCGTCGTGCCCGGCCGCCCGGGCGCTGACGCTCACCCGGGTCCCGGGCGGATTGTGGCCGAGCGCATTGTCCAGCAGGTTCACGAAGACCTGCTCCAGGCGGTCGTGGTCGGCCCAGACCACCGGCAGCGACGGATCGCAGTCCACCTCGACCAGGGCGGCGGCCGCCGGGGGGAGGCAGGCGACCGCCGCGTCGACCACCAGGGAGATGTCACACCAGTCCCGCTGCAAGCGCAGGATCCCCGACTCGATCGCGGAGAAGTCGAGCAGGTCCCCCACCAGCCGGCCGAGCCGGGCCGACTCCGCCGCGATGCGGTGCAGGAACCGCTGCTGCGAGTCCCGGTCCCAGGTCACATCCGGCTGCATCAGGCTGGAAGCGTAGCCCCTGATCGCCGTGAGCGGCGTGCGCAGCTCGTGGCTCAGCCGGGACAGGAAGCCGCGCTGCAGTTCTTGCGAGCGGCGCAGCGCGGTGGCCTCCTGGTGCGCGAGCCCGGCCTCCTCGCGCTCCAGCGCCAGCCGCAGCGAGTGGGCGGCGTCCTCCATCAGCGCGGTGGCGTCGGCGGCGGGCGGCCCGCCGCGCCAGCCGGCCAGCAGCACCGTGGGCCCCGCGGGCGCGCTGAACGTGACCGCCAGCAGGTGATGGCCGGCGACCTGCAGCGGGCTGGCCACGTCGTCGCGGCGCGGGATGGCCAGCAGCCGCTCCGCCGCCTCGAGCAGGGCGCGGGGCGGGCTGGCGCCGTTCTGCCGGCCTCCGGTGGTGACGAACGCCCGGCAGGACGGCGGCGAGTCGGGCGCCCGGGTCAGCAACGCGGCCAGGTCGGCCTGCAGGCCCCGGCTCAGCGCCTGCAGGGCGACGACCAACCCCTTGGCCACCGGGATCGGGCCGGCCAGGGTCTCCAGCATCTCCCTGATCGTCTCGAGCACGCGGTTGCGCGCGGTGACCTCATCGAGCAGCCGGTCGCGCTCGATGGCGCTCGCGGCGTACCCGGCGTAGAGCGTGACCAGGTCAAGCTCGTCACGGTGCGGCTGGCCGGTGACGCCGCGGAAGACGGTGATGACCCCGAGCAGGCCGCCCGGGCCCATGACCGGGACCGACCAGGAGCTCATCACCCCGGACGCCCGGGCCAGGTCACAGTACGGCGCCCAGGCGGCGCCGGCGCGCACGTTGTCGACGACGGCCTGCTCGGTAGCTGCGGCCAGCCCGGCCGGGCCCCCGGCCGGCCCGCAGGGCAGCCGGGACCACGCGGACAGCAGCGCTTCCGGCAGGCCCAGTGACGCGGTGCAGACCAGCGTGTCGCCGGTCAGCAGATGGATGCACAGCTGCTCGCTGCCGAGCGCGGCGCCGAGCGCCGACAGGATCAGCGAGAGGCTGGAGGACGGCTCCGCCGAGACCAGCCGGTCGGCCAGCCCGTGCAGCCGGGTGAGCTGGCGCCGGGCCGACGAGTCGGGCTGCTGGCCGGCCACCAGGGCCATGACGTCATCGGGGCGGACCTGGTCGGGGACCACTTCGGTCACGACCCGGCCGTGCCGTAGCACCACGATCCGGTCGGCCAGCCGGAACATCTGGTCGATGTCGTGGCAGGCCAGCAGGATCGTGGTACCCCGCTCGCGCAGGCGGGCGATCAGCTGCTCGACCTGGGCAGACTCGCTGACCCCCAGCGAGGCGGTGGGCTCGTCGAGCAGCAGCAGCCGGGGGCTGCGCGCCATCGCCCGCGCCACGGCCACCAGCTGCCGCTGGCCGCCCGACAGCGACCGCACGGCCTTGGTGGTGTCCGGCAGCGGGATCTCGTAACTGCGCAGCACCGACGCGGCGGTCGAGTGGAAGCGGACGTCGGACAGCAGGCTCCCGCGGCGCTCCTGGCCGAGCAGCAGGTTCGAGGCGACGTCCAGGTTGTCGCAGAGCGCCAGGTCCTGCCAGACCACGGCGATGCCCTGGCGCGCGGCGGCCACCGGGTCGCGGGTAACCTGCCGGCCGTTGAACACGATCTTCCCGGTGGTGGGCCGGATGTCGCCCGCGATGCAGCGCACCAGGGTGGTCTTGCCCGCACCGTTTTCCCCGGCCAGGGCCACGAGCTCGCCGGGGCGGACCGCGAGGTCGACGCCGTCGAGGGCGCGCAGCAAGCCGAAGCGCACCGCCACCCCGGACACCGAGAGCAGCGGCGGCGTCTTGGACCGGTCCCGAACTTCCTCGCTGGCACCCAACCTCGGCTCCTTGCCTCCTGACCAGGGCGTGAAGCGCTGGAATCTCCGCCCTCAGGCGGAGAAGGATGTCAACTTCCGCATTGTGGCCGGCCTGCGGCCTGCGCACCAATCCGCCGGTCGCCTCGGTTACCCGCCGTCGGCCGGGCGGGAGACCTCGGTGATCCTGCGGGCCAGGAACGCTCGCTCCGCATCATTGTCGGTCAGGTCCAGCGCGGTGCGGTAGGCCCGGGCGGCGTCCTGGTACCGGCCGAGGCGGCGTAGCAGGTCGGCCTTGGCCGCGGGCAGGTACCGGTAGCCCGCCAGGCGGCCGTCACGCTCCACGCCCTCGATGTCCGCCAGGCCCGCTTCCGGCCCGGCGACCATCGCGTGCACCACGGCCCGGTTCAGCGCGACCACGGGCGTGGGCCAGGCCTTCAGCAGCTCGCCGTAAAGCTGCAGCAACTGCGGCCAGTCGGTCTCGCTGTAGCTCGGCGCCTCGGCGTGCACGGCGGCAATGGCCGCCTGCAGCACGAACCGCCCCGGCCGGGGCAGCCCGGGCGATCCGGCCGGGCCGCCCCGGCCTCGCGGCCTGTGGGTGAGCAGGCCGATTCCCTCGTCGATGGCGGCGCGGTCCCACCGCGACCGGTCCTGCTCCTCGAGCAGCAGCAGCCGGCCGCCGGGGTCGGCGCGCGTCGCCCGGCGCGCGTCGGTCAGCAGCAGCAGCGCGAGCAGCCCGCGCACCTCCCCCTCGTCCGGCATGAGCTCGCGGAGCATCCGGGCCAGGCCGATCGCTCGCTCCACGAGGTCCCCGCGGACCAGATCCGAGCCGGCGGGCGCGGTGTGACCGGTCGTGTAGAACAGGTGGATCACGGTGAGGACCGCGTCCAGGCGGTCCGGCAGCTCGGCCGGCCCCGGCACGCGGTAGGGGATCCGCGCGGCGGAGATCTTCTTCTTGGCCCGGGTGACCCGGGCCGCCATGGTCGGCTCGGAGACCAGGAACGCCTGCGCGATCTCCGCCGTGGTCAGGCCGCACACCAGCCGCAGCGTCAGCGCCACCTGCGCCTCCCGGGCCAGGGCGGGGTGACAGCAGGTGAACACCAGGCGGAGCCGGTCGTCGGCGATCACGTCGTCCGCCGCGTCTGCCGCCTCCCCGTCCTCGGCCGGCGCCCCCGCGGGGCCGGCCTGCGAGCGGGGCTCGATCAGCAACGGCAGCTTGGCCCGCAGGGTCCGGTCACGGCGCTGCGCGTCCAGCGCCCGTCGCCGCGCCGTCGTGGTGAGCCAGGCACCCGGATTGCGCGGTATCCCCTGCCGGGCCCACGCGTCGAGCGCGGCCACGTACGCATCCTGCACGCACTCCTCGGCGACGTCGATGTCACGGGCGACACGCGCCGTCGCGGCGAGCACAAAGGCCCACTCGCGACGGTGCGCGTCGGCGACGGCCGCGCTGACATCCGGGTCAGGTCCGGTCACGGGGCTGTCCGACCACGGGGCTGTCCGACCACGGGGCTGTCCGACCACGGGGCTGTCCGACCACGGGGCTGTCCGACCACGGGGCTATCTGACCTCGGGGCTGTCTGACCACGCGCTATCTGGCCATGGGCCGCCGGGTCACATCCCCGAGGTGTCCATGATCGGCCGCACCTCGACGCCGCCGAACGGCGCCGGGCAGAGCTTGGCGATCTCCAGGGCGTGGTCGAGATCACGGGCCTCGATCAGGTAGTAGCCGCCGAGCGCCTCCTTGGTCTCGGCGAATGGCCCGTCGGTCACCACGTCGTCGCGGATCGTGGTGGCGGTGGCCGTCGGCTGCAGCGCGTTGCCGCCGAGGATCTTGCCGCCCTTCGCGCCCACCTGCTCGGCAAACCTGCTGTGCGCCTTCCCGACCTCTTCCCAGACCGCCGGCCCGCCCTCGGCGTAGCCGCTCTCCCGCTCGTAGATGAGGATCAGGTACTCGGTCATGGTCGTATCTCCTTCGCTATCGATTCGGCCCGACACCTAACCGACGAACGGCCGGCGCCGGATCGACAGGTCGTGGCCAGAATTCTCGCCGAATCCCCGCCGGGCCCCCGGCATCGCCCCCCGCGCTGGGCAGCAGGCCCTCGGCGCTGAGCCGGCCGCGGTCAGTCCGGCCACGCCTGTCCGGCGGCCAGGTCGGCACGCCGGCGAAGTTCCGTAACGGCGGCCGCGGGATCGGTCGCGCCGAACACGGCGGATCCCGCGACGAACATGTCAGCCCCGGCCTCGGCGCAGCGGCCGATGGTCTCGTCGGTGACCCCGCCGTCGACCTGCAGCCATACCGGGACGCCCCGGCCGCGGACCAGCTCCCGGGCCCGGCGGACCTTCGGCAGTACCAGGTCCAGGAAGTGCTGCCCGCCGAACCCGGGCTCGACGGTCATCAGCAGCAGCATGTCCAGCTCGGGCAGCAGGTCGGCGTAGGGCTCCACCGCCGTGGCCGGGTTGAGGGCCAGCCCGGCGCGCGCGCCCGCCGCCCTGATCGCCCGCAGCGTCCGCACCGGCGCGGCGGAGGCCTCCGCGTGGATGGTCACGTTCCCGGCGCCGGCCTCCGCGTACTCCGTTGCCCAGCGGTCCGGGTCCTCGATCATCAGGTGGCAGTCCAGCGGCAGGCTCGCGTGCTTGAGCAGCGCCTCCACCACCGGCAGGCCGATCGTGAGGTTCGGCACGAAGTGCAAGTCCATGACGTCGACGTGCACCCAGTCGGCAACTTCCGCGATGGTGGCGGCCTCGTCCGCTAGCCTGGCGAAGTCCGCGGCCAGCACGCTCGGCGCAATCTGCACGCTCACAGGGTGAGTGTAAGGCCCAGGGTCCGGCGTCCAGGGACCCGGAACTGTCAGAGCCGCCCGCTAGCGTTCGATACTGTATTCGAATCCCTAACCGCCGAGGAGACTAGGTGAATACCGAGGCATCGAGCAGGCTCCTGGACCGCGTGCACAAGCTGCTGGCCAAGGCCGAGGACGAGAGCGTGACGCCGCCGGAGGCGCAGGCCCTGACGGCCAAGGCCGCGGAGCTGATGGCCAAGTACGGGATTGACCGGGCCCTGCTCGCGGGCGACCGGCCGGAGACCGACCGGCCCGCCAGCAAGATCCTCGACATCGACAACCCGTGGGCGCGGGTCAAGGCGCACCTGCTGTGCGGGCTCGGCTCCGCGCTGCGCTGCCAGTGCATCCTGCTCTCCGGCGCCCGCCCCGGAGCCCGCATCCACGTCTTCGGCTACGCGTCCGATCTCGAGCGCACGGACGTCCTGTACGCGTCGGTGCTGATCCAGATGTGGCACGGGCTGGCCGGCGCCCAGGTGCCCGCCTGGTCCCGCAGCCCGCGGGCCTGGCGGCGCAGCTGGCTGCTCGGCTTCGCCACCGCCGTGATCTCCCGGGTGCGCGCCGCCGAGCACGCGGCCGCCTGCCGGGCGGCCGGGCCGGATTCCGCGGCAGGCTCACGCGCCGCGCTGGTCCTGGCCGACCGGGCGCAGGTGATCCGCAACGAGGCGGAGCGGGCCTACCCGCTGACCCGGACCGCGCGGGTCACCTACTCGGGCACCGGCTACCGGGACGGCTACGCCGAGGGCCAGCGGGCCGACATCGGCACCGCCCGGGTAACCCCCGGGCGCGGCCGCGCCCTGACCGGGGCCGCCAGCTAGCTCACGCGGACCGGCGCAGCAGGGCCAGGAAGATCGCGTCGGTTCCGTGCCGGTGCGGCCAGAACTGCGCGAAGGCGCCGTACGGCGGCGGGCAGCGCAGCCCGGGCACCTCGGGCAGGACCTCAGGCGCGTCGAGCACCTCGACGTCGTCCCGACCGGCCAGCACGTCGATCACCACGT
>Ga0306920_100002771_pt1 | contig 22108 bp, 18 predicted proteins | sample flu12Cox44000170_FD_204666 | JGI IMG/M metagenome (GOLD analysis project Ga0306920, IMG submission 204666) | Lab enrichment of tropical soil microbial communities from Luquillo Experimental Forest, Puerto Rico - flux4day.12C.oxic.44.000.170 (v2)... | ecosystem: Environmental > Terrestrial >...
GCCGCGTTGCAGTCGCCGAGGGCCTGCTCCAGCTCCTCCCCGGAGAGGGCGCGGTTCCAGCACCGCGAGTTGAGCGCACCCGGCATGCGGTTGTTGTCGCGGGGATGGGAGTCGATCCACTTTGTGTATTCGCTTACCGCGGCGGCGGGCTGGTGGACGGACTCGTACAAGCTGGCGAGATGCAGGCGCATCTCCGCTTGCTTCGGCAGGGTCCGGCCGGCAGCTTCGAGATCCGGGGTCACCTCGGCCGCGGGTGCCTCGTGGCTGGCGCGCAGGCCGGCGCGCGCCACGAGCGCATCGACATTGTCGGGTCTGAGCCGGATCGCCTGATCGAAATCGGCCAGGGCCTGCTCCCCATTACCTTTGTGCCAATGCGCCATGCCGCGTTCATAGAAGTAGCTCGACTCGGTCGGCTCAAGCTCACAGGCACGGGTGAGATCGGCGATCGCGGCGTCGTAGTCGTGGCGCGCGTCGGACGCGGCGCCCCGGCGCGCAAAGGCTGCCGCATCGGCAGGCTGGTCCAGCCGGTTCATTGCATCCGCCGACGGTGCTTCCACCGGGCTCGCTGGCGGTGCTTGTGCGCCGGCGGTCTCCACTGGCTCGCGCGAGGCTGAAAGATCGAAAACCGGGCCGCCGTTGTAGGTGAAGAAGAGCCGATTCTGACTGCTGGCCACGTAGACCCGATGCGACAGGAAGAAGTCGGCGCCGATCAGCATATCTGCGTCGGTGAGATCCACGTCGCCGAAGCGCAGTTGCGCATGCTGGATTTCCTCATCGCCGATCTTGAAGCTGGAGAAGCGCGTGATCCAGGTCTTGTGCACCTCGTGGCCCAGGCCCCAGGAGTAGCCACCATCGGTCACGCCCGGGCTGCTCGGGGTGATGCCCGCCCGTTTCGCGGCGGCCAGGTTCAGCAGAGACAGGTGCGCGCCCGTATCGAACATCACACGAATCTTGACCCCGTTGAGGTAGGCGACCGACAGGGTGTGCGGCTGCCTTACGGTGGGGGAGTCGATATCGAGCACCGAGTAGGGTTTCGCAGCCGCCTGCGCCCAATACGCCAGATTCGTATGCCTGCAGTCTCCTTTCGGCCGGACCAGCCGGATCACGCCGTTCGCCAGGTCGTACTCGACATCCGCAATGCGGAACACGTTCTGCCCCAGAAGTCCGACCGCCTGGCCACCGAAGCCGCTGCCCGCGACGACGAAGTCGACGTCATCCCAGGTTTTGATGCCGACCAGGTTGAATTTCCTGACACGGACGACTCGCGCGAGCTCGCGGCCGCCCACGCCCGTCACGTAGAGCTCCTGGAAGGAGTTGTAAGGGAGGTGGAATTGCTCGACGGCTGCCTGCGTCAGGGTGCTGAAAAACGCGCCGCTATCGGCAATCAGCCAGGCATCCTGGCCGTTGAACTGGACGCGCACCATCGGCCGCAGCCCGCTCATGGTCACCGGGATGTCCGGAAAACGGGCGATTTTGCAGGGCTCGGCGTGCGCCGCGGTAGCGCCGAGAGCCGTCCAGGCGAGCAGTGCGCAGCCCACGAGCCCGCGCACGAGCTCCATGATTCCCGCCCCGCGCAGGTTGAATCGAACTCGCGGCATGTTCGCGCAATGACTTCTTGAGCTCGGACTATACCTCGCCCGGACTTCGGCGGGCCTGGAAGACCGCGCAGGTCAACTGCGCTAGAGTTATTTCATGCGGGTGTTGGCGATCGAATCCTCCTGTGACGAGAGTGCCGCTGCAGTGTTGGATGCGCAGGCCGGGTTGCTCGCACACGAGCTTTTCAGCCAGGTCGAGCTGCACCGCGCTCATGGCGGGGTCGTGCCCGAGCTCGCTTCCCGCGATCACGTGCGGCGACTGCTGCCCCTGGTCGAGCGTGCCCTGGAGCGCGCTGACACGACACCCCGTGACCTGCATGGCGTGGCTTACACCGCTGGCCCGGGATTGATCGGGGCGCTGCTCACCGGTGCCGCGCTTGCCCGCAGCCTGGCCTACGCCTGGGGGCTGCCCGCAATCGGCGTGCATCACCTCGAGGGACACCTGCTGGCACCGTTGCTCGAGCCCGAGCCGCCACCGTTTCCGCATCTCGCGCTGCTGGTTTCCGGGGGACACACTCTGCTCATCGAGGTCGCCCGCATTGGCAGCTACCGCGTGTTGGGGGCGAGCCGCGACGATGCCGCGGGCGAAGCGTTCGACAAGACCGCGAAGCTCCTCGGGCTGCCCTATCCGGGCGGTCCGCAGCTCGCACAGATCGCCGCTGGCGGCAAGGCGGGCGTGTTCAGCTTCCCGCGTCCCATGCTCGATCGGGCAGGCCTCGAGTTCAGCTTCTCGGGACTGAAGACCGCGGTGCGCCACGCACTCGAGGGCCGGGAACTCACGCCACAGCTGCGCGCTGACGTGGCGCGCGGAGTGCAGGAGGCGATCGTGGAGACTCTCGTGACCAAGTCGCTGCGCGCGCTCGAGTACACCGGCCTCAGGGTGCTGGTGGTATCGGGCGGGGTAAGCGCGAACCGCCTGCTGCGCGAACGCCTGAGCGAAGCGGCGGGCAGCATCGGCACGCGCGTGTACTATCCGCGCATCGAATTCTCCACCGACAACGCCGCCATGATTGCTCTCGCCGGCCTCAAGCGCCTCGAAGCGGGCCAGCATGACGACCTCGCCATCCAGGCGCGAGCGCAGTGGCCGCTCGAGTCGCTGCCGGCAGTCGCCACATGAGCCCGGCTCAGGCCTCGGGCGACCGCATCTTCCTCCACGGGCTCACCGCCGAGTGCATCATCGGGTTCATCGACTGGGAGCGGCGCGTGAAGCAGACCGTCGTGCTCGACATCGAGCTGCCGGTCGACTGTCGTCACGCCTCGCTGTCTGATGAGGTGGCCGATACGCTCGACTACAAGAAAGTGGCCAAGAGCGTGCTGGCGTTCGTCGCGGCTTCCGAGTTCAAGCTGGTCGAGACGCTGGCGCATCGTGTTGCGCTGCTGATCCTCGCGGAGTTCCGGGTGGAGTGGGTGCGCATTTCACTCAACAAGCCGGGCGCGATCCGCAGCTCGCGCGATGTCGGGGTGGTGATCGAGCGCACCCGGGCCGATCTGCCCGCGCCCGCCGCGTCGGGCGCGCCGCTCGCCGGCGGCGGTAGTTGAGACGTGGCGGCCGTCTACGTCGGCGCCGGCAGCAACGTCGAGCCCGCGCGCAACCTGGCGCAGGCGGTAGCGGAGCTCAGCCGCGAGTTCCCGGGAGCGCGCTTCTCGCCCTGGTATCGCAACCGTGCGGTGGGGTTCGCGGGCGAGGATTTCATCAACCTGGTCGCAGGCTTCGATACCGTGTCGTCACCGCAGGAGGTGCTCGGCAGGCTGCACGCGATCGAGGCTCGCTGCGGCCGTGCCCGCGGCGCGCCGCGCTGGGCGCCGCGCTCGATGGATCTCGACGTGCTGTTGTACGGCGATCTCGTGTGCGATGAGCCGGGACTGAAACTGCCTCGGCCCGATCTGCTGAAACGCGCCTACATGCTGGGCCCGCTGGCTGCGCTCGCACCGGAGGTGGTGCATCCGACGGCACAGCTCACGATCGGCGAGCTCTGGCGGCGGTTCGACCAGGCGGCGCACCCGCTCGAGCCGGTAGCGGCAGCGCGGCTCGCGCCAGGCGGGCGGACCTGAGGCCTTACCAGCCGATGCTGCGGCCACCATCCACGGCGAGAACCTGCCCGGTGACGTATGGCGCACCGCTGGCGAAGAACAGACACGCCCCCGCCACATCCGCGGCGGAGCCCGCACGCTTCAGCGCCGTGCGCTGGGTGATTTTTTCCTGCAGCGCGCGGTCGACGCCGTCTTCGGGCCACATGACCGGCCCGGGAGCCACCGCATTCACGCGCACGTGCGGCCCGAGCTCACGCGCGAGCGAGCGCGTCAGCATGATGAGTCCCGCCTTGGCGATGCTGTACACCGGATAACGGCGCAGCGGTTTCACCCCATGGATGTCCGCGAGATTCACGATGAGGCCGTGCGACTCGTGCAATCGCGCAGCCGCGGCCTGGGCGAGAAACAGCGGCGCTTTGAGATTGGTGCCGATGAGATCGTCCCAGTCCATCTCGGTGATGTCCCCGAGCGGTGTGGGATAGAAGGTCGAGGCGTTGTTCACCAGGATGTCGAGACCGCCGAACTCCGCCACCGCCGTCTCGATGAGCGCCGGCAAACGTGCGGTTTCCAGCAGATCGCATTCCGCCAGCGCGGCGGAAGCGGGCCGCAATGCGTTCAGCTCCCGGGCGAGTGCGGTCGCGTCGTCGGCAGAGCTGCGGTAGTGCAGCACCACGTTCGCCCCGGCGGCATGCAGCGTGCGGGCGATGACCGCGCCCACGCGGCGCGCCGCACCGGTCACCAGCACCGTCTTGCCTCGCAGGCTGGGGGTCGCTGCTTCGCCCGCCGGCTCAGGTATCTCTTGCGTCATGGGTCGCGATTATGACGGCATCGGCGCCGCGCTCAATCCTGCCGCCGCTCAGCGCCGCGGAACAGGAGCATAGCCGGCGAGTGGCCGAGCGCATCAGCGCTGAGCTCGCGGCGGCCGGGGGCTGGCTGTCGTTCGAGCGCTTCATGGAGCTCGCGTTGTATGCACCCGGCCTTGGCTACTACAGCGCGGGGACTCAGAAGCTCGGCGCCGGTGGGGACTTCGTCACCGCTCCTGAAGTTTCCGACCTGTTTTCCCGCTGCATCGCCCGTCAGTGCGCGGCGGTGCTGACCGACACGGGCGGAGAGATTCTCGAACTCGGGGCGGGCACAGGACGCATGGCCGCGGTAGTGCTCACCGAGCTTGCGGCCCGGGAAGCGCTTCCGGAGCGCTACGCCATTCTCGAAGTGAGTGCCGATCTCGCCGAACGCCAGCGCGAGCGTCTCGGGCGGCTGCCGCGCGCGCTGCGCGAGCGCGTGGTGTGGCTCGAGCGGTTGCCCGAGCGGCCGTTACGGGGGGTGATTCTGGCCAACGAGGTGGTCGATGCGCTGCCGTGCCGGCGCTTCAGGTGCGCGGAGAGCGGTGTCAGAGAGCTCGGCATGACGCTCGAGGCTGGCTGCGCTGAGCCGGCCGCGCCAGCCGCCGGGTTGCCCCGGTTCACCGCCGCTGAGGCAGCCGCCGACGCGAGCCTCACCCACGCCTACGAGGAGATAGTCGCTGGCCTGCCCGCACCGCTGCCGGCCGGCTACACCTCGGAAGTTTGTCTGCGGGTTGCGCCGTGGATCGCTGCCATCGGCGGCTCGCTCGCCCGCGGCCTGCTGTTGCTCTGCGACTATGGCCTGCCTCGTCGCCATTATTACCACCCGCAGCGCATGGGCGGCACGCTCCGCTGTCACTACAAACAGCGGGCGCACGAGGACCCCGGGATCAACCTCGGGGTTCAGGACATCACCGCCTGGCTCGACTTCACGCGCGTGGCGGATGCCGCGCTCGCCGCCGGTCTCGAAGTGAAGGGATTCGCCACGCAGGCTGCCTTTCTTCTCGGCTGCGGCATCGAGGAGCTGGTGGCCCAGGCGGGCGAGGGCATCGAGCGTGCGCGCCTGGCGGGCGAAGCGCGGCGGCTCATCATGCCGGAGGAAATGGGCGAGGCTTTCAAGATGATGGCACTCACCCGCGGCCTCGACATGCCGCTCGCTGGCTTCGCGCTGCAGGACCTGCGTCACCTGCTGTAGCCGTGTCTCTAGCTGCGTCTCTGCGACGCAGGCCATCGGCACAGCGGCTGCTGCACGGTTAAGATGGCGACCCCTGAATCAGCGAGCATCAGCCGGTGTCCGACACAGTCAGCACTGTAATCCTGGGTATCGTGGAAGGTATAACCGAGTTTCTCCCCATCTCCAGCACCGGGCATCTGCTCATCGCGGAGCGATGGCTGGGCGAGCGCTCGGAACTTTTCAATGTGGCGATCCAGGCCGGTGCGATCCTCGCGATCGTGTTTATCTACTGGCGGCGGTTGTGGGTTCTGCTGACACGGCTCAATGAGCCCGAGAACCGTGACTATCTCGCCAAGCTCACCGTGGCGTTCCTGATCACCGCTGCCGGTGGATTCGTCGCGACGCGCCTGGGATGGAAACTGCCCGAGAGCGTGCTGCCGATCGCGCTTGCCACGCTCATCGGGGGGGTTCTCATCCTCATCATCGAAGCCTACGTCGCGGGCCGGCCGCAGACTTCCGCGGTCACCTGGAGTGTCGCCTTTTGGGTCGGTGCGTGCCAGATCCTTGCGGCTGTGTTTCCGGGGACATCGCGCTCCGCTTCAACCATCTTCGCCGCCATGCTGGCCGGCCTCACGCTGCGTCCGGCGGCCACCGAATTCGCGTTCCTAGTCGGCATCCCGACCATGTTTGCCGCGACCGGCTACGAGCTGCTGAAGGTACGTGGCTCGGCGGCTGGTGAAGACTGGAGCGCGCTCACGCTCGGCTTCGTGGTGTCGCTGGTCGTCGCGTTCGTTGCAGTCAAGTGGCTGCTGCGCTACGTGCAGTCGCACCGCTTCACGGTCTTCGCCTGGTATCGCATCGCACTTGGATCGGCACTCCTGCTGCTGATTGCCTCGGGCACGATGCGCTGAGCATCGCCTGCTTCCCCGGGGAGCTAACCCGCTGCACCCTTGTCAATCGAGCCGAGCGCTGCGAGGCGCCGGCGGCGCAGCTCGGTGCCGATTTCCGCCCCCTCGAGGCCGCGCCGCTCGCTCTCCGACAGCGTCACGCCGGCAGCGGCAGCCAGCGCCTGCTTGAGATACCCCACCTGCGGATAAGGCGCGTCCTCCCTGCCGGTGCGTCCGCGGGCGTCGGCCTCGCAGGCGAGCAGCAGCTCGGCGAAGCGCTCGGCGCGACGGAACGCGTCGCAGCTCTCCAGCAGAGTGAGCACGGTTGCCGGTCGCAGCTCGAGCGCGCGATGCACCTGAGTGTGGTAGCGCGCGGCGAGAATGGCGAGCTCGCGGTGGGTGTTGGGCACCTTGAGGCGATCGCACAGCTCGTTGATGAGCGGCACGCCGAACTCCTCGTGACCGTGGTGACTCGGCCAGTCCGCCTTGGGGGTCTGTGCCTTGCCGAGATCGTGCGTCAGCACGGCAAAACGCACCGCGCCGGATGCGCCGCGGCCGGCGGCGTACTTCAGTGCCAGCATCACGTGCACGCCGGTGTCGATCTCCGGATGCCAGCGCGGCGGCTGCGGCACGCCAAAGAGCGCCTCGATCTCCGGAAAGATCACCGCCAGCGCGCCGCAGGCGCGCAGGGTCCCGAAGAATACTTCGGGGTGTGCCTCGGCGAGCGCGCGTTCGGTCTCCTGCCACACGCGCTCCGGGACCAGGGTGCGGGCCTCGCCTGAATCGGTGATGCGGCGCATGAGCGCCAGGGTCTCATCGGCGACCTGAAATCCCAGCGGTGCAAACCGTGCCGCGAAGCGCGCCACGCGCAGGATGCGCACCGGATCCTCGATGAATGCTTCCGACACGTGCCGCAGCCGGCGCGCTTGCAGATCCGCCTGCCCGCCATACGGATCGATGAGCGAGCCGCTCTCATCCTCGGCCATGGCGTTGATGGTGAGATCACGCCGCCGCAGGTCTTCCTCGAGTGTCACTGTCGGCGCGAACTGAGTGGTGAACCCCCGGTAGCCCGGCCCGACCTTGCGCTCCTGCCGGGCGAGCGCGTACTCCTCGTGTGTCGTCGGGTGCAGGAATACCGGAAACTCGCGGCCGACCGGCGCGTAACCGAGCCGCACGAGTTGTTCGGGTGTGGCACCGACCACCACCCAGTCGCGCTCGCGCACCGGCAGGCCGAGCAGGCGGTCCCGAACGGCGCCGCCGACCAAGTAGACTCGCATGATGCGCATGTTAACCGAGCCGCCGGCGGGCGGCGCGGCGAGGGTGGATGTTGCAACGCTGCTGTTGAGCCGCGCGCGCGGGCTGTTGCTCATGTGGACGTGCGCGCTGCTCTCAAGCTGCGGCACGCCCTACCTGATGCAGGCAGCGAGCGGCGAGTGGCACGTGCTGCACGAGCGCACGCCCGTCGACACGGTGATCGCCGATCCGCAGACGGCACCGGAAGTGCGCGAGCACCTCGAGCAGGTGCGGGCCGCGCGTGAGTTCGCCACGCGTGAGCTTGGCCTGCCCGACAATGACAGCTACCGCACGTATGCAGACATCGGCCGGCCGTTCGTGGTCTGGAACGTCGTCGCGGCGCCCGAGTTCTCGGTCACGCCGCGGCGCTGGTGCTTCCCGGTGGCCGGGTGCGTGGCGTACCGTGGTTATTTTCACGAGCAGTCGGCGCGCGAGTTCGCGCTCGGACTCGAGGCGCAGGGGTTCGACGTCGCCATTGACGGGGTCCCCGCGTACTCGACGCTCGGCAAATTTGCCGACCCGGTGCTCTCCAGCATGCTGCGCTATGGGGATGATGACCTGGCGGCGACCATCTTCCACGAGCTGGCGCATCAGCTGCTGTACGTGCGCGATGACTCCGAGTTCAACGAAGCTTTCGCTACCACCGTCGAGGATGTCGGGCTCGAGCGCTGGCTCGCGCACCAGCACGTCGCCGCGCGCATGCAGGCCTTTCGCGAGGCGCAGCAGCGCGAGCAGGAGTTGGTGAGCCTGCTGGCCTCCACGCGCGTGCGGCTCAAGCAGTTATACGCATCCGGGCTGCCCCGCAGCGAGATGGTGCTGAGGAAATCCGAGGTGTTCACCCAGCTGACCACCGATATCCGCGGCCTCGAGCGGCGCGCGGGCGGGACGGTGCCGCTCTACGATGAGTGGATCGCGCAGGGGTTGAACAACGCCCGCCTCGCCTCGGCGGCGACTTACTTCGAGTGTGTGCCCGGGTTCATGCGGCTGCTGCATGAGCAGGGCGACGATCTGCCGCGCTTTTACGCCGCGGCTCGCAAGCTCGCTGAGCAACCCGGCGCGGAGCGCCACGCACGCCTGTGTACCGCCGAGCCAGGTCCGCCCCACTGAGCGCAGCGCGCGGCCACGGCGGCCGTGCGCGCATGAGCGGCAGCGACAGCCGCTTTCAGGCGGGGGCGGCTGCCCTGAGGTAGAGCGGCAGCTCCGCGAGCAGCGGACGGGGCACTATCCCGAGCGCCGCGCAGCCGTTCTCGCGGCAGACGCTGTCGAGGGTGAGCGAGCGGAAGTTATCGAGCGAGAAGGGCTTCCCTGGCAGCAGCCCCATCACTACGCCCTGGATGCGCGCGAGCACATCCGGCAGCCGCACGATATGGCACGGCAACCCCGCAGCGCGCGCGGTGAGACGCACGAGCTGCTCGAGTGTGAGCACTTCGGGTCCGCAAAGCTCATAGGTCGCGCCGGCGCTCCCCGGCAGGGTCAGTGCGCGGGTGAACGCTTCCGCAACATCGAGCACGCTGATGGGTGAGAAGCGTGCACCGGCGCGCGCCAGCGGCAGCACTCCGCCGCTCACGCGCAACAGGTGGGCGAAGCGATTGGTGAGTGAGTCCGCTGCCCCGAAGATCACCGAGGGACGGAAAATGGTCGCCGCCGGGTGCGGCTGCTCGGCGTGCGGCAGCCCGCGCACCGACGCCTCCGCGGCCGCCTTGGAGCGCAGATAGCGGCTCGGTGCGTCCGGGGTGGCGCCGAGCGAACTCATGTGCAGGATCCGTCGCACGCCCGCGCCTCGGGCCGCGGCCATCACCTTGGCGGCAAGGCCGGCATGCACCGTCTGGAAGGTGTTGCGTCCGCGCTCGTTGAGGATACCGATGAGGTTGATTACCACTTCGCAGTCTGTGAACAGCTGACTGAGCACGCGCGGCTCGTGCACGTTCGCAGCCCGCAGCTCCGCGGTGTCGAGCACGCGCAGCCGCTGGGCGTTGCTGAGGTTGCGCGTGGGGACGCGTACCCAGTGCCCGGCGAACACCAGCCGCCTCACCAGCTCGGTGCCGACGAAGCCGCTGCCTCCGAGCACACAGATGTTCACGGCCTGCGCCGTCCGCTCAGCGCAGCGGCACCAGCAGCACCGTGGCGCCGCGCCGCACCTCGAGCACCAGCACCGCGGCGCCCTTGGCGCGTTCGCGCAGGTCGTGCACGCTGCTGACGCGTCCGCGGTTGGCACCGACGATGACGTCCTCTGCCCGCAGCCCCGCCTGCGCAGCGGCACTGCCGGGCTCGACGTTGCGCACCAGCGCACCGCCCGCGTCGGCGGCATCGGCGAGCACCGCGCCCTCCAGGCTCTTGTGGATACTGGCCGGCCCCCCGCTGAGCTCGCTGGTGGTGTCGGCGATGACTGCCGTTACCCGCACCGGCTTGCCGTCACGCAGCAGGCCGATCTCGACCTTGTCACCCACACGCAGCAGGCCGATGGTGTTGCGCAGCTCGCTGTTGGATTTCACCGGCTGCCCGTTGACCGAGGTGATTACATCCCCAGTGCGGATGCCGGCGCGGTCGGCGGGCGAACCGTCCACCACCTGCGACACCAGCGCACCGACCACGCTCGGCAGACCGAGCGAATGCGCGATGTCAGGCGTGACCGTGTACATGCTCACTCCGAGCTGCCCGCGCTTGACGGAGCCATAGCGGATGAGCTGGTCCATGACGCTGCGCGCCATGTTCACCGGTATGGCGAAGCCGATGCCGATGTTGCCGCCGCTGCGCGAGAGGATGGCGGTGTTGATGCCGATGAGCTCGCCGCGCAGGTTGACCAGTGCGCCGCCGGAGTTGCCGGGATTGATCGAGGCGTCGGTCTGGATGAAGTCCTCGTAGCCGTCGGGATTGATGCCGGAGCGTGACAGCCCGCTGATGATTCCCGAAGTGACCGTGTGCTGCAGGCCGAAGGGGTTGCCGATCGCCACCACGAAATCGCCGACCTCCACCCTGGCGGAGTCGCCGAGCGAGATCTGCGTGAGGCCGTCGGGCTTTACCTTGAGCACCGCGACGTCCGAAGGGGTGTCGCTGCCGATGATCTCGGCCTTCAGGTCGCGGCCATCCTGCAGCGTGACGGTGATCTCGCTGGCGTTCTCGACCACGTGCGCGTTGGTGACGATGTAACCGCTGCGCGAATCGAAAATGACGCCGGAGCCGGCGCTCTGGAACGGCCGAGCGCGCGGGCCGGTGTCCGGCGGCACGTCGAAGAAACGACGGAAGAAGGGGTCATCGAGCAGTGGATTCTGCGCGCCGCGCTCGCGGATGGTGCCGCGCGTGGCGATGTTCACCACCGCGGGCGAGACCTTGCGGATCATCGGCGCGAGCGTTGGCAGGCCGGACTCGCCCGTAACAGGCGGCATCGCCGCCGGCAGCGGCGTGGCGAGGACTGCTGCCAATACACACAGGGCAAAGGCGCGGCTCATGAGGCCACGAATTCTAGCTCCAAGAGGCGGCGCCGGCCGCACGCAGCGGAGGGATTGTGAGGCGCAACGCGCCGGCGCCCGGCCTGCGCCGTTGCCAGCCCCCGCACCACTGGGTAGCCGGGAGACAGTGGCCGGCAGCGCTCGCACGCTGCCGGCTCACCGCAGGAGCCCGTCAGGCGGCCTGAACGTCGATGCGACGCGGCTGCTTCGTCGGCCGCTTCGGAATGCTGATCTCGAGCACCCCGTTGACGTGAGTCGCCTTGATGGCTTCCGCATCTACACTCTCGGGCAGCGTGAAGCGGCGCAGGAACGTGCCGGTGGCGCGCTCGACGCTCTCGAAGCCGTCCTGGGCCGACTTCTTCTCCGAGCGGCGCTCGCCCTTGATCGTGAGCACGCCCTTCTCGGCCGTGATCTCGATGTCCTTGCCCTCGACGCCCGGCAGGTCGGCAGCTACCACGAAGCGCTCAGCCTCCTCGTGAATGTCGACGTGCGGGATCCAGCTGACGGTCGCGCCGTTGGCGGCCTCGCCCAGGGCGCGATCGAGCTGCCGCTGCAAACGGCTCACGAACGTCCAGGGCTCGTAACGAACGATGGTCATGCGAAACACTCCTGTTGAAAGGTTGAAAACTGCCGCAAAAAACTGGGTACGCAGTGCGCGGATTGCACAGTGCGCGTATGCATCCGGATGTGCGGTTCAGTGTTGGAATTTCAAGAGCACGGCCGTCGGCGCGGCGTGCAGGTGCGGGCGCCCGGCGCCGTGCACTCCGGCCCAGGTGTGCCGCTCGCTGCTGCGCCACGCGCGCCGGCCCCGGGGCTGCACGGCTGGTCGAAAACTGATCAGTCGGGCCGCCAGAGGGCTGTGGCCTCAACCGCCAAATCAGCGCTCAAGGTGCGCGCTTTGTGGGCAGCCTGTGCAGAACCTGTGCTTGCCCTGGGCACAATATATTGGGTTGGACACGACTGAGAACCAGGCCGCATTTTTGCCAGGAATTATGGTGAAAGTTGCAGCCGATATCGTCATAATTTGTTGAAAAATGAGAATAAAAATAACATAACAAAATGCACTCTCGAGCCTTGACGCACCCGGGAGCGGTCATTAGTCTTTTGACCCCGACACAAGATCTTGTGTTCGCGAATAGGCGATCACGGTCACGCGGTCGGGGGAGGTTTCAGGGACCTGACTGTCGGTAAAGACGGCAGGTGCCAGTCAGCTCGAGGGGCATGCAGCCTTCCGGTTGCTCTGACTGACATTCCCTGCAATCCGAGAGAAGGCGTCAAAAAGATTCGGAGCGCCGCGGATTACATGAACACTGTCGTGAAGATCGAGCCGAAGGATGTCGATGCCATTCCTTTCCAGGAGGCGTCGCTCGATATCTGGGACAAGAAGTATCGCCTCACCGCCAAGGACGGCACGCCCATCGACAAGACGATGGACGACACCTACAAGCGTGTGGCGCGATCGCTTGCCGATGTCGAGGCCGAGGAGGTGCGCGAGCACTGGTACGAGCGTTTCCTGTGGGCGCTGCGCCGCGGAGCCATTCCCGCCGGCCGCATTACCTCCAACGCCGGGGCACTCGAGCACAAGCCCGCGACCTCCACGATCAACTGCACGGTCTCGGGCACGATCCACGACTCGATGGACGACATCCTGAAGAAAGTGCACGAGGCCGGGCTGACGCTGAAAGCCGGTTGCGGCATCGGCTACGAGTTCTCGACGCTGCGGCCGCGCGGCGCTTACGTCTCGGGTGCCGGTGCCTATACCTCAGGCCCGCTGTCCTTCATGGATATCTTCGACAAGATGTGCTTCACCATCTCCTCCGCCGGCGGCCGCCGCGGCGCGCAGATGGGCACCTTCGACGTCGGCCATCCGGATGTCATGGAGTTCATCCGCGCCAAGCGCGAGAACGGCCGTCTGCGGCAATTCAACCTGTCGCTGCTGATCACCGATGAGTTCATGCAGGCGGTGCGCGAGGACCGTGAGTGGAAACTCGCTTTTCCGCTTGCGCAGAAAGAGTACGAAGCCGACAGGCCCGACCTGAGCGATGCGAGCAAGTTCATGTGGCGCGAGTGGCCGGTGCACGCCGGCTACGTCGTCAACGATGAGGGCCTGGTGGCCTGCAAGATCTACAAGACCTTGCCCGCGCGACGCATGTGGGACGTGATCATGACGTCCACCTACGACGTCGCCGAGCCGGGCTTCATTCTCATCGACCGTTCGAACGAGATGAACAACAACTGGTGGTGCGAGAACATCCGCGCTACCAACCCCTGCGGTGAGCAGAATTTGCCCGAGTACGGCGCTTGCCTGCTCGGTTCGGTGAACCTGACCCGCTTCGTGAAGCATGCCTTCACCGACTTCGCCGAATTCGACTGGCGCGAGTATCGCGAGGTGGTGAAGACCTTCACGCGCATGCTCGACAACGTGGTCGAGGTCAACGGGCTGCCCCTCGAGCGGCAGCGCGAGGAGATCCTGCGCAAGCGCCGCCACGGCATGGGGTTCCTCGGCCTCGGCAGCACGCTGGCACTTCTGCGCATGAAGTACGGCTCGCCCGAATCGGTGCAGTTCACCGAGGACGTGGCGCGCGAGATGGCCCTCGCCGGCTGGGAGGCGGCGCTCGAGCTGGCACGCGAGAAGGGCCCGGCGCCGATCATGAACGAGGAGTTCACCGTCACGCGGGAAATGCTGCGCAAGCGCCCGGAGATGGCACGCGATGGCTGGAAACCCGGCGCCAGGATCGCCGGCCGGCTGCTGCACGCGAAATACAGCCGTTACATGCAGCGGGTCGCGCAGGTGGCACCGCAGCTGGTGCACGAGCTCGCCGAGAGCGGCGCGCGCTTCACCCACCACAGCTCGATCGCGCCGACCGGCACCATCTCGCTGTCGCTCGCCAACAATGCGTCCAACGGCATCGAGCCGTCGTTCGCACATCACTATTTCCGCAATGTCATCCGGGAGGGCAAGAAGTCAAAAGAGAAGATCGATGTTTATTCGTTCGAGTTGCTGGCGTATCGCGAGCTCATCAACCCGCACGCCAAACCGGGAGCAACCAATGATGCCGAGAGACTGCCGGACTATTTCATCGCGTCAGATGACATCACGCCCAAAGAGCATGTCGAAGTGCAGGCTGCGGCCCAGAAGTGGGTCGATTCATCGATTTCTAAGACAGCGAACGTGCCTACGAATTTCCCCTACGAGAGATTCAAGGACATCTATCTGTATGCACACGAGCAGGGCCTGAAAGGCTGCACCACGTTCCGCTTCAACCCGGAGGCATTCCAGGGCGTGCTGGTCAAGGAGCAGGACCTGAAGAACACCCTTTACAAGTTCACGCTCGAGGACGGAACGGTGGTCGAAGCGCGCGGCGATGAGGAAGTCGAATACGACGGCGAGCTGCACACTGCCGCGAATCTCTACGATAGCTTGAAGGAGGGGTACTTCGGAAAGTACTGAGGTACCCGACAGGACGGACAGCATGACCAAGATCGATCGGAAAATCGTCAAATACGCGGTTCACAAGCCCGAGGACAAGGCGCTCGGGGACAGGGCTGCGGAGACCCGACAGCCCGCCCAGCCGGGCGAGCCGGAGCTGGTGCGCGACAAGCACGGTCGTGCCGCCAAGGTCATCCGCATGCACGAGAAGCTCGAGCGTCCGGAGGTGCTGATCGGCTCGACCTACAAGATCAAGACGCCGATCTCGGATCACGCGATGTACGTGACCATCAACGACATCGTGCTGAACGAGGGCACCGAGTACGAGCAGCGCCGTCCCTTCGAGATCTTCATCAACTCGAAGAATCTCGATCACTTCCAGTGGATCGTGGCCCTGACGCGCATCATCTCCGCGGTGTTCCGCAAGGGCGGGGACGTCACCTTCCTGGTGGATGAGCTCAAGGCGGTGTTCGACCCGCGCGGCGGCTATTGGCAGCCCGGCGGCAAGTTCATGCCCTCGATCATCGCCGAGCTCGGCCACGTGATCGAGAAGCACCTGCAGGCGATCGGGCTGATCCGCAAGACCCAGCTCGACCCCCATCAGCAGAAGCTGGTGGACGAGAAGCGCGCCGCATTCGAGGCCCGCGCCCGGCAGACCGACGCCTTCGCCAAGCCGCACTTCCCGGAGGGTGCGCAGCTTTGTGCCCGCTGCAGCACGGCCGCGGTCGTCATGATGGATGGCTGCATGACCTGCCTGAACTGCGGCGACTCGAAGTGCGGGTGAGCCCGCGACGGTTTACTTGCGATGACCAACGACGACTGACAGAACGGTGCGATTTGCGAGGCGGTCCCCAGCGGGGTCCCCGGGAAAGCTCGCGTCTTGCTGAGCGGTAAATACCGCTCGGGCACGGCAGGCGAAACTTACCGGGGGCTCCAGGACTGCCTCGCCACTTTCTCAGTCGCGCATCCTGAGCGCCCCTTCACCCTCGCGGCGTGCGATCACTCCTCAAGAACGCCTCGAGCGCCGGGCATGCGGCGCGAGCCGGGGTCCCCAGGAAATTTCGCGTCTTGTTGGGCGGTACATACCGCTCGAGCATGGCAAGCGAAATTTCATGGGGTGCTCCAGCCGGCGGCTGCCCAAAAAAAACCCCGCTTTCGCGGGGTGTCGGTCGCTTGCTTGTGTGTGGAGGAGTGTCGTTCTCGTTATTATCCGGTGTGCGCGGTATCCGGCGAGCCGGGAGGCTCCTGCCCGATCCGCACTTTCTTTCAGTTATCCCTGTGTCGTCTTCCTTCCCGGCTTTTGCCGATGATGGGTATAGAAGAGCAACACTCGTGCCAACTGGCACCCACGGCGCAGTCGGCCCCTCCGGAACGCTCCGGCGTCGATACAAATGTGACGCAGTGCACGTTGTTGACTCGAAGTGTCACTGATCCACAGCCGCCAAGAGCACTGTAGACGAGGTTATGTCGGCGTTCTAGACAGCCGAGTGTCAAAATACTCGACACATTTCCCGGAGCAATGTCAGGTTCGATCGCAATGCGGTCCGGTGCAAGTCTATGAACCCACGATGAAAGTCAGCTTTTTCCCGGGGTGTAAATGAACTCGACAGGGAGGTGGAGTTCGCCAAGGAGCAGCATTTCGGGCCTGGTGCGGGTCGCGGTGTGCCTGCTCGCGACCGCCGCCATGCTCATGGCTCGGCACGCCCGGGCCGCGGATGACCCCATGCCACGCCCGCCGCAGCTCGAGCGGGATGTGCAGTTCTGGATCCGGGTGTACACGCAGATCGACACCAATGCGGGCTTTCTGCACGACCAGTCGAACCTCGGGGTGGTGTACGACACGTTGCATTTCGCGCCGGACTCGCCGCCGGTCGAGCGGCAGCACCTCGTCGACCAGACACGCGAACGCTACGCGGCAGCATTGCGCCGCATCGCAGGCAGCGGCGATGGTCCGCTCTCCGCGGACGATGAGCGCGTCCGCGAACTGTGGGGTGTGGAGGGTACTCCGGCGCGTCTGCGCGCGGCGGTCGATGACATCCGCTTCCAGCTCGGACAGGCGGATCGCTTCAGGGGTGGCCTGCTCCGCTCGGGTGCATGGGAAACGCACATTGCCGAGACGCTCGCGAATCTCGGGCTTCCCCCGGAACTGGCCGTGCTTCCGCACGTGGAATCCTCCTTCAACCCGAGTGCCTACTCCAAGGTCGGCGCCGCGGGCCTGTGGCAGTTCATGCGCTCGACGGGCAGGCGCTACATGCGCATCGACGGGGCGGTGGATGACCGGCTCGATCCCTTCCGCTCGACCGAAGCGGCGGCGCAGCTGCTCGCTTACAACTACCGCGTGCTCGGCACCTGGCCGCTGGCGCTCACCGCCTACAACCACGGCACCGCCGGGGTGCGCCACGCCAAGGAGACCCTCGGCACCGATGACATCGTGCGCATCGTGCGCAGCTACAGCAGCCGCACCTTCGGCTTCGCCTCGCGCAACTTCTATGTCTCGTTTCTCGCCGCGCTCGAGATCGACCGCAACCCGGAGAAGTACTTCGGTCCGCTGCAGAAAGAGAGCGAGGCGCACTTCCACGAGGTCGAGCTGCCCGCGTACGTCTCCGCCGCTTCGCTCGAGCGCGCGCTGAAAATCGACGCGGCGAAGCTGCGCGGACTGAATCCGGCGCTGCTGCCTGCGGTGTGGAGCGGTGCGCAGCGCGTACCGAAGGCCTATCGCCTGCGCTTGCCGGTGGACGGCACGCAATGGAGTACCCAGCTGCTCGCTCAGCGACTCGCGCCCGGCGACATGTTCAGCGGTCAGCGCGCACCGCCGCATTACCGCGTGCAGCGCGGCGACACACTGGCCGCGCTCGCCGACCGTTACGGCGTGCCGATCGAGGCGCTCGCGGAGTTGAATCACCTGCGCACGAGTGCACACCTGCGGCCCGGCCGCGTGCTCACGGTCCCCGAGACCACCACCATCAGTCTGGCCGCCGCGACCTCGCCCGCCGCGGTACCCTCGACGACGTCTCAAGCCACAGCGGCGCAGCCTGCGCCCGCTGCTCCAGCGACACCGCTGGCAGCAACGTCTCCGCCGCCGCCGGGAGCGACGTCACCGCCGCCGCCGCCGGCAGCCCCTGCTCCCGCGCGCGCCTCGCCGCCGGTTCTGGCCTCGCGAGCGCCGCCGGCGGCACAAGCTGCCTCCGCTGCGGAGGTCGAGGCCGTGGCGCCGCCTTCTCCCGGAGGTGCGGTCTCGGCGGAAGTCGCGGTGCGCGAGAGCGCCGAAGATGCTGCGGCGGCCGCAGCCGCTGCGGCCGCCGGTGCGGCCAAGCCTCACGCGGCGGCCGCTTCGCAGCCGGTGTCGGCCGCACAGGCCGAAGCGCTCGGCCCGGCACTCGGGCCGGCTGCGGACACCGAGCAGAGCGCAGATCCTTTCGATTACAGCGTGGCCCAGGATGACACCATCCGGGTCGCGGCAGAGGAGACGCTCGGTCACTACGCCGACTGGCTCGGGGTGACCTCCGCACGCCTGCGCGAACTGAACCACCTGAAGTTTCACAGCCCGATGCTGATCGGGCAGCGGATCCGCCTGGACTTCTCGCGCGTGACGCGTGAGGTATTCGAGACGCTGCGGCACGAGTACCACCGCGAGCTGCAAGCGGCTTACTTCGCCGGTCACCGCATCGTCGGCACCGAGATTCACATCGCGCGGCCGGGCGACTCGGTGTGGACGCTCACCCAGCATCGCGCACAGTTACCCCTGTGGCTCCTGCAGCAGTACAACCCGGACCTCGATCTGACGGCCCTGCGCGCCGGTACACAGATCGTCATGCCGCGCGTGGAGGAGGTCGGCAGTGGTGGCTGAGCCGCGTTCCACGCGATTGGCAGGGCTTGCCATGGCCTTCCGCGCGGCCTGTAGGAGCACACGTACAGCGGGTGTGACCGGCCGCACATGCCGGGCATCGTGTGCTGCGCCTATAATCGCGCCCAAGGTGCAGGTTTGGACCGGAAGGTAATGAATTTCAGAAGCTTAGGGATGCTGTGGCTGCTGCTCGGTAGCCTGACCGGTATCGCTTGCGCGGACGGTCTGCCACAGGCTCAGCCGGTGATGCTGCCGGTACCGGCCCTCAACACGCTGCCGGTCGTCGACCGGGTCGTGGTGCACAAGGCCGAGCGGCGAATGCTGCTCATGCACGGCGGCAACATCGTGCGCACCTACCACGTGGTGCTCGGGCTCAGTCCAGTCGGCCAGAAGGAGCGTTCGGGCGACTTCCGCACCCCGGAAGGGACCTACCGCCTCGAGCGCCGCAACGCCCGCAGCGATTACTTCCTCTCCATCAAGGTGTCGTATCCGAACGAGGCGGACCTCAAGCGCGCCCGCTCGCGGCACTGGGATACCGGCGGCTCGATCATGATCCACGGGCTGCCGAACTACCTCAAGCACGAGCCGGAGTACTACCAGAGTCACGACTGGACAGACGGCTGCATCGCGCTGTCGAACGCCGACATGACCGAGATCTGGATGCTCACTCCGGACGACGTGGCGATCGATATCCTTCCCTGACGCTCAGTGAGCAGCGATTTCTCAGAGTTCGTCGACGCGCGCGTCGGTCCGCGGGGTAGTCTCGAAAATCTTTCCCAGGACGAGATCGACAAGCTGCTCGATGCCGGCCAGGGCGGTCTCTACCCGTTGTTCCGGCGCTGCGCGCTCGCAGTGCTCAACTCCGGCGCCCCGACCGACAACTCCAAGGAGGTTTTCGACCGCTACCGCGATTTCGAGATCCGCATCGTGCGCCATCCCTGGGGGGTGAAGCTCGAGATGCAGAATGCCCCGGCGGCCGCTTTCGTCGACGGCCAGATGATCCGGGGCATGAAGGAGCACCTGTTTGCGGTGCTGCGCGATGTGGTGTTCATCTCCAACGAGATCATCGGCAGCGGCCGTTTCGATCTGAGCGACTCCGCCTCCATCACCAACGCGGTGTTCCACGTGCTGCGTAACGCGCGGCTGCTCGACTACAAGGCACGCCCCAACCTCGTCGTGTGCTGGGGCGGTCACTCGATCTCCTCCGAGGAGTACCAGTACACCAAGAACCTCGGCTACCAGCTCGGGCTGCGCGGGCTGGATGTGTGCACCGGCTGCGGCCCGGGCGCGATGAAGGGTCCGATGAAGGGCGCGACCATCGGGCACGCCAAGCAGCGCATCGAGCACAGCCGCTACATCGGTATCACCGAGCCGGGGATCATCGCCGCCGAGCCACCGAACCCGATCGTTACCCAGCTGGTCGTCATGCCGGACATCGAGAAGCGCCTCGAGGCGTTCGTGCGCGTGGCGCACGGCATCGTGGTGGTCCCGGGCGGCGCGGGCACGGCCGAGGAGATCCTGTATCTCGCCGGCATTCTGCTCGACCCGGCCAACCGCGAGCAGCCATTCCCGGTGGTGCTGACCGGACCGCGTGACAGCGGAGAGTACTTCGAGCACATCGACCGCTTCATTACCGCGACACTGGGAGCGGAAGCCACCAGGCGTTTCAGCATCGTCATCGATGACCCGCCGGAGGTGGCGCGGCGCATGGTGCGCGGCATGCACGAGGTGCGCGAGTTCCGCCGCCAGCACAGCGACTCGTACAACTTCAACTGGCTGCTGTCGATTCAGCCGGCATTTCAGCAGCCCTTCGAGGTCACGCACGCAGCCATGCGCGCGCTCGACCTGAACCGCGGGCAGCCCCCGCACGAGCTGGCGGCGAACCTGCGGCGAGCCTTCTCCGGCATCGTCACGGGCAACGTGAAAGAGGTTGGTATCCAGGCGATCGAGCGCGAAGGACCCTACGAGCTCGCGGGCGACCCCGAGGTCATGCGGCTGCTCGATGACCTGCTCGCAGCGTTCGTGGCGCAGCGGCGCATGCGTCTGCCAGGCAGCACTTATCGTCCGGTGTATCGACTGGTGGCGTGAGGGCTAGGCGCCGGCAGCGACGCTACGCGCATGCCGCGCGCGGCGCTGCGCGACGCGTTACATAACGCTCGGCGGGCCGCACATTTTCCGACAGCTGTTCGAGAGCTGTGACCCAGCGTATGCGACTGGCGACATGCCTGTGAACCAGTTCCTGCGGCGTACGCGTGAACGCCGTACGCTGACCCTCACGATCTACAGGAGCTTCTCATGAGCTCGAGTGACAGGGGGCGAGACAACGCGCCCGGCACGCAACGCGAACCGGCACCCGCCGGCACCCCGACGGGTGGCGCCGACGCGTATGCCAACTGGCTGGATCGTATGCAACGCGCTCGCGCCCGGCAGGCTGCCATCACCCGCAACCTCTACACCTGGACGAACTACAAGAGCTGGGCCGACCAGGTGCGCGATTCCTGGTCCAACACCGAGAACCCCGCGCCGAACGGCGGCGCCGCCAAGCCGAAGAAATAACGCGCGCAGCCCGCGCGCGGCAATCCCTCAGGCCATCGCTGCCGCCACTGGCGGTGGCAGTTCCGCAGCCTCGGGCAATTCGGCCGGCGGCGTGGGCTCCCGGGCTTCGTGCCCACCCGGCGCACTGCCGTCCGGCTCTGCCCCTACCGGGCCTGCCTGTGGGCCGTTTCCGGGAGGGGCCTGCCGGCCCCGCGGCCGCGCCAGCCAGTCGACCAGAGGCATCCACTGCTCGACGTCATCGTGGGCGACGTAGCTCTTCATCTCGTGGATCCCCACGCCGAGCTCTGCCGCACGCACGTAGTTCTGGGAATCGCGGATGGTGGCGACGATCGGGATGCCGAGCGTGTGCAGGAAGCGGATCAGGGACTGGTAGGTGAGGGTGTTGCGGCGCACGCGGTTGGCGATGACGCCGATGCGGTCGTCCTCGCGGCGGATCTTGCCGACCAGCAGCAGGTCGCGGATACAGCGCGAGCAGGTGTGGATGTCGATGTCCGAAGGCAGAACCGGCACGAGGACCTTGTCTGCATCGCGCGTCATTTCCGGCAGCTGGCGTGCTTCGAGCGCGGCCGGGGTGTCGATGATGACGTGCGTGGTCACCTCCGGCACGCGCAACTGGAAGGCACGCGTGGTGCGGGTGTCTTTCTCGAAAGCGGCGATCACGTGGATCGGCGGCTGTGTGGGCTTGCGCTTCCTGACCCAGCGGACCGAGGATCCCTGAGGATCGAAGTCCATGAGCACGGGTACGTGCCCACGAGCGGCGAGATAGCTCGCCAGATTGATTGCGATGGTCGTCTTGCCGGACCCGCCTTTGGGGTTCAGGACGACGATACGTTGCATGATGTCCTTATGTTCTATCGCATCCGCGTGACGCGGGTCGCAGCCAAGCCTACGCACGCCCCGCTGCGCCTGCAAGCCGCCGCGGCGGCTGCGCCAGTGTGAGCACGCGCACGTCCGCACGCCCGGCGCTCCCGTACAGTGCCCGTGCGATGGAAGAGTTCTTTCTGCACCTG